>Ga0081455_10000895_pt1 | contig 38448 bp, 45 predicted proteins | sample TabmetS3T2R1_FD_70207 | JGI IMG/M metagenome (GOLD analysis project Ga0081455, IMG submission 70207) | Tabebuia heterophylla rhizosphere microbial communities from the University of Puerto Rico - S3T2R1 | ecosystem: Host-associated > Plants > Roots > Rhizosphere ... | reverse complement strand
TCATGCAGTCACGCCGCGATCCGCTCCGGGTGGGCGTAGACGGTGAGGCGACCGTCGCGCACGAAGGCGACCAGCGCGAGGCCCGCCTGTTCGGCGGTCTCGATGGCGAGCGACGTCGGGGCGGAGACGGCGGCGATCGCCTCGGCGCCAATTGCCGCCGCCTTCTGCACCATCTCGTAGGAGCAGCGGCTGGTGACGACCACGAAGCCGCCCGGCTTCGTCGCCTCCATCTTCGCAAGCGCGCCCGCAAGCTTGTCGAGCGCATTGTGGCGGCCGACATCCTCGCGCACCGCGACCAGCGCGCCGTCGGCATCGGCCCAGCCAGCGGCGTGGGTAGCGCCGTTCTCGCGGTTCAGCCGCTGTGCCGCCGGAAGGTTGGCCATGGCGCGCGCGATGGCGGCGCGCGATACGCGCCCGCGCGCTGCCACGGCAGGTACGGGCCGCAGCGCCGCATCGAGGCTCTCGACACCGCACAGCCCGCAGCCGGTGCGACCGGCGAGGTTGCGGCGACGCTCGCGCAGGGCAGCGAGCCGGCTGCTCGCGATCTCGATGCGCACTTCCATGCCGCGGCCCGCGGGCTCGACCTCGATGTCGTAGATCTCCGAGGGCTTGTCGACGATGCCTTCGGTAAGGGAGAAGCCGCGCGCCAGGTCCTCGAGGTCGCGCGGCGTCGCCATCATCACCGCATGGCTGAGGCCGTTATAGACCAGCGCGATCGCCACTTCCTCGGCCACGACCTCACTGAGCGCCTCGTCGCCGGACGCGGTGAGGCGGTGGGCGGGAAGATGGATCGAGCCGCGGTCGGTGATGCTGTCCACCGCGGGAGCTTAGCCGCCGTGCAGCAGCGCCACTTCGGCGACGCCTTCGGCGGCGTTGAGACTGGCTCGGCCCGGCACCAGCACGGGTGCGAGTGCGATCTGCTTGTTGGCCCGCTCGACCAGCATGGCCTGCTCGGAGGCGCGACCGTCGATCAACGGCGGCGCGCCGGCGCCGAAATCACCGGCCAGCCCGCCCTTGTCGAGCGGCTCGGGCGCATAGACCAGCCAGACGATGTGGTGCGCCTGATCGAAGCTCGCGCCATCAAACCGCTTGATCGCCGCGCGATAGGCTTCGGCCTTGCCGTCGGTGCGGGCAAACAGGCAGTCGAGATCCCGCGCCGCGCCCAGCACGGCACCCGCCCCGCCCGTCACATTGCAGGTGAGCGAGCCGATATTGATGCTCGATTCGCCCTCAGCGTGGGTCTGGGCATAGAGGGCGGCACCGCCCACCAGCGCCGCCGCGCCCAGCATCGCGAAGACCGTCCGCCGCATAGCTTCCTCCGCCTTTCGACAAGGCTCCCCAAGAGCCGCAAAGGTACGCCCTTGCGACCCTTTGTCCAAGGCCTTGCCCGGCGCGCGGCCGGCCCGCTCCGAGACGCGTCAGACCGTCGGCTGCAGAGGCAAGGGCGCCTGCAGGGAAGACGGCTTGGTCGACGGCGTCCACGACAGCAGGCGTCGCAGCAGCCAGATCGCCGCGCGCCGCAACGGCGACGGGGGCGCGAAGTGCGCGGCGAACTCGCGATTGATCTCGAGCGGCCGCCAGTAGGAAGCATGCCAATCCGAGTAGGCCTTGTGGAAAACGCGGCTTTGCTCGGGCGAGGCCCGCAGGAGAGCGCAGTCGCAGGCCGCCTCGACCCGCACATCATCTTCGCTCAGGAAGCGGAAGCGGTGCCGACTGGTCAAATGATGCAAGGTATTGTGAGAGAACTCGAATTCCTCAGGACGCGAACGAATGGCGCTGATCGCCGGAGCCAGTTCCAGGTAAGCCATCGGACACTCCTCTCGTTACCCGGCTGATGAACGTCCGACAGCCATCTTTGGTTTCGCGTCCTGCGGATGTACTCCCTCCTTGTCTGATTCGTGATCGAACGAGAGGAGCCCGGACTGGCGTCCGGAGCTCGCCCCGAACTCGCTTACGTCCGCTTCAGCGCCTCGAGCTCGCTCGTCGCCCAAGCCAGCGTCTTGTCCAACGCCTCGCCCTTGAACTGGCGCACGACCATCTGGCTCTGGATCGACTGCGCCCACATCTGGGCTGCAATCAGCGGCGGCGCCGGCGAGCAGACCACGCCCGCCACCTGGTCGCCGCCACGGATCGGGTAGTGCGAGATCGAGCCCTTGGGCGGCCCCTCCTCGTCCCAGGTCTTGAAGTCGTTGAACTTCGGGTACGGCGGGATGTCGTAGCCCTGGCTCGCCGCGACCTGCCGTTCGGCCACCGCGCGCGTGGTCAGATATTCCAGCAGGCTCCTGGCCGCGGCCTTGTTCTTGGAGAAGCTCCAGATGCCGTAGAAACGCGGCAGGATCGGATTGAACCGCCCCTTCGGCCCCTTCGGGAAACCGTGCGTCCAGCACTTCTCCGCGACCTGCGGGGCGTCGCGCTTGCCCACCGCCCAGGCGCTCGGCGGATTGAAGATGAGCGCTCCCTTGCCCGACAGCAGCCACTTGTTGTTCGACGCGTCGTCCCATGCCGTGGCGTCGGCCGGACAGAAGGCGGCGAGCCTCTTGCCGTAGTCCAGCACCTGCTTCACGGCATCCGACTTCACCGTCACGTTGCCCTTGGCATCCATTAGCTCCGCGCCATGGGCCAGGAACAGCGCTCCCACCCACTGGTTGGTGTCGGTCGTGTTGCCGAGCGGTAGGCCGAAGCCGAAACCCGCCTTCTGGCACTTCTCGGCCGCGGCCAAAAAGGCGTCCCAGGTCCAGCTCGCATCGTTGGGGGGCTTGCCGGCCGGGTAAAGCGCCTGCACGTCGATGCCGGCGTGTTCCTTCATCAGGTCGAAGCGCGAACAGCAGCCCAGCAGCAGGGTGCCACGCGTCATGGGTACGGCCGTCCAGTGACCTTCGAACTTGCCGAGATACTCGACCGCGGGATCGATCGGTCCGTTCTTCGCCACGACGTTCTTCACCACGTCATCGACCGGCTCGAGCGTGGCGCTGTATTGCGCCGCCTCCCAATTGGTGAACTCCATGATGTCGTGGCCGGACTTGGCCTGCGATTCGGCCGCCAGCGTGATCAGGAGCTTGTTGCCCTGGCTGGTGATGTAATCGACCTTGACCTCGACCTTTTCGCGGTCGGCCCATTCCTTGATAATCGCCGACTGGACGTCGTTCTCGCCGGGGACCCAATGATCCCAGAGCCCGATCGTCAGGCTTCCGGCAGCCCGTGCGCTCTTCACAAACGGCGCACCGATCACGCCTGCGACTGCCGTGGCGGCCATGAGCCGACGGCGTGACAGTTTCTCGACTCGCATGACATCGTCCTCCCTGGGGAACGCTTGTGCACGCAAAGCAACGATGACTGATCGCTTTTGACGCGGAATTTTACGCTGAGAGAGCGAAGCCTAACCGGTTTGTCGGGAGCGCGCCACGTCGACGTGAAAAGATCGCGTGCGACGCAACGCGCTCCCTCCCGAGAGCCTCCCTATGACTCCTCGGTCGCAAACCAGGCGCAGACGAGCCACACCATGATGATCGCCAGGGTGAAGGCGATCCAGAAACCGCCGACAATATTTGCCCAGTTGCGGGCGTAGATATTGTCGAACCAGAGCCAGTACAGAACCTGGCCGGCGAGGAAGACCAGGACCGGCAACACCAGCCGCACCACCCAGTGCCAGATCCGGAACAGTTGCGTCGACGGCGGCACTGCTGCCGTACCATCGGTTCGGCGCGGCGCCGGCACGCGGGACAGCCCCTCGTCGAAGACGCTCGTCATGGCGATCCCCCAAAGATCCCCCTGCACCCTGACGCCGAGGCTAGGGCATCACGGTCGAAGCGGAACCCTGCTTTGTTCTGGGGTCACTCAAAGTAGGGTCGCGAACTCAGGGTCGCCGCGAGCGGGACTTCCGGCCGTCGATCGTGATCGGCGTTCAGGTCAGCCGTATCAGGCAATATGCCGCTGAAACATACCTTCTGCATTCACTGGACATTCAAGATGCAGCGATAGTTTAATGGCCCCAAGGGGAGCACGGATATGACGGGACCTTCTACTGGCAGGGGACCGGTCACCAAGCGTTGGCTTTGTATCGGTTTGTTCGCATCGGTTCTTCTCGCGACGGGTGACGTGCTCGCCCAGGCAGGGGAGCAACCACCTGACACGATCGAGGCGCGGGTGCTCGCCTGTGCCCCTTGCCACGGCACCGTGGGTCAGGGAACGGACAATGCCTACTTCCCGAGGCTGGCCGGCAAGCCGGCGGGTTACCTGTTCAACCAGCTCGTGGCGTTCAAGAACGGCCGACGGCACTACCCGCCGATGAACTACCTCCTGCAGTACCTTCCGGAGGATTACCTGAAGGTCATGGCGGACTACTTCGCGGGCCAGAAGCCGCCATTGCCGCCGCCCGCCGTTCCCGACGTCAGCAAAGAGATGGTGAGCCTCGGCGAGCAACTGATCGCCGGCGGCGACGCCAAGCGCGGCATCCCGGCCTGCACGAGCTGCCATGGCCCCCAACTCACCGGCATGGAGCCGGCCATCCCCGGGCTGCTGGGATTGCGCCCCACCTATATCAGCGCGCAGCTCGGCGCCTGGCGCTACGGAACGCGCACCGCGACCGAGCCGGACTGTATGCAGATCGTCGCAGGCCACCTCACCGAGGATGACGTGAAGGCGGTGGCCGCGGTCCTGGCCGCGAAACCGGCGCCGGCCAATGCGTCCCCCGTCGCGAAGGGCAGCTTCCCCCTGCCGTTCGCCTGCGGCAGCCAACCGTAATGAGGAGGCGAGCCGTGAACTCTCATGACGGACAGAGCCACCTGTTGCCACCCTTCGAGACGCGCGCTTCCGCGCATGTGAATGCGCTTACGCGCGCTCCTCAGGGTGAGGGAAGTGCGGAGAACCAAAATCACCTCATCCTGAGGAGCGGCCGCAGGCCGCGTCTCGAAGGATGGGCGACAGACATGGTGCGCTTTCTGGCGACGGTCGGCATCGCGGTGATAGCGCTCGGCGGGATCGGCGCGAACGCCCAGACAAACGCCCCGACAGCGAAGATCGATCCGGCGCTGGCGGCGAAGGGCGAGTACCTGGCGCGGGCGGGCGATTGCATCGCCTGCCATACCCAGCCCGAAGGCAAGCTGTTCGCCGGCGGCCGGCCGATGCTGACGCCGTTCGGCACGCTCTATACGTCCAACATCACGCCCGACCCCCAAACCGGCATCGGCAGATGGACGGCCGACCAGTTCTACGGCGCGATGCATACCGGACGTTTCCCCGACGGCGGCCTGATGTACCCGGCGATGCCGTTCGGCTCCTATACCAAGGTCACGCGCGCCGACAGCGACGCGATCTATGCCTATCTCCGCACCATCCCGGCGGTGAAGCAGGCCAATCGCTCGAACGATCTCAGGTTCCCCTACAACAACCGCTCGCTGATCATCGGCTGGCGCACGCTCTACTTCAACGAGGGCGAGTTCAAGCCGGATCCCAAGCAGTCCGACGAATGGAACCGTGGCGCCTATCTCGTCGAGGGGCTCGGCCACTGCGCGATGTGCCACACCGCGATCAATGCGCTGGGCGGCAGCTCCGAATCGCAGGCCTTCCAGGGCGGCCTGATCCCGATGCAGAACTGGTACGCGCCTTCCCTCACCTCCAACAAGGAGGCGGGCCTGGGCGACTGGAGCCTGAAGGACATCACCGATCTCCTGAAGACTGGCGTCTCGGCGCGCGGCGCCGTCTACGGCCCGATGGCGGAGGTCGTCTACAACAGTCTGCAGTATCTCAGCGATGCCGACACCCGCGCGATGGCGGTCTATCTCAAGAGCCTGGGTCAAGGCAGCCCGCCGGAAGCCGCCACCTCGGCGATGCCGCGGCCGGAAAGCAGCCTGCTGCTGACCCTGGGCAAGACCATCTACGACAATCAATGCGCGAGCTGTCACGGCGCCACCGGGCTCGGCAAGCTGCCGCACTATCCGCCGCTCGCCGGCAACCAGTCGATCCAGATGCCCTCGTCGGTCAATGCGATCCGCATGGTGCTGAACGGCGGCTATCCACCGGGTACCGCCGGCAATCCCCGGCCCTACGGCATGCCTCCGTTCGCGCAGTCGCTGTCCGACGACGAGGTCGCGGCGGTCGTCACCTACATCCGCACCGCCTGGGGCAATCGCGGCGCCGCCGTCTCGGCCCGCGACGCCAATGCCCTGAGGTCCGTCCCTCTCGATTGAGGTCCTTATGTTGAACTCCGCATCAGACGCGGCAGGAACCGGCGAACCCGACCAGCAGGCGGTCGATGCCGTGGTGCGGCGCGGCCCCTCGGGCGCGATTGCGCTCGCCGGTGTCGCGACCCTCATCGTCGTGGCGCTGTGGTTCGCCTTCTACCTCTTCGTGTTCGCCCCGCGCGGAGGTGGGTGATGACGACGACGTCCTCCTCCGGCGGCGATCACGACAGCGCCGAACTTTCTGCGCGGGTCGAACGGCGATGGGCGACGCTCTCGGTCGCGATTGTCGTGCTGTTCACCGCCGTGGCGGCTTTCGCCGGCATCCATCAGGCGGTGATGCCGCAGGCGCGGGTCGAGACGATCGATCCCTCGACGCTCCATCTCAGCGGCGAGTTCGTCGAAAGCAATCTCGGCAGCGCCGTCGAGCCCGACGGCTCGGTCACAGTGCGCGCCATCGCCCAGCAATACTCCTTCGTGCCACAATGCATCGTCGTGCCGACCGACACGCCGATCACCATCCGCGCCACCAGCCCCGACGTCGTCCACGGCCTGATCATCATGGACACCAACGTCAACACCATGCTGGTGCCGGGCTACGTCTCGAGCCTGCCGATGCGCTTCGACCGGCCGGGCGAGCATCTGATGCCGTGCCAGGAATATTGCGGCGTCGGCCACGAGGGCATGTGGGCGAAGGTCAAGGTGATCGACAAGGCCGCCTTCCAGAAGATGAGCGCCGACAAGAGGAGGCTCTCCTGTGTTGACGAGTAAGCGGCTCATCCTCGCCCACTTCTGGCTCGCCTTCATCGTGTTCGGCGTGGCGCTGCTGCTCGGCGCCTGGCAGATGCTGGTACGCAGCCCGCTCGTTCCTTGGATCAGCAATCCCGAGTGGTACTACCGCTCGCTCACCGCCCACGGCACGATCATGGGCTACGCATTCCCGACACTGATCGCCATGGGCTTCGGCTATGCGATCAGCGAGAGCGCGCTCGGCCAGCCGCTGATCGGCCGCCGCTGGGCGTGGCTGGGCTTCGGGCTGATCGTGGTCGGCGCGGTGATGGCGATGGTGCCTGTGGCGCTTGGCCTCGCCTCCGTCCTCTACACCTTCTATCCGCCGATGATCGGCAGCCCCTTCTACTACATCGGCGTCGTGCTGGTGGTCGTGGGGTCGTGGATCTGGGTGGCGTTGATGGTCGTCAATCTCGCCATCTGGAAGCGCGCCAACCCCGGCAAGCCGGTGCCGCTTGCGATGTATGCCAATGTCGCGGGTTCCCTCCTCTGGGCGTGGACCGCGGTCGGCGCGGCGCTGGAGCTTTTGCTGCAGATCATCCCGGTGGCGCTGGGCCTCAGTGCGACGATCGATGCCGGCCTCGCACGCGTCTTCTTCTCCTGGACGCTGCACGCCATCGTCTATTTCTGGCTGTTCCCGACCTACATCGCCTATTACACGATCGTGCCGCGCGCGATCGGCGGCAAGGTCTACAGCGACACCATGGCCCGCATCGCCTTCATCCTGTTCCTGGTGGTGTCGATGCCGATCGGCATCCATCACTCGTTCATGGATCCCGAGGTCGGGGCCGGCTTCAAGTTCCTGCATTCGGCCTTCACCGCGCTGGTGGCGCTGCCGACCTTGATCACCGTCTTCACCATCTGCGCCTCGGTCGAAATCGCGGCCCGGCTGCGCGGCGGCCGCGGCCTGTTCGGCTGGGTCACGGCGTTGCCGTGGAGCAACCCGATCATGCTGGCCGTCGCCTTCTCGTTCGTGATGCTGGGCTTCGGCGGCGCCGGCGGCCTCATCAACATGCACTACCAGTTCGACGCCACGATCCATAACACGCAGTGGATCACCGGGCATTTCCACCTGATCTTCGGCGGCGCCATCGTGATCATGTATTTCGCGATCGCCTACGATCTGTGGCCGCACCTGACCGGCCGCGCCTTCACCAACTTGCGGCTGATGCGCCTGCAATTGTGGCTGTGGTTCATCGGCATGATCGTCACCACCTTCCCCTGGCACTGGGTGGGCATCCTCGGCATGCCGCGACGCATGGCCTATTTCGACTACACCAATCCCGCCCTCGCGGTCGATGCCTTCTCGGTCATCCTCTCGGTCATCGGCGGCTTCATCCTGGTCCTCTCCGGCATCCTCTTCATCGTCATCCTGTTGCGCGGCCAGACCGCGCCGCACGCCGAGAGCGGTACCTATCGCTTCGCTACGGCGGTCCATCCGCCGGTCACGGTGCCGGCCGCGCTCAACGGCTACGCACTCTGGGTGGCGCTGATGATCGGCCTCACCGTGACCAACTACGGCTATCCGATCGCCCAACTCGCGCTGCGTCCGGGCACCGCCGTACCGGCTGTCTATGTCGGGGGCCAGCGATGAGCCCCGCGCCATCATCACATGCCGACAGCTGGCGCCCGCGCGCCATCGGCCTCACGGTGCTTGCCTTCGTCGTCTCGGCGGTCGTCGGCTTCGTGGCGCTGCCGCTCGCCCAGCCGGACCTCAAGCTGAAGGACGTCTGGGACGCGATCTGCAGCGCCGCCGGCGTCGCCTCGCGCCAGACCGCCGTGAAGACGATCGAGCCCGACTTCAAGGTCTCGTCCGTTGTCTTGACGCCCGACCTGCTCAATCTGGAGGATGCGCAATCGATCGGGCGCGGCGCCACGCTCGCCCATCAATGCGCGATCTGCCATGGCCCGGCCGGCATCAGCCGCGCCGATTCGCCCAACCTTACCGGCCAGTACGCATCGGTCGTCTACAAGGAGCTGAAGGACTTCAAGACGGGCGCGCGCGTGAATGCGGTCATGACGCCGTTCGCACTCGTGCTGTCGGAGCAGGACATGATCGACATCGCGGCCTACTACGCCTACCTGCCGCGCCTGCCGAGCTCGATCATCGATAACAGCAAGGCGCCACGCATCGTGGCGAACGGCGATCCGATGCGCGGCATCGCTCCCTGCGGCGCCTGCCATGGCGAGCTCGACAACAAGCGGGGCAGCCCGCGCATTGCAGGCCAGCCCGCCGCCTACATCCTGAGCCAGCTGCAGGCCTTCGCGTCGGGCGAGCGGCGCAACGACATCAACCAGCAGATGCGCACCATCGCCCGCCGGATGACGCCAACCGAGATGGAAGCGGCGGCCCGCTACTACTCCGGCGAGTCGCGGTAACCAACCGGACGAGCATCTCGACTTAGTCCGGTAGCTGGGGGCGCGACGCTCCGGCTCCTGCCGAGAAAGCCTACGCGAGCGAGTTTTGGACGAGCTCGACGACGCTGCCAAATCGGCTCCAAACGCCCTGCCCTACATTGCAGGGCTTCTGACTGGCGTGCGCCCTGATCGCGACATGGGCTTACATGACTTCGAGCTTAGAATTCCGATTTGCAGGGATTGCCCGCCGGAATCAGCGTTTGAAGCCGTTAGGTATTTGACGGGGCCTGGGGCGCCCTATGCTCGGGACGGCATCAATCCTGTAACCTTAACGGGAAACAATCCGATCTGGCAGATCGTCGATCCAAACGCGCTGACGATCAAGAACATCACACGACCTGGCCACAGGTATCATCCCGGCACCGTGACTTTGTCTGTCGTGAGGGACCCCGACGGAAACGTAAGCCTTCTCATCGTGGGCGAAGGAACGGGGTCATACGCAACCGAGGATGAGCGAGCGGGAGCCTTGCTGTTTCATCTGTTGGGTTCGAGTGCGCGAGCCTTGTATGACATGGTGCAGTCCAAGTCCCAGCAACCACCGCTCGGGATACTCATTGGTCAAGGTGGTTCACCTACGCCGGTACTAAGTTCTCCTGGAAGTGCTGGCTGGTACACACCGTCCACCAACAGCCCGTAACAGATTCCGTCAAGCAACTACTGATTGCATCTCGAAAACATTCTCGATTGCATGACTAGTGGATTCGTGCGAGCGAGGGCACGGACCGTGTTGCGAGGAAATGTGACGGCCTGGTTTTTTTATTGGGTCGTGGTGGTGGGCTTGGAGGCGACGGCCTCGTTTTGGTATTGGGCTCTTGTCGTCGGCCTGATCGTCACGATTGTCGCGACCCGGCTGCGGGTAGCGCGACAAGTAGCGAACGCGAAACCAAGCGACGAGGCACCGGTTGGGCTCGGCGGGTGGTTGGTTTTTTTCCAGCTCCACCTACTCTTTACCTATTCTTCTTTGCGCGAAGAGCTATCGAAGACCTCGGCTCCCAAATTGGTGATGTTAATCAACGGCCGGAACCCGAATGGTTGGTTTATGACCTTGCCTTGTTCGCGCTCCTGGCGGCCACCACGGTCGCGCTGCTCCGCAAGCAGCCAGCGTTTCGCTGGCTCTGGAAGACGCAAGCCGTCATTTTCTTCTGTATTCACGCCGTCGGCGCCATAGGTGGCCTGATTAGTTCGACACCCCTAATTGCGGCAGCGGGTCCGATCATTGCAGCCATCCTGCTCGCGATGTCATGGTGGTACGTGAACGTCTCGCGACGGGTGAAGAGTATTTTTGGTGGCGCAAGATTCACCGTCACGCCTTCTATCCCGAAGCAGGAGCGCTTCCTGAAAGGCTTCGCGATCGGCTTCCTGGTCTTTGGTGCGGGTGCTGCTGCTTACAGTTTGCACCGTGGCTTTGTTGTCAACATTTTTGGAATCGCCGGATGCGCCCTGCTTGGCCTGTTGGTCGGCGGCGGCGCGATCCTTTGGGATCGGTACTATCCTGCGATGCTGAGGCAGTAGTCGCGGACCTGCTCGAGCGGGATACGGGCGTGGCTCTGCACGATGATGAACTTGCCGCCGGGATCGATGCCGGGAACGATGTCTCGGCCAATCGATGCTCCTTCCGCGATGCCGGCCGCCACATACGACATCTTTGCGAGAATAAACCTTCAGCGGCCACAAATGTCTGTACCCGCGGTTCCACGCTCAGGGCCGCAGGCGATGCAGCATGTCGAACCACCCACCCAAGCGTGCCGCGGGATCGTTGAGGAGACTTTGCTGTGGCTGCCACCGAACCTGCGTGTCAGTCTCGGCCGAATAAAAGGCGGAGGAAAGCGATGCTGGATCTGATCATGGCCGCGCTGGGCGGCGATGATGCGCAGGTCGCCAAGCTCATTGCGGCCGGAGCCGATGTCAACGAGGCCGACGCCAACGGATGGACCGCCCTCGCCGGTGCCGCCGGCCGAGGCTACGACGCCATCGTGACGCGGCTACTCTCGGCAGGCGCTGATGTTGCACACGTCGACGTCAAGGGCGTGACTGCGCTCATGCGGGCCGCCGAAGGCGGCCATGTCTCGATTGCCGATCGGCTGCTCGCGGCGCGTGCCAACGTCAACGACGCCGACGACAAGGGCAAGACCGCACTGATGCGCGCGGCCGAAAATCGTCGCGTCGAGATGGTCGACCGGCTCGTCAAGGCCGGCGCCGACGTGAACCACCAGGACCGGCGCGGCAAGACCGCCTTGATGCGCGCCGCGCTCGGCAGCGACCGGGCGATGATCGACAGGCTCCTGGCCGCCGGCGCCGACGTGAACCGCAAGGATGCCAACGGCTGGACCGCCCTCATCTGCGCGGCAGCGGGCGACGCGGGAATCGTGAAGCGCCTGATCGATGGCGGCGCCGACGTCACCCAGGCTGCCAAGGACGGCATGACCGCGATCAAGCGCGCGGCCGCGAACGGCCACACGGCCATCGTCGAGATGCTCGAGACCGACGCCCGCCTGCGCGCCGAGCTCGGCTGACGGCGTCTAGGTCAGCAGGCTCACACCCGAGACCATCAGCATCGCATAGAGGGCAAGACCCACGAGCGCGATGACGCACAGCAGCACACGCCGGGCGATTCGCGACCTTAGCGTCGCGCCAATCGCCTCCGCGCGCATCGCGCGGGCGGCCGCCAGCTTTCCGGCGCAGGCGCGCTCGAAGTCAGCGCCGTCGCCGGCTTCCTTGGCCGAGACCGGTTTGATCGCATTGCTGTAGAGCGCCGCCCCGATGAGGGGTGCGAAGGTGAGCCATGTCCGCATTCTTGTTGCCCGCCGCATCAAGAGTGAGCCACGGTCCCGCTTCCCCGGGTTGGCGGCGTGAAGCTGCCGTGCGCGACGCCGGCCGTCACGCCGGTATTCCTCGACCGCCGGCTGCAATTTTGCAGGTTGCTTCCGGCACGGTCTCCTATGCTGCGACGCTCTCCTTCCTCACGAGATCGTAAACAATCGTGAGGCAGGACGCTGGCACACTCCCGACCCGTCACAACGGGAGATAAAGACATGAAGCTGCTTCGCCTCGCCCTCGCAGCTCTGCTGGGCGCGTCACTCCTCGCTTCGGCGGCGACTGCGCAGACAACCCGCCAGTTGATCCGCGGCACGATCACCGCCATCGACGACAAGACCGCGACCATCGCCACGCGCGAGGGATCGTCGGTGACGGTCAAGCTCGCCGACAACTGGACGGTGGGCCTGGTCGAGCCGATCGCCATGTCGGCGATCAAGCCGGGCGCTTTCGTGGGCATCGCTTCGCTGAAGGGCGAGGCGCTCGAGGTGCTGGTCTTCCCCGAGGCGATGCGTGGCGCCGGCGAAGGCCACTATCCCTGGGATCTCCAGCCCGAGAGCATGATGACCAACGCCACGGTCGCGACCGTGGCCGACGCGAGCGACGGCCAGACATTGAAGCTGGACTACAAGGACGGCACGCAGACCCTGCATGTGAAGCCGGGCACGCCGATCGTCACCTTCTCGGCCGGCCAGCGGTCAGATGCCAAGCCCGGCGCCAAGGTCTTCATCGGCGCCCAGAAGGCGGCCGACGGCACGCTCACCGCCACGCGGCTCAACGTCGGCAAGGACGGCATGATGCCACCGATGTGAGAGCGGCTTCTCTCTTCCCCTCTCCTAGCCTCTCCCCTAACGGGGGCGAGGAACATGAGATTCTGTCATCCTGAGCGAAGCGAAGGATCTCGCGCCGGCAGCAGATTCGCTGGTCGTTGCGTGAGGTCCTTCGCTGCGCTCAGGACGACAAGAGCCTCTTCCTCCTCTCTCCCGATCGGGGGGAGAGGTTGGGAGAGGGGTAACGCACGTCGCTTCTTCCCGCTCGCTCCGATAACCTCGTCGGCATGACCCAGGTCCGCGTCGGCATCGGCGTCTTCGTCAAGAGAAACGGCAAGTTCCTGATGGGCCGGCGGCGCAATGCCCATGGCGAGGGCAGCTGGTCGCTGCCGGGCGGGCATCTGGAGGCCGGCGAATCCTTCGCCGATGCCGCGCGACGCGAAGTGCTTGAGGAAACCGGCGCCGCGATCGCGAACGTGCGCTTCGCGGCCGTCACCAACGACCGCTTTGAAGCCGACGGCAAGCACTACGTCACGGTCTGGATGCTGAGCGATCTCGAGTCGGGAATGCCGACGGTTCGCGAGCCCGACAAATTCATCGACCTCGGCTGGTACGACTTCGACAGCCTGCCCGCACCCCTGTTCCTGCCATGGACACAGCTGCTCGCGTCGGAATTCCTGGACGCCATCAAGGCAGCCCACGCGCTCTGACCGGCTGCGGTCAGGATCCTGTGCTGGCTTCGAGTACCGCCGCGCGCCATTCCTGCTTGACCGGCAGGATCGGCGGCATCGGCGCAACATTGGGCTCCGCCGTGGGCGCCACGATCGAGCTGATGTTCTCGGTCTGCGCGCCCCGGCGCATGAAGAGATTGTAGATCAGCCACTGTGCGCGATGCCGGTTCCCACGCCATGGGAAGCGGCTCGCGATCGAGGATGCCGAATAGAAATTGGCGAAGGCGCTTTCCATGCCGGCGCGCAGCTCGGGGCCCGACATCTGTGCCGGACGATAGACGACATGGCCCTGGTCGTACTTGGTCCAGTCGAAGGAGACGATTCGGTTCGCCTTCTTCATCTCGTACCAGGTGAGCGTCCCCGGATAGGGCGTGAGCGCCGAAAAGGCACAGGCATCGTAGTTGGCGTCGATGTTGAAGTTGACGGTCTCGTCGAACACCGAGCGATCGTCGCCGTCGAAGCCGAACATGAACAGGCCGAACACCATGATCCCGTAGGAATGGACCTTCTCCACCAGCGCGGCGAAGGTCTCCGGCCGATTGACATGCTTGTGGACGCTCTTGAGCGTCGCACGCGAGATCGATTCGAAGCCGATGCTCAGCATCGTGCAGCCGCTCTCGGCTGCCAGCTCCAGCATGCGGTCATCCTGCGCGAGCTTCGAGGTGACGCCGGCCTGCCATTGGATGCCGCGCCCCTTCAACGCGCGCATCACCTCCTTCGGGCGCTCCGGCGTCCCGAAGAAGTCGGCGTCGTTGATCGAGATGGTGCGCGCCCCGCAGTTCTCCATCTCGTGGATCACCTCGTCGACCGGCCGATAGCGGAATTTGAGGCCGTTCATCAGCGGCTCGGCGCAGAACGTGCAGCCCTGGTGGCAGCCGCGCGAGGTCTGCACGAAGGTGCGATTCACATAGCGGTGCTTCTTCAGGAGATCGTAGCGCGGCATCGGTATGCCGATCATCGGATGCAGCTTGTCCGCCCGGTACGTTCCGCGCATCGATCCCTGCTCGAGATCGTCGAGCAACCTCGGGATCACAAGCTCGGCTTCGCCAATGACGACGGCATCGCAATGCTGGAGCGCCTCCTGCGGCATGAAGCTCGGATGCACCCCGCCCATGACGACAGGCATTCCTTTGGCGCGGAACTGATCGGCGATCTCGTAACCGCGGTTGACGTAGCTCGTCATGGCGGAGATGCCGATGAGGTCCGCTTTCAGATCGAAGTTGATGGTCTCGATATTCTCGTCCGTCAGCACCACCTCGTACCGATCACGAGGAATGCATGCGGCCACCGCGAGTAAGCCTGCCAGTGGAGAATACAGTGCCTTGTTCAGATAGAGCGGTCGGGTCGTCAGCGAATCGGTCTTCGGATTGATCAGGTGGATGATGCCTGTACGCACGCAGCCCTCCCCTGGCGGCCTTCCCGCCCAGCGATCCAACGGCATCGGCCCGAAGATGTTCCGTCGCGTGTCCCCTATTTTGTTTTGTCGACGCGCGTGCGCGGCTCAGCCCGCCGGATGGCGCCCCGCGCTAACGGCGCCACTCCTTTTCCAGCGGCAGGCCGTCATAGACATCGACATGAGCCGCATCGCCCGGCATTCCCTGCCGCCGGCCGCTGAAACGGATGGCGAGGACCCGGCCATCGTCGGTGCGCAGACTGAGATCGCGGCGGCCAAAAGCGTTACCAAGCGCGTCCGCATCCATGCGAATCTCGCCGGAAGCTACCACTTGGCCCGGCCGCGTGGCGTAGCCGTCGAACTCGTAATCAACGCGGCCCATGACCTCGCCACCGCTTTCCAGCGTTCCGTTGCCGCGCAGGGCTCCGAGATACCGCATCTGCCGTCTCCCGCCGTCAACCAGACGTGGGCAACTGGGAGCCGGCAGCGAACTGCACGGCCCGCGAAAGCGAGAAAAGGACAGGTGGGGCGAGCCACTTCTTCATGCGTGCGTCTCCACGGTCAGGGCGGGAGCGCACGCCTCTCTCAGCCGCCGCAGCCGAAACTTTCACGCGAACGGTAAGCGAAGCTCTACACCCTGCAGCCGGCGGCGTCGATTACACGATGTATGGTGCGACTTGCCATCCGGCGTCGAAGCGTCCATATGGAAGCCGTCGATACACGGATTGATTGATTTGGCAGCGCCGCGTTCGGTGGGCGCTTTGCCTTCGACCTTAGATCCCGAAAAGATGCGAATTCGACGGTCATGCCTTCCTAGGCTGGCTAGCATGTCCAGTTGTGAAAGGTTATTCCCATGGCTACGGGAACAGTGAAGTGGTTCAACGCCACCAAGGGCTTCGGATTCATCCAGCCGGATGACGGCGGCAAGGACGCCTTCGTCCATATCAGCGCCGTCGAACGCGCCGGCATCGATCATTTGGCCGAAGGCCAGAAGGTCGAGTACGAGGTCGTTGCCGACCGTCGCACCGGCAAAGCCTCGGCGGACAACCTGAAGAAGATCGGCTGAGTCTGGTCTTTACCGTCGGCGAGCCATGTCGCGTCGGGACATGGGTCCTGCTCGCCTGCTTACAGGGCCATTGCGCGGCGCCGCGCAATGGCCCATGTAAGACGCCGCGATTCTCGCAAAAAGGACCCCCTCATGGACACCGAACGGGCTTCGGCCCGCTCGGGGGCCGAGGTACGACAGGCGGCCGCCGCCTTCGCACAGCCGATCACTGAACAAGGCGCATTGCAGCTCCTGACTTCTTTCGGTCCGTTCATCGTCGCGTGCGTGGCGATGTATCTCGTCTACCCGATCTCCTATCCGCTGACCCTCGCCCTCGCCGTGCCGACCGGCGCCCTTCTGGTGCGCATCTTCATCATCCAGCACGATTGCGGTCACGGCTCGTTCTTCGCCTCGCGCCGGGCCAATACGCTGGTCGGGCGGCTGTGCAGCCTCATCACGATGACGCCGTTTGCCAATTGGGGGCGCCAGCACGGCCTGCACCACGCCGACTGGAACAACCTCGATCGCACAGGCGGTGGCGCCGACATCTATTCTTCCTGTCTGACAGTGCGTGCCTATTCCGCGCTGTCGCGCAGGCAGCGCTTGCTCTACCGCGTGCCGCGCCATCCCCTGGTCGCCAACGTACTGTTGCCGCCGCTGGTCTTCGTGCTGCTCTATCGGGTGCCGTTCGACACGCCGCGCGCCTGGGCGCGCGAGCGATGGTCGGTGCATCTCACCAACCTGGCGCTGGCCGCAGCTTTCGGCGCTCTGGTCGTCCTGTTCGGCTGGCAGGAGGTGCTGCTCATCCATCTGCCCATCATGGTGGTGGCCTCGATCGCGGGCGTGTGGCTGTTCTCCGTGCAGCATCGCTTCGAGACCGCGCGCTGGACCGCCAAAGGCGATTGGAGCTTTGCCGACGCGGCCCTGCAGGGCTCATCCTGGTTCGGCCTGCCGCCCGTCCTGCAGTGGCTGACCGGAAACATCGGCTTCCATCACGTTCATCACCTCAATCCGCGCGTACCGAGCTACCGCCTTCGCGCGGCACATGACGCAGTGCACGCCTTGTTGCCCATAAGACCCCTCAGCATCGCCGGTGCCTTGCGCGCACCATGGCTGACCCTGTGGGACGAAGCCGCCGGCCGGCTGGTGCGCTTCCGCGACGTGGCGAGGCGCGGCGGCGTGACCGTCCAACCTTGAAGGGGTTACTTTTCGAATAATCCTGAAACGATTCCGCTACCAGACGCCCTGCCGTTCGCCCGCGGCATTCGAGACAGCGGCGCGCAAGCTCTTGGAATGCTGTTCTTCGACACGAGCTTGCCTGCATGCCTCGAGCTTGGCGGCGGCTAGGATTGTCTGCCGCGAGGTTGCGATGATCGCCTTCCGGCCGACTGGGCCGGTTTTGTGCGAATCCGTACCGAGCGTCCTTCCGACTGGTCGATCTCGAAAGCGCCGGTGTCGCGGACCAGGTCGCTCAACTTGCGATAGCCGTAGGTGCGCGGATCGAAGTCCGAGGCGATATTGGCAAGGCGCTGCCCGACCACGCCGAGGCCGACCCAGCCGTCCTCCGTCTCGCTCTGCTCGATCGCTTTCATCAACACCGGAATTGCTGCACCGGCGGGCTGAAGAGACTTCCGCGTACCACCGTTTTGCTCCTTGGCGGAAGCGGCCGCCTCCGGCAGCAAGTTCTCGGTATAGATGAAGCGGCGGCAGGCCTGGCGGAAGCTTTCCGGCGTCTTCTGCGCGCCAAAGCCGTAGACATCGGCGCCCTCCTCGCGAAGCCTCGATGCCAGGCGCGTGAAGTCGCTGTCCGACGAAACGAGGCAGAAACCGTCGAAGCGGCCACTGTGCAGAAGGTCCATGGCATCGATCACGAGAGCGATGTCGGACGCATTCTTGCCGGAGGTGTAGGCGAACTGCTGGTAGGGATCGATGGCGTATTTCTGCAGGATGTCGGCCCACGACTTCAGCCGAGGACTCGAGAAATCGCCATAGATGCGGCGAACGCTTGCTTCGCCGAACCTGGCGATCTCCTCGAACAGGCCGGCGACGATACGGGGCGAGGTGTTGTCGGCATCGATGAGCACGGCGAAGCGACGGAGGCGGGTATCGTCGGCCATGGACTCCCTCGGGTTGTCAGGGGCGTTGGTCAGATCCGCCACAATACACCACCAAGATGGATCGGACTCGGAGACGAAAAGCGCCTACTGTCTGCCCCCACGAAGGCCTCACGCTGGGCCTCAGCCGAATCTCTCCCGATCTCCAGTGAAGGAAGACTGACATGGCTGCCAAGGATCTCCGTTTTGGCGACGAAGCCCGCGCCCGCATGCTGCACGGCGTCGACATCCTGGCCGATTCGGTCAAGGTCACTCTCGGGCCGAAAGGCCGCAACGTCCTGCTCGACAAGTCCTTCGGCGCACCGCGCATCACCAAGGATGGCGTCACGGTCGCCAAGGAGATCGAGCTTTCCGACAAGTTCGAGAACATGGGCGCCCAGCTCGTTCGCGAGGTCGCGACCCGCACCTCCGACACAGCCGGCGACGGCACCACTACGGCGACCGTGCTCGCCCAGGCGATCGTGCGCGAGGGGGCCAGGTCGGTCGCCGCCGGCATGAATCCGATGGACCTCAAGCGCGGCATCGATGCCGCCGCCGACTGGGTGGTCGAGGAATTGAAGGCGCGCTCGCGCAAGGTCTCGACCCGAGAGGAGATCGCCCAGGTGGGCACCGTCTCGGCCAACGGCGACAAGTCGATCGGCGACATGATCGCCAAGGCGATGGACAAGGTCGGCCCCGAGGGCGTGATCACAGTTGAGGAGGCCAAGAGCCTCGAGACGGAGCTCGACATCGTCGAGGGCATGCAGTTCGACCGCGGCTTCCTCTCGCCCTACTTCATCACCAATCCGGAAAAGATGACCTGCGAGCTCGAGGGGCCGTACGTGCTGATCCACGAGAAGAAGCTCGCGGCCCTGCAGCCGCTCCTGCCGCTGCTCGAGCTGGTGGCGCAGTCGGGCCGCCCGCTCTTGATCATCGCCGAGGAGATCGAGGGCGAGGCGCTGGCGACCCTGGTCGTGAACAAGCTGCGCGGCGGGCTCAAGGTCGCAGCCGTCAAGGCGCCCGGCTTCGGCGCCCGGCGCAAGGCCATGCTCGAGGATCTGGCCGTCCTGACCGCCGGCCAGCTGGTGAGCGAGGAACTCGGCATCAAGCTCGAGTCCGTTACGCTCGACATGCTGGGCAACGCGCGCCGGGTGCGCATCGACAAGGACAACACCACCGTCATCGATGGCGCCGGCAAGAAAAAGGACATCCAGTCGCGCGTGGCGCAGATCAAGGCGCAGATCGAGGAGACGACGTCCGACTACGACCGCGAGAAGCTGCAGGAGCGGCTGGCCAAGCTCGCGGGCGGCGTGGCGATCATCAAGGTGGGTGGCGCCACCGAGACCGAGGTCAAGGAGCGCCGTGACCGCGTCGAGGATGCCATGCATGCGACCAAGGCCGCGGTCGAGGAAGGCGTGGTCGCCGGCGGCGGCGCGGCGCTGCTCTACGCGACTCGCACCCTGGCGGGCCGGCGTGGCGCCAACCACGACCAGCAGGTCGGCATCGACATCGTGCGGCGCGCCCTGCAGGCACCGGTGCGTCAGATCGCGGAGAATGCCGGCTTCGACGGCGCGGTGGTGGCGGGCCGCCTGCTTGACCAAAAAGACATGAATTTCGGCTTCAACGCCCAGAAGGCGGACTATGTCGACATGATCAAGGCCGGCCTTATCGACCCGACCAAGGTCGTGCGCGTGGCACTCGAAGGTGCAGCGTCGGTGGCGGGGCTGCTGATCACGACCGAGGCGATGATCGGCGAACAGCCGGAGCCGACGCCGCCACCTGCAATGGCAGCCGGCATGGGCGGCATGGGCGGCGGTATGGGATTCTAGCAGCTGCGCAGCCTGGCTTCGCAGCCAGGGACAGCTACCGCCGTGCGCCGCGCAGCAGACGTTCCATGTGCCGGAGCAGGTCGTTGCTGTGTCCGCGCTTTTCCAATCCCGCTGCCTTGGGCAGTCCTTCGAAAACGGCGCGGCCGGCCGTCGTAAGCCGCGGCCCGTCCTTGCCATCCTCGATCAATTGCAGCCGGTGGAGCCGCGCGAGGTCATGTGCGCGCATCGCCTTGACCTCCGATTCGCCGAAGGCGACACGTCGCAGCGTGACTTCTTCCTCATCAGTCAGCGCGCTCGGCCGGTTAGTGGGAAGCGTCATTGTCGAGCTGCCGTCAGGCTGAGGCTGCAGCCAGCGTGCGGCCACCCAGCAGGATATCGACGTCGTGCCGGGCGGTCTCGTTGTCCAGGCCATACCGCGCCATCAGCAACTTCACGAGCTCGTCGCGGTCCTTGAGCGCCGCGACTTCCTCGCGCGTCAGCCTGTTCCAGGTGATGTGGATATCCATGAGCAGAAGCTGGCGGGCATAGGCACGCTGCGCCGACGTCCGTGCGCTCGCGGGCGCGACCGAAGCCGCGGCGTCGTTTTCAATTGTCATTCCGGCAGTTTTCCGTTTCCGAGTCGGGCGATCCCTTGAACGCTCACCGCTCAGACAACGCCTCGACCGATATGAACCATTGCGCGGCGATTGTCAGGGGAAAGCTTGGACATTTATCTCGACGACGCCGGCAGAATGCATTGGACATTCACCGCCGCAGCAGGCGTTCAGTTGCCTGAAGACACTGCACGCGCCGTGCGGGCGGCGCGGGCGTTCACGACCAGCAACACCACCACGAAGGCGACGCCGGTCGCGGCCGTGCTGAGGGCCAGCCCCAGCACCTCGCGCTGGGCGAGGAAATCGCCGACCGCGGTGCCGGCGGCGCGGACCATGACGACGGTGACCCAGTAGAAACCCGTTAACCAGATCCGCCCATGTCCACCGGCGGCAAACAAACAGGCGAGCGGCAGTCCGAGCGCCGCCGCGGCCTTGGCATCGCCAAGGTGCAGGTCGTGCGAAGCGTAATCGCCCATCACCGTGCCCAGCGTGCCGGCGAGCAGCATGCAAAGCCAATAGGCGCCGTCGGCGCTGAGCACGAGGCGCTTGCGAGCGGCCGCGTCCGCTGCGCCTCGCCCGGTCGCTCCTCGTCCCATCGCCCCTCGCCTGATCGATCGCCGCCAGGCGTTCCACACCAGCGTCACGGAAATGCCGAGCGCCACGGCAAGGGCGACCGACGCCCAGATGCGCGGGAAACGCAGGTCGCCGCAGAGAAGATCCGCGAGGTTGGTCGCGGCGGTCCGCACCACCACGATCGCCGACCAGTACCAGCCCTCGTGCGCGAACCGGTCGAAGCGCTCGACGAGAAGGATGATGCCAAGCGCCGCCGCCAGAAGCGGCAGTCCCTTGAGATGGCCGAGGCCAAGGTCGTGAGCGAAAAAGTCGCCAAGATTGGCGCCGAACACGCTGGCGAAGCACAGCGCCATCCAGAAGCTCGGCCCGAGCGCGGGCAGGTGACGATCGTGCATGTCTCCCCTTCTTCAGCGATCTCTTGGAAGCTTCACGCCTTGCTGCCATGCGAACGCGTCGCGGGGCGCTGGGCAAAGACCAGCAGGCAGACGATCATGACGGCCACCAGTACCGCCGAGGCGGTGAAGCGATCGAGCGCCAGGCCACCGTCGGTGCGCGGCTTGTCGAGGAAGTCACCGACCGTGGCGCCAAGCGGGCGGGTCAGGATGAAGGCGGCCCAGAACAGCGCCGTGCGCGAAAGCTCGGTCCAGAGGTAGAGGCCCACCACGATCGCAAGCGCGGCACCAAACACCAGCGCGCCGCCAACGTAGCCCAGCCCAGACGTGTCGGCGAGGAAGTCGCCCAGCGCCGTGCCCAACGTCTGCGAGAAGAGGATAGTGACCCAGTAGAACGCCTCGACCCTGGGCGTACTCACGGTGCTGACCGAGACCGTGCCCTCGGTCGCGTACCAGGCCACGAGCGACGCCATCAGCAGCGCGAACAGCAACGTCGACCCGCCGATGTAGCCGATGCCGAGCGAGCGATCGGCGAAGTCGGCGAGCGTCGTGCCAACCGTCGTGGTGGCGACGATGGTGAGCCAGTAGAGCGAGGGATGAAAGCGACGGGCTCGGATCTGGCCCGCGACGCAGATCACGAAGAATGCGGCATAGATCGCGGTGCCGACCAGGTAGCCGAGATCGAGGGACATCGTGACGGCATCGCCCGCCGTCTCGCCGAGCGTGGTCGCGGCGATCTTGATGACCCAGAAGATCAGCGTGACCTCGGGGATCTTACTGGCGCGCATGTCGGTGATCAAAGTCACGGTTTCGGCCTTCCCCTTCACACCCGCGAGACGTCGCGATGTGAAATCCGGAACAAGGCATGAGCGCGGCGATGCCCTTCAGCCATACCCGCGCCCTGCGACTCGGAATCGCAGGTCGCGGCGATTTGATCATTGGTCGCTGGCGCTCCCTGTGATCGGTTGGTTCACTGTCTGTGTCGCTCACCTGCCGCTGGCGTTGCCGGCGTGGTGAACGTCACGTCCCATGAACCATTGGCGTGCTTTTGCGTTGATCCCGCATGATGAACTGCCATCCGATGACCACTTTCGATCCCTCCCGGCCGGCGCTGGTTCACGACCGCCGCAATGACCGGACATTCGAATGGCTGCCGCAATGGGCGGCGGCGTATCGGCGCTTTGCGCGCCAGCACGCTCCCGGCATCATGGACTGGGATGGCGTACTGCTCGACGGCTGGATTGAGCTGCCGCACGCCCAGTCGGGCGCGCCGCAGCAGGACATCACGACCGGGTCGTCGACCGGGCGTCGCGCCCGGTCGTGACCGGCCCTCTACCGTGATTGGCCTAGGCCGCCAATGGGCGGTTGATGTGACGTACGCGCATGTCGGAGCGCGTGTTGTACAGGACCGTCACCGTGACACCGGCCGCACGACCGCGCGACTGGGTGATAGCGGCATGCAGGTCGAACGATGGCGCTTGCCTGGCCAGCCAGCTCTCCGCCTGACGTTCGACGATTGCGCGGCGCGTGCCGCTGAAGACCTTCCGTTTCATCTGGACCCCCAAGTTGTTCCCACACACAGTCCACGGCCCTAATGCGCGCGCGATGTCAAAGCGTCAACGGCTGCAGACGGCTTTCAAACAAATGATACACTTGGTCTCAAGGCGGGGGCTCTCTTCGGGACGAAACTGAAGATGGCGCGCGCGTCTCGATGCAGCGACAAGCCGGCGTCGAGGCGAAGTCAGGGGAGTGAAGACGAAGAAGATGTTGATGCGAAGATTGCGACCCGCGCTCGCCGCGTTGCTGGCGACCGTCGCCGCGCCCGCTGTCGGTCACGCCCAGACCGTGCTCGACGGCAACACCATCGTGCTGGAAGGACGACACGTCCGCCTGTGGGGCATCGAGGCGCCGGACCTCCATGCGACCTGCAGCGGCTGGCCCGCCGGCGAGATCGCGACGGCCTTTCTCCACGACCTGATCAACAACCGCTCGATCGCCTGCACGGCCCGCGGCCTGCATCCGAGCGGCAAGCTGTTCGGCGTCTGCCGCTCCGCCGGCGTCGATGTCGGCGCCACCATGGTCCGCAAAGGCATGGCGTGGGCCGCGGTGAAGTTCACGCAGAACTATGCGACGCAGGAAGCCGCCGCCAAGGGCGAGAACCTGGGCATCCATGCCCACCACTGCTCCCCCGGCCCGGACAGCACGCCGGAGAAGCCGGACGCCAAGTAGCGGTGGCCCTCAAGTAGCAGTGAGCGGGGGCTGCAACCCCTCGACAAGCCTCGGGAAAGCGTTTAGGCAGCGCGCCTCAAAAAGAAAAAGGTTCTTCATGCGTGCCCCCCTCGCCTGCCTGCTGCTCTCGACCCTCCTCCTCCAGGCCTGTGCGCCGGCCTACGAGAACGGCCATCTCTCGCGCCTCATCAACCGCCAGCGCGACGCACGCGATGCCTGCCTAAGGTTGCAGGTCAGCCAGCAGGACGACCGCCAGTCGGCGCCCGACGCGATCGCACGCTCGATCGCGGCGACCTGCAGCCCCGAGAACGACAGGTTGATCCAGGCGATGGCGACAGCCGACCCCAGCGGCGAGCCTCAGATCACCGAGGCCGTGCGCAAGGATTCGGCGATGAGAGCCGAGACCTATGTGCGCGAACTGCGCGCCCGTCCCGGTGCAAAGACCGTCCCGCTCCTGAACTAGGAGCGGCCCAACCGGGCTGAGCCCGTCAATACGTGATCTTCAGCTTGGGCGACGATCAGAGGAGATCGTCGAAGCACCAGGTGGCGAGGCTCCACAGCGCCACCAGGCCGGTCACGACCGACAGGAAGGCGCCGCCGACGATCGCGGTCCAGTCGCTGCCGTAGATATTGTCGAACCAGAGCCAGTAAAGCGCCGTTCCGGAGAGCATCATCAATCCCAGGAGCGAGAGCCGGAGCGTCCAGCGCCACACCCGGAAGAAGTGCGAACGTGCAAAGCGCACGCATTGGCGGAGCCGCCGCTTGGTCGCTGACAGCGCCAAGGGCTCATGGGTGCGCGACGGCACCCAATTGCCTACAACATCGGTCATTTTTTAAATCCCACACACTAAAGGCGCCGCCCGTACCCCTACGGAATGCGCCTCACCCACGCGCAGTCATAAAGATGACGCGTCTTTGCTGCAAGCAAAAACCGCCAATTACCCTCGTTCGATACAATTCTCTGACACGCGGCATCGGCGCTTGTGTCCTCACGAAGCGTCGGAGAACCAGGTGCAGACCGACCAGATCAGGACCAGGAGCATCGTCACGGCAAGCGCGATGCCTCCCACCGTGTTTCCCCAGTGGCGGCCGTAGACGTTGTCGAACCAGATCCAGTAGAGCACCACGCCGCCCATCGCCGTGAGCAGAGGCAGCGCCAGGCGAAGAACCCACTGCCACAACCCGGCCGCCGAGGGGCGCCGGTCGCGCCGGGGCTGCCGGAAATTGGCAGACGATCCGACGCTATCCACGATAGCGGTCATCGAAAATCCCCACACACCCACATCCCGAGGTTACGCTATCGACCTTTGGCGAGGGCCGGAAGGCGAGTCTTGGCCGGTCAGAACTTGGTCACGGCCCGCGGGCGATGAATTCCCGGGACACCACGAGTGGGTTGTCGCGTCCTCATCCGCGGTGGAGACTGGAGCTGCCAAATGCACGCAGTCTGAACCCGGGGGAGCCCATGAGGATGCTGATAGCGGTGACCACCGCTGCTTCGGTCTTCCTGCCCGTCGCGGCCTTCGCCGACGACGCCTCGTATTGCAACCAGCTCGCCCAGACCTACCGCCAGGTCGTTGGGTCGAGCTCGTATACCAGCGGCCCCGTGCCCGAGGCGATCGCAGGGTGCAAGACCGATCCCAAGTCGTCGATTCCTGTCCTGGAGAAGGCGCTGAGAGACAACAAAGTCACCCTGCCCAAGCGAGACTAGGCCAGGGCTCAGACCAGACCGGCGACCGTCGCGGTCGGGTTTGGGATCGACGGCAGCGGCGAAATGCCGGACAGTGCCGACGTCACGCCGGTGCATCGGCAGGGCTGATCTGCGCGTTCCGGCCAATGGGCGGATGGAATGATGGACAGTGCCGACGCCAAGAAGGAGTCGCTGCGCGACAAGGCGGCCAGCGAGCTGCGCGAGCTCGTGGTGTTGACGGCCTATCTGTGGCTCTGCTTCGGCGCAGTCGTCTTCCTGAAGGACGCCATCCTCGAGGCGAACGGCATGGTGGCACTGCCGCTCGGTTTCGCCGCCATCAAGGCGGTGGTGTGCGCCAAGTTCGTGATGATCGGCCGCCTGCTGCCGGTCGCTGCCCGGCGAACCGGCGAGCGGCTGGTCGTGGCGATCGTGCGCCGCTCGCTCGCCCTCCTCGTCATCCTCATCGCCCTTACGCTGGTCGAAGAAGTCGTGCTGGCGATGATCCATGGCCGGGCGCTGACCGAGGCCATGGCGAGCCTGGGTGGCGGCACGGCCTATCAGATGGGCGCGACCGTCGCGATCATGCTGCTGATCCTGGTGCCCTATGTCGCCTTCCAGGGCCTGGACGAAGTTCTGGGAAAAGGCACGATGCGCCGCCTGTTCCTCGAGCGGCCGCGTCCGCCGCAATAGGGACCGCCCACCGCGTCATTGCTTCGCGCGCTTACCGGCCGTGACAGAGAACGCGATCTTGCCCCGCTCGACGTCACCGCCATCTAATCTGGCGACCACCCAGGCGAACGTATAGTCCCCTGGCTCCAGCGCCGGAACCTGGGCGAACAGGACTTCGGGCGAGGCTTTAAGCCGCGGATGCAGTGTCTGCAAAACCTCCCGGCCGCGCTCGATGATGAGTGTCGAACGGATGTGATCGACCGGCTTGTCGAAGCGGACATAGAAACCCATGGCCTGGCTCTCGATCGTGGCGTTGGCCGCGGGACCGGTCTCGATCACCCGCATCCCCTGCGCCCAGGCCTCGGATCGCGCGGCCGTTGCCGCCGCGCCTGCCAACGCAAGAATCGCAAGCCGCCGCAAGATCATGACCGCTCCCTCCATCTGCGCTATTTCGGGACGTGCTCCAGCGAATGGCTGTCGGCCGGCGGCTGGACGGCCTCATAGCGTCGACGCAAGCCTGGGCGCATCTTTTCCCGCGCCCGCTGGAACATGACGTAGAGCGGCGGGATGGCGAAAATGCCGATGATGGAGGCCGCAAGCATGCCGCCGAACACCGGCGTGCCGACATTGCGTCGCGCGAGCTCCGCCGCGCCCACTGCGGAGACCAGCGGATAGAGGCCGAGGATGAAGGCGAAGGACGTCATCATCACCGGCCGGAAGCGCAGGCGCGAGCCTTCGATCGCGGCCTCGGTCAACGGGACGCCGCGCTCGCGCTGCTCCTTGGCGAACTCCACGATCAGGATGCCGTTCTTCGCCGCGAGCCCGATCAGCACCACCATGCCGATCTGCCCATAGAGATCGAGCGTCAGGCCCGCCAGCAGGATGGCGGCGAACGATCCCAGGATGCCGATGGTGACCGACAGGAGCACCGGAACGGGAATCGTCCAGCTTTCGTAGAGTGCGACCAGGAACAGGTAGGCGAACAGGATCGCGAAGGCGAGGATCATGGCCGTCTTGCCTTCGGCGCGCTTCTCCTGGAACGAGACGTCGGTCCACTCACCCTGGTATCCTGGTGGCAAGGTGGCCTTCGCCACCTGCTCCACGGCGGCCAATGCCTGTCCCGACGAGACGCCGGGCGCCGGGCTGCCCTGGATGCCGACGGCAAGGCGATTGTTGTAGCGCACCAGGGCCTGCGGTCCGACCACGATTCGCACTTCGAGTATGCTGCGCAACGGGATCATGTTGCCATCGGCGCTGCGGACGTTGATGCGATAGATGTCGTCGACGCTTGCCCGATCCTGCGCTTCGGCCTGCACATTGACCTGCCAGGTGCGGCCATAGAGGTTCATGTCGTTGACGTAGTATCCGCCGAGCGACGTCTGCAGGGCCTGGAAGACATCCGAGAGCTTGACGCCCAGCACCTGGACCTTGTCGCGGTCGATATCGAGATAGACGGACGGCGTGCTCGCCGAGAAGCTGCTGAAGACTCGCGTCAGGCTTGGGTTCTGGTTCGCCGCCACCAGAAACCCACGCAGCGCCTGCGCCAGCGCCTTGGGATCCGAACCGCTCATGTTCTTCAGCATGTAGCTGAAGCCGCCGGCCGTCCCGAGACCGATGATCGGCGGCGGGGCCACGGCCACGGCCGTTCCGCCACGGATCTGACGGAGCTTCTCGTTGAGGCGAGCGATGATGGCCGGCCCTCCGCGCTCCTTGCTGAGGCGATCCTCGAACGGCTTCAGGGAGACGATGACGAAGGCGCCGTTCGGTTGCGAGTAATTGTCGATGAAATTGAGACCGATCACCGAAGTGTAGCTGTCGACGGTGTCCTCCGCCGCGACCACCTTCTCGATCTGGGCGACGTACTCGGCCGTCCGTCCCACCGAAGCGCCGTCCGGCAACTGGGCGATCACGAAGAAAGCACCCTGATCGTCCTCCGGCAGGAAGCCGGTCGGCGTGATGCGCGACAGCAGGCCGGTACCAACCACGGCCACCGCCACCATCACGAGACCAACCACGGCGAACTGGACCAGCCGCGCCACGACGTTGCCATAGGCGTCCCGCACGCGATCGATCGCGCGCATGATCCACCCCATGATGCCGCGTCGCGGCCCCTCATGGCGCTTCAGCAGAATGGCGCACAGCGCGGGCGAGAGTGTCAGCGCGTTGATCGCCGACAGGAACATCGACACCGCGACCGTTACCGCGAACTGGCGGAACAGCTCGCCCGAGATGCCCGGAATGAAGGCGATCGGCACGAACACCGAGAGCAAAACAAGAGTGATGGCGATGATTGGGGCCGTGATCTGCCCCATCGCCATCTTGGTCGCGTCGGGGACCGAGAGCTCGGGATGCGTCTCCATCACATGCTCGACGTTCTCGACCACCACGATGGCGTCGTCGACGACGATGCCGATCGCAAGGACGATCGCAAGGAGCGAGACGGTGTTGGCGGAATAACCGATGGCAAGGAGCACCACGAAGGTGCCGATCAGGCTCACAGGAACGGCGACGGTCGGGATGAGCGTGGCGCGCCAGCTGCCGAGAAACAGGAACACCACCAGGACGACCAGGATGAAGGCTTCGACCAGCGTCTTCTGGACCTCGTGGATCGTGGAGGTGACGAACACCGTCGGGTCGTAAGTCACTTTCCAGTCGAGATCCGGCGGAAAGTCGCGCGCCATCTCCGCCATCGCCGCCTTCACCGTGCCGAGCGTGGCAACGGCATTGGAACCGGGCGCCTGATAAATGCCGACCACCGTCGCCGGCTTGCCGTTCAGCCGGGACTCGCGATCGAGGTTTGCCGCGCCGAGCTCGACGCGGGCGACGTCGCCCAGGCGCAGGATCGAGCCATCGGGGTTGGTGCGGATGACGATCCGCGCAAACTCCTCCGGAGAGGTCAGTCTGCCCTTGGTCTGGACGTTGAGCTGAAGCTGCTGGTCGTCCGAGATCGGCCGCGCTCCGATACGGCCCACCGCCGCCTGGACGTTCTGCGACTGGACGGCCGCGATGACGTCGCCGGTCGTCAGGTTGAGGCCGGTCAGCCGGTCGGTCTGGACCCAGACCCGCATCGAATAATCCTGAGGTCCGAACAGCGTGGCGGAGCCGACGCCCGGCGTGCTCTTGATGCGATCGAGCACGTTGATCGTGACGTAATTGGAGATGAAGAGAGGGTCTTTCGTCCCTTTCGGCGAGTAGACCGACAGCACGCCAAGCAGCGCCGTCGACTGCTTCTGGACGGTGACGCCCTGCTGCTTCACCTCGGCCGGCAACCGCGCCAGGGCGGCCTGCACCCTGTTGTTGACGTTGACGGTGTTGATATCGGGGTCGGTGCCGAGCTCGAACGAGACCTTGAGCGAATAGCTGCCGTCATTGCCGCTGACGCTGCGCATGTAGATGGCGCGGTCCACGCCGACCAGCTGGGCCTCCAGCGGCTGCGCGACGGTGGCCTCGACGACCGCCGCCGACGCACCGGGATAGGTGGTGGTGACGGAGACCTGCGGCGGCACGATATCCGGGTATTGCGCGAGCGGGATCACCGCGAGCGCGATGGCGCCCGCGATCACGGTCACGATGGCGATAACGATGGCCAGCCGTGGCCGGTCGACGAAAACCGAGGACATCATGGCTCAGCCTCCAGCCACCGGCGAAGCCAGCACCGAAGCTCCCGGGCGGAGCGACCCCAGTCCCTCCACGACCACCTGCTCACCGCCTTTGAGACCATCGGTGATGATCGCGTTTGGACCGGTATCGCCTCCCACCTTCACGCGCCGGATGACGGCTTTGCCGCCCTCCACGATGAAAACGTAGACGCCTTCCTGATCGGCAATCAGCGCCGCTTGCGGCACCAGGATCCGTTCGACCGGCTTTTCCTCCTCGACAGCGGCCTGCATCAGCTGCCCATCGACCAGCACCCCTTTGGGATTGGGCACGGTGGCACGCACGAGGATCGTGTCGGTTCCCTGATTGACCGTCACGTCGACGAAATTGATCCGCCCGGGCTCGCTGTACGGCGTTCCATCCGAGAAGCGGAGCCGAACGAGCAGGCCTGCCGCATTCGCTGCCGTACTGGCCTGCTGGCCATTCTTCTGGAGATCGAGAAACTCGCGCTGGCTCACGGGAAACAGCACATACATCGGATCGACGCTGACGATCGTGGTCAGCGTGCCGGAATCGGGGCCCACTACGTTGCCCTTGGTCACTGCCGAGCGTCCGACACGACCTGCGATCGGCGAGGTGATCTCGGTGTAGCCGAGGTTGATCTTGGCGTTCTGCAAAGCCGCCTGGGCGGACGCGAGGTTGCCTTGCGCCGTTTGCTCGCCAGCGACGCGTTCGTCGCGGACGGCGACGGATTGCGCACCCGTCTTGACGAGTTCGTCCGATCTCTGTCGCTGGAGCGTGGCGTTGGTGAGCTGCCCCTGCGCGCGCAGGACCTCGCCCTGGGCTTGCTGGACGGCCGCCTCGAAGGGCCCCGGTTCGATCCGATAGAGCGGCGCGCCCACGGCGATCACGTCGCCCTCCTTGAACTGGACCTCGTCGAGATAACCCGTCACGCGCGCCCTGACCTCGACGCGGTCCTTCGCCTGCACGCGCCCGACGAAGGTCGTCGCCTGCGTGACATTCCGCTTTTCCGCGAGAACCGTGCCCACGGGCGTCGCCTGGCCGGCAGGTTGAGCCTGCAGCGCCTGCCATGGAAGAAGGCCCAGCGCGAGCAGCAAAAGATACTGGCGTCCTCGCCTCAGTCCGGCATCCACGACCATTGACAGACTCCCCCAACTTGAAACGACTTGATGAGACGCTTGCCGGTACCTGCGGTCACTTCGTGGATCAAGCGCCCGGCGATACCGCTGGCCTCCGCTTTTCCACTCCCGTCGGCGGCAAGAATTATGCGTACTTCAGATGCCCTCTTGCCATTGAAGAAGAAGGTCATCGTCAGGGTCCCGGGTGCCTGTACGACGCGGGCCGAGAAGCCCTCGCCGCAGGCGGCGCTGGTGGTCGTGGCGACAGTCGACCACTCGAGCGTCGCTTGCGCGCGCACGGGAACCGGCCCCGTCAGCAGAAATCCCGTCAGCAGCAATCCGGCGCCGACCTGAGATGCGCGCATGCTGCTGAGCTCCAGCCCGCGCATTGCGACGCGCCGCCGTTTCTCAGCTCGTGTCGCCGAACTCACCCTTGCTCCCCGCTCCCGGCTTATCGGTTGGCCGATTTGGAAGAATACCATAGGGATACCGCGTTCGTCGGACAACGACGGATCAAAGGGCGTGTTGCCGAGCGAGCCCGAAGCTAAGCTGGTACCGTGGCGTGGCGTTGCCGGTATTCTCAACGGGTCAGGGGGGACCGATGAAGACGGACGACCACAGTAGAGCGGAGCTGTCGCAGTTCGCGATCGACCTCGTGATCCGCCTCGCGCTGGTTGCCGGGATTCTCTATGGAAGCCTGCTGCTGCTTCGTCCCATCGCCGGGATCCTGCTCTGGTCGGTCATTCTGGCTGTTGCGGCCTTTCCGTTGTTCATGCTGGTTCACAAGCGGCTGCATCTGCCAAAAGGACTGTCGGCAGCGCTGCTGTCGATCGTGCTGCTGGCGCTGCTGGTCGTGCCCGCAGCGATGCTGGGCGCATCGGCTATCGAGACACTCGACCAATATGCGCGACAATTGACGGGAACGCAGGCCCTGCTGCCGCCCCCGCCGGAGACAGTCCGCGACTGGCCGCTGGTGGGGCAGCGTGTGTTCGATTTCTGGCAGGACGCCGCGAACAATGTGCGCGCGTTGCTCCGGACGCACGTCTCGGAGATCGCGTCTCTCGGAAGGTGGATCGCCCGCATCGCCGCGGGCGTGGTGTTCGAGCTGCTGCAATTCGCAGCCGCCATCGTGGTCGCGGGCGTCATCCTCGCGCACTCCCACCGCATGACCGACGCCATCCGCCGCCTCGCCGCGCGCGTCGCGGGGCAAAGAGGCGGACACTTTCTCGAAATCGCGGGGTCCACCATCCGCAACGTGTCGCAGGGCGTGATCGGGATCGCGCTCCTCCAGGCGGCGCTGCTTGGTGTCGGCATGCTGGTGGCGGGCGTGCCCTTCGCCGGTGCGATCACGTTTGCCGCCCTGGTGCTGGCGATCGTGCAGATCGGGCCCAACCCGATCATGATCCCCGTCATCATCTGGGTGTGGACCGCCTTTCCCGCGACGACCGCGGCCATCTACACCGTCTATACCGTCCCGCTGCTCCTGTTCGACAACGTGCTGCGCCCGATCGTGATGGCGCGCGGATTGCAGACGCCGATGGTGGTGATCCTGGCGGGCGTCATCTGCGGCACTATCGCCGGCGGTCTGATCGGCCTGTTCGTGGGCCCGGTCGTGCTCGCGGTCGCCTATGACCTCGTCATGGCGTGGCTCGACGCAGAACATCCGACAGCATCGGAGCCTGCCGTGCGCGATCCTGGTAGCGAGCCTTCCAGCCGAGGCTGATCGTCATCGCGGTGATCCGCCCAGGCCCTGGAGATCCGGCACGCGGGCGAGCGCCAGGTCCTCCGGCAGCATGTCGAGGCGCTCGAGCGTGAGGTCGAGCAATTCCAGCTCCTCGCGCAGCGCCGGGCCGCGAGCCTCCGGCAGCACGGCCAGGAGGTTCTCGAGCATTGCCCGCAGGCGACGCGCGACCTGGAAATTCTCGACGCCGTACAGCCGGATCTCCCGGCAGGAGAGGTGCACGAAGTCATCCCAGCTGGCGGTCCTGAAGATCACCCGCATCTCGCCGGAGTTGCCCCGGATCACGTCGTCATGCAGATGACGCCGCCCGGTCGCGCGCAACAGGCGATGGAGCTGGTCGATCGCCAGGACGGCCGTGGTGGGGTCGTTGATCGCCTTGGAAAGGGCTTTGAGGGCGATATCGACGATGACGCGAAAGGCGAAGGTCGCATCCTGCTCGATCGTCCGTTCCGGCCCCATCGCCACGGCGGATCGGAGCTTGTGTTCGTCCGCCGCAGCAGCACCGCCATGGAGCAGGAACAGCGGCTCGCCCACGGTCGTGAAATCGCCGACCTGGTGGGCAAACTCGATGACACCGTCAGTGCGCAGGGCCTCGCTGCGCAGCGTGTCGAGATCGACGGCGAGCACGATCGCCGACACGCCGTGATGCACGATGATGCGATCCGCAGTGCCGAGGTCGGGCCGCGCCGGCGTCGGCACGTGATGTTTCTCGATCTTGGCCGGGTAGACCGCCTCGATGACCTTGAGCCCTTCTTCGCCGATGCGCCAGACGATGCTGACCGGCCGCAGCAGCCGCGCCGCATAGTCGATGACATAGAGGAAGGCCGCGAGCGACGTGCCGCCCAGCACGATGGCGATCAGCAACATCAGATATGGCACTCGGTCCTGGGTCCGCGCCAGCGTGCCGAGACAGAAGGCGAGCGTGAAGACGAACAGGGCAACGACTGTTCTGATCGCGTTATCGCGCAGCAGGGTCGTGGCGATGACCCGCGGTGTGAGCTGGGCGCTTGCCACCTGGATCGCCACCAGGAGCGAGCTGAAGGTGAAGACGATGAAGGAGAGCGTCGCGGTGATGATCCCCTGCAGTGCGGTCTGCGCCACCGGCACTTCCAGCACCCAGGACCACGACCAGCCAAGCCATTCGTCGACGCGGCCGAGGATGCGGATCGCCACGGTGGATGCCAGGTAGGCCGCGAGCGGCACGATCCACAGCGCCGACCTGACATAGCTCCGCAGCGCGTATCGCCTGTTCCAGTCCATTGCCCCCAACTTCAGTTCACTCAGCCGACTTGAAATAAAATATCATACGAGCGCGCTCGGAGATCGTTTTTGTGTTCTCGACTGTCGCTGCCTAAGATAATCATACTTTGCAGTCCTGTTGCGAAAAATTGGGGGAAGCCGGGATGTCGAAGAAGCACGACGACGGCAGGCTTGATCGCAAGACCTACATGCGCGAGCTCCGCAAGCTGCAGACGGAACTCTGCTATCTGCAGGAATGGATCAAGCAAAGCGGCGAGAGGATCATCATCATCTTCGAGGGCCGCGACGCCGCCGGCAAGGGCGGCACCATCAAGGCGCTCACCGAACGCGTGAGCCCGCGGGTCTTCAACGTCGTCGCCCTACCCGCACCGTCGGACCGGCAAAAAGCGCAGATGTACATGCAGCGCTACATCGAGCGGTTTCCCGCCAAGGGTGAAATCGTGATCTTCGACCGCAGCTGGTACAACCGCGCGGGCGTCGAGTACGTGATGGGCTTCTGCACGGAAGAAGAGCACCGGCGCTTTCTCGAACTCTGTCCGGCCTTCGAGAAGTACCTCATCGAGGGCGGTACACGGCTCATCAAGATCTGGCTGGAGGTCGGCCAGGAAGAGCAGGAACGGCGGTTCCGCGCCCGCATCGACGATCCTATGCGGCAGTGGAAGCTGAGCCCGATGGATCTCGGGTCGTTCAAGCGCTGGTACAAGTATTCGAAGGCGCGCGACCTGATGCTGAAACACACGGACGTCGAGGACTCGCCGTGGCACATCGTCGATTCCAACGACAAGAAGCGCGCCCGCCTGAACTGCATCGCGCACATCCTGTCGCAGATTCCCTACAAGAAGGTCGAGCGGGAGAAGGTGAAGCTTCCCGAGCGTTCGGAGAAGCACAAATACGACGACACCGCCTTCCTCGCGAAGCACCGCATGGTACCGCAGAGATACTGAGACCCGACTGACGGAGGACAGCCATGATCGATTTGCCCAGCGTCAAGGATTTGCAGGCGAAGATCGCCGCGGCCGAGGCAGCAAAGGCCTCCGCTGCGCTGAAGACGCAGGCCGCCGAGGAGGCCGAGAAGCGGGCGCTTCTCGATCGCCTGAGCAAGCCCTCCGGCCTCTCCGACGATGAAGTCATGCAGAAGGCGTCGATCATCATCAATCGCGCCGTGGAGAACGGCCAGATGTCGGTCCAGGTCTTCCGCTTCCCCAATCATCTCTGCACCGACAACGGCCGCGCCATCAACCAGGCCGAATCGGGATGGGAAAACACCCTGACCGGCATTCCGCGGGAGATCCTCGAATTCTGGCGGCGCCAGCTCAAGCCGCGTGGTTACCACATCCAATACCAGATCCTCGATTTCCCGAACGGAATGCCGGGCGACGTCGTCGTCACGCTGAGCTGGCACTGAACGCGACGCCGGGAGTCTTGCCGGCCCTGCGTGGGAGGCTCCAGCTGGCCTGGAAAACGGCGTCTCGCGGCGATCGGCACAGCCGATGTGGTTGGCGACACGCGTCTCGATCCCGACCTCCGGCCTCTCACCTGAAATTGCGCGCGGACCACTTCTTCCCGACTGCTTTGCGAAGTACGCTGCGGCCTTGCGACTGGCCGGCGTGCCGGATTGAGACGGGTGGGTTCAATGTCGAAAATCCGAACCGGACTGATCGTCGCCGGCCTTGGGCTGGCGCTTGCACATTGGGCAATCGCGGTGGCGCAGCAGCCCGACCGGTCGAAGCCCGCCCGGGCCGAGTTCGCCTGCCTCACCTCCGCGCGCGAGGACTTCCAGAACGGCAAGCTCGCCCTGCTCAAGGATCCGCTGAAAAAGTCCATCGAAACGCTGGTCTCGGAGCGCCGGCTGGAGGAGCAGTACTGCCTGCGCGTCGCCCGCTGCGTCGCCCGGACGGAAACCGGCCCCGCCGCCGACCTGCAGGCGCCGATCGACTTCTCCAGCTGCCTCGAGGAGGTCGCGCTCGAGAAGTACGACGCCAAGAAACGAGGGGATTGAGCTCACCTTGATCGTTTCGGCGTTTCCCCGCGAAGTGCGCGAGATCGAGCACACGCTGATCCCCTTGGGCGACGGCACGCGGCTGGCCGCGCGCCTGTGGCTGCCGGCCGATGCCGAGCGCAACCCCGTGCCGGCGATCCTCGAATACCTGCCCTATCGCAAGCGTGACGGCACGCATGAACGCGACGCGCTCACCCATCCCTACCTCGCGGGCCACGGCTACGCCTCGGTGCGCGTCGACATCCGCGGCAGCGGCGAGTCGGAGGGCCTGCTCACCGACGAATATGCCCAACAGGAACAGGACGATGCACTCGAGGTGATCGCCTGGCTCGCGCGCCAGCCGTGGTGCACGGGCGCCGTCGGCATGATGGGAATCTCCTGGGGCGGCTTCAATGCGCTGCAGGTGGCCGCGCGCCAGCCGCCGGCGCTGAAGGCGATCGTGTCGATCTGCTCCACCGACGATCGCTACGCCGACGATGTGCACTACATGGGCGGCGCGCGGCTGGGCGGTGGACTCGGCTGGGCGTCCTTCTTCTTCCGCTCGCTCTGCCATCCGCCCGATCCCCTGCTGGTGGGCGATGAGTGGCGGGCGATGTGGCACGCGCGGCTTGCGAACGCGCCGCTCCCCCTGGAGACCTGGCTGAAGCACCAGAGGCGCGATGCCTACTGGAAGCACGGCTCGATCTGCGAGGACTACGCTGCCGTAAAATGTGCGACCTGGCTCGTGGGCGGCTGGACCGACGGCTACACCAACGCGATCCCACGCATGCTGGAGCACCTCTCCTGCCCACGCAAAGGACTGATCGGGCCGTGGGCGCATGCCTATCCGCATTTCGCCAAGCCCGGTCCACAGATCGGCTTCCTGCAGGAGATGCTGCGCTGGTGGGACCATTGGCTGAAGGGCATCGACACCGGCGTGATGGACGAACCGATGCTGCGCGCCTGGATGACCGAGACCATGACGCCCGCCGCCCATCACGAGACCTTGCCCGGCCACTGGGTCGAGGAGCCCAGCTGGCCGCCGGCGGAGCGCAAGACGCATCGCCTGTTCGTCACCGATGACGGGCTCGCAAGCAAAGCGGCGGCGCTCACGCCGCGGCTGGTCGCATCGCCGCAAACCATCGGCAAGCATGCCGGCGAATGGTGCCCGTTCGGCGCCGGCAACGACCAGGCCGACGACCAGCGCGAGGACGACGCGCGCTCGGCCGTCTTCGAGACGCCGCCCCTCGACCACGACCTCGCCCTGCTCGGCGCACCGGACCTCGCCGTCGAGATCACCTCCGACAAGCCGATCGCCTATCTGGTCGCGCGACTCTGCGACGTCCATCCTTCGGGCGAATCGCTGCGCGTCTCCTATGGCCTCCTCAACCTCGCGCACCGCGACAGCCACGAGACGCCCTCGCCGCTCACCGTCGGCCAGCGCTACCGCGTGCGCATCAAGCTCAACGATCTCGGCTTCGTCTTCCCCGTCGGGCATCGCATCCGGCTCGCGCTGTCCACGACCTACTGGCCGCTCCTGTGGCCCGGTCCGGAGGCCGCGAGGGTGACGATCCTGGGTGGCGCGCTCGACCTGCCGCTCCTGCCCGAGCGGTCCCGCGCCACGCCGCGGCCGTCCTCATAGAGAACGCCGAGCCAATACTGAGCGTCAGCCTGGCCCTGGTCAGCCGCCTTGCGGTACCACGCCGCTGCCGCTTCGTGGTCGCGCGCAACGCCGTCGCCGTTGTGGTAGAGGGCGCCGAGGCTGTACTGAGCCTTGGCCAGCCCTTGCTCGGCGCTGAGGCGGAAGAGTTTGACCGCCTCCGCCGCATTCCGCGCAACGCCCCGACCGGTGCGATACAACTCTGCGAGGTCGTACTGGGCGTCCTCGTCACCCTGGTCCGCCGCGCGGCGATACCAGCGCGCGGCCTCGGCATGGTCCTGCACCACGCCCTCGCCCTGCTCGTAGCGCTCCCCTAGCCGGTGCTGGGCGATGGCGAGCCCCTGCTCGGCCGCCAGCCGCTGCCAGCGCAGCGCTTCCTGGTCGTCCCGCTTGACGCCCAGGCCTTTGGCATAAAGGACGCCGAGCCAGTATTGTGCATCAGGGAGGCCCTGGTTTGCCGCCTTGCGGTACCACGTCGCCGCCGCCGCATGGTCCTGGGCCACGCCCCTGCCAGCGTGATAGAGAGCCCCCAGCGCCTGCTGCCCCATGGCGAAGCCCGCCTCGGCGCTCTGGCGATAAAGCCTTGCGGCCATCGCCTCGTCGCGCGCCACGCTGCGGCCTTCCCGGTACATGTCGCCGAGATTGACCAGCGCCGCGAAATCTCCCTGGGCAGCGGCGGCGCGCAGCCACGCCACCGCCTCGACGTCGTTCCGTGGCACGCCCATCCCGTCGCGGTACGCCAGCCCCAGTGCGTTCTGCGCCTTGGCGAGATCGTTCTCGGCCGCGCGGCGCCACCATCTCACCGCCTCGGCGTTGTCCTGCAGGACGCCCTTCCCCTGGAGGTACATCATGCCGAGCCAATATTGCGCCTC
>Ga0081455_10000894_pt1 | contig 38467 bp, 34 predicted proteins | sample TabmetS3T2R1_FD_70207 | JGI IMG/M metagenome (GOLD analysis project Ga0081455, IMG submission 70207) | Tabebuia heterophylla rhizosphere microbial communities from the University of Puerto Rico - S3T2R1 | ecosystem: Host-associated > Plants > Roots > Rhizosphere ... | reverse complement strand
ATAGAACTGGAACAGGCAGTGACAGGGCGGCAGCGCCATCTTGTCGACCTCAGCCGGATTCCAAGCGCTGACGATCAGCCGGCGCGAATCCGGATTGCGCTTGATCATGTCGACCACATTGGCGATCTGGTCGATCTGGCGGCCGTCCGGCGCCGGCCATGAGCGCCATTGCGAGCCGTAGACCGGGCCGAGATCGCCATTGGCGTCGGCCCATTCGTCCCAGATGCTGACGCCATGGTCCTTGAGGTATTTGATGTTGGTGTCGCCGGCGAGGAACCACAGCAATTCATGCACGATGGCCTTCAGCGGCAACCGCTTGGTGGTCAGCATCGGGAAACCGGCCGCCAGGTCGAACCGCATCTGGTGGCCGAACACAGAGAGCGTGCCCGTGCCGGTCCGGTCATGCTTTTCGACGCCGTCGGCCAGAATCCGTTCGAGCAGGTCTTGGTACTGACGCATGAGCAGGGTTCGCCATGGTTGGGAGCGGTTCGCGTTCCGGAAACCCCGGACCGACTCGCCGCCCCCTGAATATAACGTCGTCGCGGAGCGGCCGGGAGTGGGCGCGCCGGGAACCCGCAGAGCCTGTTCAAAACCGGTTCTGACGGAGGCGCAGGCGCTTTCACCGGCGGGACCTCCACGGCCGCCCCTCAATAGGCTCTTCATTCCGGCCGGCCGCGCGCCTATATTGGCGGTGCCGGTTCGCCGGCTATGGCAATAAATGGCCGTCGCAATAAACCTATCGGACCCGGGGGCGGTACCCGGCGCCTCCACCAAAGGCCTGATCGTAGCGAAGACGAGCTGATTTCGCGGCAAATTCCCGGTAGTTCCATACCGGGCGGCTTTTGGCGGGGGCGAAATAGGATCGACGAGGGCGTAAAGGGCGTGTTTTTGCTCGGTATGGTTCCGCCGACATCGGGCCACTCGTATAGTTGCCAATGACAACTATGCTCCGGTTGCTCAGGCTGCGTAAGCAGTTTGAAATATACCGACTTAAAGCCCTGACGGGTTAAGCTCCGTCAGGCGGGGTTCGGAGGCACCTGGCAACAGAAGCCTCCACTTAATCTCCCGGTTTGAACGGCGCCCGGAGCGCCTAATGTCCTGGAACAGACGGAGATCGGGACTGGCCGCCGTCTCGTCGCCCGTTTGTGCACCGGTCGCCTGACCCGGCAGAGGCCTGTTTGGGCGTCGCCGCTGTGGGTCCAAAAAGAAGACATCATTCGGACGCGATGAGGTTACTGACGTTGGAACCGCGGCGCGCTACCATATTTGTCGAGAGCCGAGTCGCCGGCATGTCCGCGACCATTCTGGAATGACCGAGCAATGACCGACCACATTCGTTATGACGTTCTTGTGCGCGAGGCGATGCGGGGCGTCCTCCGGCGCGTGCTCGAGGACGCAGCCAAACGGGGCCTTCCGGGCGATCACCATTTCTACATCACGTTCCTGACGAAGGCCGAGGGCGTCAAAATCTCGCCGCGGCTGATGCAGCAATACCCGCTGGAAATGACCGTCATCCTGCAACACCAATTCTGGGATTTGATTGTGACCGAGGATCGCTTCGAGGTGGGGCTGTCGTTCGGCGGCATCCCCGAAAAGCTCGTGGTGCCGTTTGCGGCCATCAAGACCTTCCTCGATCCTTCGGTGCAGTTTGCACTGGAGTTCGAGACCTCCGAGACGGAAAGCCTGCCGGCGCCCGCGGCCGGCAAAGCCGATGACAAGAAGGTCGACGCCCGGAAAAACAACGCGAAAGCCGAGATCAAAAGCGAGGCCAAAGCCAGCGAGAAGGCTGCGGCCGATGCCAAGCTCGACGAGGCCGAGCACAAGCCGAGCGAAGGCGCCGAGGTGGTGCGGCTCGATCGCTTCAGGAAGAAGTAAGCCTGCCGGCACGCCTCTGATCGCGTCTTGCCGGGCGGCAGCGCTCCAGCTTGGCCGCTCGGCTTTCCCGCGCCGGTTTTCTTTTTCGGAGGCATCAGCTGGCCATGACAAAACGTGCCAAATCGCGCCGCATCGGGACCAGGCCGGCGCGGCGGCGATCAGCCGGAGTTCGCGTCGAAACCGATAGCTTCGGCCCGATCGATGTTCCGACCGAGAGCTATTGGGGCGCGCAAACCGAGCGCTCGCGGCAAAACTTCCGAATTGGGACGGAGCGGATGCCGGCCGGCATGATCCGTGCGCTGGCATTGGTGAAACTGGCGGCGGCCGAGACCAACCGTGATCTCGGGCTGCTGGACCAGCGGCGGACGAACGCCATCGCGCGCGCCGCACGCGAGATTATCGATGGCCGCTTCAACGATCAGTTTCCGCTGGTCGTTTGGCAGACCGGGTCTGGCACGCAGACCAACATGAACCTCAATGAGGTGATCGCGAACCGCGCCAACGAACTGCTCGGCGGCACGCGTGGGGCCAAAGCCCCCGTGCATCCCAACGATCATGTCAACAAAAGCCAGTCGTCAAACGACAGCTTCCCGACCGCGATGCATGTCGCCGCGGCGGAAGGAATCGCCGGCGCGTTGATCCCGGCCCTGACCTTGCTGCACAAGGAACTCGTCCGCAAAGAACGTGCTTTCGCCAGGATCGTGAAGATCGGACGGACCCACCTCCAGGACGCCACCCCGCTGACGCTGGGTCAGGAATTCTCGGGCTACGCAACGCAAGTCGCGCTTGGACTGACGCGGCTGCGAAAGGTCCTGCCGGAGCTCTATCCACTCGCCCAAGGTGGCACTGCTGTTGGCACCGGACTCAATGCGTCGCCGAAATTCGCCGGCCGGTTTGCCCGACGCATCGCGAAGCTGACCAAACTTCCGTTCACCAGTGCACACAATAAATTCGAAGCGCTGGCCTCTCACGACGCTTATGTGTTCGCCCACGGCGCCATCAACTCGGTCGCGACCGGCCTGTTCAAGATCGCCAATGATATCCGCCTGCTCGGCTCGGGCCCACGGTCCGGCCTCGGCGAACTGGTGCTGCCGGAAAACGAACCGGGCTCGTCGATCATGCCCGGCAAAGTCAATCCGACCCAGTGCGAGGCGCTGACGATGGCGTGCTGCCAGGTGTTCGGCAATCAGACGGCCATCACGGTCGGCGCAAGTCAGGGCCATTTCGAACTCAACGTCTACAAGCCGCTGCTGGCGCATTGCATGCTCCAATCAATTCGCTTGCTAAGTGACGCCGCCCGCTCCTTTGCCGTGCATTGCATTCAGGATCTCCGTGCCAACGAGCCGCGCATCAACGAACTGATGCAGCGCTCGCTGATGCTGGTCACCGCCCTCGCGCCGGAGATCGGCTATGACAATGCGGCCAAGATCGCGAAAGCGGCCCATCAGCGCGGCACCACCTTGCGCGAGGAAGCCGTGCGACTTGGCTTTGTAACAGCGCAGGAGTTCGATCGGCTGGTTCGGCCCGAGAAGATGACGCGGCCCGGCTGACGGTGTGCTGCACGCGCGTCGTTCGTGACGAGCTTTATTGGCCCTACCAGACCGATCCAGATCGATCTCGATCGCAAGACTATCGTTTTTCGGAAGTCTAATGAAATCAGCACGGCACGCGGAATGAAGCGCGCTTGCAATTGTTAGCTACTACGGGCTGATTTCTACAAGCATTTCTTTCCATGCTAATTGCTACTAATCATTTCCACTTTAAATGGTATGATTGACTTCATTCTTCTATCGTGCGGCCCAGATCGGGGCCGGGACGTGAACGGGGCAGGCACCACGTCGTCATGGGGGACGTTGTAAATCTCAATCGTTTCAGGAAGACGCTGGCTCGTTCGCGCGCCGCCGAACAGGCTGCGGAAAATCGCGCGCGCTACGGTCGCACCCGCACTGAACGGCAACATGATACCGATGAACGTGAACGGCTGAAATCCGAACTCGACCGGCACCGCCTCGACAAGGAGGGGGAATGAAATCGCCGGTGGTCAAACGCTCAATCGTCGTTGCCGGTCATAAGACTAGCGTCAGCCTCGAGGAAGGTTTCTGGAACTCCATGAAGGAAATTTCCGGATCGCGCGGCCTTACCCTCTCCGACCTCGTCTCGGAGATCGACAAGGGCCGCAAGCAAGGCAACCTTTCGTCGGCGATCCGCCTCTACGTGCTGGATTATTATCGCGTCAAGGCAAACGGCGGCGTCAGGACTTGAGGCACGACCGTCGCGCAGGCTCACGCCGCGACGAAACTCGTTTGATCACCCGCCAGCATCTTGGCGATGTCCGCGGCCGGCCGCGCCGGACTAAACAGGTAACCCTGCATCTCGGCGCAGCCGAGGCTGAGCAGCAGCTTTTTCTGCTCGTCGGTTTCCACGCCTTCGGCCGTGGTCGTGATCTGTTTGATCGCCGCAATGTCGACCACCGCGCGAACGATCGCCGCGGAGTCGGCTGACTCCGTCACATTGCCGATGAAGGAGCGATCGATCTTGATCTTGTCGAGCGGGAATCGTTGCAAATGGCTCAAGGACGAATAGCCCGTTCCAAAATCATCGAGGGCTATTCGAATTCCGAACGAGCGAAGCTCCCGTATCACGGCGAGCGTCGTGTCGTCGTCCTTGATCAGCACTGTTTCGGTGACTTCGAGCTCGAGGCGGCGCGCCGGCAGGCCGCTGGCGGACAGCGCCGCCACGACCTTCAGGGCGAAGGCCGGATTTCGGAATTGCACGGGCGAGACGTTGACGGCGATCCGGACATGGGCCGGCCAGTTCGCGGCATCCCTGCACGCGACGTCGAGAACCCACTCGCCAATTTCGTTGATCATGCCCGTCTCCTCGGCGACGGGTACGAAGTCGGCCGGTGAAATCAATCCACGCTGCGGATGGCGCCAGCGGATCAGCGCCTCGCACCCGACGATCGTTTCGTCTTGAGCGCCGAGAATTGGCTGGTAATGCACCTCGAGCTCGCCGCGGGTGATCGCCTGCCGCAGCTGGATCTCCATCGTGCGTTTTTCCGACAGTCTGCGTTGCATGGCGGGATCGAAGAACCGCGCGGTGTGCCGGCCGCCTGATTTCGCTTCATACAACGCAAGGTCGGCGTTCTGCACGAGTTGATCGAGGTCGGTCAGATCGGATGACCCCATCGCAATGCCAATGCTGGCATCGACCGTCAGCGTGTGATCAAGATAATCGAACGGAGCCCGCAAGCTGGCGAAAATTCGGTCCACCAGATCGGCAACCGCCGCGCGGTCGCGCACGCGCGGCCTGAACATCGCGAACTCATCACCTCCGAGACGGGCCACGACGTCGCCTTCGGCGCCGCAGCCGCGAAGCCTCGCGGCGATGGCCTGCAGGAGGCCGTCGCCGACCGGATGGCCGAGCGAATCGTTGATCGCCTTGAATTCGTCGATGTCGATATAGAGCACCGCCAGCTGTTCGCCGGGCTCGAGCTGCTCGATCGCCTGTTGCAGGCGCTCGCGAAACAGCGCGCGGTTGGGCAAGTCCGTCAGCGAGTCGTAGTGAGCAAGGTGGGCGATGCGCTCCTCATAGCGCATGCGCTCGGTGACATCTTCCAGAGTTACCAGCCAGCCGCCGCCTGCCAACGGCACAAACAGGCTTTGCATCGTCCGGTCGCGCGTAATCGTCGTCGCCCGCTCGATCTTGCCACGCTGCACCCGCGCCTGGATCTCGGCGTAGTGGGCGTTGTGGTCACTGGGATGGCTGCCCACATCCTTGCGATGCTGGATCAGCTCCCGCAGCGTACACCCCGGTTTGATGACCTCACGGGAAACGCCGAACATCTCGATGTAACGGTCATTGCAAAGGATCAGCCGTTCCGAGACGTCGAACAACAGCAGCCCTTGCGTCATGTTGTTGACCGCGGTGGCGAACCTTTCCTTTTCGAGTCGCAATATGTGTCGCGACGCATCGTGCTGGCGGATCAGCTGACGAATGATCAAGACGAGCGTCAGTCCGATGACGAGCGACGACAACAGTCCGACGCCTGCGAGGAAGCGGGTCTGCTGGTGCCATTCGGCCAGCGCGGCCGCAACCGTGGTCGAAACCGACAGGATCAACGGAAATGAATCGACCCGCCGGATCGAGATAATGCGCTCGACCCCGTCAAGCGGGCTAATCACTTGAACCGTCGGTCTTCGCAGATCCGGCGTTCTGACATGGCGCCCGATCACGCCTTCGAAATGCGGAAACCGTGCCACCACCGTGCCGTCGGTGTGCACCAGCGCAATCGTCGACTCCGAATCAGGCGCGGTCGACGCGATAAAGCCTTCAATGGTGCTCGGCGAGAATCCCTTGCTGGCAATACCGGCGAACTCTCCTGTTGCCGTCGTGATCTTTTGAGCAACGACGATCGCCCAGTTTCCGGTCAGCGTGCTGCGAACGAGCTCGATCTGCATCGGCGTCGCCGACGGATCCGATTTCAGTTTCTTGAAATAGGCGCGTTCGGCGACGCTCCGGTCGGGCACCGGCCACGACAAGGACGAGTTGATCAACTTGCCATCCGGTCCCCAGACGTTGATTCCCGCGACATCGCTGGAGCCGACGATCTTGGCCTTCAGCATCGCGTGAGTCTCGTGGGCCGACATCTTGCGGACGAGGTCATCGGGCGTGTCGATGTTCGACGACGCCATCTCGAGGGCGAAGTCTCGCTGCACCGCGGCGAAGTCCTCAAGAAAATGATTGAAGTGTCGCGCAAACAACAAGGCGGAGTTTTCGACTTGCTGCTTCGAGTGCTCCAACGCGCGGTCGCGGAAATTGGTGATCGCGATAATCGTGATCAAACCAATGGCGACAATCAAACCGGCGCCGCCGAGGGCAAGCGAAATGATCGGCCCGCCGACCGCCGCTCGGATCGCAGAAATCACGCCTGATGCAGCCTCGCGGCTCTCGGCGTCCATGTCAGGCCCCCGCATCGGTCTCTCCCCAGAACAACAAGCTAGGGGGCGCCGGTGGAGGCCAAGTTAGCAAGATGGGTTACCGCGCCCTTAATTGACGGAACCCGGCGTCAGCACCAGCGGACGCGATTTCGAAGAGGCTGCTGGCCGCGGTGGCGAGGGAACCGGCTTGACTTCGATCGGCGGCGGCAATGGCGGCACGGTCGCCTGCGTCTCCGTTTCGGCTTGACTGGTCGGCATCTGCGGCTGTGCCGGCGCAGCCGTTGGTTGTGAAATCGTCGGCGCATCACGCTGCGGCTGAGATTGCTCGGACGGTGGCGACGCCTGCTGAGCGGGAGATGGCGCAGCCGGAGGTGCCGCCAATGACGCGCCCTTCTCGATCTGCTCAAGCCGTTTCGTCTCGCGATCGATCGTGCGCAAAGTCAGCCATGACGACAGCGCGTTGACGTCGAGTGCCCGCTGCGGCGCGTCCGGTATCCCCGACAACGCGATCGCAATCTCGGGGCGGCTGCCGCCGAACGTCGCGCTGCTCGATGGCGCGAACCGCGCGCGCAGGTCGAGTTGATCGGACGTGAAATCGAAGCCACCGGAGACGACAAGACGTGCGCCGTCACCGTTGATGGCTGAGCTCGCGACGCCGAGCCGGCCATCCTTGACGGAGAGCGGCAATTCCGTGGTGCCGACCGCAAACACGCCCCTGCTCAGGATCGGGTCGAGCAGAGCAGCAAGCCGTGCGGCATCCGGAACACGGCCGGTGTCGCTCGCCTCGGCCGCGGCCTGAAACACCCTGGCGTCGAGACCCGCGATCTGCCCCTGCTGCAACGTCAGTTGTCCCGAACCGCTCAGGCTTCCGCGCAGCGCCGACGCACTGCGGCCGGAGGCGCTGAAGCTGATCTCGCTGGAGACGCGCCCGGCCGGCATTGCGAGATTCCGCCAATGCAGCCTCGCACCGTCCGCATTGGCCAGTTGCAGATGCCCGGTCAGCCCGACGCCGTCGCTGTCGCGCTTGGCCGCAAGGTCTGCCTTGCCCTTGCCGCCGGCGAAATTGTCGGTGGCTGCCGTCAGGGTCACGGCGGTGCCGTCGGCCTCGATTGTTCCGCGCAACGGCCGCAACTCGCCGACCGGCGAGGTCGCGCGCAGGGCCTCGAACGAGATTTGACCCCGCCAGCCGCGCAGCAGGCTGTCACCAAACGGATCGGCGGCGGCGCGATCGGCCGCACCAAACGCGACCTGCAAGGTGGGAGCAAGATTGATCATGTCGGCGCCGATCTCGCCATTGACGGCGACGATGTCTCCCAGGCCAATGCCAAGTCGGCCACGCAGACGGGCGCCTCCAACGCTCGCATCGATCCCCGCCAGCGTGATCGTGCCGGCCCTCGCCTCGAGCTTCGAGGTCAGCGCGACGTCGAGAACCGAACCGGGCGCGGTGAGGCCCGCAAGTGGTGCGAGATTGGCCTTGCGCACCGTGAGATTGAGCGCCGCCGCCAGCGGGTCGCTCCATGGCTCGATGGTGCCGTCTGTCGAGACGTCGACATCGCGCCCCCTGAGTGTCGCCTTCACCGCGACCTGCTTCTGCCACCCGCCGTCGGCGACGATATCGAGAGCCGCGGGTGAACCGCTGGGCGCCAACCAGCCCTGCAGCCCGAGCGCCGTAAGCAGAGCCGCGCCCCGCTCCGCTGTCAACTTGCCGCTCAACGAGAATGGATTCTGCGTCAAGACTGCGGGCTGTAACGCCGTGAGCGCGGCCACCGGCGACGCGACCTTGGCCGAGACCGACCCTTTCAGTTGCGGTGAATCGAGATCGAGCGTTGCATGCAGATCGGCGACACCATCCTTCGGCTTGTCGAGATCGAGCGCCAGCCCGAGCCACACATTGCCCGCGCCGGTCGGCAAGGCAGCAATGCGGGTCCCGAGCTTCGGGGAGAGCGGCGTGATCAGCTTGCCGATCTGGTCGAGCGAGGACGAGGACGTCGAGAGGTGCAGGCGTCCCGTGACCGCGGCGCGATCGAACGCGCCATTGCCTTCGACCATAACGCCCTCGGCGCCGCCGATGCGGAGCCGCTCGATCGTGATCGCTTTCGCTCCATAGTCCAGCTGCAGCATGACCGGGCGCACCGTCTGCCCCCACGCCGTCACGCTCGCCAGATCGAGCGCGATCCGCATCTCCTGCGGCAGCAACGCCGGAGCGTCGGCGAACTCGGGCACCCACGCCGACAGCGCGGACAAATCGATCGCATCGGCCTTGAGCGTCGCATCCAATCTGCTGGTCGCGTCGCTCGTGATCAGCGCGACGCTGCCCTCGAGCGAATGGCCGTCGATTTGTGCTTTCAGCTGCTCCACGCTGACACGGTCCTTGGTCAGCGCGATGCTGCCTGCGGCCCGGATCGGTTTTTGCGCGCGGTAGGGCGCATCGGTCTGCGCGCGCAGCCAGTTCGAGAACGCGTCGGGATCGCCGACGTCGAGCGAAACCTGCCCGGCGAAATCGGCGGCGCCGTCGAGCTTGCCGAGCCGGCCCGACAGCGTCACCGCAGCGGCTCCGGGTGCGCGAAATTCCATCCTGTCGATCAGCCAGTCCTTCCCATTGCTCCGCAGATCCGCGCCCGCATTCTGGATTGGCCTGCCACCCAGCATGACGATGTCGCTTGAGATCGCAAGTTCAGCCGGGATCGGCGGCACCGGTACGGCTGCAATGAATTGCCGGATGCCCTTGATCAGATCGAGCGGGGACTGTTGAGCTCCGCCACCGCGCGCCAGCATGCGGTCGGCATCGAGCTGCTTTGCCGTCAACACGCCCTGAAACCGGGCCGCGGCGCCCAACCGAAGATTGGCGACTCCCGACAATTTGAGCGGCGAGCCGTCATCGGGACCGTACGACACCTCGAGTTGCTCGAACTGCGCCGCCGCCGGATCAGCCTTGACCTTCGCCGCAACCTTCCACGGCAGGTCGTCGGTTTTGGCATCCTTCGGTGGCGCCGGCCGGCTCACATTCAACGCGCCGTCGAACCGGGGCACCGCGTTGTCAAAGGTCAGCAGTCCCTCGAGGTCGGCGGCGACCGGTCGCTCCGCGGCATCGATGGCGACGCGCAGGCGAAGACCATCGCCATCGACGGGGCGGCTGGTCGAGAGGCGGAATGGATAGCGGACACCTTCGGCGACAAAGCTGCCATCGCCGCGGATGACCGACGCCGCGGTGCGCAGATCGCCGGTAAACGACACATCGCCCAGCGTCATCAGCGTTCGGCTGGCGGCATCCTTCAGCGACAGCGTTCCCGTAACGTTCAGCTTGTCAACCGTCAGCGCGCCGACATTGAACATGCCGGGGCGCGACGCCCAATCCATTCGCCCCTTGCCATCGAGCCCGAGGTCCAGCGCCAGGCCGTTGAGGGTGAGTTCGTCGGCGCGCCACGCGCCCCGCAACAGGGAGCCCAGGCTGAACTCGACGTTCAGCTGTTCGACATGAATATTGCTCTCATCGAACCGCGCGCCGACATTGACGCCGCGGAGCCGCAGCGACGGCGTGGGCAGCAGCCGCGCGTCAATCGCGCCATCGACCCGCACCGGCAGGCCGATCACCCGCGTCGCTTCAGCCTCGAACTGCGGACGAAAACGGCTCCAGTCAAAGAAATAGGGTCCGATCAGGGCGGCGAGCAGCGCAAGGATAAAGGCGATCGCCAGTCCGAGCAGCGTGGTCTGCACATCGTCTCCCGAAATCAGTCGGCGGCCGGATCACGCCGATCCGGTTCCCTTAACCTATATAACACCACCTTCGGCCGCTCGAAGGCCGTCTTTCCCGCCGCTATGGAACTGATTTAGGGCGGTAAAATCTTGCCCGGGTTGAACAGGTTCTGAGGATCCAGCGCGAGCTTCAACGCGCGCATCGCCTCGATCGCGGACGATCCCAATTCACGCCGAAGATATTTTTGCTTGCCCTGCCCGATGCCATGCTCGCCGGTACAGGTGCCGTCCATCGCCAGCGCCCGCGTCACCAGCCGGTCGAGGAACCCCTCGGCGCGCGCCCGTTCGTCCCTGTCGGCCGGATCGCACAGCAGCAGCACATGGAAATTGCCGTCGCCGACATGACCCACGATCGGCGATACCAGACCAATCGCCTCAAGATCCTGTTCCGTCGCCGCGACGCATTCGGCAAGGCGCGAGATCGGCACGCAGACGTCGGTCGAGGTCCCAACCGTGCCCGGTCGCAAGCGACAGGCCGCATGATAGGCATCGTGCCGCGCCTGCCACAGCCGGGTACGATCCTCCGGCCGCGTCGCCCAGACGAACGCACTGCCGCCGCAATCCTTGGCGATCTCCGAAAAACCCGCCGACTGCGCCTCGACCTCGATTTGCGAACCATGAAACTCCAACAGCAGCAACGGGGTCTCGGGCAGCGATAATCCAGAATAGGCATTGCACGCCCGCACCTGGAGGCTGTTGAGCATTTCGATCCGCGCCAGCGGAATACCGCTCTGGATCGCGAGGATCGTGGCTCTGCAAGCATCCTCGATGCTCGCAAAAGAACAGGATGCCGCGGCAATCATCTCCGGAATGCCGCGCAGCCGGATCGTCAACTCTGAAATGATGCCGAGCGTGCCTTCGGCACCGATGAACAGATGGGTCAGGTCATAGCCGGCGGACGATTTTCGCGCGCGGTGTCCGGTGGTGATGATCTCGCCGTTGCCGCGCACGACTTTCAGCGACAAGACGCTGTCGCCCATCGTGCCGTAGCGCACTGCATTGGTGCCGGAGGCGCGCGTCGAAGCCATGCCTCCGATCGAAGCGTCGGCGCCGGGATCGAGCGGAAAGAACAAGCCGCTGTCGCGCAGATGATCGTTCAACGCCTTGCGGGTCACCCCCGGCTCGACCACGCAATCGAGATCATCGGCATGCACCGCGAGAACGCGATTCATGTCGCGCAGATCGACGCAGACTCCGCCGCCCGGCGCATTGACCTGCCCCTCCAGCGAAGTCCCCGCGCCGAAGGCGATCACGGGAATTCGGTGCTCGGCGCAAATCCGAACCACATCCTGAATGTCGGCGGTGTGCTGCACCATGACCACGGCGTCAGGCGGCTGCCGCGGCAGCCATGTCGTGGTGTGGGCGTGCTGATCGCGCACCGCCTGCGACGTCACCAGCCGGTTGCCGAATCGCGCAGCCAAAGCCGCGATGCCGCTCTGCAACGCTGTCGGGTCCGGCCGCGGCAGATCGCGGACCACCTCTTGCGGTGACACCTTGATTTCTCCCTGGACGTTGTCAGCGTGACAAAGGATATTTGACCGGTCAAGCGCGGCGAAAGTCGTGCCGGAACAAGGTCCATCGCGAGATGCAAACGAGATGACAGACGCACCTTTCACGCTGCCGCCTCTCGAACTCGCTCCCGGGCCCTTTGTTTGTCCGCCGATCACGATCGAGCCGCACTGGATCGACCATAACGGCCATCTCAACATGGCCTACTATCATGTGGTCTTCGATCGCTCGATCGATGAATTCTTTGCGATGCTGGGGCTCGGGCCGACTTACCTCAAGACGCGCAACGGCTCGACGATGACCGCCGAATGCCACGTTCGGTATCTGCGCGAGGTCAAGCTTACCGATTCCATGGTTGTCACGGCCTGGCTGCTCGCCGCTGACGACAAGCGGCTGCACACGTTCGAGGAGATGCGGCATTCGACCGAAGGCTGGCTCGCGGCCACGTCAGAAAACATGACGCTGCATATCGACATGAGCAAACGTCGGGTGGCGCCGTTTCCGCCCGACATCGGCGAACGCGTCCGGAGCGTGGCTGCGGCGCATGCCCGCGCTCCGCAGCCGCAGGGCGTCGGCCGCCGCATTACGATGCCCAACAACGCGTAACGCTTTCGCCAGACCCTCGCGACTGAACCTTATCCGCGCTCCCGCGCCACGGCGCGCCAGCCAATGTCGCGGCGGCAGAAACCTTCCGGCCAGCGGATCAGGTCGACCGCCCGATAGGCGCGCGTTCGCGCATCGCTCACGCTTGATCCGATCGCGCAGACATTCAGCACGCGGCCGCCATTGGCGGTAAAGCCCGAGCCGTCCCGCTTGGTGCCGGCATGGAAAATCTCGACACCCTCGACGGCCGCGGCAGCATCCAGCCCTTCGATGCGCGATCCCTTGCCATAATCGCCCGGGTAACCCTTGGTCGCCAGGATCACGGTGATCGCCGGCTCATCGTACCAGCGCAGCGAGATGTGCTGCAGCTGGCCATCCGCACAGGCCAGCAGTGCCGGCACCACATCCGACATCAGCCGCAGCATCAAAACCTGGCATTCGGGATCGCCGAAGCGGGCATTGAACTCGACGAGTTTCGGCCCATCCTTCGTCATCATCACGCCGGCATACAGCACGCCCTTGTAAGGCGTGCCCATCGCAGCCATCGCGCGCAAGGTCGGCGTGATCATCTCGTCCATGACCCGCTGAGACATCGCGCCCGTCATCACCGGCGCCGGCGAATAGGCGCCCATGCCGCCGGTGTTCGGCCCGGTATCACCATCGAAGGCGCGCTTGTGGTCCTGGGCGGTCGCGAGGGGCAACGCGTGCACGCCGTCGCACAACGCGAAGAACGAGGCTTCCTCGCCCGCCATGAATTCCTCGATCACGACCTCGGCGCCGGCCTCGCCGAAACCGCCGCCGAACATCATGTCCACCGCAGCGAGCGCTTCCTCCGACGTCTGCGCCACCACGACGCCCTTGCCGGCGGCCAGGCCGTCCGCCTTCACCACGATCGGCGCGCCCTGCTTGCGGATGTAATCCTTCGCTGCGGCGGCGTCGGTGAAATGGGCATAGGCCGCGGTGGGAATGTTGTTGGCGCGGCAGAGTTCCTTGGTGAAGCTCTTGGAGCTTTCGAGACGTCCGGCGGCGCGCGTCGGGCCGAATGCCTTGAAGCCGGCCGCGTTCAGGTCATCGACGACGCCGGCTGCGATCGCGGCATCCGGACCGACCACGACGAAGTCGACGGCATTGGCCCGGCAGAAGGCGATCACCGCCGCATGGTCGGCGATGTCGATCGCGACGCATTCGGCATCCGCCGCGATGCCGCCATTGCCCGGCGCGCACCACAGCTTCGTCACGAGCGGTGACGCCGCGATCTTCCAGCAAAGAGCATGTTCGCGGCCGCCGGAGCCGAGGACGAGGATTTTCATCGAATCGAAAGGCAATGGGATTGATCGTTTGGGGGGTGTAACATGACCCCGGCTTCGAATAAAAGACGCGCATGACGCCAACCGCCGCTTCCGACAACCGGGCCAATCTTGTCGAATTCACGGTCTCCGAACTGTCCGCCGCGCTGAAGCGGACGGTCGAGGACGCCTATGGCTATGTCCGCGTGCGTGGCGAAATTTCCGGCTTTCGTGGGCCGCATTCCTCCGGCCATTGCTATTTCGCCCTGAAGGACGCCACCGCCAAGATCGAGGCGGTGATCTGGAAGGGCGTGCATGGCCGAATACGCTTCAAGCCGCAGGAAGGCCTCGAGGTGATTGCCTCGGGCAAGCTCACGACCTTCCCGGGCTCCTCCAAATATCAGATCGTGATCGAGGCGATGGAGCCGGCCGGTGTCGGCGCGCTGATGGCGCTGATGGAGGAGCGCAAGAAGAAACTCGCCGCCGAAGGCCTGTTCGACGAAACACGCAAACAGCTGCTGCCCTTTCTGCCTGATGTCATTGGCGTCGTGACCTCGCCCACCGGAGCGGTGATCCGCGACATCCTGCACCGCCTGAATGACCGCTTCCCGCGCCGCGTGCTGGTCTGGCCCGTGCGCGTGCAGGGCGAGGGCTCCGCCGAGCAGATCGCGGCGGCGATCCGCGGTTTCAACGCCTTGCCCGAACAGGGCGACATTCCACGGCCCGATCTCCTGATCGTCGCACGCGGCGGCGGTTCGCTGGAGGACCTCTGGTCCTTCAACGAGGAAGCCGTGGTGCGCGCCGCCGCCGAGAGCATGATCCCGCTGATTTCGGCCGTCGGCCACGAAACCGACGTGACACTGATCGACTTCGCCGCCGACAGGCGCGCGCCGACACCGACGGCGGCGGCCGAAATGGCCGTGCCGGTGCGGGCCGAATTGATGAGCCAGCTCGCAAGCCTCGGCGGCCGGGTTTTCAGCTGCTGGCGGCGCGCACAGGAGACACGACGCAGCGAGCTGCGCTCGGCGATGCGTGCCTTGCCCACTGCCGCCGACCTGCTGGCAATACCGCGCCAGCGGCTCGATCACGTCGCGGCCGCGCTGCCGCGTGCGCTCCGCGCCAGCGCCCATGTGCATCACAATCGCCTGGCACGGGCCGGCGCGGGCTTGACGCTGCGCACCCTGCAAGGCCAGCTCGAGCGCGCCAGGGATCGCGCCGCCAATCTCGGCACGCGCATGGCACGCTGCGCGACCGTGCAGATGCAGCACCGGCGCGAGCGATTCTCGACGCTGCAATTGCGGTTGATCGCCTCGTTGCGGGCCAACGCCACCGCGCATCGTCAGCGCCTGACCGTGGACCGCGAACGAACGCAACGCCTCACCGAGCGCGCCTCGCGTGCGGTGCGCGCCATCCTTGCCGCGCGCGCGGCTCAAACCGATCAGCTCGGCCAGTTGCTGGACGCCCTGTCCTATCGGGCCGTGCTGGAGCGCGGATTCACCTTGGTACGCGGCCAGGGTGGCCGGCCGCTGCATTCGGCCTCTGAAGTCCAGCTCGGCGCGGCGCTGACGCTGGAATTCGCCGATGGTTCTGTCGGCGCCACCGCCAATGGCGCGCCGACCTCGCGCCCGCGGCTGCGAATTTCAGGCCCGCGCAAGAGCAAGGCGTCGCCCGACCAGGGCGATTTGTTCTAACGCTGACCTATTGCGCCAGGCTGCGCAGGCCCATGACTGGCTGCTAGACTGCTTTCGCTTTTCTTTGAATCGCGAAAACCGTCTAGATTCTTGTTTGATCGCGTTTTCTTCACGCGAACTGGTTTCCGCTTCGCTCGAAAACGCTCTAACTCTGTGAAGCCTCCCGCGAGCCGTGGCGTACCGCATGAATGATGATCTCGGCCTCGGTCGCCTCATAGAAAATGAGATAAGGGATAGGGCCGCGTGGTGATACGCCGAATGGCAGGGTCATCGGTGACCGTGCCCACAAGTGGATATCGCAGCAGCAGATCGGTAGCCACGCGAATCCGAGTATGGACACGCTCTGCTCCTTGCGGTGAGCGATCAGCAACGTAATCCAGTATCGACGCAAGATCGGCGAGCGCGGGGAGCGTGTAGCGCAGCCTCATAGGCCGTGCTTGGCCCACACCGCTCGCACCTGTTCGTCGGTTGCGAATTCTCCGCGCCCGGCGGCTGCCTTGGAGCGAGCGATCGCTTCGCGCTCTTCCGTCGACAGGATGACCGGCTCCGCAAGGTTCGAGCCTGCCAGCTGCATGATGGCGCGCGCAATATCGTCCTGATCGCCGGATGGCAACCGACGCACGACCTCCACAGCTTCGTCAAGGAGCTTTGTCATGGCCAAAACATAGGGCTTTGAGAGGTCAAAGTCGAGAATTGATGCCGCGCCGCCAACCTATTGCGCCAGCCACTCCACCGTACGTTTCATCGCATCCGCCCGCGCGCCGGCGTTCGAGCCGATGTGGACGCGCCCGGAGCCGTCGCGCGATGTCGCCATGCCCGTGCGTTCCTGCAGCGGCAGGTTCTCCCGATCGAAATTCTGATAGGCGTCGGGATAGACGATGATGCGCGCCAGCGCGCTGCGGCCCTTGGCGCCATCGACCATCTGCTGGCAATCCTTCGCCGGCGACCAGTCATCCTCGGCGCCGATCAGGATCAGTGTCGGCACGCGCGTGCTCCACGCCAGCCGCGAGTTGCGCCGGCAGTCCGGGTAAAACGCGACAGCCGAGCGGAAATCCGGCGCGCCATCGCGTCCCGACATCGGCGGACGCACCGCCCACAACAGGCTGTTGCTGCCGTTCGACCATCCCAGCAGCGAAATGCGGTCCTGGCGGATCCAGGGCTGTGCCAGCAGCCATCGTCGCGCCGCGGCGATATCGGCAACGCGATCGCGCGACGCGCGGACGGGCCGCTCGCGCACCCGGCACTGCGAACCCAGATCGCGGGATCCATAACTGTCGGGAAGCAGCACGGCATAGCCGGCCTTGACCAGGAAGTCCGACCACATCCGATACTGCGGCTGCACGGGTCCGGACGGACCGGCCAGTCCGCCACAGCCGTGGACGGCCACCACAGCCGGAAACGGTCCCTTGCCCTCCGGCTTGAACAGAAATGCGCGCAGCGTCCCCTCGCGGGCCGGCAGGCTGACTTCGTCGGGGTCCGCACGGGCGACCGCGCTGGACAGGGCCAGCGCCAGACCGATCAGGACCAGCGAGACGATGCGCATCGAAGGCAATCCCGGTTCGGAAGACCTCCTACCATGAGGATCGGCCGGCAAAAATCACGAAACGGTGGTCGGTTACGGCATCGACGCGGAATCGACCCCATATCTCGATTGCAACACATTATGGTCTTATGTTTCATAACGCGATGCGGCGGACCGGCCGTTGCGTGTTGCCGCGCCGGACAGCGCGAAGGTGCGCAAAGGTGTTGGAGAGAGGGTGTGCTGGAGAGACAGACGTGCTGAACCGTTTCAGTGGCGCCGGCGACGGCGAAGCCAAGGTGCAATATCTGGACGGCGACTTCCGCGTCATCGCGCCGGGCGCCTATGTCCGCTGCGCGGTGTCCGGCGTGAAGATTCCGCTTGAGGAACTGAAGTATTGGAGCGTCGACCGGCAGGAGGCTTACGCCACGCCCGAAGCCGTGCTGGAGCGGCATTACCCGAAGGTGCTGCCGGAGGGGACCTGAGGCGAATCGAAAAGTTCGTTCATTGCCGCTGGGTTCGACGGCTAATAACCGCCTGCAGGAGTTCGCGCAGCTTCGTCTCGTTATCAAATATCATCGTCACCGACAGACTCGCGATCCCGGCGGAGCCTTCGGCGCCGAGCCGCGCCACATCCTTCTCCGTCGTGACCAGGATCAGGTTCTGCCGCTGCGCATCAGTCCGCAAGGCGGCGATCTCCGCCGGGCTGTAGCGGTGATGGTCGGCGAAACTTCGCGTCGCCACCACGTCCACTCCCGCCGCCCGCAGCGTCTGGAAAAATTTCTCCGGATCTCCGATTCCGCCGAAAGCCAATACACCGCGCCCACGCAGGGCATCGAGGGACGCGGACTCGGGCACAAGCCGCCCCCGGAACACCGCGCCACCGCGCGTCGCGATCCGCGCTGCGACATCGTCCGCGGCCGAACCGTCGCCGACGACAATCAGCGCATCGGTGCGCTCGAGCTGCGCCGACAGCGGCGCACGCAGCGGGCCGGCCGGAAACACCTGACCATTTCCTATTCCGCGCGCGGCGTCGATCACCACGAGCGAGAGGTGCTTTGTCAGCGACGGATTCTGCAGCCCGTCATCCATCACGATGACGCCCGCGCCATCGTTGCGGGCCAGATTGGCCCCCGCGACACGGTCGCGCGACACGATGGTCGGAGCGGAACGTGCGAGCAGCAGCGGCTCGTCGCCGATCTCGGCGGCGGAATGTCTTGCCGGATCGACCCGAACAGGCCCTGCAAGCGAGCCGCCATAACCGCGGCTGAGCACAAAGGGCCGCTGTCCGGCTTCGGTCAAAAACCGCACCAAGGCCATGACGGTCGGCGTTTTGCCGGCACCGCCCACGTGATAGTTGCCCACGCAAATGACCGGCACGCCACAATCGGCGCCGGTTTTCAATAGCCGGCCCGCCGCAACCTGGCCGTAGATCGCCGCGACCGGTACCAGCGCCCGCGACGGCCATGATCGTGGCCGCCACCAGAACGCCGGTTCACGCATGAGCGGCTCCGCTCTCGAGCCGCAATTGCAACAGGTACGGCGCGAGCGCAGCCAGCGTCCTGTCCAACGCGCCGCCGAGATCCTCGACCACCTTGTGAGCGTGACCCGTGGCGCGTTGCCGCTCCTCGGGATGCGCCAGCCAATGACCGAGCTGTTTGACGAGCATGTCGCCATCTTCGGCGCGACAGGCGGCACCCGCGGCATCGAGCGCCGAATAGATGTCGCTCCAGTTATGGACATGCGGGCCATGCACCGTCGCCGCACCCAGCTTGATCGCCTCGATCGGATTATGACCGCCGATCGACGCCAGCGATCCGCCCATGAAGACGATCGGGGCGGCCCGATAGAACAGGCCGATTTCGCCGAGGGTATCGGCGACATAAACATCGGTGTCCGCCGAGGGCATGCCGCCCTGCGAGCGCAACGCATGCCGCAGGCCTCTGGCATCGACGAGCTGACCGATGGCCTCTCCACGCCGCGGATGCCGCGGCACGATCACGGTCAGCAGGCTGCGAAAGTGCCCGGCAAGCCTGCGATGCGCATCGAGGATCGCCTCCTCTTCGCCCGGGTGCGTCGACGCCGCAACGACGATCTGGCGGCTCTTGGTGGCCGCCAGAAACTGGCCCAGCTTCACCGCATCGGCCGGCGGCGCCGGGACGTCGAATTTCAGATTTCCCGTCATGAATACATGAGGACTGCCGAGGATGGCGAAGCGATCGGCATCGCCCTGCGACTGCGCGAGGCACATTTCGAAGCGGCTCAGCAAAGCCCCCATCGTCATCGGCGCGGCGCGCCAGCGGCGAAACGAGCGCTGCGACATCCGGCCATTGGCGACGATCAGCGGAATGCGACGCTCCGACGCGCCCATCACCAGATTGGGCCAAAGATCGGATTCCATGAACAGCCCGAAACTCGGCTGCCAGTGGTCGAGGAATCGCCCGACATAACGCGGCGAGTCGTAGGGAATGAACTGATGAATGATGTCCGGCGGAAAACGCTGCGCAACGATCGCGGCCGACGTCACCGTACCTGAGGTCAGCAGGATCCTGACGTCGAGTTCACGCAGCCGTTCGACCAGCGCCGCTCCTGCGAGCACCTCGCCGACGCTCGCGCCGTGAATCCAGACCACCGGGCCTGACGGCCGCGGGATCGCGGTCAGGCCCCGCCGTTCGCCGATGCGCGCGGGGTCTTCCTTGCCGCGCTTGAGGCGCTGGCGAACGACCGTGCTGGTCAGCGGCGTCAGCGCGCCCGACAAGGCGCGATAGGCCCGCAGCGTCAGCGGCGTATCAGCGGCCATTTCGATCACTCAGCAGCCCATTCAGTTCGCGGTCCTTGGCGTCGCCGGCGGGAGCTGACGTCTGTCCCGGTTGATCGACGAGCGCGTCGGCGCGGCCGACCAGCGTGTAGGCGCGCCGCGTCGCTTCGTTCAAGCGATCCTCCAGGACCTTGCGCAGGTGCTCGAACTGCGCCTCGTCGGCATCATCGGGCACGTGAAGCGGATCTGCGATGGCGAGCACGGCGCGGCCGAAGGGAAGATTGATCACGGTGCGATCCCAATTGTTCAGTCGCACGAAGCGGCTGGTCGCAATCGCAACCGGGACGATCGGCCTGCCGGATTCACGCGCGAGCATCATGATTCCCAACCCGGCCACACGGGACACCTTGGGCACATCCGCGGTGAGCGCCATATTGCAGCCGCCGCGCAGGACCTGCAACATCGCGTTGAACGCGCTGACGCCTCCCTTGCGCATGAACTCCGCGCCGTGAGCGCCGGAGCCGCGCACCGCGCCCACATGAAGCCGCTCGGCGGCGATGGCATTGATTTCGCCGTCGCCATGCCGGGAGACCAGCACCTTGGCCTGGTCCTGCTTCCGTTTCAGGAACGGCATCAGGAAATGCTGACCGTGCCAGAAGGCGATGATGGCGGGCATCAGCGGCTCGACGCGCTCATGCAGGTCGAGCGGATCGCGTGACGCGCGATTGGTCAGCCAAACGAAACGCAGATATTCAGCCGCGGCGAATCCCGCCGCGCGCTGGAACCATCCAGTGCGAGTCAGGCTGCGTAGCTTCATGATCAGTTGCTGCGGGACGCATCGGTCGCCGGATCGAGCAGGCGATGCATGTGAACGATGAAATAACGCATCTGCGCATTGTCCACCGATTGCTGCGACTTCGCTCGCCACGCCGCGTAAGCCGACGCGTAATTCGGGAAGATGCCGACGATGTCCAACTGATCGAGATCCTTGAACGTGACTTTATCGAGGTCGGCCAGTTCGCCGCCAAATACGAAATGAAGCAGTTGCTGTTGAGCCTGTTCGGGCATGGATTCAATCCTGTTGGCCCGGCATGGTCGGACATTCCTTAAATTGCCTGACCCCGTCAAGCAGCGAATTTACCTTGGCCTCGGTTGACTTTCAGCCCTGTTTGAAGAGCTGGAGCAGCTGCGTGTGCCGCTCGTGTCCGGCCGCAACCAGCACCTGATGCGCAATTTCCGGCTGGTTATAGATAACTGCGTCGCCTTGCAATGTTGTCAGCGCGCCACCGGCTTCGTCGAGCAACAGATGCGCAGCTGCAAGATCCCAGTCGCGGCTGTTGCCACCCGCAAAAGCCGCATCGAGCCGGCCCTCGGCGACGCGGGCCAGTCGCAATGCGAGCGAGCCGATCTTGAAATTGTTCTCGGCAAGCTGAGAACCACGCACCCGATCGAGCAGGAACCGTGGCCCCACCATTCGCGCCGCATCGAAGGCGGTGCCTGGCGATGCCAAAATCCGATCGCCATTGCGCGTGGAACCCTCGCCGCGACGGGCGACGAACAATTCGTCGGTCGCCGGCGCAAACACCGCGCCGATCAGCGGCTGTCCGCCGTCAACCAGCGCGACGCTCACTGACCAGTCCTCGCGGCCGCCGAGATAGGCACGCGTGCCATCGATCGGATCGACGATCCAGACGCGCCGATGCGTCAGCCGCGTGCCATCATCGGCGCTCTCTTCCGAGAGCCAGCCATAATCCGGCGCGCCCGACATCAGCCTGTCCCGCAGCAATTCATCGACGGCGAGATCGGCTTCCGACACGGGCGAGGATTTACCTTTGATCCACTGCCGCAGTTCGGTGCGGAACATGCGCAGCGCCAGCGCGCCGGCCTCGCGCACCGCCGCTGTCAACAGCGCGGCATCACGCTCCGTGGCTGCATCAGCGACCGGCAATTGTCAGGCCTTCGATCCGCACGGTCGGCGAGTCCACGCCATAGCGGAAGGTGAGATCACTGGCGGGAACCAGCGACTTGAAGATGTCGAACAGGTGGCCGGCGATCGTAACCTCGCTGACGGGATAGCTGAGCTTGCCGTTTTCGATCCAGAAGCCGCTGGCACCGCGGCTGTAATCGCCGGTCACGCCATTGACGCCGGAGCCGATCAGATCGGTGATGTAGAAACCCTCCTTGATGTCGGCGATCAGATCCTGAGGACTGACGCTTCCGGGCTCCATATAGAGGTTGTAGGTGCCAGGCGACGGCGAGGACGACACGCCGCGATGGGCGCGGCCATTGCTGGGAAAGCCGAGTTCCCGTCCTGTCGCTGAATCGAGCACCCAGCTTTTCAACACGCCCTGATCGACCAGCGTCAGCGGCTTCACCGCGATGCCTTCCGCGTCGAAAGGCTGAGACCTGAGACCGCGGCGCCGCAGCGGATCGTCGACGATCCGGACATCGTCGGAAAACAATTGCGCGCCAAGCTTTTCCTTCAAAAAGCTGGTCTTGCGCGCGATCGAGGCGCCGTTCACCGCGCCCACCAGATGCCCGATCAGCGAACCCGCCGCGCGCGGTTCGAACACCACCGGCACCTTGCACGTGGCGACCTTGCGCGGGTTCAGCCGCGCGATGGTGCGCTCGGCGGCACGCTTGCCGATGCTGTCGGGTGAAGCGAGATCGCTCGCATGCAGCGCCGAAGAATAATCGTAGTCGCGCTCCATGCCGGTGCCCTCGCCGGCGATTGCCGTCATCGCAATGCCATGGCTGGAGCGCAGATAGGCGCCGGAGAAGCCGGTCGATGTCACGAGCACCATGCCGCCGATGCCGGCCGACGCCGATGCGCCGCCGGATTTCGTGACACCCTTGATCTTGAGCGCCGCCTCCTCGGCTCCGCGCGCACGCTGCTCGAGTTCGGCAACGGTCGGCATTTGCGCATCGATCAAATCCAGATCGGGAATTGCCTTCGCGAGCAAAGCGGGATCAGCGAGCCCCGCATAGGGATCCTCAGGCGCGACGCGGGCCATCGCGACCGCGCGTTCCGCAAGGGTCTTGGGATCGGCCGACCGGTCATTCGAGGAGACCACCGCCTGGCGTCGTCCCACGAGGACCCGCAAACCGACATCGTCGCCTTCGGACCGCTCGGATTCCTCGACCTTGCCGTAGCGAATCTCGATGCCCTGCGACACGCCGCGCACCGCGACGGCGTCGGCGGCGTCCGCCCCTGAACGTCTCGCCGCCTCGACCAAGCGCTGCGCCAGATCGGTCAACGCGGATTGATCGAGCAGATCGGAGGTGGCTGATGGACGCGGTGAGGAAGAAGCAACCTTTGATGGAGACACAAAATTCATCCTGTTGGGAGATCGGCCGGAGGTGTCGGAGCCGAGAGTATCTGAGATGTGCGGATTCCACGCCGACTTCAAGCGGATTTGGGCCGATAACACGATTTTTCACGCGCCGATGCGCGTGGGGTTTTGAAACTGCAGGCCGCCGGAGCAGGCAACGGCAGATGCTGCGCAGATCAAAAAGCCGCCCACAAATCATGGCCTTGCCGACGCGGTCCGGCTTTTCACGCCTCGCGACCAAGGACTTGACGGATCGCGGACGCCAAAAAACGGTGCAATGGCGCAACCACTCGTCAATCATGTCGACGTCTCGCGTGCCAATGACAGACGATTAACCAGCCTTCTTAAGCGGTTTTGGCAGCCGTCGTGGCAAGCTCGTGCCATCGACCGGGAGCATAATCCCGGCGGGGAGATAAGCCGGTGAGGCGTCAAAACAGTGTCGGCGGGCCATCCGCCGGGTCGAGCCGCCTTGCGCGGCTCGACCCCCACTCTCTTCCGATCAGTTTCGAAACGCGTGATGCACGCGCCGATGGCGGCACGCGTCATGTTGAAATCGCGCATGACCGCGTCGTGCTGCGCCGTTCAATCCGCGGCATGCGGATGGCATTGAACATCCAGATTTCTGAATTCCTCGGCGTCGCGCTGCGCATGATCGACGGCACGCCGACCTTGATCCTGAAACATCGCGATCCCTCTCTGTCGGTTCCGTTGGGAGATGGCGAAGACGCCGCATCCGGTTCCGCCTTGCAGGATTGGTCGCAAACCCTGGCGCTGCCGCAGCTTGAGGCTGATGGCACACACGAACCGGCGCTCCGCCGCCGTCGCCGCAATGCGATCAAATCGCGCAGGCCCTCGATCCTGATGCGCCGCCGGGCCGGACGTGATCTGGCCGCGATGGACGTCCATCACGGCGAGCGCGAGATCATCGCGCGAAATTAAGCCGACCGCTCGGACTTGGTGACGACCGTCCCGGCTGATACAGACATCTCACATTCGGGGAATTGAGATGCCGGACAGGGACGCCGCGGCCTTTGTCATTGAATCGCTCGGCTTTGAAGGCCTGGTTCAACGCAGACGAAAAATCGCCTCGCCGGGACCGAACCAGGTGCTGGTTCGAATGCGCGCCGCCTCGCTGAATTTCAGGGATCTCAAGATCCTGAAGGGTATCTACAGCATTCAACCCAAGCTGCCGATCGTGCCGCTGTCGGATGGCAGCGGGGAGATCGTCGAGATCGGCAGCGACGTGAAGAATTTCAAAATCGGCGACCGGGTGGCTGCCACCTATATGGAAGGCTGGCACACCGGTCCGCTCACCGCCGAGCGCAAAGGATGGAAGCAGAAATCCGGCGACGTCGACGGCACTGCGATCGAATATGCCGCTTACGACCAAGCCGACGTGCTGTTGATACCCGACTCTCTCTCCTATGAAGAGGCAGCGTGCCTGCCCTGTGCCGGGGTAACGGCATGGCACGGGTTGGTTTATGTCGGCCACATCAAGCCCGGCGACACCGTGCTCGTGATGGGCAGCGGCGGCGTCTCCGTTGCGGGCCTGCAGATCGCCAAGATGGCCGGCGCGCGTATCCTGGCGCTGTCCAGCGATGACACCAAATTGCGTCATCTGCTGAAACTCGGCGCAGCGGACGGATTGAACTATCGAACCACGCCCGACTGGGGCCAAGCGATCAAACGGCTCACCCAGGGACGTGGCGTCGATCACGTCCTGGAGGTTGGCGGCGCCGGAACCATCCACCAATCCATTGCGGCAGCCGCCGATGGCGCTCACATCGCGAGCGTCGGCAATCTCACCGGGCAATTCGCCAGGGGCGACGTTGTCGATCGCGGCATTCGCATCACGCCCATCACGGTGGGTTCGCGCGAGATGCAGGAGGCCTTGATGCGGGCGATCAACATGCATCGCGAAATGCCCGTCATCGACCGCTCCTATCCGTTTGCCCAGCTGAAGGAGGCTCTGGCCTATCTGGAGACAGGCAAGCACTTTGGCAAAGTGGTCATGATGTTCTGATCGTGATCCGCAGATGCCGTTGCGCGTGGGCTATCGTGGACGCAACCTCAGAGCCTTTGCAAGGCGTCGAGCAGGAAGCCTGCGAACAGCAGCAGGCCCGCGTCGCGGTTTGACTTGAACAATCGCAGGCACAAAGCGGGATCGTCGATCCGAACCTGCGTGACCTGCCAGACCAGATGGCCGCCAAAGGCGATCCATCCGGCGACCGCGAGCCAGCCGCCGCCGGCAAGCCACATCGCAAGGCCGATCAGCACCCAGGCCAGCGCGTAGAACAGCGCGAGCGCAAGCTGCGTGCGCGCGCCGAACAGCAGGGCTGTGGACTTGACGCCGATCAGGGCGTCATCCTCGCGATCCTGGTGCGCGTAAATCGTGTCGTAGCCGATCACCCAGGCGATCGCGCCGGCGTAAAGCACAACGGCCGGCCAGCCGAGATGCGAGGACGCCGCGGCAAAGCCCATCAGAGCTCCCCATGAGAAGGCCAGTCCGAGCACGATTTGCGGCCAATAGGTGATGCGCTTCATGAACGGATAAATCGCGACGATGCCGAGCGAGGCGATGCCGCAAACAATCGTGAAGCGATTGAACTGGACCAGGACCAACAGCCCGATCAGCGCCTGCAGCACGAGAAAGCCGACCGCCTGTCTGACGCTGACCTGACCGGACGGAATCGGCCGCGACCGTGTCCGCTCCACCTTGGCGTCGAGATCGCGATCGGTGATGTCGTTCCAGGTGCAGCCGGCACCGCGCATCGCGAAGGCGCCGACCAGGAACAGCACGAGATGACGAACCAGTTGGGTCGTGTCAGGAGAGGCTGGAGCGGCCAATGCAGCCGACCACCAGCACGGCATCAGCAGCAGCCAGGAGCCGATCGGACGGTCGAGCCGCGCCAGGCGGAGGTAGGGCCGCAGCCGAAGCGGTGCGATCGAGTCGACCCAGTTGCCGGTCGAATCGGCGACCCGGCCTCTCACGTCAGTCATCGCGGCTCCAAAAACGCGGCATGTCCTGCAAATCCGGCACTACCGTGCCAGGACATTGCCGCTGATCGTGTCGAAGGTGCTGCCGCCGGTGCGTTTGGTCGGGGCCTCCGGCACGGTCGGACTGCCGATCACATCGCTCAAAGTCGGCCCGGCCGGACCCTGCGGCCCGTTCGCTGCCGCCGTGCAAACCTTCTTCACCAGTTCCTCGGTCTTGGCGTGGTTCGACTTCAATTGCGTCGGAACTTCCGCGGGGATCTGGCAGGCTGTCTGCTTGCTGACGATAAAACTGACGAAGCGGGTCTCGGCCTTGGAGAATTCCTGAAGCAGCTTGCAGGCTTCCTGAGGCGGCGCATGACGCTTGCTGGCAGCCTGGATCGCCTGACCCTTTTTCTGCGCGTCATCCCGCAACGGTCCGATCTTCTGCAGGCACTCCTGCTGCGCAGGTGTCGGCCCCGCGCCCGGACCCATCATGCCAGGGCCCGCCATCATCGGCGCTGGCCCGGCCGGCCCCGGTGCTCCGCCAAACGGCGATGCGGCATTTGGCGGCGGAAAGGGTGATGCCGGCCCGGCGGACGCCGCCGCGGGAGCGGACGGCGCATTGACAGGCGGAAACGGCGAACTCGCATTCGACTGCTGGCTCGGCAGCGGGGCGGGAAAGGCGCCTTGCGCCCATGCCGGCCACGCGCATGCCTGCAGGGCAAGCGCACCGAATCCGGTCAGGAAGAGAACACGTCGTGGTGCGGTCAAATCAGCCTCCGGCGCGGAACCGCCAGCACGGTGCTTGTACGATTCCGCTGGCGGCTTAACAAGCTGACGATTTCGGCGGCAACGCGGCGCAACGTCGCAAAAAATCCTGTAAGAGGCGGCAGGAACTTTCCAACCCTGACCTCCCATGCCCCGCCTCGATTTCCGCCGGCCCCGACTGTTCGTCGACCATCCGCTGCACGACGGCGCGGTGATCGCGCTCGATCGCGACCAGGCCAATTATCTCGGCAACGTACTGCGGCTGGCCGCCAATGACATGATCTTGATTTTCAATGGCCGTGACGGCGAGTGGTCGGCGGTGCTGGGCGGCGGCCGCAAGGTGCAGACGCTGACCGTGACCGAGCAAACCCGACCACGAGAGCCCGTTGCCGACATCGCCTATGTCTTCGCGCCGCTGAAGCACGCACGGCTCGATTACATCGCGCAGAAAGCGGTCGAAATGGGCGCAACCGCGCTCCAGCCTGTCATCACCCGGCATACCCAGGTCAGCCGCGTCAATATTGAACGGCTGCGCGCCAATGTGATCGAAGCGGCCGAGCAATGCGGCATCCTGACCCTCGCCCGCGTGAGCGAACCGGTTGCCCTCGCCGCCTATCTGGCTGCGCGGACCCCCGGCCGCCTGCTGGTGTTTTGCGACGAGGAGGCCGATCAGGCCGATCCGATCGCGGCGCTGCGTGAGACGCCCGCGGCTTCGGGCATCGACCTGCTGATCGGGCCGGAAGGCGGCTTCGCGGAGGAGGAACGCATGGCGCTCCTGCGGGAAGCGGGCGTGGTCAGGTTGTCGCTCGGACCGCGCATCCTGCGCGCCGATACCGCGGGGGTTGCTGCGCTGGCCCTGATCGAGGCCGCTTTCGGTACCGACGCCAGGCATCGCAGGGCGTAGCGTCAGACCATCTATCCTCATGTCCAATTAAGGGAATTCGGCGATCCCGGTCGAAACCGGCGCTTCCCCATGCTAAAGCGCCGCCAACTTCATCTGACACGACGCACGGAAACCCCCACGCCGCCATGAGCACCGCCGCCGCAAACCCAGCGATTGGCTCCTTTTCCGGGGCCGAAAGCCTGCTCGCCGCGTTCACGGCAGCCGGTTACGCCGAGGCACGGCCGGCGATCCTGCAACCTGCCGAACCCTTCCTCGACCTGTCGGGCGAGGACATCCGCAAAAGCCTGTATCTGACCACGGACGCCGCCGGGGACGAACTGTGCCTGCGGCCGGACCTGACCATCCCGGTCGCGCGTGATTATCTGGCCTCGGCCCAGGCCGGGCGACCGGCCGGCTTCTGTTACCTTGGCCCGGTGTTTAGATACCGTGAAGGCCAATCCAGCGAATTTCTACAGGCAGGCGTGGAATCGTTCGGCCGCAGCGACCAGGCCGCCGCCGACGCCGAGATGCTTGCGCTGGCGCTCGAGGCCGCGGCCGCGTTCAAGGTCACCGAGCTCGAAATCCGGATCGGCGACGTGGCGCTGTTTGCCGCGCTGATCGAGGCTCTGAAACTCGCGCCGGTGTGGCGCCGCCGCCTGATCAAGGACTTCAACCGCAAGGTCAGCGTCACCAAGGACATCGAGCGGCTGACGCTGCAGACCCAGGCCAGCCGGCCGGATTATCAGGGGGTGCTGTCGGCCATCGCAGGCTCCGATCGCAAAGCGGCGCTGGCCTTGGTGACAGACCTGATGTCGATTGCCGGCGCGTCCCGTGTCGGGGGTCGCAGCACGGCCGAGATCGCCGATCGCTTCCTCGAACAGTCGACGCTCGCCGCCTCGCTGCCCGCGGAGACAGCATCGCTGATCGAACGATTCCTTGGCATTGCCGGCGATCCCGATGATGCACTGGCGCAGCTGCGCAGCCTGATGTCCGACGCCCGCATCGACATTGCCGCGGCGATTGATCAACTCGAAAGCCGGATCGGCTTCATGGCCGCGCGCGGCCTCGACATGAGCGGCATCCGTTTCGCGACATCGTTTGGCCGCGGCGTCGATTATTACACGGGCTTCGAATTTGAATTGCATCGCAAGGGCAACGGCACTGATCCGGTGGTGGCGGGGGGGCGTTACGATGGTTTGATGACCCGGCTCGGCTCTGCAACGCCTATTCCTGCCGTCGGATTTGCGGTCTGGGTCGGCACCATGATCGCCGCGGGAGGCGCGTCATGAGCGGCCCCCTGGTTCTCGCCGTGCCATCGAAGGGCCGGCTGCAGGAAAATGCCGATGCGTTTTTTGCCCGCGCGGGACTTGCGATGGCGAAGCCGCGCGGCGCGCGGGAATATCGCGGCAGCATCGCCGGACTGGACAATGTCGAGATCGCCTACCTCTCGGCCGGCGAGATCGCGCTGCAACTGGCGCGCGGAACCGTGCATCTCGGGATCACCGGCGAGGATCTCGTGCGTGAAACCATTCCGGCCGCCGACGAGAAGGTCGTGCTGCTGGAAGCGCTCGGCTTCGGCTTCGCCAATGTCGTGGTCGCGGCACCGCAGGCCTGGATCGACGTCCGCACCATGGCCGACCTCGACGATGTCACCACCGAATTCCGCGCCCAGCACAATCGGCGGATGCGGGTTGCGACCAAATACATCAATCTCACGCGCGAGTTCTTCGCGCAGCACGGCGTCGTTGATTACCGCATCGTCGAAAGTGCCGGCGCAACCGAAGGCGCGCCGGCTGCAGGCACTGCGGAGCTGGTGGTCGACATCACCACGACTGGAGCCACGCTTGCTGCCAACGGCCTCAAGGTGCTGGAGGACGGCGTGATGCTGCGCAGCCAGGCCAACCTGGTGGCGAGCTTGAGTGCCGGCTGGACCGCCGACACCCGGGAGACGGCGCGCATCATCCTCGATCACATCGCCGGCCGCACCCGGGCCAATGCCTACAAGGAGGTCCGCACGCGCTTTGCGGGTTTGAACGACGCCCTGCTCGGCGAGGCCCGGCAGCGCTTCGGCGTCGTCTCGCCGTTTGGCGGGCCGACCTCTTCCGGCATGGTCACCCTGCACTGCCCGCCAAACGAGCTGTATGGCCTGGCGAGTTTCCTGCGGCAACACGGCGCCGAGGCGGTGTCGGTGGCGTCGCTGGACTACGTCTTCGACCGGGCCAATCCGTTGTTTGCGCGGCTTGAAGCGGCGCTCGGGCGATGATCCGCCGCGCCGCCCCAAGACATGAAAACTTTGCAATGCGGCGAAGATCGGATGGCGATGCTGCGCCGCAAGACCCATATCAGACCCAGCGCTGTTCATCTGCCGTTGGCCTGGACTGCGCTACAAGGGTGGGCAACAACGGATGACCATGAGATCGTTCGATGATGCTGGGTGCTGACGTCTCCGACCTCGCGACCGACGTGACCGCCAGTGCGGCGCGCCAGGGGCTTTCGATTGTCGTCCCGATGCTCAACGAGGCGGCGGGGCTGCCGCGGCTGCATGAGCGGCTCGACGCACTGGCCGTGCGGCTGAAGCAAACATACGGTCTCTCCACCGAAATCGTCTATGTCGATGATGGCAGCACCGATGCCACGCTCAGCGTCGCAAAGGGCCTTCGCGCGACAATACTCGACGTTCAGGTGGTTTCGCTGTCGCGGAACTTCGGCAAGGAAGCCGCGCTGATGGCGGGGCTCGATCATGCGGGCCACGGCGCCGTGCTGTTCATGGATGGCGATGGCCAGCACTCTCCCGATCTTGCCGAGACGCTGGTGCGGCATTGGATCGTCGGCGGTTACGACGTGGTCTACACCGCCAAGGCCCACCGCAAGAATGAGCCTGCGTTGCGCCGGCTTTCGGCGCTCGGCTTCTATTCGCTGATGAACTGGGGCGCGCGCACGAAAATCCCGCCTGATGCCGGCGACTTCCGTCTGCTTTCGCCGCGCGCGGCGGCCGCGCTGCGACAACTTCCCGAACGCAACCGATTTTTCAAAGGCCTCGCGAGCTGGATCGGCTTTCGCCAGATGCGGGTCGATTACGAGCCGGCTGCGCGCTCGCATGGCCGGACCTCGTTCAGCCCCGGGCGGCTGATCGGCCTGTCGATCGAGGGGCTCACCTCGTTCTCCGTCGCGCCGTTGCGGGTGGCGAGCCTGCTCGGTGCCTTGATCGCGCTGGCCGCCTTCCTGTTCGGCCTGTCGATCCTGTGGGAGACGCTGATCGACGGCAAGACCACGCCGGGTTACGCCTCGCTGGTGGTCGGCATGATGGTGCTTGGCGGCGTACAATTGTTGATGATCGGGATCGTTGGCGAATATATCGGCAAAATCCTCTCCGAACTGAAGCAGCGCCCGATCTATTTCGTCGCCGAGCGGACGTCCCGCGCGGCAGACGCGAAACGCGTCAGCGACGCCGAGGAAGCGTCGCGGACCGCCGCGGAATGACGGCTGGCCTTGTGCGCAAGATCATCGTCTGCGCCGATGATTACGGCATGGCCGCCGGTATCAACCGCGCAATCCTCGATCTGATCGCGAAGCGCCGGATCAATGCGACCTCGGTGATGGCCGTCGGCGCCGCCTTCACGCGCGAGAGTGCACAGGCGTTGCTGGATGCGGCCGAGGCCGCGCGTTGCGAGATCGGCCTGCACGTGACGCTGACGGCGCCATTCCGGCCCCTGACAATGCACTTCCGCCCCCTGCAGAGCGACATGTTCCTGCCATTGCCGGCCATGCTGCGCGCCAGCATCTTTCGCCGGCCGGACGCCGAAATCCTGCGCGCGGAAATTCTCGCCCAGCTTGCGGCCTTCGGCGCCGCCTTCGGCCGGCCGCCGGATTATCTCGATGGCCACCAGCACGTGCAGATTTTTCCGGTGGTGCGCGACGCTTTTCTTGGCGCCGTGCAAAGTGTGGCGCCGCGCGCCTGGGTGCGGCAATGCGGCCGGGTGCGCAGCGCCGGCCGCGGGCGCCGCGATCGCAAGTCACTGCTGCTCGACGTCCTGAGCAAGGGATTCCGCGCCCGCGCCTCGCGCGTCGGCATCCGCACCAATCCGGCTTTCGCGGGCGCCTATGATTTCTCTCGTGAGCCGGACTTTGGCGCCTTGTTCGGCGGATTCCTCGAGGGCCTGCCGGATGGCGGTCTCGTGATGTGTCATCCCGGTTTCGTCGATGCCACCCTGATCGCGCTTGACCCGCTGACGCGGCAGCGCGAGCGCGAATATGAATTCCTGGCGGGTGAACGCTACCTCAGCACGCTCGCCGAACGCAATGTGGCGCTGGCATGACAGGGGCTCGCCGTCCACGTCACGGGCCCCGCATTAAATTTTCGTCATCGGCGCGCTTTGTCGCAGGCGAAGCGCGCGCTGGCGCTGTTGCTCACCGGCGCCATTGCCTACATCTGCGGTCGACATCCTCAAGGAGGGATCGATGAACGCCCAGGAACGCCAGTTGATCGACGAATTGTTCGATCGTTTGAGCAAGCTTGAGAGCGCGCCACGCGACGCCGACGCGGAGGCAGCGATCATGCAGGGCCTGCGGCGGGCGCCGAACGCAGCCTACGCGCTGGTGCAGACCGCGCTGGTGCAGGATGAGGCATTGAAGCGTGCGAATGCGCGGATCGAAGAACTGGAGGGACGCGGATCGGCGCAAACCCCGGGCGGCTTCCTCGACACCATGCGCGATGCCCTGTTTGGCGCGCAATCGCAGCACGGCTCGGTGCCGAACGTGCCCGGCCCCGGCGCGCGGCCACAAGAGCCGCGTCCGATCTGGAACAGCGGTCAGGTCAATAGCCAGCTCAATGCGCAGGTCGATCCCCGCTATGGCGGCAATCCCGGGTATGCGGCTCCCTATGGCGCACCATTTACGCAAGGCGGCAGCGGCGGCTCATTCCTCGGCACGGCTGCAGCGACAGCGGCCGGCGTGATCGGCGGCGCAATGCTGATGAACAGCATTCGCGGGCTGATGGGCGGCGGCAGTCACCAGGCCTTCGCCGATTCCAGCGGGTTCGGCAGCAGCAACGCCGGCCCCTGGCGCGATCAGTCCGACTCCAGTCTCGCTCATGACGCCGGCATTGACGACATCAGCCGCGGAGGCGAGCGCCACGCGGATGATGGCGGTTCCCGTCAGGGCCTGTTCGATCAGGCCTCGAATGACGATGACGATGATGACGGATATGACGCTGATGATGTCAGCGGCAATGATTTTGGTGGCGGCGACAGCGACGTCGCCTGACAGGTGGCATCGCGCGCCAGCAAGAAAAAACCGCCGGAGGCAGGCATACCTCCGGCGGTCCCGTAGAGCGTCTTGAAAGTGGGTTTCAGGACGCTTTGATGTGGGGCCTTTAGCTTACGATCACCTTGGCGCCGACCCTGACGCGCTCATAGAGGTCGATCACGTCCTCGTTGCGCATGCGGATGCAGCCGGATGACACGGCGGTGCCGATCGTCCAGGGCTCGTTCGAGCCGTGAATGCGATAGAGCGAGGAACCGAGATACATCGCGCGCGCGCCGAGCGGATTTTCCGGGCCGCCTTCCATGTGACGCGGCAGATCCGGGCGCCGGCGCAGCATCTCGTCCGGCGGGGTCCAATCCGGCCACTCGCGCTTGCGCGTGATCTGCTTGACGCCGGCCCATTCGAAGCCGGGCTTGCCGACGCCGATGCCATAGCGCAGCGCCTTGCCGCCAGCTTCGACCAGATAGAGAAACTTCTCGTTGGTATCGATCACGATGGTCCCGGGCGACTCCCGGCCGTCATAGCTCACCATCTGTTTTTCGAATTTCGGATCCATCGCGGGCCGCGCGGGTGTCACCGGCTCAGAGGCCTGCTGATCACCCTGCGCCGGCGCATAGGACTGCGGCTCATAAGGACGCCGCTGATAATAACCCTGAGGCGGCTGCACGCCGCCGCCGAACAGAAATTCCAGGAATCCGCCGCCCATATTGGGACGGCCGTCATAGGCGACGGGCGTCACCTGCTGCACCGGGGTTTGCGCGTAGACGCTCTGCGCAACAGCCTGACTGGAGATGGCGACGAGAGAGGAAGCGCCCAGCGCGAGCGCGAGGAGTTTGCGGTTTGGCATCGACGGACTCGTTACATGACGTCGTGTGACACTCGCGACGGCGACCGCCGTACGCAGATGCAGTAGACGTGCAAAACGCATCGGTTTGGTAAACAAAACCCGCGTTTCGATTCACCACGTCGCCTGACAACCGTCGTTGTTGCCGACAGCGTTTATTTTCGGTGAACGGGGAGCCCTCATGGTTAACCGCTGGTGTGGTTGTTGACCGCGCCGCGTTCCGATCCGGTTCCGGCGTGAACCTGATATTAAAGCCCGCATCATACAACCGTTGCTGACAAGGGTCGGGGACTTGAAATGCCTGTTCAGCGTAAGCGATTTCGTATCGAGGAAGTTCAATCGAGCAACATCGAGATTGCAGAAGGTGATCTCGAAGTCATGCCATTTCATCGTGAAATCATGACGGAGCTGCGGGCCATCCGCCAGCAGATGGGAACGAGCGGCGCGGCTGCCGCAGTGCCGGCGGAAGCCGACATGCCGACGGAAAATATGGCGGCCATGCTGGACACCTATCGCGCGCAGATCGAGCAATGCGAGAAATTGAAAGTCGAACTCGATCTGATCCACGAAGCGATCAACCGGACCAAGCAGGAAATCGCCATGCTGCATGGCCGCAGCTTCGACGGCAATCAGATGGCCAAGGTGACGGGCGAACTTGGCGCGGTGGTGGGCGGTACCGAGGAAGCCACGCAACAGATTCTTGAAGCGGCCGAGGCGATCGACGAAGCGGCGGGCGCCATTGTCAAGACGAAATCGGCCGAACTGCAATCGCGATTCAGCCAGGACATCCAGGAGCGGGTCGTCTCGATCTTCGAGGCGTGCAACTTCCAGGACCTGACCGGCCAGCGCATCAGCAAGGTCATGACGACCATGCGCTTCATCGAAAATCACATCAACATCATGATGGACATCTGGGGCGGGGTCGACGCGATCAAGAAGCACGCGCCCGCGATCGTCGACGACCGCGTCGGGGATGCGCGCCTTCTCAACGGTCCGAAAGGACTGGACGACGAAGGCCACGCGTCGCAAAACGACATCGACGCGCTGTTCGACTGAACGGACACAGCATCCGCCTTAAAAATAAACGGCCCGGTCTCCCGGGCCGTTGTCATATCTGGAGGTCGGTGGCGTCTCCAGAGGTCGGCGCCGTCGGCATCCAACGCCCCAGGTGCCGAATTGATCAGGCCCTAGCACCGCAGCGGACGTAGACCATCGTGCCGTAACGCGAGGCGGCGTCCGGATCGATAAACCGCGTCACCATCACCCGTCCATCGAAGGAGACGATCTCACGATCCTTTTCGCCGCCGGACGGTCCGGGCGGTCCGATGAAGTTCTTGCCGTTCTGGCTGCCCTTGATCCGCAGTTCCTGCGGCTGGGCCTCGTCGGCGAGATGCATGATGACGCCGCCGGTCGGCCCGGAATTGATGACATAGGGCTGTTTGCACTGGCCGCGCGCGGCGGCTTCCGTGCGCTTCTGGTCGCTCGGGTTATGGAATGAGGCGAGCCCCCAGCGGCCGACGATCTCCTCGGAACGAATGCTGCCGGGGATGTCAGGTCCCGGACCAACGTCCTGGACGGCCGGCGTACTCGCGCTGCCGAAGCCGCCAAAGCTGCCGAAATTCATGCTGCCGCAGCCAGCGAGCAGGCTGGCGAGCACCGCGGCAGAGCCGGCTTGCACGGCGCCGCGAACGAACGAATGGCTCATGGTCTGGTCCCCACCGATTCATGGGACGCCTGCCCTCCCCCGGCAAGCGTCGATCCGGAAATTTTCGCCCCATCGCTGAACACGTTACGGCGCGAGATTATCTCCACAATCATGCAATAGCGACATCACCAAGGCCTTAAAGATGCCGCTTTGCTTGACAGCCAAGGCCGTTGGCCATATCTCCGCCTCTCCAATTAGCACTCTTTTATCAGGATTGCTAAGCGCCGCCGAGGCCGAAGCCAACACTCATCATCACCCCGGACATGTCACTTCCCACGCCGTGTGGAACGCGACCGTGCCCATCCATTCTAGCGTAGCCCGAAACGAGGACCCCATGGCCAAGACAAAATTCCGCCCGCTGCACGATCGCGTCGTCGTCAAACGGATCGATGCCGATGAAAAGAGCAAGGGCGGCATCATCATTCCCGACACCGCCAAAGAGAAGCCGTCGCAGGGCGAGGTCGTCGCCGTCGGTCCGGGCGGCCGCGACGAGGCCGGCAAGCTGATCCCGATCGACATCAAGACCGGCGACAAGGTGCTGTTCGGCAAGTGGTCGGGCACCGAAGTGAAGCTCGATGGCGAAGATCTCCTGATCATGAAGGAGTCCGACATCATGGGCGTGCTGAGCTAATTCGCAACGAACCGCGGCCTCTCCACCGTCATCCCGACCCTCGGTCGGGCATCCACGCAGTTCGCAAGACGCGATGGATGGCCGGCCGCAGGCAATCGAAGCGCCGTTCTTCGAACGCCTAATGCCCGGCAAAGACGGGGTAGCAGCCAAAACACCAGAACACATTCGGAGTCATCTTCCATGTCAGCCAAGGACGTTAAATTTTCCGGTGCAGCCCGCGAACGCATGCTGCGCGGCGTCGACACCCTCGCCAATGCCGTGAAGGTCACGCTCGGGCCGAAGGGCCGCAACGTCGTGATCGACAAGTCGTTCGGCGCCCCGCGCATCACCAAGGACGGCGTCACCGTCGCCAAGGAAATCGAGCTCGAGGACAAGTTCGAGAACATGGGCGCGCAGATGGTGCGCGAAGTCGCCTCGAAAACCTCGGACACCGCCGGCGACGGCACGACGACCGCAACCCTGCTCGCTCAAGCCATCGTCAAGGAAGGCGCGAAATCGGTTGCCGCCGGCGCCAATCCCATGGATCTCAAGCGCGGCGTCGATCTTGCCGTCAATGCCATCCTCGACGAGTTGAAGTCGAAGGCGAAGAAAGTCACCTCGAGCGAGGAGATCGCGCAAGTCGGCACCATCTCCGCCAACGGCGATCAGGATATCGGCAGCATCATCGCCAAGGCGATGCAGAAGGTCGGCAATGACGGCGTGATTACCGTCGAGGAGGCCAAGGCGCTCGAGACCGAACTCGAAGTGGTCGAGGGCATGCAGTTCGACCGCGGTTACATCTCCCCCTATTTCATCACCGACGCCGACAAGATGCGCGTCGAGCTCGAGAGCCCCTACATTCTTATCAACGAGAAGAAGCTCTCGAACCTGCAATCGATCCTGCCTCTGCTCGAGGCGGTGGTGCAGTCGGGCAAGCCGCTGCTCGTGATCGCCGAAGATGTCGAGGGCGAAGCGCTCGCAACGCTCGTGGTCAACAAGCTCCGCGGCGGGCTGAAAGTCGCGGCCGTCAAGGCGCCCGGCTTCGGCGACCGCCGCAAGGCCATGCTCCAGGACATCGCCGTGCTCACCGGCGGCCAGGTCATCTCCGAGGACCTTGGCATCAAGCTCGAGAATGTCACCCTCGACATGCTCGGCCGCGCCAAGAAGGTGGTCATCACCAAGGATGACACCACCATCGTCGATGGCGCCGGCAAGAAGGCCGATATCGAGGCGCGCGTTGCCCAGATCAAGCAGCAGATCGATGACACGACTTCCGACTACGACCGCGAGAAGCTGCAAGAGCGGTTGGCGAAGCTCGCCGGCGGCGTTGCCGTGATCAAGGTCGGCGGTGCCACCGAGATCGAGGTGAAAGAGAAGAAGGACCGCGTGGACGATGCGTTGAACGCGACCCGCGCGGCCGTCGAGGAAGGCATCCTGCCGGGCGGCGGCGTCGCGCTGATCCGCGCGCAGAAGACCCTCGACAAGCTCAACGGGGCCAACGAGGACCAGAAGGTCGGCGTCAATATCGTGCGCCGCGCCCTTCAGTCCCCTGCCCGTCAGATCGCCGAGAATGCCGGCGAGGACGGCGCCGTCGTGGTCGGCAAGATCGTTGACAAGGGCGACTATGCCTTCGGCTACAACGCGGCAACCGGCGAATACGGCGATCTCGTCAAGCAGGGCGTGATCGACCCCGCCAAGGTCGTGCGCACCGCGCTCCAAGATGCCGCCTCCATCGCGGGCCTCCTCATCACCACCGAAGCGATGGTGGCCGAGAAGCCGAAGAAGAAGGCGCCTGCGATGCCGCCGGGCGGCGGTGGTATGGGCGACATGGACTTCTAAGTCGCGTCGCGTAAGCGTCTGTAACGATTCGCGTAAAACCGGGCCGCGCTCTAAGGGGCGCGGCCCTTGTTTTGCCTGATGTCCATCGGATCACTCATTGTCATTGCCCGGCTTGACCGGGCAATCCAGGAATTACAGAGGTAAGCGTTGTTCACCACGTCAGTTGTTACTGGATGCCCGCCTTCGCGGGCATGACACGGAGTGGTTTCAATGGCGAGGAAAGAGGCGGAATCACCAGGACGGATTCGCGTCGGGATCGGCGGCTGGAGCTATGCGCCCTGGCGCGGCGTGTTCTATCCCAAGGGGCTGAAGCA
>Ga0081455_10000893_pt1 | contig 38471 bp, 36 predicted proteins | sample TabmetS3T2R1_FD_70207 | JGI IMG/M metagenome (GOLD analysis project Ga0081455, IMG submission 70207) | Tabebuia heterophylla rhizosphere microbial communities from the University of Puerto Rico - S3T2R1 | ecosystem: Host-associated > Plants > Roots > Rhizosphere ... | reverse complement strand
GCCGGCACGCGCTGGTCGACCAAACGATATCTCAACATGCAGTTGCTCAGGCAGCGCAACGCCATGACCGCTTAACCAGAGCAGCCCACCGACCAAAAAGTGCGAAAGATTCTGGACACTACCTGACGCAACGCCTGCCGCTGCACCACCAGCATGGCCTTGAGCGTCTCGATATCGTCGGATAGCGGTTCTTCGACAGGCTGCGGGACACGCCAGCCCATTAACGTGCCAACCAACTGGCACGCGCCTTCATAGCGGAGAGGAGCATAGAGGATGCCCGGCATTCCATCGCGGCGCCCTCACCTTCGCCTATCCGGTCGCGCGGCCGGCTCCCTTTGCATGCACAACCGCCTCTTGGAGGCGCATACTGGCACTGCATGCTGCAACTCCGAGCCAGCGTTGCCGTCCGATCTTCGGGCTGTTCTTTCCAGCTATCGCGCCATGGTGGTGCGCTCCGCGGCCGACGAGGGTGGCCGAATCCTCAAGTCGGGTGGCGCGATGGATATTGGCCCGACTTCCCGAGCGCGACCGGTGCTGCAAGGTCTGCCATAGCAATGCATGACGCGTTGCGCGCCGGGCGCTTCTCCGGAATTTTGCGTAGCGCAAGGATGTAGAGGAAGGCCGCCGAGCGTAGAGCGCGAGGCCGCAAGCCGTGGACGGCCGCAGCGCCTGGGTCACGAGGTCCGGCGCGTCGGCGCCGGCCTTCAACAGCATCTGGCCCGCAATGTCGGCCAGAATGCCGATGCCCGGCGCCACGGAGCAGACACCCATGGTTCAGGTGTCTCCCCGGACAGGTTCACGGCGCGGCCAGCCGGCGGCTGGGGTGAGTTGCGGTGATGGCGAGTTACGGTCTAGTCGACGATCGCCCCGTAAGCCAACCCGCGCAGGTCCATTTCGGGGAGGTCGAAGCTCGACATCGACTGGGTCATGAAGATGCCGACGACCTGCTCCACGGGATCGACCCAATAGTATGTCTTCGCCGCGCCGGCCCAGCCGAATTCGCCGAGCGAGCCCGGTGCGCCGGTCTGCGCCACGTCGCCGGCAACGCGGGACCCGAGCCCGAAGCCATAGCCCGGAAGGGGAAAACCGCTCAGCTCCAGCGGCAGCAGCGCCGGCGGCACATGGTTCGAATGCATGAGCTCGAGCGTCTTGCGGCTGAGATAGCGCACGCCGTCGAGCTCGCCCCCATTCGCCAGCATCTGCGCGAAGCGGAGATAATCGCGCGCGGTGCCGAAGAGCCCGTGGCCGCCGCGCTGGAAGCTCGCCGGGGCGTCGACCGGATAGGTTGCGGACACGTCGATGCGCTCGTTGAACCCTTGCTGCCAGAGCGCGAAGGACTTCAGGAACTTGATCGGCGGCACGATGAGATCGGGTCGGCCGTACATGGCGGCGAGGCAGTCGCGCCGATCCACGGGAACCTCGAAGGCCGTATCGACCATCCCGAGCGGCCCGAAAAGCCGCTGCTCGAGGAAATCGCCGAGCGCCTGTCCCGAAATGACCTCGATGACGCGAGCGGCGACGTCGATGCCCAGGCTGTACTGCCAGCGCGACCCCGGCTGAAAGGCGAGCGGATAGCGGGCAAGATCGTCGACCGCCTCGCCGAGCGGAACGCCTGGCTTCAGGATTTTCGCGTCGACGTACATGTCGCTGACTTTCGAGTCCGACAGGAAGTGATAGCTGAGGCCGCTGGTGTGCGTCAGCAGATCGCGCACCATCATCGGCCGCTTGGGATCCGACAAGGAGCCGTCGGGTTCGAGCACCTTGACGCCTGCGAAGGCCGGGACATAGCGCGCGACGGGGTCGATGAGACGAAATCTCCCCTCCTCCAGCAGCATCATCAGCGCCGTCGAGACGATCGGCTTCGTCATCGAGTAGAGGCGGAAGATCGTGTCTTCCGTCATGGGCTTGCCGGCCTCCTTGTCGCGGAGGCCATAGTGAGCCGCGTGGACGACGATGCCGCGGCGCGCGATAATCGTGCTGACGCCGGCATAAGTTCCGCGCTCGACGTAGGACCGCATCGCCGGCGCGATGCGCTCGAGACGAGCCGCGCTCATGCCTACGGAGTCGGGGCCTACAGAAGCGGGGCCTGCGGAATCGGGAGTCGCCATGGCTGTTCCTCCAGTTGCTTTCAGGTCCCGAAGTCAGCCGTTCCGATCTCGCAAGGTCAAGCCGCCATTCGGCCCGCTGGGCACCCGCTCATGCCCTTCTGGCAGTCAATCCTTTGACTTCAAGTGCGCTTGGTTCTCCGCAATGAAATCCCGTATCTGTGGCGCCATATCCAGCAGCTTCAGCCACTGCTCTTTGTACAGGGTCACGGGAAAGCGGCCCATGCCATAGACGGACACTGCGCCTTTCTCGCTTACCTTCATCCTGACGTTCGATGCCGCACCTTTCTTCAGGGATGCGTTTTCATTTCTGAGCCGTTCAAGCTCGGCTTTCAAATCTTCGTCTGACATGGCTGCTCCTCAATCACGCGGCCGCCCTACTTGAACGCCCGCTCCTGCCACCACGGAAAGTACGACGGCATGCCGTCGCTCACCTTCATGGGAAACTTCGCCGCGCGCTTCTCCAGGAAGGCGGTCACGCCCTCCTTCACGTCGGCCGACTTGCCGCGTGCATAGATGCCCTTGGAATCGACCTTGTGCGCTTCCATCGGGTGGTCGGCGCCCAGCATCTTCCAGATCATCTGGCGGTTCAGCGCCACCGACACCGGCGCGGTGTTGTCGGCGATCTCGCGCGCCAGCGCGTAGGCCGCTGGCAGCAGCTCCTCCGGCTTGTGGATCGAGCGCACGAGGCGGCCCCTGAGCGCCTCCTCGGCGGAGAAGACGCGGCCGGTCATCACCCATTCCAAGGCCTGTTGCGGCCCCACCAGCCGTGGCAGGAACCAGCTCGAGCAGGCTTCCATGACGATGGCGCGGCGGGTGAATACGAAGCCATACCGGGCCGCCTCCGAGGCGAGCCGCACGTCCATCGCCAGCTGCATGGTGACGCCGACGCCGACCGCGGGGCCGTTGCAGGCGGCGATGGTCGGCTTGAGCAGGTCGAACAGGCGCAACGTGAACAGGCCGCCGCCGTCGCGGTGGCCGTCAAGGCCGGGATCGATCGGCCCACGGTTCTCGGCATTGAAGGTGTTGGCACCGCCGGAGAGATCGGCGCCGGCGCAAAAGCCGCGGCCCGCGCCGGTGAAGACCACGGCACGCACGTCATCGTCACGGTCGGCGCGGTCCATCGCATCCAGGAGCTCCGACAGCATCTTGCCGGTGAAGGCGTTGAGCTTGTCGGGTCGATCGAGGGTGATGGTGAGGATGCCGTCCTTGGTCTCGTACTTGATCTGCTCGTAGGTCATTCGCCTTCCTTCGATTGTCGTCCCTCGGCTTGCGGGCGCAGCGTATTCAGCGCCGCCGTCATCTTCACTCATGTCTGGTTGATCAGGACCACACCGCCCATGATCAGGGCGATGCCGCCGATCTGCTTGAGGCCGAACGGCTCGCCGAACAGGAAGTGGCCCAGCACCGCCACGATCGCATAGGAGAGCGACACGCTGGGGAAGGCGACGGACACCGGGATCTTGCGCAGCGCGATGATGTAGAGAAAGGCGGCCGAGCCGTAGAAGGCGAGCCCGCACAAGGTCGAGGGCCGCAGCACCTGGCTCACGAGGTCCGGGGCATCGGCGCCGGCCTTCAGCAGCATCTGCCCGACGATGCCGGCCAGGATGCCGATGCCCAGCGCCACGTAGTAGAGCGTCATGGTTCAGGGCTCTCCTCGGACAGGTTCGCGATGCGGTTGGCCGCCGGCGCGCGTGTCGACCCGGGGTCGCTCGACCGCCAGCCCTTGCGGTCCGCGCTGGAACACCTCGCGCACGAGATATTGCGGCTTGCGATTGACGGCGAGAAACATGCGGCCGAGATATTCGCCGATCAGCCCGACGACCACGAGCTGCACGCCGGCCAACACCAGGACCGCCACCATCAGCGACGCCCAGCCCTGCGGCGGTCTTTCGAAAACGATCGCTTCGACGACGACGATGACCGCAGCGATCGCACCCAAGGCGCCGAAGCCCAGGCCGAACAAGGTCGCCAGCCGCAGCGGCATCACCGAGAAATTGAGGAACATCGACAGCCACAAGCGCACCAGCCGGCGCAGGGTGTAGTTCGACCGACCTTCGGCGCGCGGCAGATGCTCGACCTGCAGCCGCCCGACATTCTGCGTGACCTGGAACACCAGCCCGTCGACATAGGGATAGGGGCCTTCGTAGCTCGCCGCGATACGCTCGCGCACGAAGGCGGAGAGGCAGCGAAAGCTCGAGAGATAGAGGCCTTGCGGCTTGTCGATCAGCCGGTCGGCGCACCAGTTGGTGAAGCGGCTGCCCCAGTTGCGCCAGGCGGCGTGCTGCTTCTCTTCGTAGTAGGTGTAGACTGCGTCGTAGCCGCCCTTGCGGGCATGCTCGAACAGGCGCTTCACCTCGCTCGGCGGATTCTGCAGGTCGTCGTCCATGGTGATGGTGTAGGCGCCGCGCGCCCGGCACATCCCCGCCATCACCGCGTTGTGCTCCCCGAAGTTGCGGCTGAGGCTCAACACCGTGACCGGCGCACCCGGCTCGGCCGCAAGCTGCTTGCAGACGTCGAGGCTGTTGTCGGGGCTACCGTCGACGACCAGCACGATCTCGAGCCCGCCCTCGATCTCGAGCCCGCGCAGCGCCTGGACCAGCTCACCGACCGTGCTGGCGCCATTGTAGACCGGCACGACGATGGACAGCGACGGCGTCGGGTCAGCCATTGCGCGCCGCCACGATCATCAGGGAGCCGCCGAACGGCAAGCTGAGGCCGGTCCCGATCAGGGCCCGCTCGATAGCCAGCGCCGTCGAGCACAGGCGATCGAGCCAGAAGGGATAGTCACGGACGTCGCTTTCGGCATCGTCGCGCTCGAGCAGGCGGTGCAACAACATCAGGGGAAACAACAAGCTGTTCCAGTAGCTGGATCTCAGGATACGAAAGCCGTGGCCGACAAGCAGAGCACGGGCCTGGCCGCGCGTGAAGCGGCGGACATTGTGCACGCGACGGTCATGTGCCGACAACAGCCAACCATAGGCCGGCAGGTTGAACAGAGCGATTGCACCGGGTTGAAGGCAGCGATGTGCCTCTTTCAGGGCAGCCGTCGGATCGACGCCGCCATGGCAAAGCACGTCGAGCGACACGTAAGCGCCAAGCGCGCTCTCGCGGAGCGGCATCTCGTTCACCGAGCCCGCAGCCACCGGCCGGCCCGCTTTCGATGCCGCAAGAGCGGCCGCGAGGGCATCATATTCCAATCCGACGGTAGGACGGCCCGACACGGCAGCGCCCAAAGTGAGCAGCATGCCACCCGTGCCGCAGCCGGCATCAAGCACTGGCCCCGTGCCTGGTGCTTCCGACAGCGCGCGCGCAAGAAGCTGCGCGGCAAGGGCACGGAGGCCGCGATACCACCACATGCGGTCTTCGACCGCATGCATGCGCTCGTACTCTGCCCTCTCCACGCCTGTATCCGCCCCGACAAGTGTCTTCTCTCCGTCCGCTTATGATATCTTGACCCTGCCTTGCCAACCGTCGCCACCAAGCCCCCGACAATTCGGCCGCATATCGAACGGCTGCTGCTGGTGCCGCTGTTCGCCCTGCCCGTCCTGTGGCTGGCCGGCTACTTCTTCCCGCCTATCAACCACGATGTCGCAGCCATCCTCGATGTCTCGGCCCGCTGGGTCGGCGGCGAGAAGCTGTACGTCGAGGTGATCGACGAGAACCTGCCGCTTACCTTCGTGGTGCATGCCCTGCCGGTCCTGACGGCGAAGGTCCTGCCCGGCGGCCCCACCTTCTGGTTCACCGCCTGGGTCGTGGCCGGCATCTTTGCCTCCTTCTGGGCCTGTCGCCGGCTGGTGCGGCTCGTGCCGTCGGCCGATCATGCCCTCACCGCGGCGCTGCTGCCGCCGGTGCTGCTGTTCCTGTTCACGGTCCTGCCCAACGAGCATTTCGGCCAGCGCGAGCACATCATGTTCGTGGCCGCAGCCCCCTACATGATCGCCTCGATGGCCCGGGCCGAAGGGGTCAAGCTCGGTCGAGGCTCCGCCATCGCCATTGGCCTCGTCGCCGGCGTGGCGTTCGCCCTGAAGCCGCACTATCTCGCCATCCCCGCGGCGGTCGAGCTCTATCTGCTGTTGCGCCGTGGCTGGCGAGCGGCAATCGCAGATCCGATTCCCTGGTTGATCGCCTTGGTCACGGCCGCCCATGCGGTCTCGATGTACACGCTGTTCGCCGACTACGGCCGGTTCATCATGCCGCTCACCGTCGAGGCCTATGCCCCGATCGGCGAGGAGGGATGGCGCGGCGTGCTCGGCAGCAACGTCATGGCGCCGACCCTGATCGCGCTCATGATCTTCGGCCTGATCGCGATCGTCTTCACCAAGACCATCTCGGCCCGCGTGCTGGTCGTGTTCGGCATCGGCGCGGCGGTCTCGGCCATCGCCCAGGCCAAGGGCTGGCCCTATCACGTGCTGCCTGCGCTGTCGGCGGTGATCCTGCTCGCCGCGCTCACCGTCTCGCAGACCGTCGATCGCTATCTGCCGATCAGCCGCAGCGGCCACCATCTGCCCGTGGCCGTGATCTCCGCCACCCTGATGGTGCTGCTCTACTTCCAGGCGGCGCTCTACACGCCGCCCTTCTACAAGCAACGTCAATTCCGGGACTCGATAGGCGGCAGGCTGCAGCACATCATCGAGCAGAATGCACCGCACGGCACCATCCTGGCACTGTCGCCCGGCATCTATCCATGGTGGCCGCTGATCAACTACATCGGCGGACGCATGACCATGCGGTTTCTCAGCATGTGGATCGTGCAGGGCGCCTACGCCACATGCGACGACTTCCCGGCTCTCTACAATCCGCCCGACACGATGGGCGACTCGGAGAAATTCGTGTTCGACGCCGTGAGCGAGGACTTCGCGCGCGAGCAGCCCGACCTCCTGATCGTCGACCGCGTCGCCGGCATTCCGCGCTGCCAGGGCAAGGAATTCGACTATCTCGAATACTTCATGCAGAACCGGACCTTCGCCGATGCGTTCGAAGGCTACGAGCACCTGATGGATTTCGATCGCTATCAGATCTATCGGAAGAAGAAGAACAGGAAGAATTAGGTCGTGAACCTATAAACCGGAAACGTCAGAGACAGGCGGTCAGCAGACATTGCCCTTGACGATCAATGTGGGTAGCGACAGTGTCGAAGGACATGCTCAGGAACCAGAACCTTTGTGACCGACGCCGACGCCGCTGCACCCAAGCGGCGGCTCTTCGGGCTGCGCGTCGATCAGCGTCCGTCCACGTGGTGACTGCCTCACGGTAGGTCCCATCCGCTGGAGCGGCCCCGGCCCGCGTTCCTGAACCCCCGCAGCCCCCGGCTTCGGGGGTTTTCTTTTGCCCAAACTCCGGAAGGACACCATCATGAGCATTCGCGTCGGCATTGTCGGGATCAGCGGTTTTGGCGGCGGCGAGGCGATGCGCCTGGTCGCGAGCCACCCTTCTTTCGAGCTGATCTACGCCGCAGGCGAGGGCAGCGCCGGCAGCCGTTTGGTGGACCGCTTCCCCGGTGTGCCGGCCAAGCTGGCCAAGCTGGTGATCGAGAAGTGGGACCCTGTGACCCTGCCGAAGCTCGACGTGCTGTTCGCGTCGCTGCCCACGGGCGCCTCGGCCGAGGCGCTGGCGCGAGTGCCTGAGGACGTGAAGATCGTCGACATCGGCGGCGACCACCGCTACGTCGAGGGTTGGGCGTACGGCCTGGCCGACGTCTGGCCAGCCCAGATCGAGGGCCAGATCCGCGTTGCCAACCCCGGCTGCTTCCCCGCGGCGACGCTGAACGCGCTGGCACCGCTGCTGGCCAACAAGCTGATCGAGCCTGGCAACATCGTGATCGACGCCAAGACCGGCATCTCCGGTGCCGGCCGGGGCGGCGCCGATAGCAAGTTCGGCTACGCCGAGAGCAACGAGAATTTGGTGCCCTACGGTCTGCTCAAGCACGTCCACATGCCCGAGATGGCAAAGACAATCGAGCGGCTGAGCGGCGGCAGCGCGGCCGGAATGGTGTTCACGCCGCACTTGGTGCCGATGACCCGCGGCGTGCTCGCCACCATGTACTGCCGCGGTCGCGCCACCACGGACCAGTGCTTGGAAGCGGCCCGGCGCTTCTACGCGGGCCGGGCGTTCGTCCGCGTGACCGACAAGCCGCGGCAGACCAAATGGGCTACCGGCTCGAACCTCGTGTTTATCAGCTATGCGGCCGATCCAGAGCGCAACTTGGTGATCGCGATGGGCGTCATCGATAATCTCGGCAAGGGAGCCGCCGGCCAGGCGGTGCAGAATGCGAACCTGATCTGCGGCCTACCAGAAACCGCGGGGCTGGACGGCGTACCTGTTTGGCCATGATGAAGGCGGGCCTCCAGGCAGCTTCGAGTGGCGTGCGATCGAGCCGCCCCTGCCGAACAAGCTGCGAGGCGTGCCGCGGGCCAATGACCGTCGTGTACTGAGCGGCATCTTCTGGGTCCTGCGATCTGGTGCACCATGGCGCGACCTGCCGGAGCGATATGGTCCTCGCACCACCTGCTACAATCGCTTCGTGCGATGGCGAAAGGCCGGGGTGTGGGGCATGTTGATGGACGCCATTACGGCGCCGCGCCAAGGGGGATCGAGATCACTGTCTTGGCCGATCGCGGGGCGGCCTCACAGCCAAGATCCATGTTGTCGTAGACGCGCAAGGCGGCGGTTCAACAAGCATGCCGGGCCCAATCGGCATGAGATCCTTCGCTGCGCTCAGGATGACCGAGGCGCCTACCCCCACTTTCCCATCACCTTCGCACGCACATCCTCTGGGATCTTCTCCACATCGGGGATCTTGAAAACACCCGAAGCGACCAGCACGATCTCGTCGCCGCAGACAAGGTCACAGCTGCAGAAGCAGAAATTGATCGTCCGGCGGGCAATACGCGCCGTGCCTTCCAGCCATTGGCCAAGCCGCGCGCCGCGCACGAATTCCGTGCTGAGCGACACCGTGGGATGCGGCCAGCGAATGCCCGTGGCATGGCCCGAGCCCACGCCCATCACCATGTCGGCCACCGTCACCAGCAGGCCGCCATGCGCCCAGCCCATCGGGTTGCCGTGGCGCGGCTCCAGCGGCAGCCCGACCCGCAGCCGGTCGCCTTCCGCCTTCAACCAGAGCGGGCCGATGAGGCTCACGAATTCATCACTGACATCGAGCTTGCGAAAGCCGTCGGGAATGAGCGTGCGGATCATGTCGCGAGTCCGTCCTGGGATGCGGCGTACCTCTCGAGCGCGGCGTGCACCACGGGATCGAATGGCATGCTGCGATGGGTCTGCTCATTGAGCGACACCATGATCGCCTTCAGCACGGCCGTGCAGTTGCCGTCGCCGTCAAACAGGGCGTGGCCGATTACACATTTGCGCTGGTGCACCTCAACCAGGCGCGCACAGGCGGTGGCACGGCCCGGATAGAACATCTGACGCCTGAAATCGATCTCCAGCCGCCCGACCACGACGCGAAAGCGCGGCAAGCCGGAGCGGACGATGCTGCGCATGTAGGAGACCCGTGCGTTCTCCAGGAGCTGCAAGAAAGCACCATTGTTTATGTGGCCGTTGGCGTCGACATCGGCGAAGCGCAAATGCTCGTCCGTCGCGAATCCGTAGATCCGCCGATCCGCCAGATCGAATGACACTGGATCAGCGCTCCTTGAATTCCAACGTCAGGTGAGCGGCATGCGCGGGCGGCACGATCAGCCGACCACCGTCTGGCTTGACGACCGCCACGCCGTTCTTCGCCAGAAGGGCTTCGCAGGAAGACAAGCTTCCAACTCTCACCGATAGCAGCGCAGGATGGTCGCCGGGCCGAACCGGTGCCACCCCGGGATAGCGCTGCGCATAGGCTTGGCGAGTCATGTAGTGAATGGGCTGCGTTCCAGTGTCGACCTCCAGCTCGTCGCCGTCACGCCGCACCGAGCCCGGGCCGAAATACTTCTCCAGATCGGTCAGCCATTTGCCTGGCTGCTCGGCGATCACGGTCACGCCCAGGATGCCGCGCGCTCCATTGGGATGCTCGGCCCATTCGCGGCGATAGACGAGCTGAGGGGTCAGATGATCGCAGACGAAGAAGCCGACCACCGGCATATGGGTCTTGGGAATGCGCACGGTTCGGAACTGCGCATGCTCCGTCCGTCCGCCGACCTCGACGGCGCGATCGAAGAACAGCGGTGCGTCCGGCTGCAGCCCTGCCGCCTTGAAGGCGTCGAACGCAAGGTCGGCTCCGTCGGTCGCCAGCGCCACGTTGGCCAGGCCGCCGCCCTGCTTCAGCCATTCCCGCCGCTCGGCGTTGAACTCGGTGTCCTCGACGATGCCCAGGATCTCGAAATAATCCTTGTCGAAGATCATCAGGTGATTGGCGGTGCCGAGCTTCCTGTGGAAGCCGCGCGGCTGGACCTGAAAGCCGAGCTTCCGGTAGGCCGCTTCGGCAGCATCGATGCCGTCGACCATGACCACGACATGATCGATGCCCTTGACGGCGCGCTTCACGCCAGTCTCCGTCATGCCGGTCTCCGCCGCACCATGTTGATCCCCTTCATCGTCAGCACCAGCTCGCCTTTCTGGTTGGTGGCACGCCAATGCTCATGGACCACGCCCATCTCCGGCCGGCTCTTGGACGGCAGCTTGCCACCGCACTCGACCCAGGCCGTCAGCGTGTCGCCTGGTCGGACCGGTTTCAGCCAGCGAACCTCGTCGAGGCCCGGCGAGCCCAGAGCTGTGCGCTTGTCGAGATAGTGGTCGACGAACAGCCGCATCAGCTTGGAGGTGATATGCCAGCCCGATGCGATGAGGCCGCCGAACAGGGAGTCCTTGGCCGCCTCGGCATCGATGTGAAAGCTCTGCGGGTCGTACTGGCGAGCAAATTCGACGATTTCGTCGACGGTGAAGGTGGTGGAGCCGAGCGGGTATTTAGTGCCCACTTCATAGTCTTCCCAATAGCGCGGGGTTTCGGATTGCATCGTTTGGTCATCGCAGAGCGCGGCTGACGACGCAAGGCTGTGTATGGTCCACGGCCCGCGTGTCGGCTAGCCTACCCTTCATGGATGAGCCCACCCTGGTCAGGCGTCTGACCACGATCGTCTCAGTCGACGTCGTCGGGTTCAGCACGATGTCCGCGCGCAACGAGGAGCATGCGCTCGAGCTCCTTGCGGCGCGCATGGCAAGCGTCGGCTCGTTGGTGAAGGATCATCGCGGCCGGGTCGTCAAGACCACAGGCGACGGCGTGCTCGCCGAATTCGCAAGCCCGGTCGAAGCTGTACGAGCTGCCCTCGAAGCACAGGAGGTGATGCGCTCTGCCAACGCCACCGCGGGGCACGACGACCAGCTCCTGCTGCGCATCGGCGTCAATCTCGGCGACGTGGTCGAGAGCGGCGATGACCTGCTGGGCGATGCCGTCAATGTCGCAGTGCGCCTCCAGTCGATCGCGCCGACCGGCGGCATCTGCGTGTCGGCCGCCCTCTACGAACAGATCGTCGGCAAGCTGACGCTCGGTGCCGAGGATATGGGCGAGCAGCACGTCAAGAACATCCCGCGGCCGATCCACGCCTATCGGCTCACGGCCGAAGGCGGAACACCTGTTAAGATCGCCGGCCCGCCTGCCCCAAGCGGAGGGCCCAAGCGCCTGGCCTTGGCCACCGCCGCCACCAGCGTCGCCGCCGTCGCGGCCATCCTGGCGGTCGCCGGAGCCTGGTTGCTGCGCGACCGATCCGAGCCCGTCGCACCTCCGTCGCAAGTGGCCTCGCCAGAGGTCGCTTCGACGCCGCCCTCAGGCCCGTCCGCGACCGAGCTGCCGACGACAGAGACCACGACCCCACCGGCGGAAAACGCGGCTCCCGCCGCTCCCGCCCCTCCACCTGCCACCGTGGCGCCGCGAACGTACTCGGCCACCGATGTGCCTTTCGTCGGCGACTACCGGCGAAGACAGCTCGAAAACTACGCGCGGGCGGAAGAAGCCAAGGCGATGGCGATCAACGTTCGCGGCATATTCTCGGTCGCCACGCGCCGTATCGACGCGCCGACAGCGCGCCGCATCGCGCTGGAGGAATGCAACAGGGCCGTCCAGCGAGACGTCGCAAACGTCCGCGAGTTCGATCGCTGCATGACCTACGCGGTCGGCAACGAGGTGGTGTGGTCCTACCGCCTGCCGCCCCTGCCGCCCTCGCCCTATCTGCCTGCCAAACGACCGTCGCCGCCGATCGCGCTCGACCCGGCAGCCGTGCCATTCATCGGCGAGTCCGGGCGCCAGAACCTGACCGACCGCTACCTGAAATCGGAACGCAAGCGGGTGCTGGTGCTGGGCCGGAATCATTTCCAATGGTGGACGCCAAGCGAGACCGAGGCTGATGCCGTCCGGCGCAATCTGCAGATTTGCGGCCATGTGACCGGCCGGCCATGCGTGGTCTACGCCATCGAGGACCAGGTCGTCGTGCGCGTGCCGGAGCGCTATCGTCTCGTCGACGTGTTCACGCCACAAGATCTCACCACCCTCAACCTCGAGGTCCGGCAGCAGGAAGCGGTCGAACGTTATCTTGTGGCCGACGACTGGCGAGCCATCGCGACCAGCCGCAATGGCCGCGTCGGCATCGTCTCGGGCCGCGCCACCGAGCGCGAGGCTGCCAATGATGCCATCCTTGACTGCGCACGGGCCAGCGGGACGGACTGCGCCGTGTCGGCGATCGGCGCGTTCCTGGTCACGTCGAAATAGCAGCTGGATGTGTCGCATCTTGCCAGCGCCGCACACGCGTCATCTGGCTGAAGCGAGGTCTCTCTTGAATCCTTAGCCACAGATTAACACTGATGTACACGGATCCCTCGAGCTCAAAGCGAGCGTCTTCATCCGTGTTCATCGGTGTCCAGCTGTGCCATTTCTTTTGGCGAAGCATGTGCAGAGCGGCTTCCCCCGATCTAGTCGGCCAGCGCTGAGCCGAAGCGCTTGGCGATTTCCTCCAGCATGACCTCCGATGCGCCGCCGCCGATCGCCTGGACACGCGCATCGCGGGCCATGCGCTCCACCGCGGTCTCACGGATGAAGCCCATGCCGCCGTGGAACTGGACGCAGTCATAGAGGACCTGGTTGACGAGGTCGCCTGCGAGCGCCTTGACCATCGAGACCTGGGCCACGCAATCGCCCCCCTGCGCGTCGAGCCACGCGGTGTGATGCACGAGCTGGCGCGCCGCTTCGACCTCGGCGAGACGCCGGGAGAGGCGTTGTCGGATCACCTGCTTGTCCCACAGCGGCTTGCCGAAGGCGGTACGCGCAGTCACATGCTCGAACGTGAGCCGGATCGCCTCGCGTGCCTCGGCCATCGCCATGGCGCCGATCACCAGACGCTCGGTCTGGAAGTTGGCCATGATGGAGTAGAAGCCTCGATTCTCCTCGCCCAGCACGTTCTCGGCCGGCACGCGGCAATCCTCGAAGATCAACTCGGCGGTATCCGACGAACGCCACCCGGTCTTGTCGAGGGCGCGTCCGACCTTGAAGCCGGGCGTGCCTTTCTCGACGATGAACATGGTGATGGCACGGCTGCCCTTGGCGTCGGCATCCGTGCGCGCGGCAATGAAATAGAGATCACCATGGACGCCGTTGGTGATGAACATCTTGGTGCCGTTCAGCATGTAGTGCGTTCCGTCGCGCACTGCCCGCGTGCGAATGCCCGCGACATCCGAGCCTGCGCCAGGCTCGGTAACGCCCACGGCGGTGATGGTCTTTCCCGCCATGATGTCGGGCAGATATTTCTCGAGCTGGCGCTTGGTGCCGAAGCGCACGAGATGCGGGCTCGCCATATCGGTGTGGACCAGCACCGTGATGGCGAAGCCGCCGTGAGTCGAGCGGCCCACCTCCTCCGCCAGCACGACCGAGGCGCGCGCGTCGAGCCCGGCCCCGCCCAGCTCTTCCGGTATCCTGAGCGAGAAGAACCCGAGCGCGCCCATGTCGCGCAGCACCTCGCGCGGCACGAAGCCGGCCTCTTCCCAATGGGAGCCGTGCGGCTTCACCTTCTGCTCGATGAAGCGGCGCAGCTGGCTGCGGATAAGGTCGTGCTCTTCCGTGAAGATGGGATGTGTCATGGCGGCGGGATGCTACACTTCGCCGATGTCACGCGACAGACGACTGCAGGATCGCTCGATCTATCCACACTGGTGCACCGATACGGTGCGTTTCTCCGACCAGGACGCCGCCGGCCACGTCAACAATGTGGCGCTGTGCGCCTATCTCGAGACGGCACGCCTCACGTTCATCCGGGACATGGGCATGATGGCCAACAGCGAAGATGGCGTGCGCGGCATCTCCGCCGGCATGACGGTGAGCTTCCTGGCCGAGTCGCATTGGCCAGGTCAGGTCGAGCTGGGCAGCGGCGTCATCCGCATCGGCAAGAGCTCGATCACCATCGGATCGGCGGCCTTCAAGGCCGGGGTCTGTATCGCGGCGGCCGAGATGACCGTGGTCCGGCTCAAAGGGAGGCTGCCCCATCCGATCGATGCCGGGCTGCGGACAAAGCTGGAAAAATATGTGTTATCAGGGTTCTAGGCCGACTTGACCGAAGGCCACCCCAGCCCTATCTTTGCGCCTGCGAGTAAGTCGCATCTGCGTGGGAGCGGGTCGCAAGGGCATGTACGTTTGCATTTGCCGGGCTATTCGGGATCGCGAAGTCGACGCCGCCGTACGGGCCGGTGCCCGTCGGCCGGTCGACGTGTTTCGGGCTTGCGGCAAGAGCCCTCAATGCGGCAGCTGTGCCTGCGACATGCGCGAGCGGATCGCTGAGACGATGTCGCGCGAACAAGCCTGTGGTTCGGTCCTGCTTGCGGCAGACTAGGTACTTGGTTCCGCTGGGGCGGGACCAGGCTCAAGGCTCCTTACCCTCGCCGATCTGCGTCTGCAGGTAGTTCTGCTCGCCGACCTTGCCGACAAGGGCAAGCTCGGTCTCCAGGAAATCGATGTGATCCTCGGCGTCCTCGAGGATGTCGACGACGATCTCGCGGCTCACGAAATCCTTGGCCGACTCGCAGTGCGCCACAGCGGCGACCAGCGCCGTGCGTGCCGCATTCTCGAGCTTGAGATCTGCGTTCATGCACTCCAGCACGGTCTCCCCGACACCGATCTTGCCGAGGTCCTGGAGGTTGGGCAGGCCGTCCAGCACGAGGATGCGCTTGATCAGCTTGTCCGCGTGCTTCATCTCGCCGATCGATTCCTCGTAGATCTTCTTGGCCAGCCGCTCGAAGCCCCAGTGCTCCATCATGCGGGCGTGCAGGAAATACTGGTTGATCGCGGTCAACTCGTTTTTGAGCAGCTTGTTCAACTCGGCAATGATCTGCGTGTTGCCTTTCACGACGAGCCTCCTGACGAATACCTTGCTTAGAGAAACGCAGCCGCACCCGATACGCAACACTTCACTGCGCGAGTGAGAACCGTTCGCTAAAAAAGTTGCGCAAGTAAGAACCGTTCTCCAATCGCGACAGACACTGCGCCAGCCGACACAATGGGAGATTGCAGCGTCTTGATGTTGTTCTCGGAAAATGAAGAACGACAGGATGGCCGCACCAGAGAGATGATTGCATGCCTGTGATGATCCTCCGCGTCACAAAGCAGCGGTCCGTCGACGCCACTTTTCTGCCAGGGTTGCCGCGCGCCCATGGCGCGCCGCAACGCCGGCACGCTACGGACGTTCAGTCCCAACCTGTAGCCCGTCCGATCTCGGTCGGACCAGCCCGAGGATTACGCGTCATGCCTTTGGACAAAGGAAAGAACGGTTTCACCCTTCCCAAGCTTCCCTATGCCGAGGAAGCCTTGGACCCTGTCATTTCCGCCAAGACCATCTCGTTTCACTACGGGAAACACCACAAAGCCTATGTCGACAAGCTCAATGAGCTGATCGAGGGCACGCCCTACGCCGAAATGTCCCTCGAGGACATCGTGAAGAAGTCGGCCAAGGACGAGAAGGCCAAGGCGCTCTTCAACAATGCCGGTCAGTCCTGGAACCATGACTTCTACTGGCACAGCATGGCCGCCAAAGGCGGGACGCCCAGCGGCAAGATCAAGAAGGCGCTGGAGGACAGCTTTGGCGGCGTCAATGAATTCAAGACGGCCTTCAAGAATGCGGCCGTCGGTCAATTCGGCAGCGGCTGGGCTTGGCTGATCGCCAAGGACGGCAAGCTCGCCATCGAGACGACGGCCAACGCCGACACGCCGATCGCCCATGGTCGCAAGCCGCTCCTGGTGGCCGACGTGTGGGAGCATGCCTACTACCTCGACTACCAGAACCGCCGGCCGGACCACGTCCAGGCCTGGTTGGACAAGCTCGCGAATTGGGAGTTCGCCGAAAAGAACCTCGGTTAGCCGAGAACAGGATGGGCGCGCACTCGCGCGCTCATCCTGCTCCATGTCCTTTGCTTGATTGCGTGGTTCAGGCCTCCGGCGATCCGCCGCGGTCATCACGCCCCAGGGAGGAAGTCATGCTTGGCACCATCCTGCTGATCATCCTGATATTGATCCTGATTGGTGCCTTGCCGACCTGGCCGTACAGCAGCGGCTGGGGTTACTACCCCAGCAGCGGCGCTGGCCTGATCCTCGTCATCGTGGTCGTCCTGCTGTTGATGGGGCGGATCTGAGCTTCTTCAATAGCGGAATGTGATGTTGATCGAGCCGAACTGCGTGAAACGGTTCTGTTGATAGAACTCTGGCGTGCGCAGCACTTGCGTGTAGGTGAAACGCACGCCGTGGTAGGTGATGGCGAGGCCTGCCTGAGCCTCGCCGACGAACGGCCGATGACCGACCCGCAGGCTGTTGCCATCGGTATTGCCGTCGAGAAAGATGTTGCGGGCAACAGCTTGGCCGTCGATACCCGCGAACAGATACCATCCGAAACTGCCGTCGCCGATGAAAGCCTCCGATCCCGGCAACGCGGGGCGAGGACGCGGCGGACCAAAGTCGTCGCGCAGGTTCTTGCCGATGCGCACCGTGCCGCCGACGTCGGCATAGGTCGCAACGTTGCCCAGCGAGGCGGCTATACGCGGAATCAGGTCAACCTCCAGCTTGGGATCCTCGAGGATCACGCTGCGGCCCGTGCGCCAACGCCGCTCGAAGGCGACGTCGAGCGTCGGCTCATTGTGCAGCTGGTTCCGCCAGCCCGCGGCCTGTGAGACACCGATCAGTCTATGGAAGTTGTTCTGCACGACTTCGCCCCCGGCCGCCGGTCCGATCAGGCCGAGGTCGAGCTGGAGGGAATCCAGCCTCGTCGGCTCGTTGGCGCCCGTCTTGGGGTCGTGCCGCTTGTAGGTATACTGCACCAGGAAGCTGGCATACAGCCACCCGGCATAGGGACGATCATTGTAGATCGGCTGTGTCGTGTAGATATTGGCAGGCGTGTAGATGTTCTGGCCAACCGAAATACCGAAGCGGCGCACCACGGAGTCTGCAGGCGCCTCGCCCAGGAAAGTGGGTATCGTCGTCAGGGCGACCCAGGAGGCTGGCATGTCGGTGATGGCCGGCGACAGCCAGCCGATGCGAACGCCATTCGTATAGTCCCGGTCCGTCGGGCTGAACCGGTTGAACACATCGTTCTCGACCTGGAAGGTGAATATGTTACGCCGCTCGCTCTCCGTAGCCGACGGAGGAGGCGGCGGCTCGCTTGTCTGTCCGCGAGCCATCGCGACGACGGCCAGCACCGCCGTCATCGCCAGGAAGGCGGTCGTGGCGCTGCCGTGCATTGTACAGCAACGCCGTCAACAGTTCGAGGTTGCGTCCTATCGAAGACTTCTATCGGAGATTTGCCGCAGCTGTCGGCTGCCACAGATGGCTGTGCCAGCAAGCGGCAATCAGCAGCGTGAAGCCAATTCCAAGCGCGCTGTAGAGCGTGCCTGTCACTGGAAATCCCACCTGCTCGACCAGGGGTCCCGAAAGCAGGAGGCCGATCGGAAGCCCATAGACGGCCAGCATGCGCACGCCCATGACGCGGCCGCGAAAGCTGGGATCGGCGACGCGCAGCAAGAGCACCGCCATCGGGATCATGCAGAAGCTCTGGACGAAGCCGGCCGCGAACAGCACGACCTCGCCCCAGAACGGCGTCTCGATCCAGCAGAAGACGAGGTTGAGGCTGAACCAGCCGATGGCGGCGACCAGCATGGTGCGGGCCGGCCGGATATGCGCGCCATGGGTGGAGATCGCGATCGAGCCGGCCAGCGCACCGCCGGCAAAGGCCGCGATCAGCCAACCCAAGCCGGTTTGGCCGAGGCCATAGATCTCCTTAGCGACATAGGCGAGCAGCGACCCGACCATCGGGTACGCGGCAAAATTGACGAGAAAGGCGAGCAGCATGACGGCGCGCATGTCGGGCGTCGACCAGACGTAGGCAAAGCCTTCGCGCAGCGCGCGCAGCAACGCGGGTTGGGCCGCCGCCTCCCCGACCATGCGCAGCCGCCGGACACCGACATTGAGCGTCAGGAGGAGACTTGCGGCATAGACCGCACAGACCGCGACATAGGCTTGGCCGGATCCAAGGGCAGCGACCAATCCGGCGCCGGAGAGTGCGCCGACGATCCGGGCAGAGTCGGCCGTCGTGCGCGACACGCCCATGGCGCGCATCAGGTAGTCGGCGGGCATGGTCTCGCCGACCAGCAGGTTGCGCAGGGTGATGTCGGAGGGACGCACCAGCCCCATGACCGTGGCGAGAGCGAACACGGCAACCGGATCGGCCCAATCGGCCAGGAACAGCACCATCAAGGCTGCCGCGACAGTGACGTAGGTGGCCCGCATGAAGCAAAGCAGGTTGCGATTGCCGAAGCGATCGCCTGCCATCCCGAACAGCGGCGAGATCAAGGTCCCGAGAAACTGGAGAGAGCCGAATACGGCGAGGGCGAGCACCGAGCCGGTCGACACCAGCACGAACCAGCCCAGGATCACCCCCTCCATCTCGAAGGCCCAGGAAGCCAGCAAATCTGCCGGCCACTGGAAGCGAAAGCTGCGGATTTGAAACGGCGCCAGGGCCGGCACGCGGGCAATGAGACTCACGTCTTGTTCGTTTCCTCTCCCCCTGCTGCGCCTTGTTCGAGCGCCATGGGGAGAAAACACCGTGCGTGACCGTAAAAGGAACTGCAATTACATCCTGTTCATGGCCGCCCCTTACCATTCGAGGGGTCAAGAGGCGTAAAGCCCTAGATATTGTGATATTATCAACCAATTTGCCGGGAATTATGCGTCCATGCCGGTTGCGTTACAGGGGCGCACAGAGCATTGTGCAAGCAGGGGAGCCGTCAGGCGGTGACAGACCCACGACCAGGGCCGCACGCGGGTTTTGCCTGTTGGAAAAATCCGCAAGGGGCGAGGTTTTGAAAAAGAAACAGATCTTTCACTTGGTGCTGATCAAGCCGACGCACTACGACGACGATGGCTATCCGATAACTTGGCTCCAGTCTCACATCCCGTCCAACACCTTGGCGGCGCTCTATGGCTTGGCCGACGACTGCCGCCAGCGGCAGATTTTCGGGCCTGACATCGAGATCGTGGTCCAGCCGTACGACGAGACCAATACCCGGGTGCGCTCAGACCGCATCGCAGCGGAGATCAAGCGTGGTGGCGGCAAGGGCCTGGTTTGCCTGGTCGGGGTCCAGACCAACCAATTCCCACGCGCCGTCGATCTCGGCCGCCAGTTCCTGAAAGCCGGCATTCCCGTCGCAATGGGCGGTTTTCACGCCGCCGGCTGCCTGACGATGCTGCCGGTGGTGCCACCGGAAATCCAGCAGGCCATGGACATGGGCATCTCGATCTTCGCTGGCGAGGCCGAGGAAGGTCGCCTCGAGATCGTGATGCGGGACGCCTGGGCCGGCCGGCTCAAGCCGCTCTATCGCTATACCGAAGACCTGCCTGGCCTCGACGGCGCTCCCACGCCTGCCCTGCCTGCCAAGGCGCTCGCCCGCAACGAAGGCCGCAGGTCGAGCTTCGACCTGGGACGCGGCTGCCCCTTCCAATGCTCGTTCTGCACCATCATCAACGTCCAAGGACGCAAGAGCCGGTTCCGCACCGCCGACGATCTCGAGCAGATCGTGCGCGAGAATCTCAAGCAAGGCATCACGTCCTTCTTCATCACCGACGACAACATGGCGCGCAACAAGCATTGGGAGGACTTCTTCGACCGGCTGATCGAGCTCAAGGAGAACGAAGGCATTTCGGTGTCGCTGATCATCCAGGTCGACACGCAGTGCCATCGCATCCCGAACTTCATCCACAAGGCGCGGTGGGCGGGCGTCTACCGCGTGTTCATCGGCCTGGAGAACATCAATCCGGACAACCTGCTGGCGGCCAAGAAGCGCCAGAACAAGATCACCGAATACCGCAAGATGCTGCAGGCATGGTATCAGGGCGGCGTCTCCACGTGGGCGGGCTACATCTACGGCTTTCCAGGCGACACTCGCGAATCGGTGCTGCGCGACATCGAGATCATCAAGAAGGAGCTGCCGCTCGACATCCTGGAGCTCTTCATCCTGACGCCGCTGCCGGGCTCGGAGGATCATCAGACGCTGTGGAAGCAAGGCGTCTGGATGGACGCCGACCTCAACAAGTACGATCTTCATCACCGGGTCATCCATCACAGCAAGATGAGTGATGCCGAGTTCGACCGGACCTACCGCGACGCCTGGAAGGCCTACTACACGCCCGAGCACATCGAGACGGTGGCCCGGCGCCACGGCGCCATCAAGGGCCGCAACCCCGCCGAACCCGCCCAGTTCATGACCATGTTCAAGATCATGTTCGAGGCCGAGGGCATCCATCCTCTCGAAGGCGGTGTCGTGCGCATGAAGTACCGCCGCGACCGCCGGTACGGCATGAAGATCGATCCGATCGGCGTGTTCCACTACAAGCTCGCGATCGAAAGCTGGAAGAAGCTCAAGATCTACGCGCGGCTGGCCTGGCAGGGCTGGCGCATCGGCCGGAAGGTCAAGCTTGACCCCAAACGCCACGAATACACCGATCTGGCGCTCCAGCCTGTGGTCGAGGAGGATCTCGACAAGCTCGCCCTGTTCGCCCAGACGGCGGGCGGCGAGGCCGCGGTGTCGAAGAAGCGCGGCGAGGACCTGATGCGCGCCAAGGTCGCCGCCCAGCAGAACATGCAGCGGCTTGCTGCGGCTGAATAGGGCCGCGGCCGAATAGGGCTGCAGTGCACGCGGCGGGCGCTATGATGGCGCCATGGACGACGAGACGCCGAACCGCGTCTATGGCGATCCGCTGGCGCGCTGGTTCGTCACCGAAGCCTATCGCATCGCCGATACGGCGGAACTGATATCGGCTGCCGGCGAGCAGCTGGTCGCCGCCCGCATCCCACTCTACCGGCTGGCCTACTTCCAGCTCACCCTGCATCCGGAATTCGCCGGCAAAGGCTATTTCTGGCGACGCGGCCGCGGCGTCGAGGTCGGGACATCCGCACATGGGCTGCTGCAACGCGCGGAGTATCTCGACAACCCGCTGCCGCCGGTGCTCGAGCAGCACAAGACCGTGCGCGTCCGCCTGGAGCGGCTCGAGCCGCAGGCGCCGATCCTGAAGGAGCTCAAGGCCGAAGGCGCCACGGACTACGTTGCCCTGCCGTTGCTGTTCACGACCGGACATGTCGATGCCCTGAGCGTGGTGTCGGATCGGCCGGGTGGCTTTTCCGCAGTCGACCTCGATCGCATGTTCCAGCTTCAATTTGCTTTCACCCGCATCGTCGAGACGCACTCGTTGCGCGACACAGCCGTGAACCTGCTTGACGCCTATGTCGGCCGCGCCGCCGGCAAGCGCATCCTTGCCGGCGAGGTCAGGCGTGGCGACGGACAGACGATCGAGGCCGTGATCTGGTATTGCGATCTGCGCGGCTTCACTCGTGCTTCCGATCGCCTTTCCCGCGATGCCGTCATCGCCCTGCTCAACGACTACTTCAGCGCCATGGGCGAGGCGGTGACGGAGGCGGGGGGCGAGATCCTGAAATTCATGGGCGACGGCATGCTGGCGATGTTTCCCATCGCCACGCCGGCCGAGCGCGCCGCAACCGCTTCCCGTGCCATCTGGGCCGGCGCCGCCGCGGCCGAGACGATCAGCGTCCTGAATGCGGCACGCTCCGCGGCGTCCGAGCCCGATGTGCGCTTTGGCCTGGCCTTGCACATCGGCGAGGTCATGTTCGGCAATATCGGAGCGAGCAAGCGTCTCGACTTCACGGTGATCGGGCCCGCCGTCAACTACACGGCTCGACTGGAGAGGCTCTGCTCGCAGATCAACTGCCGGCTGATCGTCTCGGCAGCCTTGGCTGAGCTGATGCCGGTCGACGCCCTCGCACCGCTGGGGCGCCACGTGCTGAAGGACATCGACGACCCGCAGCTCGTCTACGGCCTACGCGGCGTGTCCGCGTAGCCGCAACGGGCCTCGAACCTCGTTCCTATCTTTCGCGCATGCTGTCGTGCCGATAGCGAACCAGCGGCGAAAGCAGGTAGCTCAGGATGCTGCGCGAGCCGGTCTTGATCTCGACAGTCACCGCCATGCCCGGCGATAGGTTGACGGTCTTCTCCTCGACCTGCATCTGGGTCTTATCGAGCGATACGCGGGCTGAGTAAGCCAGCTCCTGGCCCTTGGGCTCACTGCTCGACGTATCCTGGACGGACTGCTTGTCGGCCGACTTGTCCTGCGGCTTGTCGCGCGTGATGGCGTCCTGCGAGACGCTCAGCACCGTCCCGCTGATCAGGCCATAGCGGGTGAAGGTGAACGTATCGATCTTGATCGCCGCGTGCTGGCCGGCCTCGATGAAGCCGATGTCGCGGTTCGAGATCATGGCCTCGACCTCGAGCCGGCTCTCGGCCGGCACGATGACCATGAGCGATTGTGCTGGTGTCACGACACCGCCAATGGTGTGAACGGCGAGCTGCTGGACGACGCCATCGACTGGCGCGATCAGCTTCTGCAGGGCGGTCCGCTGTTCTGCCTTGATGGCGTCCTGGGTAAGGGCCGATGCTTTCTGCTCGGCTTTGGCCATGTCGTCCAGAAGGCCGCGTTCATATTCGGCGATGGTCTTGCTGCGGGTCTCGGCGAGGGCGGCAATGGCGGAATCGGCCTCGGTGAGCTTGCTCTCCTGCACCAGGATCTCCTGTTGCTGGCCAGTGAGATCCTGCAGCTCCTGCAGGTAGATCAGCTTGGAGCCCAGCTCCTTGCTGAACATCAGGCGGCGAATATTGACGCGCTCTTCGAGAGGCGGAATGACTGCCTTGAGCTTGTCGATGGACGCCTTGATGGTGGCGCGTTCAGCCTTCTTCTGCGCGATCTGGCCATCGATCGAGGCAAGCTTCGCCTTCTGCTCATCGAGCTGGCTGGCGAGAAGCCGCTGATGCGTCTGGACCTGCTCGCTGGGCGCGTTCGCGGGCGCCTTAAAGGCCGCCGCCGGATCCTCCCTGGAGGCCGCCGCGCGCAAGCGCGCAACGTCGAGCTGAGCCGCCGTCAGATCGCTCTTCAAGCGGCCAAGCTCGGCGGCATTCATCGTCGGATCGAGCTCGACCAGGACGTCCCCCGCCTTGACCTTCTCGCCATCGCGGACATGGATTGCCCGGACGACGCCGGTCTCGAACGGCTGGACGACCTTGGTGCGGCCGCTTGGGATGATCTTGCCCGGCGCGACGGCAACAATGTCGACCGTACCCAGGCTCGCCCAGGCAATGGCGAACACGAAGACGGCCACGACGACATAGGCGATGGTTCGACCGAGCGGCGATGGCGGCGTCTCGACGATCTCGAGCGCCGCAGGCAGGAAGGCGAGCTCCTGCCGGCTGCGGTCGGCGCGCTTCTGCTGCTGTTGCTGCTTCTGGGGGAACGGAACGACTTTCTTAGCGGATTTCATGGAGACCCGCCTGCAGGCGATAGAGGGTTGCGTAGCGACCGCCGGTCTTGATCAGCTCGTCGTGTGTGCCGTCCTCGACGATGCGGCCTTTCTCGATGGTGATGATACGATCCGCCTGGCGCAGGGCAGAAAGCCGATGGGCAATCACGAACACTGTCCGGCCGCGAGCGATCTGGGCCATGCTCTGTTGAACGGCGCGCTCGCTCTCATAGTCCAGCGCGCTGGTCGCCTCGTCGAAGATCAGGATGCGCGGATCGCCCATCAACGCACGGGCGATGGCGATACGCTGGCGCTGGCCGCCGGAAAGGCTGGCGCCGCGCTCACCGACGATGGTGTCATAGGCTTCCGGGAGCTCGAGGATGAACTCGTGAGCGCCGGCGAGCTTGGCCGCGGCAACGACGCGCTCGATGGGAACCGACGGATCGGCCAGCGCGATGTTCTCGCGGATCGAGCGGTTGAACAGCACGTTCTCCTGCAGCACCACGCCGATCTGGCGACGTAGCCAGGCAGGATCGACCTGGCCAAGGTCGACGCCATCGACCAGCACACGTCCGCTCTCCGGAACATAGAGGCGCTGCACAAGCTTGGAGAGCGTGCTCTTGCCCGATCCGGAGGGACCGACAACGCCAATGAGCTGGCCGGACGGAACCTGGAGCGTGATGTCGTTCAGGGTCGTGGGGCCGTCCACCCGGTAACGGAAGGTAACGTGCTCGAACGTGACATCGCCCTTGATCGCCGGCAGCGCGGTGCGGCCGGCATTGTAGACCGGCTCCGCCGGCGTATTGAGGATGTCGCCCAGCCGCTCGACCGACAGGCGCGCCTGGTGGAAGTCCTGCCAGATCTGGGCCAGCCGCAGCACGGGCTGGCTGACACGCCCGGCCAGGAGGTTGAAGGCCACCAGCTCGCCGACGCTGAGCTCGCCCTCGATCACCAGCTTGGCGCCAAAATAGAGGATCGCGGCCATCACCAGCTTGTTGACGAACTGCACCGTCTGGCTGGCAACGTTTCCGAGCGTGAGCACGCGGAAGCTCGCCGCCACGTAGCTTGCCAGCTGCTCCTCCCAGCGGCGCTGCATTTGCGGCTCGATGGCCATCGACTTGAGCGTCTCGGCGCCCGAGACGCATTCGACCAGGAACGCCTGGTTCTCCGCGCCACGACGGAACTTCTCGTCCAACCGCCGGCGGAACAGCGGTGTCGCTCCCGCTGAAATCAGGATGTAGACGGGCAGAGAGCCCATCACGATCCAGGTGAGCAGCGGCGAATAGACGAACATCACCACGAGAAAGACGACCGTGAAGAACAGGTCGATGACGAGCGTCAAGGCCGAGCTCGTCAGGAAGTTTCGGATGTTCTCGAGCTCGCGCACCCGCGCGACGGAATCGCCCACACGACGCGACTGGAAGTAGGCAATGGGCAACGCCAGCAGATGGCGGAACAGCCGCGCGCCCAGCTCGACATCGATACGATTTGTGGTGTGCGAGAAGAGATAGGTGCGCAGGACGCCGAGAACGCTCTCGAACACGGCAATGGCAAGCAATCCGACCACGAGCACGTCGAGCGTGCTCATGCTGCGATGCACCAGCACCTTGTCGATGACGACCTGGAAGAACAGCGGGGAGAGCAGGCCGAAGAGCTGGACAAAGAACGAGGCGACCAGCACCTCGCTCAACATCCCGCGATACTTGTGGACCGCGCCCAGGAACCAGGTGATGTCGAAACGCCGGCCGAGATCCGTAAGCTTTGCCCGCCGGGTCATGAGCACAAGGCGCCCGCTCCAGACCGCTTCGAGCTCGGCCCGGGTCATCATCTGGGGCCGCACCGAGTCGGGTGCCTGCACCAGGATCTTGTCCTCGCTCGACTTGCCGAGCAGCAGGAACTTTCCATCGCGCAAGACGGCGATGCCGGGCAACGGCGTCCGCTGCAGGCGGTCCCATCGCGTCTTGGATTCGCGTGCCTTCAAGCCCAGCTGCTGAGCGCAACGCAGCATCTCGGGCACGCCGATCGTGTCGGTCCCGCATTGATGGCGGATCTGAGCCGGGTCGACGCTGAGCCCATGGAAGCGCAGCAGCATCACAAGGGCTGCAAGCCCGGCTTGGTTCGAATTGGTATTGGAGACTTCGGTTGCCATAGCGATCAGGCCCGCCGCCGGGTCGCGAACGCCTCAGTGGGCGACTGCGCCTGTGGGACAGCATGATCATCGAAATAGTTGATACTGATCACGACCTTGCTCCTCCGGCGCCGCGTTGGCGAGACGCATTCAAGGCGTCGGATGCCCTGTAGCAGGCGAAGTTGACTTTCAAATGTAGCGAATCCCACACTTTTGCGATGACGCCGCCATATGCTGTCAGGATCCGCCCCGAAAGGGGCGCCCTGTGATCCCAAATGGTGGCAAGAGTACGGCCCCATCCCCAAAAACTGCTCATGTCATTGGCCCCGTAACCAATGATTGCATGACGATCCGGCTGGCGGATCGACTCCCCGCTCAACCCCTATACGCTATCTTACAATCTTTGAGTAGGTCGCTTTTGCAGCCTTAAGTGGCCATCGTCGCCAGGGCGTTCAGTCGCAATATCCGAGTCCCCCGATGCGGCTTTGGCGACGTAATCTCCTCAGTGCAGCATCGGTGGACGGACTTCGTCGAGGCCGTCGGCCTCGGTCGCCGAGATGGTGGTGCGGATCATGGACCGCTCCCTGGTGTAGTCCCAGGGCCGGCCGCGATGGAGCATGGCGCGATTGTCCCACATCACGGCATCGCCCTGGCGCCACTTATGGACATAGACGAACTCGCGCCGTGTCGCCTCGTCGAGCAGATGGGCGAGAAGCTGACGCGCATCCCGGTCATCCATGCCATCGATAGCGTAGGCATGGCTAGCGACATACAGTGCGCGGCGGTCGTTGGTGGGATTGCGCCAGTTCAAACGCCAGCGCACCGGCGGCAGCGCCCGGCGCTCCTCGGCATTGGCGAGATCGGGATGGATCTGGTCGCGGCTGTTGGCATAGGAATGGATCGCCACCGCATCCCTCAGCTTCTCCTGCAGGTCGGCCGGCAGGCGTTCCCAGGCAAGCCGGGTCGACGTGAACTCGGTGTCGCCATCCTGGCCGGGCAGAACCCGCGCGGTCAGCACCGAGGCGAGCGCCGGCGTCTTCTTGAAGGAGGAATCGGTGTGCCAGAGCGCGTTGGCCTTGGCGACCAGCACTTGGCGATGGTCGGGCGGCACGATCTCGCCCTTCTCGCCGATATTGGTGAGACGAGAGTAGAAGCCGCCGGCGCCCAGCGACGCGACCTTGGTGAGTTCGAGCGGACCGAAGGCGCGACTGAAGGCCACCTGGATGTCGTCGGCGATCGGCTGGTCGCGGAACACCAGGAGCGAATGGGCCTCGAAGGCTGAGCGCACTTCCTTGTAGGCCTGGGCGTCGGCCGCCACGTCGAGGATGCTCACACCCCTCACTTCGACGCCGTATCCAGGTCCCAGCGGCACCAGCTCCATCGCGTTCCTCCTCGCGGTTTTGTTGGGCGGTTCTTGTTGGGTGGTTCTTGCTGACTGGCGATTTTATCGCACGGGAATTGGCCGCCGCTATAGTACGAATCTTGCATTGAAGGCATCCTATAAGACATCTCCATGGCCGCCCCCTCGTCCGTTCCCAGGCTCGCATTCGTTTGCGCGGCCACCCCGACCGCTCGTGCGGTGAAGAAGCGGCTCGAGAAGCGCTACGGCGCGGTGGCGCCCGCGCAGGCCGACATCATCGTGGCATTGGGCGGCGATGGGCTGATGCTGCAGACTTTGCATCGCAACATGCGCCGGCGCACGCCGATCTACGGCATGAACCTCGGCACCGTGGGCTTCCTGATGAACACCTATCGCGAGGCGGGCCTGCTGCAGCGGCTGAGGACGGCGCGTCAGGTGACGCTGACACCGCTGCGCATGCTGGCATCCGATAGCCGCGGCCGCATCTTCGAGGCGACCGCAATCAACGAAGTGTCCTTGCTGCGCTCCAGTCGTCAGACGGCGCGCATCGACGTCTCGATCGACGGCAGGAAGCGACTGCCAGACCTCTATTGCGACGGTGCGCTTGTCGCCACGCCGGCGGGCTCCACCGCCTACAATCTGTCGGCGCACGGTCCGATCCTGCCGCTGGGCGCCGGCCTCCTGGCATTGACGCCGATCAACGCTTTCCGGCCACGGCGCTGGCGCGGCGCCTTGCTGCCGCGCCACAGCAAGGTGGAATTCACCGTGCTCGACCCGAGCAAGCGGCCGGTGGCCGCCGCGGCCGACTCGGTCGAGATCGCCAATGTCGCCAAGGTCACCGTGACCGAGGCGACCGACATCAGCCTCACCCTGCTGTTCGACCCGGAGCATGATCTCGAGGAGCGTATCCTCAAGGAGCAGTTTGATCATTGAACACCAAGGCAATTCCCTTCCGGCCCGAGAAGAAGCGCATCATCGGCCATGACGGCCTGAAGCCGCTGATGCTGGCCATCGCAATCGGCACGGTCGGCGGCTTCGTGTTCAATTGGCTGAAGATGCCGCTGGCGTGGATGTTGGGCTCTTGCGTGTTCTCGACGATTGCCGCTTTCGCAGGCCTGCGCGTCGGCATGCGAGTGGAGCTTCGTCAAGGCATGGTCATCATCCTGGGCGTGCTGCTGGGGGCAGGCTTCACGCCCGATCTCATCCACCGACTGGGGCAATGGAGCGTCAGCCTGTGCGTGCTCACCGGCATGACCATGACCGGCGCGACGTTGAGCTACCTGTGGTTCCGCCGCTTCACCGACTGGGACAAGCCGACCTGCTATTTCGCCGCCATGCCGGGCGGGTTGAACGACATGACCATCATGGGCGGCGCCATGGGCGGCGAAGAGCGCGCCATCGCGCTCGCCCACGCGTTGCGCATCCTGACGGTCGTGCTGACGATCCCGGTCTGGTACCGGCTGGTCAATGGCGCGCAGACCAGCGTGCTCACCATGGTGCACGGCCCGACCAACAACCAGTGGCACGACTATGCCGTGCTGGCGGCCTGCGGCGTGATCGGCGCTGTCGTCGGTCGAGCGCTGAAACTGCCGGCGAGCTTCATGATGGGGCCGATGCTGATGAGCGCCATCGCCCACCTGTCAGGTCTCACAGCCTCCAAGCCGCCCGGCGAGCTGGTGGCGGCGGCGCAGATCGTGGTCGGCGCCGGCATCGGCTGTCGCTTCGTGGGTGCGGCCATCGATCAGCTCCACAAGGAGATGGCCGTCTCGATCGGCGCGGCGGTGCTGCTGATCGGCTGTGCCGTCGTCTTCGCCGAGATCACAGTGGCGCTGACCGGGCTCAACCTCGACGCTACGGTGCTCTCCTACGCGCCTGGCGGATTCGCCGAGATGAGCCTGATCGGGCTGGCGCTGGGCATCGAGATCGCCATGGTGGCGACCCATCACCTGTTCCGGCTATTCCTCATCATCGCCACCGGACCGCTGGTGTTCCGCTTCGTCCTCAGGCGCGAACGGTGATGCCGCCGTCGACCACGAGAAGGTGGCCGTTGACGTAAGCGGCTTCGTCGGAGGCGAGGAACAGCGCGGCATTGGCGGTGTCCCAGCCGGTGCCCATCTTGCCGGTAGGCGACGCGCGATCGCGGATGGCGATCATCTTGTCGTAGGCCTGGTTGTGGTCGTTCTCGCCCTTGGCGTACTGCTCGGCCAGGAAGTCAATCATCGGCGTGTGCATCAGGCCGGGCAGGATCGCATTGCAGCGGATGCCCTTGCCCGCGTACTGCGAGGCGATGGCGAGCGTGAGCGAGTTCACCGCGCCTTTGCTCGCATTGTAGGCGATATAGGCGACGCCCTTGGGCGAGCGGATGGAGGCGATCGAGCTCACATTCACGATCGAGCCTTTGCCCTGCCTCTCCATCACCGGCAACACGTGCTTGGCCGTCAGGAAGAAGCTCTTGACGTTGACATCGAACACACGGTCCCACTCGTCCTCGCTGAGCTCGACCGGGCCGCCGGTCGAGCCGATGCCGACATTGTTGTCGAGCACATCGATGCGGCCCCACCTGTCGAGACAGGCCGCGACCATGGCCTTGACGCTGTCGTTCCGCGACACGTCGGCTTCGAAAGCCTGCGCCTCGCCACCCTCCTTCGCGATCAGGCCCATGGTCTCCTCGGCAGCTGCACGCTTGACGTCGACGCAGAGGACCTTCGCGCCCTCGCGGGCAAAGGCGACGGCCGTGCACTTGCCGTTGCCCCAGCCGGGACCGCTCGAGCCTGCGCCCACCACGATCGCCACCTTGTCCTTCAACCTGCCGGTCATGTCGTCCTCTCCCTTTGCAAGGACCCTAGCACGGGCTTGAGCCCCAGCAGCACCAGGCGCGATGGCTCGCCGCCGATCCACAGGCCGCCGTCACTGATGTCGAGCCTCCGCCCGACAAGGTGCAGGACCGATCTTCTGTCAGCAGCGTCGACAAAGCGCATGATGCCCTTTGCCCTCAGCACATCGGCTCGGCGCAGCATTGTCTGCACAAGCTCGCGCTCCACGGCCTCGCACCACTCGTAGGACCAGCTCGTGAAGCCAGCCGCTGTTGCAGCACCGCTCGACTGACCGCGGCGGTCCAGGCCGAACAACAACTCGACCGGCACGTCGGCATGCCGGGCTTCGAGGATCGGCGCCGCCGATCGGGCCGCCAGCCACGCGCGCAACGAGGCGAGATCGTCCGCCAGGTCGATCTTGTTGAGGATCAGCAGATCGGCGGCGGCGAGCTGCCGCGCGATGGTATCGACGAGGCGGCGATCAGCAGCACGGCCCCTCACCTCGGCAGCATCGACGACGACGATGACGCCGTCGCGGTGAAGACGCGGCTCGATCACCCCGAGGTCGGCGATGCGGGCGGGATCGGCCACACCCGAGGCTTCGACAACGATGTGATCGAAACGTTGGGGCTGCTCGAGCAGCGCCAGCAGCGTCGTCACCAGCGAATCGCCGATGGTGCAGCACAGGCAGCCGTTGGCGAGCGCGATGGTATCGCCACCGTGCGTTGCCACCAGCCGGCTGTCGATATCGAGACGGCCGAAGTCGTTCACCATCACGGCGAAGCGCCGGCCAGTCGCACTACGCAGCAGGCGGTTGAGCAGCGTGGTCTTGCCGGCCCCCAGGAAGCCGCCGATGACCGTGAAAGGAATGGTCGTCACAACCGCCGTGACAGCAAGAAAGCTTGATAAGCAAGCACCGTAGCCGCCCTTATTTCACAGGAAATTGCATCGCAAATGCAAATATTTATTGTGGTGCTGGAAAGATCCTCCCGCCCAGGACCGTGCCCCACACACCCACGTCCTTGAGCTTCTCGAGCGGCACGGCGAGCGGATCGTCCTCGAGGATGGCGAAGTCGGCCCTCTTGCCGACATCGATGCTGCCCAGCTCCTCGTCGAGCTTCAGCGTGTAGGCGGCACCCAGCGTGATGGCGCGCAAGGCGTCGGCGATCGAGATCCTCTCCGCTTCGCCCAGCACGCGGCCCGAGGCCGTCAGCCGGTTCACCGCGCACCAGGCGGTGAACAACGGGCCGATCGGCGTCACCGGCGCATCGCAATGGATGGCAAAGGGAACGCCGGTCGCGAGCGCGGTGGCGCAGGCATCCATGCGCTCGGCCCGTTCGGGGCCCAGCGTCCTGGCGTAGTGGATGTCGCCCCAATAGAAGAGATGGTTGGCGAACAGATTGGCACACATGCCCAGCGCCTTCATGCGCCGGAACTGGCCGGCATCGGCCATCTGAGCATGCTGCAGCGTGTGGCGATGATCCCAACGCGGCGCCGCGGCGAGCGCGCGCTCGACCGCCTCGATCGCGACCTCGGAGGCTTCATCGCCGTTGGTGTGGATATGGACCTGGAAGCCCGCGCGATGCCAGGCAAGCAGGATACGGTCGATGTCGTCGGGGCCGACATTCCAGACGCCATTAGGCGTGCCGTCGTAGTAGCCCGGCCATCGCATACGCGCCGACAGGCCCTGGATCGACCCGTCGGTCACGATCTTCACGAGCTGGAAGCGCAGGCGATCGTTGTTCTTCTTCATCAAGGCCTGCAGACGCGGGATACCCTGCTCCGGCGGCACCGAGGCCGCGGCGAAGGCTGGCAGCAGGCGCAGGGGAAAATCCTCCGACGCGCTTGCCGCGAGATAGCCTTCGACCGTGCTCTCTGGCAGCTCGTTGTGCAGGTCGGTGGCGGTGGTCACGCCGGCGAGCTGCGCCACGCGCGCAAAACGCCAGACGGCCTGCTCGTCCGACAGCACGGCGGCGAGCTCCACGCCGGCGGCGCGATAGGCCATGTACTTGGCCACCATCTCCTGCAGCTCGCCGGTCGGCTCGCCGTGAGAGTCCTTGACGATGCCGTGGACGTTGCTGTCGCGCGTGATGCCAGCCTTGGCGAGCACGACCGTATTGGCGTTGGAGACGTGGAAGTTGGAATGGATCACGACCACCGGGCGCTCGATCGACACCTTGTCGAGATCGCGCACGTCCATGCGCCGGCCGCCGAAATAGATGGGATCGAAGCCCCAGGCGAGCAGCGACACGCCAGGCTTCAGGGTCTTCTCGAAAGCGCCGAGCGCCGCGACGACCTCATCGATGCTCCTCAGCCCCTTGAAGCGCGTGCCGTCGGGGTTGGTGCGGTCGAAATAGCCGACATAGGGAAACTTCCATACGCCGCCCTCGTAGGCGTGGCTGTGACCCTCGACGAAGCCCGGCAGGATCACCTTGTCGGCGAAGCGATCATCGAGCTCGACCCTGCCCCACCCCTTGAGCTCCTCGAGCGTGCCGGCGCCCAGGATGCGGCCGTCGCGCACCGCTACATGCGTGGCGAACGGGCGGTTCGGGTTCATTGTGATGATGCAGCGAGCGGAATAGACGACGATACTCATAGGCGTACATTAGTGAGTAGATTGCCGATGGAACAGTTCCGTTGCCCAAACGGCCTTCGCGTCTGGAGCGCTCCGCGAACCGGCCGGGAGATCAAATTCATCTTTCGTGAAATCTTCGAGGACCGGTGCTACGAGCAGCAGGGCGTGAGCATCGGCGATGGCGACGTCATCCTCGACATTGGAGCGAACGTCGGGCTGTTCGCGCTCTCGTTGATGGAGCGCTTTCGCGACCTTAAGATCTTCTGCCTCGAGCCGGCACCGATCACACGGGGCTGCCTGACACGAAACCTCGCCGAGTCGCCACGACGAGATCTTCACCAGGTCAAAGTCCTCTCGGATGCCGTCGGCGCCGACAATGCCGACGCCATGATCACCTATTTCTCGCGTGCGCCGGGAAACTCCACCCTGTTTCCGGCGGAGAAGCACCTCGATTGGGACCGCATCATCGAGGACATCGGCCCCGCGCAGGTGCGAAGAATCCACAAAGGCCTCGGGCTGCTGCCGCGCTGGCTCATCCGCCTGATCACAGAGGCGCTGATGAAGCCGCTGTTGAGGGACGTGGTGGTTCAGCCCTGCAAGGTACGCCCCCTCAGCGATGTCATGGCGCAACTCGACCTCACGCGCATCGATTTGCTGAAAATCGACGTGGAAGGGGCGGAGATCGACGTGCTACGCGGCATTGCCGCACCGGCTTGGCGGCGGATTCGGCAGCTCGCGATGGAAGTCTCGCCCGGCCACAAAGGCTCGTTGAGCGAGCTCATCGGCCAGCTGCATGCGCGCGGCTTCCGCAAAGTTGCGGCGGAAGGGTTTGCCGGCGGCGCTTGCATGCTCGACGATCCCATGCCGTGCATGCTTTACGCGGTTCGCTGAGTTGACGCGTGCGGGGTGCAGCGAAGACTCAATGCTTGTCGAGGCCGTCGCGGATCAGACCCCAGCGCAGGGTCGTGCGCACCTCGATGGGACGCAGCAGCATCCGGTCCATGATCAGCCAGACGATGCCGATCGCAAGCATGCCGACCACGATGCGGGCCGACTGGAAATATTGCTGGGCGTTGAAGATCGCATAGCCCAGGCCGTCGGTGCTGGCGATCATCTCGCCGCCGACCAGCGAGCGGAAGCCGAAGGCGATGCCGAGCCGGATGCCGGTCATCAGGTTGGGCAGCGTGGCCGGGAAAATGACATGCCGGATCACGGCAACGCGGCCCGCGCCCAGCGTCTGCACGGCCTCGATGAGCACCGGCTGCACCATGCGGATGCCGGTAAGCAGATTGTGCAGGACCGGAAAGAACACCGACATCACGATGATGAAGACGACGGCACCCTGGCCCAGCCCGAACCACAGGATGGCGAAGGGAATCCAGGCGAGGCCGGGAATGGCCTGCAGCAGATTGACCAGCGGGTCGAAAAAATTGCGGCTGATCCGATGCAGCCCCATCAAGTAGCCGAGTGGGATCGCCACGATGCAGCCTGCGACGAAGCCCAGCATGAGGCTCTTGAGGCTGACCGCGAGGTTGACCAGCAGCACGCCCGAGAGCGTATCGGCCACGAAAGTCTGCGCGACCTCGAGCGGCGAGGGAAAGAGCACGCGCGGCCAGATGTTGGCCGATGACAGGGCCTGCCAGATCGCGATGCCGACGATGAAGGGCACCAGCTCGACAAGCCAGGCGCGCGGCTGCCACCACGACGCCTTGCGGCGCGCGGACGTTGCGGGAGCGGCGATAGTGTCGTCGGCTGAGCTCATGCGTGGCCACCGTGAGCGTGGCCGCCATGGATGCTTTGCGTGAGCCGGTCGCGATAGTCGGCGAATCGGCCGTCGTTCATCACGCGCTCCCAGCGTCGTGGGCGCGGCAGATCGATGCGGATGTCGGCCACGATGCGGCCGGGCCGGCCCGACAACGCCACGACGCGATCGGACAGGAACACCGCCTCGTCGATGGCGTGCGTGACGAACAGCACGGTCGTGCGCTCATGCGCCGTGATGCTGGCAAGCTCTTCCTGCAGGCGCTGGCGCGTCATGGCGTCGACGGCGGCGAAAGGCTCGTCCATCAGCAGCATCGCCGGATTGTTGGCGAGGACGCGCGCCACGGCCACGCGCTGGCGCATGCCGCCGGAAAGCTGGTGGGGATACTTCTTTTCGAAACCGTTCAGGCCCACCAGGTCGACGAAGCGCTGCGTGGTGGCGCGGCGCTCCTCGGCCGGCACCCTCTTGAGGCGCAGGCCAAACTCGATGTTGGCCTCCGTGGTCTTCCACGGCAGCAAGGCATATTCCTGGAACACCATGCCGCGGTCGGCGCCGGGGCCGATGACCTTGCGGCCCGACACGGAGATCTCGCCGGCCGTCGGCCGCTCGAGACCGGCGACAATACGCAGGAAGGTGGACTTGCCACAGCCGGACGGCCCGATGACCGACACGAACTCGTGAGCGGCGAGGCTGAGCGAGATGCCGTTCAGCGCCAGCACGTCGTGTCCCTCATGCATGTCGAAATAAGTCTTCGACACGCCGGTCGCGGTCAGGATGTCGGGCATGCCGCGGCGTCTACTGGAGAAGCTGAGGGTACTTGGCCTTGAGTTGCTGCGTCACCTTGTTGAGCTCCGCGAGGTGCGGCTCGAGCTTGATCGGCGCGGGGATCAGCTTCTCTTCGGCCAGGTAATCCGCCGTGGTCTGCAACGACTTCGCCGTGAAGTCATCGATCAACGGATCATAGGTCAAGACCTTGAACGAGACCTCGACGATGCGGGGCTCCACCTTCAGGAACTCGGCCTCGATCGCCGCGGCTTCCTTTGCGTTCTTGCGGACCCATTGCTGCGACTCCCAGAGGGCAGCCACGGCGTCGACGACCTTCGTCGGGTTGGCCGTAGCCCACTTGTCGCCGATCAGGAACAGGCCACCGCCTTGCACGTATTTGCCGAGCCGCAGCAGGATCGAGGACTTGCCCTCCATCTTCTCCTCGGTGAGCGTCAGGAACGGCTCGAGGCCGGCCATGGCGTCGACCGCACCAGAGATCAGCATCTGGCCCATATTGCCGTAGTTGGCGTTGACGCGCATGACCGCGTCGCGCGGCAGGCCCGCTTCCTTCAGCACCTGGTTGAGGCCTTGTGCGGGTGCAGTGCCCTGCGGAACGGCGATCTTCTTGCCCTTAAGATCCTTCGGGGACGCGATGTTGGCGTCCTTGCGGACCAGGATGCCGTAGGAGTCGCCGCCTTTGGCGTACATCGAGTAGGCCTTGAAGGGCAGGCTGGTGGCCCAAGCGACGACCGTCGACTCGACGCCGCCGCCCGACCAGTCGGCCTGGCCTGCGGCCAGCGCCTGGTTGGCCTGGACGCCGGTGGCGAGCGGCAGAATTTCGACGTCGAACCCGTACTTGGCGAAGATGCCTTTCTTCGCACCGACATAGAACGCCGCCTGCGAAGCGGTGGTGAGCACGCCGAACTTCACCTTCACCTTGTCTTGCGCCGCAGCGGCGTGGCCGAGCAGCGTGGCACCGGCCCCTGCCAGGATAGCCCGGCGGGCGATCGTCTTCGTCATCTTCCCAGCACTCCCTTTTCGATCAAGGCGCTCGGTCTCACGGACGTACGCCGTACTTTGCTTTTGGTCCCACCATCGTTCGCAGCTTCCCCTGGGCTGCGTCGATAAAGCGGCATAGATAAGGCCGCGTCTCTCTCGGGTCGATGATTTCTTCCACGCCGAACGCCTCTGCGGTCCGGAACGGCGAAGCGAGCGCCCGCAATTCCTCCTCGAGCTCGCGCTCGCGCTGCTTGGCATCGGGGGCGGCGGCGATCTCGCGCCGGAAGGCCGCGGCGACGCCGCCTTCGATCGGCAGGGAACCCCACTCGGCTGAGGGCCAAGCGATCTTGAGCTCAAGCCCCGCCTTCTCGGTCGTGCCCATGCCCGCCATGCCGTAGCATTTGCGGATCACGACGGTGTAGGTCGGTACCGTGGCCTGCAGGCCGACATAGACGGCGCGCATGCCGTCGCGCAGCGTCGCGGCGGCTTCGGCGTCCTTGCCGACCATGAAACCCGGCACGTCGACCAGGAAGATCAACGGGATGTGGAAGCAGTCGCACATCTCCACGAAGTGGATCTGCTTGCGCGCGGCCCTCACGTCCATCGCGCCGCCATAGACCATCGGATTGTTGGCGACGACGCCCACCACCTGGCCCCCCATGCGCGCGAGCACGGTGATCAGCGCCTTGCCGTAGGTCGGCTGGATCTCGAAGATCGAGCCGCGATCGACGATGTGCTCGATCAGCTTGCGCATGTTGTAGGGCTTGCGCCGGTCGCGCGGCACGATGCGCAGCAGCTCCTCGTCGCAGCGGTCGACCGAGTCACTGCACTCCACGATAGGCGGCAGCTCCCACACGTTGGACGGTATGTAGGACAGGAAGCTGCGGATTTGCGCAAAGCAGGCTTCCTCGCTGTCGACCCGGTTGTCGATCGTGCCGGCGTGGTCGACGGCGATGGGCGGCCCGCCGAGATCCTCCTTGCTGATCTTCTGGCCGAGAGAGCGCTCGACCACGGGCGGCCCGGCGGCGAAGACCTGGCTCGTGCCATCGACCATCACCGACCAGTGCGAGAGGATGGCGCGACCTGCCGGGCCGCCGGCGGCGGTGCCAAGCACGGCAGAAACGACGGGCACCATGCCCAAAAGCTCGACGGAGCGCTCGAAGCCGTGCACGCCCGGGAAGATCGAATGGCCGCGCTTGTTGATCGAGGTGACGCTGCCGCCCGAGCCGTCGATCAGATTCACGAGCGGGATGCGGTAGCTCGCCGCCATGTCCTCGACGAAGCCGCCCTGGCCGCCCTTCTTGCGGTCTCCCGACCAGCTCGACCCGCCGCGGATGGTGAAGTCCTCACCACCCACCGCAACCGGACGACCATCGATGCTCGCGAGCCCCATCACGTAGGGCGCGGGCGTCACGCTCTTGAGCGCCGGTCCGTCATACCTGCCCTGGCCGGTGAGCGTGCCGACCTCGCGGAAGGAGCCCTTGTCGACCAGGCTGTCGACGCGTTCGCGGATGGTCAGGCGGCCACGCGCATGGTGCTTGGCCACAGCTTCGGCACCGCCCAGCCCGTGCGCGTCGCGGCGGCGCTGCCGGAGCTCCTCGACTTCCGGTGTCCAGCCGTCAGGTGCGGGCTTGTCGTTCATGTCGACAGGATGGCCACCGGCTGGCCCTCGCTCACTGGCGTCGTTCTTGCATCGTAGTTCGTCATCGTTCTTCCTCGGAAGCTGGCCTCAGAAGCTGGTGGGCCACGCGCCCATCAAATGCTGGCCGATGCCGTTGCTGAGGCGCTGGCGGTGCACGTCGAGCATGCGGATCAGGTAGTCGCGCGTCTCGTGCGGCTGGATGATCGACTGGACGGCGAACATCGCGGCGGCATCCCACGGCTCGCTGTCCCTGTTCATCTGGGCGAAGGCCTCGTCGAAGCCCGGCTCGCCGGGCGACAGGCCATGCACGATCTTCACGGCATAGGTCGGGTCCATGAAGCTCACCTCGGCGGTCGGCCAGGCCGCGACCTCGTCGGAGTTCCGGCCACCCCCCATGTTGAGATAGGCCTGGCCGTAGGTCTTGCGCAGGATGACCGAGAGCTTCGGCATGGTGCAGAGCTGCAAGGCCTGCATGAAGGTCATGATCTTGCCCGGCGCCCGGCGTCG
>Ga0081455_10000892_pt1 | contig 38515 bp, 34 predicted proteins | sample TabmetS3T2R1_FD_70207 | JGI IMG/M metagenome (GOLD analysis project Ga0081455, IMG submission 70207) | Tabebuia heterophylla rhizosphere microbial communities from the University of Puerto Rico - S3T2R1 | ecosystem: Host-associated > Plants > Roots > Rhizosphere ... | reverse complement strand
CGCGACGACTCGGTTCGGCGGAACGCGCCTCACCGGGGCCGGGTAAGGCACTCCGCCATCCGGCTTGCACACGCCGCATGCCGTGAAGCCGGCTTCGCGGGCCTCGCCCAACGGAATCTGTTCGACACCCCGCTCACCGGCAATGAACCGGCATTCGGAGCGGTGGTAGCGGGGGCGACCCGAGATGACGCTCACCACAGGTCCGGAGGCTGCGGTCGCCGCGGCGGCGTCCGCCGCCGGGACGGTCTCGGACGACTCGTCCGAGACGGACGGATCCGCGGTGGCGGAGGCCGAACCTGCCTGTGCCGCCGAGGGTTCCCCCGTCGACTCCGCCGCCGCCGGTCCGTCCTCGGGTTCGGGCTCCGGCTCGGGCTCGGGCTGGGAAGGAGTGGGGCCGAAGACCAGGTCGAGACCGGTCGCCTCGATCCGGGTGGAGACCGGCTCCGCCGCCGCGGAACCGGTACGGACCGAGACATCGCCGGTGGGCTCGTCCGACTCGCCGAGTGCGAGCCCGTCGTCCTCGACCACCCGGTTACGACCGAAGCGGAGTCCGGCGAACAGCAGGACGGCGGCGACGACCGACGCCGCGATCGACAGGTAGATCACGACCGGCCCTTCGGTAAACAACCCGACGATGAGCAACGTCGCGGCGACCAACACCAGCAGGAAACTCAGAACGATCACGAGGAGCACACCTTCACGGGGGGTGAGGCCGGAGCAGAGCGGGGCGAGGAGCAAGCGTCAGCGGACGAGAACAACGTCGAACTCGTCCCCCTGTTCGAATGTCGGCCCGAGACTACCGTCCTCGACCCGCCACGCCCCGTCCGGCGCGGACCCCCGGTCCTAGAACTGGCTCTCGGACGCCGCGACGCCGTACCCCGCGGGCTCACCGGGCTCCTCGCCCTGACCCCCTTGCAGCGCGGCGTATTGGCCGTGCGACCCGATCTGCTGCTGCGGTTCCGCCGGCGTGCTGTTCTCCAGGTCGCGCAGTTGCAGGTGCAGGTAGGCCCGAAGACGGCTGCGGTACTCGGTCTCGAAGGACCTGAGCTGTTCGACGAGGCCGTTGAGGTGGTCATGCTCAGCCTGCCGGTCACGCTGCCGTGAGGCATGCTCGGTGGCCGCGGCACGCTCGATCTGCTCAGCCTGGGCACGCGCGTCGGCGACCAACGTCTCGGCCTCCGTGCGGGCCTCGACGATCAACGCGTCGGCGGTGCGCTGGGCGAGGATCAACGTCCGGCGGAGCATCTCCTCGGTGGGACTGTCCTCGGCCGGCGCGACGGCGGTCCCGGCCGGAACCGCGACGTCGGCGGAAGGGCCGCCGGTCGCCGGCGCCTCCACCCCTGCGGTCGCCTCCACCGCCCCGTCCTCGACCGGGTCTCCGGCCGAGCCGACGAACACCGACGTCTTCTCATCCGTCTCGTCGGCGGCGGCCTCCGGCACGTCCGGCGGGGACGGCGCCGGCGAACTTTCCTGGACGGGTTCGACACCTCCGGGCGCCGCCGGCGCCGGAGCATGACCGACCGACGACGGCAACGGGACCTCGCCGACGGGGGCGAACACGCCGGTATCGGGCTCCAGCACGGGGGACGGCGCGGCGACCTCCTCGGCCCGCACCAACCGCGTCTGGGCAGCCGCGAGTTCGGCCTTCAGACCGTCGATCTGCCCGTACAGCACACCGAGGTCGCCTTCGACCTGGTCGAGGAAGGCGTCCACCTCGTCCTCGTCGTAGCCGTGCTTGAAACGCACCGACGTGAACAGCTTGGCGCGAACGTCCTGCGGGGTTAGCGGCACGGCGCACTCCTTGGTCTTTGGCTCACGGTCGGGCTCACAGCTCACCCACCTGGGAAATCAAGATACCGACGATCAAGTAGAGAACGAGAAAACTCAGGCTCAGCGCGAACAGCCCGATGCGGACGACCGGGAGCACCCGGTCGAGGGGGCGAAGCGGTACGTCGGTGATGGTGAACACGATCTCGAACAGGACCGCGGCGTACCCGGTCGGACGGTACCGGGACAGACCGAGGATCCAGCTCATCACCATGCGGGCGATCAGCAAGCCGAGGAAGAGGTAGAGCACGGCATACAGGGCCGCGCGAACGGCGCTCAGAACCACTCCGATCGCTCATCGGCCGGGCAGGGCCGTCAGGACTGGTTGAAGAAGCCGCCCTCGGCGATGCGGACCTTGTCCGCCTCGGAGACGACGACGTTGCTCGGCGAGAGCAGGAAGACCTTGTTGGTGACCCGTTCGATCGATCCGTGCAGACCGAAGATCAACCCGGCGCAGAAATCGACCAGCCGTTTCGCGTCGGCGTCTTCCATCTCGGTCAGGTTGATGATGACCGGCACACCGTCGCGAAAGTGCTCGCCGATGGTGCGAGCCTCGTTGTACGTCCGAGGCTGGAGCGTGGTGATCCGGTACGACTCCGCGGCCCGCTCCGAGGTGGAGACCCGGCGCACCTCGACGTCCTCGTAGTCGTCGCGGCCGGGACGGGCGACGGGCCGCTCCGGCCGCCGTTCGGCTCGCGACGGCGCGACACGGGTGATCGCCTCGCGGTCGTTTCGCTGGGAACGCGCCGGCGTCCGGCGGTCGTTCCGGTAGCGGTCGTCATCCTCCTCGACGACGTCGTCGAGGTACTCCTCTTCGTCCTCGTCGTCGACGAGACCGAGGTACAGTGCCGTCTTGCGCAGCCTTCCAGCCATAGTCGGATGCTAACCGAGAGCGGGGGTGCGTCGACCGAACAACGCCGTACCGATCCGGACGAGTGTGCTGCCCTCCACCACCGCCGCCTCGAGGTCACCTGACATCCCGGCCGACAGGACCTGCGCACCGGGATGGTCGGCACGGATCTGTTCGGCCACTTCGCGCAGTCGCGCGAAGGCCCGCCGGGGGTCGCCTTCGCGGGGGGCGACCGCCATGACGCCCCGCAGGACGAGCTCGTCGCAACCTGCCACGACGTCGGCGAGCCGGGCGGCGCCGGCCGGTTCGATGCCACCCCGCGCCGGGCGCAGAGGGGAATCGAGGTCGACCTGGATCAGGACGTCGAGTGACCGACCCCGGCTCTCCGCTCCCCGGCGCAGCCCGGGAAGCAGCTCCACGCGATCGACCGATTCGACGCAGGTCGCGTAGCCGGCCACGGCGGTCGCCTTGTTGCGCTGCAGCCGCCCGAGGAAGTGCCAGCGCACCCCGTGAGGGTTCACACCGCCCCCCCGGTCCGCCCGGACCGCGGACCGCAGTTCCGCGAGCGCGGCGAGTTTCGCGACCACCTCCTGGTGCCGGCTCTCGCCCATGTCGAGCTGGCCGAGGGCGGCCAGCTCGGCGACGTCGGACGCCGGGAAGTTCTTCGACACCGCAAGCAGCCCGACCTCCGCCGGTTGCCGGGCCGCCGACGCGCAGGCCCGCGCGATCCGGATCCGAACGTCGGCGAGGTTCGCGCGAAGCTCGGCGCGGCGGTCCGCGGTCACGAGACGCCTTCGGGCAGGAGCTCGATCACGCCGGCGAACCGACCGGTCAGCCCGTCGCGGCGGTAGGAGTAGTGGTCGGCCGATTCGGCCGTGCAGACACCGGACACGGAGATGCGAGGGACACCGGCGCGCCGCAGCTGGGCGGCGGCGGCGGCCCGAAGGTCCAGGGCGGGCGTTCCCCAGCTGGTGCGAGCGGCAGCTTCCGGGATCTGCGCCGCGACGTCGTCCCGCATGGCCGCGGGTACTTCGTAGCAGCACGGGCCGATACTCGGGCCGATCCAGGCGAGGACGCGGTCGGCCCGACCCCCGCAGGATTCGATCGCTTCGAGCGTGGCGTCGAGCACTCCCCGCTGGATTCCGCGCCGGCCGGCATGCACACAGCCCACAACCTCGACTTCAGGTTCAAACAAGAGAACGGGTAAGCAATCAGCCACGAGCACCGCCAATGCGAGACCCGGGCGCCGGGTGACCAGACCGTCGGTCGCTTCGAACGGCGTCTGGGGATCGCGGTCGACGACGACAACCCGACGCCCGTGCACCTGGTTCATGAACACGACCCGGGGGCCGAGCTCCCGCCGCCGCGCGGCGACCGCGTCGGCGTCGTCGCCGACGTACAGGCCGAGGTTGAACCCGCCGTAGCGCGAACCGGGTGGGACGCCGGCCGGCTGCGACCCGTCCTTCGCGGACTCCCCCGAACCGTGGCGATCGGTGAAGGTGAGCCGAATCCGGTCGGCGTCCGTCACTTACTTCAGGAAGTCGGGGACGTCGAGCTCGTCGTCGTCGATGAACACGACCGGCCGACGCGCCGCCCGGTTGGACATGGCCGGTGCGGGCGCCTCCTCCGGCTCCGGCGTGGCCTCGTAGACGGGCTCGTCGAAGGTCGGGATCTCGAGGTCGTCATCGTCGGGCTCGGAAGTGGGCGTCGGGCGTGCGCTCGACGCGGGAGTCGGCGTGGGAGTCGGCGTCGGCCGCGCCACCCGCGGGCTGCGGACCGCTCGTTGCCGCGTCACCCCGTCGAATCCGGCCGCGATAACGGTGATCCTGACCTCGTCGCCCAGGGCGTCGTCGATCACCGTGCCGAAGATGATGTTCGCCTCGGGGTGCGCGGCCTCGGCGACCAACTCGGCCGCAGCGTTGATCTCGAACAGGCCGAGATCGCTACCACCGGAGATGTTGAGCAGGACACCGCTGGCCCCGTCCATGCTCGCCTCGAGCAACGGGCTCGCGATCGCCATCTCGGCGGCCACCGCCGCACGGTCGTCGCCACGCGCCCGCCCGATTCCCATCAGCGCGCTGCCGGCGCCGGACATCACCGCCTTCACGTCGGCGAAGTCCAGGTTGATCAGACCGGGCGTCGTGATCAGGTCGGTGATGCCCTGGACGCCGGAAAGCAGCACCTGGTCGGCGTTGTGAAACGCGTCGAGGACGCTCACGTCACGCTCGCTGATCGACAGCAACCGGTCGTTGGGGATCACGATCAGGGTGTCGACCTCGTCCCGCAGCGCGTTGATGCCCAGGTCGGCCTGCTCCGCCCGGCGCCGGCCTTCGAACGCGAACGGCCTGGTGACGACACCGATGGTCAGCGCTCCCAGGCTCCGCGCGACGTTGGCCACCACGGGCGCACCACCGGTACCGGTGCCCCCGCCCTCGCCCGCCGTGACGAAGACCATGTCCGCGCCCTTGAGGACCTCCTCGATCTCCTCGCGGTGGTCCTCCGCCGCCTGGCGGCCGACATCGGGGTTGGCCCCGGCGCCCAGCCCCCGGGTGAGCTCCCGGCCGACGTCGAGCTTGACGTCCGCGTCGCTCATCAACAACGCCTGTGCGTCGGTGTTGACGGCGATGAACTCCACGCCCTTCAGACCCGCGTCGATCATGCGGTTCACGGCGTTGACGCCGCCACCGCCGATACCGACGACCTTGATGACGGCTAGGTAGTTCTGCGGAGCGGGCACTGGCAGCGCCTCTCGGATCTCGGGCCGCACGCAGAGCGCAGACGGACGACAGGGACGGACATACACACTGCAGGTCGACGGGCCGAACCACAAACCAACCAGCCGGACGTCGACGCCGGAGCTGGCCGGAAGAAACAGGTCAGACAACTACGAGCAAGACGGACCGCCCCGGCCCGTGCCGCGGATCAGCCTGACGGCGGAGCGCGGCAACGCACCGGTACGACGACCGCCACCGATGTCCGCGATTCCTACGACCCCCGCGGCCGCGGCAGGCGATCGATGGCGCGGGGAAGGCACCATCGAGCGGACCTGATGGTCACGTCGGCGCCGCAAGGGGCGCAGGAATCGCGAGAACACCGGGGCGATCTCAGCTGGCACAACGCGAGTCGTCGAGCGCAAACTCTTAAGCTCTACAAGAGAGTTAGTGTTATGTCAACCTGAGGTCGTGGTCGATACCGTAGAGGAGTCCCGCAGGAGGGGTCAAGACCGCAGATCGGCCTGGTGCGAGAGCGAATCGTTCGCGGTGGCGTGACGAACGGGTGTCCGGGCGGGGAACCCGCCGACCGAACCAGCCGGTTCAGAACCGGCCGATCAGGCGCACCTCGGGGACGAGCAACGGGCCGCCACGCTCCACCACGCGAGCCCGGACGAGTGCGATCAGGTCGTGGACATCCTGGGCGCGCGCCCCTGGACGAACCGTGATGAAATTCGCGTGCTTGCGGGAAACCGTGGCGCCGCCGACCCGCAGCCCCTTCCCCCCGGCCGCCTCGACCGCAGCGCCCGCGGATACCTCCGCCGGGTTGGTGAACACGGATCCGCAGTTCCGTTCCCGCAACGGCTGCGTCGCCCGGCGCCAGGCCCGCAACTCGTCGAGCCGATGCCGGATCGCGACCGGGTCGTCTTCCGCCAGTTCCCAATGGGCGCCGAGCACGACGGCGCCGATCGGGAGCGCGGAGTGCCGGTACGCGAACCCGAGCTCGGACGGGCGCAAGTCGCACGTCGTCCCGTTCACGACCGCCTCGACGCGCACGAGCCGCGTCGCCACCTCGCCCCCATGAGCACCGGCGTTCATCCGCACCGAACCACCGACCGTCGCCGGGATCCCGGCGGCGAACTCCAGACCGGAAAGCCCTTCCCGGGCCGTCCAGGCGGCAAGCGCCGGCATCGCCTCGCCCGCTCCGGCGCCGACCACGAGACCGTCCCGGCGGATCCATTTGTGACCCGCACCCAGGTGGACCACGACACCCGGGAAACCGTCGTCCGAGACCAGGGTGTTGCTTCCCTTGCCGAGGACGAACAGCGGGACCCGGTCCGGCTCGAACCCGCTCAACGCCGCGGAGAACGCCTGCGCCGCGGCGCGGTCGGCGAGCTCGACGTAGACCCGCGCGGCACCGCCGACGCCGAGCGTGGTCGCGACCCCGATCGGCCGGTCGCGTTCGGCGGTCAGACCGGCCGCGCCGCACCGCCCGGCCAGCTCCTCCAGTGCGGCAACATCGACCGGTGGATCCCAGCTGGGCGGGGCGAAACCACGGTTCACGCCTCTGCCCCGTCGAGCAGCTCGAGCACCTGCGGCCCGAGGAACGTGATGTCCCCGGCGCCGACCGTCATCACCAGATCGCCCGGGCGCGCCAGCCGTGCGAGACGACCCGCGGCCCGGTCGGCGAGTGGTTCGAAGCGGACATGTTCCGGTGGCAACGGCACGGCCGCGGCGACCAGGTCGCCCGAGACCCCCGGAACGGGATCCTCACGGGCGGCGTAGACGTCGAGGACCACCACCTCGTCGGCCGCCCCGAGAACGGCCCCGAACTCGGCGGCGAATCGCTGGGTTCGGCTGAACAGGTGCGGCTGGAACGCCACGATCAACCGGCCCTCACCGGCGACCACCCGCGCCGCGGCCAGGGCGGCGGCCACCTTCGCCGGGTTGTGGGCGTAGTCGTCGACGACCCGGACCCCACCGGCGATCCCCTTCAGCTCGAAGCGGCGACGCGCCCCGGCGAACCCCGCCAACGCCGTCGCCAGCGGCTCGTAGGCGAATCCGAGACCCAGACCGGTCAGGATCGCCGCCGCCGCGTCCAGCGCGTTGTGCCGGCCGACGACGCCCAGCTCGACCGGGGCGAGGACCCGGCCGTGGTGAACGACCCGGAACGACGTCCCGTCGGCGCGCACCGCGATCTGGGAGAGCACGAGATCCGCGTCCAGGCTCTCGCCGTAGGTACGGACGTCGACACCGCGACCCCGGGCCGCCTCAGCCAGCCGCCGGGCGCCCGGATCGTCGGCACAGGTGACCAGGAACCCGCCGGGTTCGATCCGTTCGGTGAAGCGTCCGAAGGCATCGGCGACCGCCTCGGCCGTGCCGTAGAAGTCGAGATGGTCCGCGTCGACGTTCGTGACGATCGCGGCGCGTGGGCGCAGCAGCAGGAAGGAGCCGTCGCTCTCGTCAGCCTCGGCGACGAAGTAACGGCCGCTCCCCTCGTGCGCGTTGCTGCCGGCCTCGTTCAGGTCGCCACCGATGGCGAACGACGGGTCGGCGTGGCATCCCTGCAACGCGATCGTCAACATCGACGTGGTCGTCGTCTTGCCGTGGGTGCCTGCGACCGCGATCCCCACGCGCCCGCGCATCAGCGCCGCGAGGGCAGCCGCACGAGGCAACACCGGGATGCCACGCTCGGTCGCCGCGACGATCTCCGGATTCTCGGCCCGGATCGCGCTGGAGGTGATGACCGCGTCGACGTCACCGACGTTCCCGGCCGCGTGGCCCAGGTGGATCCGTGCGCCGAGGGCCCGCAGGGCAGCCAGGGTGGTCGAATCCTTCACGTCGCTTCCGGAGACCTTGCTGCCCCGCGTCAGCAGGATGCGCGCGATTCCGCTCATGCCGGCGCCCCCGATGCCGACCAGATGCACTCGATCGAGTTCTTCGGTCACGGATCCATCTTCGACGTATCACCGGTTACATCCCGAGCCGCCACCCGGCGGATCAGCGCGACCATCTCGCGAGCCGCATCGGCGCGCCCTTCGATCCTTGCCGCGGCGGTCATCGCGCTGAGCCGCCCGGCGTCGGTGAGCAGCGGCACGACCTGACGCTCGACGTAGTCACCGTCGAATGCGGTGTCGTCGACGAGGATCCCCCCGCCGAGGCGGACCACCGGCAACGCGTTGAGCCGCTGTTCACCGTTCCCGATCGGGAGCGGTACGTACACCGCCGGCAGCCCGACCGCGGCGAGTTCGGCGCAGGTCATCGCACCGGCCCGGCACACCATCAGATCCGCGGCGGCGTAGGCCAGATCCATCCGGTCGATGTAACCGACGACATGGTGGGTCGGGATGTCGGCAACGGCTGCGGCGACGTCGTCGAGGTGGGTGAGACCGGCGTGATGCAGGACCTGGATCCCGCTGTCCGCCAGCACATCCGCAGCCATCTGGATCGCCCGGTTGAGCCGGCGCGCCCCGGAGGATCCGCCGGACACCAACAGCACCGGACCGTCCGGCTCCAGGCCGTACAGGCGGCGTCCGTCGGCGCGAGATGCCCAGCGGTCCAGACCCGAGATCTCCTCCCGAAGCGGGATTCCGACGTAACGGCCGCCGCGCAGGCCGCAATCCGGATGCGCGACCGCGACCGCGACCGCGAACCGCGCGCCGATCCGATTCGCGATGCCGGCCCGGGCATTCGCCTCGTGGACGATCACCGGTACGCGTCGGCGCCGAGCGGCGAGGTACACCGGTAGCGCCACGTAGCCGCCGAAACCGACGACAACGGCGGCCTCTTCGCGGTCGAGGATCTGCTCGGCGGTACGGATCGCCCGCGACAGTCGCCAGGGCAACCGCAGCAGGTCGAGGGTGACCTTTCGCGGAAACGGGACCCGCGGGATCAGCGCCAGTCGATGACCGCGGGCCGGAACCAACCTGGTCTCCAGCCCGGATGCCGTTCCTACCAGGGTGATCCGGGTCAATGCGCTGTCCGACCGCAGGTGGTCGGCGACCGCAAGGGCCGGCTCGACGTGTCCGGCGGTACCTCCACCGGCGAGGACGACCGAAAGCGGGCGGGCGGACACGCTCACCGGACCCGGCGACCCCGGGGCACTCCACGTTCGGTCCGGGCGAACGACGCGAGAAGCCCGACGGCGATCAACGTGGGCACCAGGGACGACCCACCGAAGGAGATGAGCGGCAGCGGGATCCCGGTGATCGGCAGCAACCCGACCACGGCGCCGATGTTCACCATCGCCTGGCCGATGAGCCAGACCGTGATGCCCGCGGCCGCCAGCCGGACGAACGAGTCCGTGGTCCGATAGGCGATCCGGATACCTGCGTAGCCGAGCAGACCGAACAGGACGAGGACCAGCAGCGTGCCGAACAGCCCCAGTTCCTCGCCGAGGATCGCGAAGATGAAGTCGGTATGCGCGTTCGGTAGGTAGTCCCATTTCTCGTGCGAGGCCCCCAGGCCCTCACCCCACCAGCCACCGGAGGACAGTGCATAGATCCCCTGCACCGCTTGATATCCGTTGGTGTGCGCCTGCTCGAACGGATGCAGGAACGAGGTGAGCCGAGCGAGCCGGTACGGCTCCAAGATCGCGAGCAGACCACCGACGAACCCCAGACCGCCTGCCACACAGGCGAACAACTTACCCGGCGCGCCCACCACCCACAGCAAAGTGAGCAGGACCAGCAGCAGGCAGATCGTCGTCCCCAGATCCGGTTCGAGCATGACCAGCGCGCACAACGCCAACCCGACCGGAAGCAGCGGCACGAGCAGATGTCGCCACTCGCCCAGCAGCCGATGCTTGCGCACCAGCAGTTCGGCACCCCACAGCGCCAGCGCCAACTTGCCGAACTCGGACGGCTGGATGGTGAGCGACCCGGTCCCGATCCACCTCTGGGCACCGTAGGCCGTGATACCGAAACCCGGTACCAGGACGAGCAGCAGACCGGCTCCGGTCGCCAGGATCAACGGGCCGCCGGCCCGGCGGATCCAGGCCAGCGGCGTTCGGTAGACCAGCATCGCGATCGGAAGTCCGATGCCCACCCACATCAACTGTTTGGTGAACAACGCATACGAGTTGCCGGAGGATTGATAGGACGAGACGCTCGACGAACTGAGCACCATCGCGAGCCCGACGACGACCAGCATCGCCGCCGAGCCCAGGACGAGGTAGTACGAGGTCAGCGGCCGGTCGAGCACCCGAGCCTTGGCCCGCGGGGCCGGCGCCACGGCAAGGTGACGTCCGTCAGTCACCGGAACGCTGCTCACGACTTCACCTCCGGGGTCGGATCCGAGGACGAAGAGGCGGAGGCGCCGTGCGCCAAGGCCCGGACGGCCGCGGCGAACGCCTCCCCCCGGTGCTCGTAGTTGTCGAACATGTCCATCGAGGCGGCAGCCGGTGACATCAGGACGACGCCGCCGGCGGGCGCGAGACCGGCTGCCTCGCGTACCGCATTGTCGAGGTCCGACGCGCGGATCACGGGGACATGCGCGGCGTGGCGCGCCAATGCTTCCTCGAGCTGGGGCGCGCAGGTGCCGATCAGCACCGCGCCGCGCAACCGCTGCGCGTGCTCGCGTACCAGTGCGTCGAACGTCGCGCCCTTCGCGAGCCCGCCGGCGATCCAGACCGCCTCCGGAAACGCCCGCAACGCGGCGGCGGTCGCGTGGGGGTTGGTGCCCTTCGAGTCGTCCACGAACGTGATCCCGGAAACCTTTCCGACCACCGACAGGCGATGCGGACCTGGCACGAAACTCCGCAGCCCGCCCGCGACCGCGGCCGGTTCGATGCCGTAGGCGCGGGCCAGTGCTGCTGCCGCCAAGGCATTCGTCACGTTGTGCGGGCCGGGCACGGGAAGTTCCGCGACGGGAAGGATCTCACCTCCACCGCGGGCACGGTCGACGAGCACGCCGCCGCTGACCCCGAGCATTCCGTCGGCCGGCGCCGACCGGGTCACCCCGATCGCCCCGGGACGTTCCGCCACGAGCGACCGGGCACCCGGGTCGTCCGCGTCGAAGATCGCGACCGTCGCGGGACCGAAGATCCGCGCTTTCGCCGCCGTGTAGTTCGCCATCGACCCGTGCCAGTCGAGATGGTCCCCGGCGATGTTGAGGACGGCTGCGGCGACCGGGTCGATCGTCGCCGTCCCGTGCAACTGGAAGCTGGAAAGTTCCACCGCGAGTACCTGATACGGCGGTCGCGCTCGAACGGTCTCGGTGATCGGCGTGCCGATGTTGCCGGCCGCGGCCGATCGCAACCCGGCCGCCGCCAGGATCGACGCGAGCATCCCGGTGGTGGTCGTCTTCCCGTTCGTTCCGGTGACGCCCAACCAGTCCTGACCGGGCGGCCGGATCCGCCAGGCGAACTCGACCTCGCCCCACACCGGAACGTCCGCGGTGGCGGCCGCGACCAGCAAGGGGGCGTCCGGACGCCAACCCGGCGAGGCGACCACGAGCCGGGTGCCGACCGGAAGGCGACCGTCGTCCACCGCGGTGCGAAGACCCGGGCGCGCCGGCAGCTGCTTCACGTCGACGACCGTGACGTCGGCGCCGAGCGAGCGAAGCGCCTCGGCCGCAGCGATTCCGGCGATCCCACCGCCGGCCACGACGACGGGAAGTCGGGCGAACCCGGGTGGCCCGGAGGGGTTCAGAGACGGCGTCGTTGCCATGCCGCCGGTCAGTCCAACGACCCGTGCGAGAGGAATTCGGCGTAGAACAGGCCCAGGCCGAAGGCGACCGCGATTCCGGCGATGATCCAGAACCGGATCACGATCGTGACTTCCTGCCAGCCCGCGAGTTCGAAATGGTGTTGCAGCGGTGCCATGTTGAACACCCGACGCCCGGTCGCCTTGAACACCGCGACCTGGATGATCACCGAGAGGGTGATCGCGACGAACAGACCGCCGAGGACGACGAGCAGGATCTCGGTGCGTGTCACCATCGCGATCGAAGCCAGGGCACCTCCGATGGCGAGCGACCCGGTGTCCCCCATGAATATCTTCGCCGGTGACGCGTTCCACCACAGGAAGCCGAAGCAGGCCCCCATCGCCGCGGCGGCGACGACCGCGATGTCGAGCGGGTCGCGGACGTTGTAGCACGTCGCGTTCGTCGTCCCGCACCGGTTGCCGAACTGCCAGAACGCGATGATCACGTACGCCGCGAACACCATCGCGGCGGCACCCGTTGCCAGACCGTCCAGGCCGTCGGTCAGGTTCACCGCGTTCGACGTGGCGGAGATCATCAGGAACGCCCAGACGACGAAGCCCACGACCCCGAGAGCGATCGCCGAGTCGTGGATGAAGGAGATGTGCGCCGACGCCGGCGTCAGATGCGCCCGATCGTGCGAGCGGAACTTCAGCGCGAGGATGCCGAACAGGATCGCGATCGCGGCCTGGCCGACGAACTTCGCCGTCTTGTTCAGACCCAGCGATCGCTGATGGTGGATCTTCAGGAAGTCGTCGAGAAAGCCGACTACGCCGAGACCCGACATCACCATCAGGACCAGCAGTGCGGAGGCGGTGGGCCCGTGCCCGCCGACGATGTGTGCGAGCGCGTACCCGGACAACGTGGCACCGATGATGACGGCGCCGCCCATCGTCGGAGTACCCCGTTTCGTCGCGTGGGTGGCCGGTCCGTCCTCCCGGATCTCCTGGCCCAGACCGCGGCGGCGGAAGAACTGCACGGCTGCCGGGGTCAGCAGCAGCGAGAAGACCAGCGCCGTCATCGCGGCGATGAGGACGGACTTCACGTCCGGTTCCCGGGGGTCGGGGGCATCGGGTCATTCTTGCCCAGCAACTCCTCGGCGATCCGCTCGAGACGCGCGCCGCGCGAGGCTTTCACCAGCACCACGTCTCGGGGCCCGATCAGATCGTGGAGCACAGCGACCGCGCCTGGGGCGCCGGACACCCGGTGGGCCGACGGTCCGGCGCCTTCGGCGATGGCGGGCGCGTCGACAGCGACGACGTCGACGATGCCCACCGCCGCCGCGTACGCCCCGACCGCTCGATGCTCGGCCTCGCTCGTCGGACCCAACTCGTACATCGGGCCCAGCACCGCCCAGCATCGGCGCCGGCCGCCGTCCCCCATCACCACCAACGCGTCGAGCGCAGCCCGCATCGACTCGGGGTTCGCGTTGTACGCGTCGTTGACGACGGTCACGCCGTCCGAGCGCTCACCGATCTCCATCCGCCATCGACTGGCCGGCTCGGCCGTCGAAAGTGCCTGCGCCACCTCGTCGATCGACAGACCGGCCGCCAATCCGACGGTCGCGGTCGCGACCGCGTTGGCGACCTGATGGGTGCCTACGAGTCGTAACGACACCGCCGCGCGCTGCCCGTCGGCGTGGAGGCGGAACGACGCCCGGCCGTCCGGTGCGGAGGTGACGCCGTCCGCCCAGACGTCGGCCGCGATCTGTTCGCCGGTGGTGGCCGCGTTGACGGCGAAGGTTCGGACGGCAGCCCGTGCCCGAGACGCCATGCCCATCACCAACGCATCGCCCGCGTTCAGCACCGCGAGCCGGGACGCGTTGGCGACGAGTTCCCCTTTCGCTTGGGCGATCGCCGCTCGGGAACCGAACTTCCCGAGATGCGCGCTGCCGACGTTGAGAACGACGCCGATGTCCGGAGCTGCGATCGAGCACAGCGCCTCGATGTCGCCGACCCCCCGCGAACCCATCTCCAGCACCAGGAATTCGGTCTCCGCGGTCGCCGAGAGCACGGTGAGCGGAAGCCCGATGTCGTTGTTGAACGATCCGGGGGCCGCAACCGTCGGGCCCGAACGGGTGAGGACGGCGGCCAGCAGATCCTTGGTGCTCGTCTTCCCCGCCGAGCCGGTCACCCCGACGACGACGGCGTCCAATCCCCGACGATACGCGGCCGCCAGCGAGCCGAGCGCAACCAGCGGGTCCGCGACCCGAATGTGCGGCACCGCGAGATCGCGGCCGGAGAGGACCGCGACGGCGCCCGCTTCCACCGCCGCGTCGGCGAAGTCGTGCCCGTCCGCGTACTCCCCCGGCAACGCCACGAACAACGTGCCGGGGCCGGCGGTGCGCGAGTCGATGACGGCGGCGTGCGCGTTCGACGCGGGATCGGCGCCGACGACGATTCCCCCTGTCGCAGTGGCGATCTCGGCCAACGAGAGCTTCACCGGGACGCCCTTGCGACATCGGAGGTCCCAGGGCCTGGTCCGTTCCGAAGCATCGTCCGCAACACCTCGCGGTCGTCGAACGGCGTGACGACGCCGTTCGACTCCTGCCCGGTCTCATGACCTTTGCCGGCGACCAGCAGCGTGTCACCCGGGGACAAGCCGTCCAACGCCAGCGCGATGGCCCGGCGCCGGTCGGGTTCCACCAGGAAAGGAAGGTCCAGATCCGCCGTCATCTCGGCGAGGATCGCGACCGGATCTTCGGATCTCGGGTTGTCGCTGGTGAACACGGCGGTGTCGGCGTCCTCGGCCGCGACCCGGGCCATCGTCGACCGCTTGGTCCGGTCCCGGTCGCCGCCGCAGCCGAGGACGACCACCAGCCGCCCCGAAGTCAGTTCGCGCAACGATCGCAGCACGGTACGCACGGCTTCGGGGGTATGCGCGAAGTCGACGAAAGCCGCGAAATCCTGGCCTTCGTCGATTCGTTCGAGCCGTCCCGGAACCCCTTTCACCGCGCCGATTCCGCCTGCTGCGACCGACGGATCGATCCCGCACGCGACAGCGGCGGCCAACGCGGCCAGGGCGTTCGCGACGTTGAACAGGCCCGGCATCCGGACCGCGACGTCGACCGACTCCCCGGCGGGCCCGCCGGCCCGGAACCGCGACCCGGTGACGTCGAGAAGGACGTCCGACGCGTGCCAGTCGGCCCACGGAACGCCGGTGACCGAGTACGTCACATGGGGCAACCGGGTCCGTTCCATGACGCGCACGCCCCAGTCGTCGTCGACGCAGATCACCGCGGTCCCGGCCGTCTCCGGGCGGAACATCGACAGCTTCGCGGCGAAGTAGGCGTCCATGTTCTCGTGGAAGTCGAGGTGGTCCTGCGAGAGGTTCGTGAAGACCGCGGCCCGAAACTTCGTACCGGCAACCCGACCCAGGGACAGCGCGTGCGACGAGACCTCCATCGCGCCCGCGCCGACTCCCCGTTCCCGGGCAACCGCGAGAATCGCCTGCAGCTCAGTGGCTTCGGGGGTGGTCCGTGCCTGCGGGAGGTGTTCGCCGGCGATCCTGGTCTCGATCGTGCCCAGCAGCACGGTCCGACGACCGGCCGCCGCCATCGCCGCCTCGGTCAGGTACGCGGTGGTCGTCTTGCCGTTGGTCCCGGTGATCCCGACGAGGTCCATCGCGTCGCTGGGACGCCCGTAGATGGCGGCGGCGAGCGGACCGACGACGGCGCGAGGCTTGTCGACGACCACCACCGGGATGGCATCGCCGGCCGCCGTCGGCCTGCCGACGAGCTCTGCTCCCGCCTCGTCGGTGAGGACCGCGACGGCTCCGGCGAGAACCGCGTCGGTGACGTGAGTTGCCCCGTGCCGATGCTCTCCGGGCAGTGCGGCGAACAGGTCTCCGGGCCGGGCGGTCCGTGAGTCGAGCGTGATACCGGAGATCGGCCGCCGGCTCCCGCCGGCCCCGAGGACCGTCGTCGGAACGCCGGCCAGCTCGGAGAGCAACTCGTCGACGGCGAGCGGGGACACACCTCGGGGGCGGAGCACGGACACGTCCGGAGGCTAGCTGGCGCCCAGCGGGAGCACCGGGGCCGGATCGTTCGTCGGCGTGACGCCCAACGTCTTCAACGCGAAGCCCATCACGTCCTTGAACACCGGGGCGGCGGCGGTACCCCCGAACTGGTCGGTCTGGTTCAGCACGACCTCGACCACGAGTCGAGGGTTGTCGGCCGGCGCCATCCCGACGAAGGAGGAGACGTACTTGTGGTTGTACTTCCCATCCGGACCGACGGCGTAGGCGGTTCCGGTCTTCCCCGCGATGCGGTAGCCCTGGATGCGGGCCGCCGGTGCGGTGCCGTTGTCGGAGGTGACCTGTTCGAGCATCGTGCGCAACGTCGCCGCGGTCTGCTCGCTGACCACCTGGCGTTGCGGCGGCGCCGGCTGCGGGACGACGTCGCCGTTCTTGTCCGTCGTGGACAGGACGAACCGCGGGGCGACGTACACGCCCCCGTTGGCGATCGCTCCGTAGGCGGCCGCGACCTGGATCGCGGTGACGTCCATGCCCTGACCGAAGGGGATGGTCGCCGCCGTGGTGGCTCGCCAGCTGTCCACCGGTGGCAACACACCCGGCACCTCGCCCGGTACCTCGACGCCGGTCTTGGCGCCCAACCCGAACAAGGACAGGTACTTTGCGACGGTTGCGTTCCCGAGCAACTGCGCGATCTTGATCGCGCCGATGTTGCTGGACTTGGCCAGCACCCCGGTGAAGGTGAGGTCCTCCTGCGGGTGCGCCTCCGCGTCGTGGAACGTCGCGTCGGAGATCTTGAGCGACGGCGGGATCGTCAGCATGTCGTTCGGGTGCAACGCCCCGGATTCGAGTGCGGCGGCCGCGACGATGACCTTGTTGACGCTGCCGGGTTCGTACATGTCGCTGACGATCGGGTTGCCGGTGTCCGCGGGGTTCGCCGCCCCCGGGTTCGACGAGTCGAATCCCGGAGTGCTGGCCGCGGCGAGGACCTGGCCGGTCTTCGGGTCGAGCACGACCACCGAGCCGCCCGCCGCGCCGATCTGCTGGACCTGCTTGGACAGCGCCTGTTGAGCCTCGTACTGGATGTCCTGATTCAAGGTCAGGGTGACGTTCGATCCTGGTTCGGCGGCCGTGACCTTGCTCATCCCGCCGGGGATCACGTTGCCGGACGGGTCCACCTCGACCGTCCGCGTTCCCGCCTTACCCTTCAGCTGGGCGTCCAGCGACAGCTCGATACCGGCGAGCCCCTTCTCGTCGATATCCGTGAAGCCGACGACGTTCGAGGCCAGCGAGCCGCCGGGATAGACCCGCCGGCTCTCGTTCAGGACGCCGACGCCGGCGAGCTTCGCCGCCTTCACCGCCTGGCCCTGCGCCGGCGTCAACCCACGGACCACCCAGACGAAGCGGCCTGGCTGCCGCATCTTGTTCTCGATGTCGGTCGACGCGATACCGACCAGCGGAGCAAGCGCCGCAGCCTCCCTGGCGGCGTCCACGATCTGTCCCGGGTCGACGTAGATCGATCGCGCGTCGACGTCCTGGGCCAGGACGTTGCCGTTCCGGTCAAGGATCTCCCCCCGGGTCGGCGCGGTCGTGGTCGTGCGCAGCCGCTGCCCCTCGGCCTGCGACGCGTACGCGGTCGAGGAGATGCCCTGCAACCACAGCAGCCGAATCGCCAACAACGACAGCCCGACCGCGACGGCCAGCACACCGACCCGCAGTCTGGACGTCGACCGGGCCAACGTCCGGGAACGACGTCTGCGGACGGTACGCGCCGGTCGGACCGGACGGGCAGGGCCTCCGGCTCCGGAGCGGCCCGGGCGCCGCGGCGGCTGGCGGGTCACGGTCGCGCCACCGTCCCGGCCCCGGTCGCAGCCGCCGTCGGGGTGAGCGCCGGGGTGGCCACGGCTCCGGCCGACGGCGCGGGCTGCGTTCCGGTTGCCGGGCCCGCACTCGGTACCGCCGTCGGCGCCGCGGTCGCCCCCGCAGTCGCCCCCGGAGTCGTGGAAGCCACCGGCGCGGCAGCAGCGGGAGTCGGTGTCGGCTTGCGGATGATCGCCTTCCCGATGACGATCGAATCGCCGAACCGCTGACCGGCGGCGAGATCGACGGTTCCGCTCGCGCCGACGCCGAGAATCTTTCCGGTGGGATCGACGAAGACCGGGTCACTCCCCGCCACCATGCCGATCGCGGCCGCCCGGCTGGCGATGGTGGCCGGCGTCTGGTCCTTCTGCACCTCGGCCCGCAAGGTCTGCATCTGGTCGCTCAACTGGGCGTTGTGCTTCTGCAGCGACGTCAAGGTGAACGCATCCTGCGCGCGCTGGGTGTTGACGACCAGCACCGACAACAACGCCCCGCCCAGCAACGCGATGATCAGGACGACGAAGGGAGCGCGGGGCGCCCGGCGGCGCGGAGCCGGGACCACCCGCAATCGAGGTCGAGAAGGGGCTTCCCCGGCGGCGACCCGCCTCGCGGGTGTCCTGCCGGGACGGGGGCCCGGCGCGCCGGCCGGCGAGGTCACGCGGCCGCCCGGATACGTTCGCACGCCCGCATCCGCACGCTGGAGGCGCGCGGGTTCGCGGCGATCTCCTCGGAGCTCGCCTTCTCGGCACCTCGGGTCAGCAGCCGGACCGGCGCCGTGGCGTCGACCGCCCTGATCGGCAGGTCCGCCGGCAGGTCGGAGGTGCTGGTCGCCGCCATCGCCTGCTTGGCGATCCGATCCTCCAACGAGTGGTACGAGAGGACAACCAGTCGGCCGCCGACCGCGAGCGTTTCGATCGCGGCCGGGATCGCCCGGCGGAGCACGTCGAGTTCGGTGTTGACCTCGATCCGCAGCGCCTGAAAGGTCCGCTTGGCCGGGTGACCGCCGGTTCGCCGGGTCGCCGCCGGGATCGCGTTCCGCACCAGTTCGGCCAGCTGAGTCGTGGAGGTGACCGGGCGGGCCGCCACGATCGCGCGGGCCACCCGCTCGGCGAACCGTTCCTCGCCGTAGGAACGGATCACCCGAGCGAGGTCGCGGACGTCGTAGCCGTTGACGACGTCCGCGGCCGTGATGCCGCGCTCCGCGTCCATCCGCATGTCGAGTGGGGCCTCGAGACGGTAGGAGAAGCCACGCTCCGGCTCGTCCAGTTGCATCGACGAGACGCCCAGGTCGAACAGGATCCCTTGCGCCGAGGGCAGTCCGAGATCGGCCAGCACGGTCGGCAGTTCGTCGTAGACCGCGTGGACCAACGTGATCCGATCCTGGTAGGGGGCGAGCCGTTTTTTCGAGCGGGCGAGGGCACTGGTGTCACGGTCGAGGCCGACGAGCCGGACCTCGGGCGACGCGTCGAGGAGCGCCAGGGCGTGTCCGCCCAGACCCAACGTCGCGTCGACGACGACGGACCCCGGCTCGGTCAACGCCGGCGCCAGCAGCCCGACCACACGTTCGGAGAGAACCGAAACGTGAGCCATCTCGATCCCTTCCGGTCGTCCGAAGCATCGCGATGGCCTTCGTCGATATCGCGACGCTGGTAGCTGTTGTGAACGGACGTCCGGCGCGCAAGCCGTGTCGCCATCTCCACCCCCGCTCCTGACCTGGCGCCGGGGAAGGTGCGTCAGGGGTGGAGCGGGGGAAGAGATCGCGCTGCGGCAGGCGAACCGGCGCACTACGCCGACCCCTCCTGGCGACGGGTGGATCGAGGTCAGGTCGGGGCACCCGCCTCCTGGTCGTCCCGGTCGGCGAAGGCCGACTCCTGCTCGTTCATGAACGCCTCCCACGCGGGGCTGTCCCAGATCTCCAGCCGGTCCTTCACGCCGATCAACGTGCAGTCGTGCTCCAGGGACGCGTAGTCGCGAAGCTGCTGGCTGACCGTGACCCGACCCTGCCGGTCCGGCTTCTGGTCGAACGCCGAGGAGTGGAAGACCCGGCTGTAGACCCGGCTACGCCGGTCGGTGATCGGCGCCTCGCTCACCTCGTCGCTGATCCGCTCGAACGCGGCGGCCGTGAAGACGTAGAGGCAGTGCTCCTGACCTTTCGTGATCACGAGCCCCTCCGTGAATTCCGAACGCCACCGAGTCGGCAGGAACAACCGGTTCTTGTCGTCGAGACGCACTCGGTGTTCGCCGAGAAACGACGCCACCTGGCTCCCTCCGAACTACCCCAGCTCTCCATTGCGCCCCACTTTACCCCACAACTCCCCACCGTCAACAGGTTCCGACACGTGGCTGGCCCCCGTTCGGGTGAAACTTCTCCGCGGGCGCCGCCTCACACCTCGCCGGCAGGTGTCGGACCGGGACCCGACCGAACCCCACTCCGCCCCACCCCTGACCCTGAGAAGCACCCAAGGGTTGCGGTGGTCCGGACGAGCGCCTGTCGGGACGCGATTCGTCTGCGATGCTGGTAGCGCGGCGCGCGAACGCCGCGCCCGTGCGACCTGAGCGGGTGCTGGGTTAGACCCTGGGAGGACCCACAGTGGCGGTACGACGTGGTACCGAAGCCGGCAGGACCGGCGTCGGGACGGGCTCGGCCGGTAGCGCGGACCTGGAGACCGTTCTCGACGTGACGGCCCAGATGCAGCAGAGCATCGAGGCCGTCATCGACGGCAAGACGTCGGTGGTCCGGACCGCGCTGGCCGTCCTGCTCGCCGAAGGTCATCTGCTGATCGAGGACGTGCCCGGGGTCGGCAAGACGATGCTGGCGAAGGCCCTCGCCCGGTCGATGGACGCCGACGTCCGGCGTATCCAGTTCACCCCGGACCTGCTTCCCAGCGACATCACCGGCGTGAGCATCTACAACCAGGAGTCTCGGGAGTTCGAGTTCAAGCCCGGATCGGTGTTCGCGAACATCGTGGTGGGCGACGAGATCAACCGGGCCTCCCCCAAGACCCAGTCCGCGTTGCTCGAATGCATGGAGGAACGTCAGGTCACCAACGACGGCGTGCGATACGAATTGACCGCCCCGTTCATGGTGGTGGCGACGCAGAACCCGATAGAGATGGAAGGCACCTACCCGCTGCCCGAGGCGCAACGGGACCGGTTCACCGCCCGGGTGTCGATGGGATATCCGTCGGTGGCCGCCGAGCTGGACATGGTCGAGCGACATGGCAGTGGGATCCCGCTGGACGATCTCGAGCCGGTGACCGACGCCCCGACGGTGGCGAAGCTCGTCGACGTCGTCCGCGAAGTGCACGTGTCGGATCAGGTCCGCCGTTACGTCGTCGCGCTGGTCACCGCGACCCGTCGCTCGGCAGATCTTCGGCTGGGCGCGTCGCCCCGCGCGACCCTCCACCTGGTCCGCACCGCCCGGGCGGTTGCCGCGCTCGACGGCCGGAACTTCGTCCTTCCCGACGACGTGCAGGAGCTCGCGATCCCGGTTCTGGCCCACCGTCTGCTGCTCAGCCCGGAGGCCCACGTCGCCGGCCGGGACGCCTCCGAGGTCGTCGCCGACCTCGTCAACGCGGTACCGATCCCGGACGGTCGGGACGAGGACTCCGCGGACTCGCCATCCCGGCCCGCACGGCATCGCGGGGTGTAGCGGTGCGCCGGCCCCCGGCGCGCACCGGCCGCCGTCTCCGCAGAGGCGTACGCGCCGCATGGCGACCGTTCACCCGCCGCGGTCGGACGCTGGTGGCCGTCGGCCTCCTGTGCATCGCGGCCGGCGAGGTCATCGGGGAACGGGACCTGCTCCGCGCGGGCGCGCTGCTCATCGTGTTGCCCCTCGCGGCCTGGGCCGTGGTGGCCCGCGCGCGGTACCGGATGCGGCTCGATCGGACCCTGAGCCCGAAACGAGTCGAGGTCGGCTCGCCGGCCCGAGTCGTCCTGCGCCTCGAGAACGTCTCGCGCCTGCCGAGCGACACGCTGTTGATGGAGGACACCCTGCCGTCCGCGCTGGGAGGCCGTCCTCGGTTCGTCGTCCGCAAGCTCGAATCGGGCGGCGTGCGGGAAGCCACCTACGCGGTGCGGTCCGCCGCGCGAGGCCAGCACGAGATCGGACCGCTGACCGTCCGGATCGGCGATCCGTTCGGCTGCGTCGAGCTGACCCGCTCGTTCTCCAGCCGGGACACGCTGACCGTCAGCCCGAAGATCGTCCCGTTGCCGGCGATCACCCTGAGCGGCGACGGGGTTCGCGGCGGGGACGGCCGCGCCGCGCATGCGGGAGTCACCGGTGAGGCGGACATCGCCACTCGGGAACATCGCCACGGTGACGACCTTCGGAAGGTGCACTGGCGTTCGACGGCCAAGCGGGGCCAACTCATGGTTCGCCGGGACGAGCAGCCCAAACAGAACCGCGCGATGTTGTTGCTCGACACCCGCTCGTCGGCCCACCACGGCAACGGGCCGACCGCCAGCTTCGAATGGGCCGTCTCCGCCTGCGCGTCGATCGCGGTCTGGCTGGCCCACCGCGGTTACGCGACCCGCCTCGTGACGTCGGCCGGAGCGGTGACCGGTGGCGGATCCCCGACGGTTGCCGAGACCGCGATCCTCGACACCCTCGCCGTCGTACGGCTCTCGGACGAACGCACTCTCGGCGCGTTCGTCCGCAGCAGCCCCCGGGAGACCGGACTAGTCATCGCCATCAGCCCGATCGGCGACCTCGACGACCTGCGCTACTTCTCCGGGACCTACCAGGACACGCACACGGCACTGGTTCTCGCGATGGACTCACCTACCTGGGCCCGGGCCGGACCCCGACCGGCCGCGGAGACCGACGCCGCGCGGCGAGAGTTCACCGCGCTCGGCTGGCGTTTCGTCCCGGCGGTCGCCGGCGACGCACTGGACGACCTGTGGTCGAGCGCCGGCCGCGCCGACGTGCGGATCGGGATCGAATGAGCCAGTCCACGTCGGCGATCCGGCCGACCTTGATCACCGCGACGGCCGTCTTCCTCGCCGCCTGTTCGTGCGGGGCCGTCTACAGCGGCTGGAGCTGGTTGCCGAACGTCATCGCGACGATCGCGCTGGTGGCGTCGGCGAGCCTGGTCGGCCGGTGGCTACGTGTCCCGATGCTGCTCCAGCCGTTGGTCACCCTCGCGGCGCTGCTCGTCTGGACCACCGCCAGGTTCGCCTCGGCCGAGGCGTACGGCCGCGTCGTACCGACGTCCGCCGCCTGGGACGAGCTGGCCCAGAAGTACAGCTACGGCATCCACGACCTCACCGCGTCCAGCGTTCCGGTGGTGACGAACGCGAACAACCTCGTCGTCCTCACCGCCGGAATCGGATTGATGGCGCTGGCCGCGGACCTGCTCTCGGTGGGGGCGGGCCGGCCCAGCCTCGCCGGATTGCCGATGTTGGCGATCGTGGTGGTGGCCGCCGGCGCGCGGCATGGCGGGATCGGCCTCCTGCCGTTCCTCCTTGCCGCGCTCGGATACCTGTTGTTGCTCGGCGTCGACTCGGGTGATCGCGTGGAGCGCTGGGGCCGGATCCTGCCGGAACGAGGCGCCGGATCGACCTCCGCTGCCTCCGGCTCGGCCAGCGTGTGGCGGATCGGCACCGCGACGCTCGGTCTCGCGCTCCTGGTTCCGGTGCTCATTCCCGGCGCGGACTACAGCCGCCTCGGCGGGTCGAGCGGATTCGGCAGTGGCGGGAGTTCGTCCACGATCGTGGTGAACCCCCTGAGCACGATCCAAAGCCAACTCCAGGCGAGCGACACGACCGTGCTCCTGCACGTGAGGACGGACGTACCGACCTATCAGCGGCTCACCGCGCTGGACAACTTCAGCAGCAACGGCTTCACCCTCGTTCCGCTCTCCGCCGGCCGGGACGACAAGGTGAGCGGCGGAGGGCTGAGCAAGGTGGATCGTCCGCCACAAGCCAAGACAGCACGGGAGACCGTCACCGCCGAGCCGGTGTTCAAGCAGGCGTTCCTGCCGATCCCGGAGAACCCGTCGGCGATCAATGTCGACGGCGACTGGCGGTTGTCGACACCGACCCAGACTGTCTTCTCCAGCCGTACGACGACCAGCGGGAAGAGCTGGACGAGCGTCGGATCGCTTCCGACGCCCACCGCCGACGAGTTACGAGCCGAGGGCGCGCCCCGTCAGCCGTCGTACCCCCGGGAGATCGCGGCCGCCGATCTCGACGTGCCCCGCGACCTCCCGCCGGAGGTACGGGACACCGCCCGCGCCTGGGTGCGCGAGGCAGGTGCGACGACGATCTACGACATCGCGAACGCGCTGCAGACCAACTTCACCGGCCCCGACTTCAGCTACGACGTGAACGTCTCGATCTCGGCCGGTCCGGACGGGTTCCGCGAGTTCTTGCGCGACCGGCGCGGCTATTGCCAGCAATACGCGACGACGATGGTGGCGATGTTGCGCACGTTGGGGATCCCGGCTCGCGTCGCGATCGGGTTCACCGAGGGGCAGCAACAACCGGACGGCTCGTACCAGATCACGAACCGGGATGCGCACGCGTGGCCCGAGGTCTACTTCACCAACATCGGCTGGGTCCGTTTCGAGCCCACCCCGCTGAGCAACGGCAACGCGCTGGTGCCCGCGTACACCGCCGCACCGGACACGCAGACCACGCCGGGCGACCCGAACGACACGACGGCACCCACCGCCGAGCCGAGTTCGGACGCGACTCCGGGGCCCTCCGCGAGCTCCAACAAGCAGGCGCCGACCGACCGGACCGCCACCTCGCCGACCGCGTCGAACGACCTTCGCCCGATCCTGGGTGGCACCCTCGGGTTCGTCGGAGTCGTCGTGATCGCCGGGATTCCGTGGTTCACCCGGCGAACGCGTCGTCGTGTCCGCTGGCGAAACGCCGTCGAGTCCAGATCTGAACTCGTCCCACGACGAACCGCGGAGGCCGCCTGGGCCGACGTCCTGGAGGACGCCGGGGATCGAGGTGTGTCGATCCCGCCCTCAGCCAGCCCACGACGGACGGGCCAGCTCCTGCTCGCCGCGTTGGCATCCGTTCCGGTGCCGAAGAGCGACCTCGGCACACCGAACGACGAGTTGGACGCCGACGGGATCGTCTCGAACACCGCGGCGGCGGTGGATCTGCTCGTGTCGGCGATCGAGCAGGCGCGGTACCGGCCGGTTTCGCTTCCGACGCCTCCGGCGCAGCTACGCGCAGCGGCGGACCTCGTCGGACGGCAGCTGGTCGAACGGCAGGCGCCGAGGGAGCGGATCGTCGCCTCCGCGTTTCCCCCGAGCACGCGCACGTTGTGGATCACGCCGCTGCGGGACTGGGTTCAGGCCGTCACCCGCACGATCGACGGGGTGCTCGCCAACTCCGAAGAACGGCTTCGCCGGTTACGCGGGTCAGGTCGTCCGCAGAGCCCTGAGCCGACCCGCTCTCAGTAGTCGTACCCCGTTCGGCGGCGCCAGCGCTCTTCCATCATCTCGACGAAGTGCGCGCGGCCGCCGCTGCGCGAACGTGCCCGGCCGGTTCGGCGGCCGATACGGCGGACCCCGAACCGGCGCCGCGGAAACGGAATCGGCTCTTCGGCGGTCCGGGTCTCCGGCACCATCCAACGCTTGAACCCGGCGTACGCACGCGTCGCGCCCGCCAGCATGATCAGGAACCCGAGTAGGCCCAGGTACCAATTGGCGATGATCGCGCCGGAGATGAGCACGCCGATACCGGCGACCACGATCGCACTACCGGTGACGAAGACCTTCTTGCCGGCCGCTCGCGGGTCGGAGATCCGGAGCTTGTTCGCGAACTTCGGGTCATCGGCGTACAGCGCCCGTTCGATCTCGTCGAACTGACGCTGTTCGTGCTCGGAGAGGGGCACCCGATCCTCCGTACGCAATTTCCGGCGACGCTGCCACGCAGGCGCCACTACAGGAGCATAAGTCTCCGCGGGAGACGGTGGAAGTGTTCCCTTACGCAGATGTGATAGGCCCGTCGCGAGGCGTCGTCCCAACCAGGCTTGCCGGGCGCACGACGTGGGCCCCGAATCGCTCCGCGGCGAGGTCGGTCGCCTGCTCCGCTTCCCGCCAACCCCGTTCGCGTCCACCCAGTTCGAGCTGATGAGGAGTCGCGTCCACGGGCCGCAGTTGTTCGACTCGGACCCCGATGAGACGGAGTTCGGTCCGTCCCCACTGCAGCCCTTCGAAAAGGGACACCGCGATGCCGTGGATCTCGTGGGCGACGTCGGTCGGTTCCGGGAGCGTCTTCGATCGGGTCACGGTCGTGAAGTCGGCCCGGCGAACCTTGATCGACACGGTCCTGCCCTGCCAGCCACCGCGACGCAGTCGACGAGCGACCTTGTCGGACAGCCGCAGGAGCTCCCGACGGATCTCGTCGGCGTCGTCGACGTCCCGGGCGAAGGTTTCCTCCGCTCCGATGCTCTTGTCCGGTTCCGACGGGTTGACAGGTCGTTCGTCTCGACCATTCGCGAGCGCGACGAGATGCGCACCGACCGCCGGTCCGAGCACCGCCTGTACGACGGCGACCGGCGTCGCCGCGAGATCGCCGATCGTCCTCAGCCCGAGCCCCGACAACGCGGACTCGGTCTTGTCGCCGACTCCCCACAACGCCGAGACCGGAAGCGGCTCGAGGAATTCCCGGATTCGATCCCGAGCCACCACCAGCAGACCGTCGGGCTTGGCCCGGGCACTCGCCAGCTTCGCCAGGAACTTGGTCGACGCGACTCCCACCGAGCAGGTGATCCCCTGTTCGTCGAACACCCTGGCGCGAACCGTCTCGCCGATCTGCCGTGGACTTCCCAACCGTCGAGCGGTTCCCGAGACATCGAGGAAAGCCTCGTCCAACGACAGCCCTTGAACCCATGGGGTGACCGACCTGAAGACCTCGAACACGCCACGGCTGGACGCGGAGTAGGCGGCGAAGTCGGGCTGGACCACGACGGCTGAAGGACACAGACGCCGAGCCCGGCTCACCGGCATCGCGGCGTGAACACCATGCCGACGCGCCTCGTAAGTAGCCGACAACACCACGCCCCGTTGACCGCCTCCGACGATCACCGGCTTCCCACGAAGCTCCGGCCGCCGTCGCACCTCGACCGAGGCGTAGAACGCGTCCATGTCCACGTGCAGGATCGTGCAGCCCGTGTCGTCGGCCGGCGGGCCGAGGTGGGGGCCCGCCGGAGGGACCTTCCCGCGGCTCACGAACCCCCGTCAGGCCGGCGTGCGACGACGTGCAGTTGACCTGCGAGCGCGAAGTACTCCGGCCGATCCGCGACCTTGCGCTCCAGGTCGAGAAGGGCTGAGGTCCCCGCCGGATCTGGATCGAGTACCGCACCCGGAACCAGGTCGCTGAATACCCGCACCGCGTGTGTCGTCTCGATGGTCAGACCGGCGGCGGAGACCAGCGCATGGACCTCGGCCGGGGTGAACCCGGCTGCTCCGCCGGGAACGGGTTGGTCGAGGAGCGCCGCCGCTTCGGCGAAACGTCCGGCCAACGTCTTGGCCAAAACGCCACCGCCCCTGCTGGGCACGAGCAGGCTTACCAGACCTCCGGGTCGGAGAGCCTCGTGCACTGTGCGCAGCGCCGCAGCCGGGTCGTCGACCATCTCCAAGACGTTGTGACACAGCAGGAGATCGGCCGTGCCCGGATCGACGACTTCGAGAAGACCGGCGAGATCTCCCTGGACGCCGGTGACGGTGCCGCTGACCGCCTGTTCGCCCGCCCGCCGACGGAGGGCGGCCATCGCATCCGGGCTGGGATCGACGACCGTGACATGGTGTCCCGCGGCGGCAAGGGGCACCGCGAAACCGCCCGTCCCACCCCCCGCATCCACGACCCGGACCGGCGCTGTTCCCATCCCGGCCAGCACATCACCGAGAAGCTCGCCCACCACCGTCGTTCGAAGAGAGTTCCACGAACGGGTGCCGGCGCCCAGCGGTGTCACAGCCCGCACACTCCTTCTACGACTTCTACGACGCCGGCGGAGCGACCCGCGTCGCAGCCGGACGAACAGGTAGTAGACGATTCGACGATCGGTGACCACGACCCGCGGTCGGGGGCGTCGAGTCCACCGGAGCCAGCCTCGCACATGGCGCGGCCGGGGCAAGCCCGAGCCACCGCCCCACCGTTATCGAACGCATGTTCGCATACCATACCCGAGTGGCGGCCCAGCTCATGCCTCTTTCCACGCTCGCTTCACCGGCCGGTCGACCGATCGCGCCGGAGACCCATCCGGTCCACGACCAACTCGCGCCGCTCTTCCCTTTCGGGGGTTTGATCCGGGGCAGCGTGGTGAGCGTCGGGTCACCCGCACTCGCATTAGCCCTGCTCGCCCCGCTCAGCCACGCCGGTTCGTGGTGCGCGGCCACCGGACTGCCCGGTCTAGGCCTGGCCGCCGCCGCCGATGCCGGCATCGATCTCCGCCGGCTGGTCCTCGTCCCTCGGCCGGCAGCCCAGTGGGCAACCGCCGTCGCCACGCAACTCGACGGGTTCGACGCGATCCTCCTACGCCCTCCGCAACATGCGTCTCACACCGAAGCCCGTCGATTGGCAGCGCGAGCACGCGAGCGACGAAGCACGCTCCTGCTCCTGGGGACCTGGCCACAGCAGGTCGACCTCGATCTTCGCGTCGAGCGAAGCGTCTGGTCGGGTCTGCACCACGGCTACGGGCGACTCACCGAACAGGAATGCACGATCGCCGTCCGAGGTCGAGGGGCGGCCGCACGAGAACGGCGAGCTACCGTCCGCCTGCCCCTCGCACTTCCCTTGACGTCTCACTCCCAGCCGGAAGGGGTGCCAAGCTCCTGACATGAACAGAAATGCGTCGTTCATCACGGTGTCCACCCCCGACCTGGACGCGGCCCGCGCCTTCTACGTGGACGGGTTGGGCTGGGAACCCACCCTGGACGTACCGGACGAGATCTTGTTCTTCCAGGTCGCATCCGGAGTCCTGCTGGGATTGTTCGAGGCCGAGAAATTCGCGGCGGACCTCGGACCGGAGATCCCGCCGGAAGCGCCCCGAGGCCTCACGCTGTCCCAAAACGTGGACAGCCCGGCGGCGGTCGACGACGTCTTCCAGACCGCCATCCAGGCAGGCGGCCGAGCCGTCAAAACCCCACGACAAGCCGCGTTCGGTGGGTATCACTGCCACGTCGCCGATCCGAACGGATTGATCTGGGAGATCGCCTTCAACCCGGGTTGGCACGTCGAGGAGACCGGTTGCGTCCACCTCGGTGAGGTCCCGACGGTCGAGTAGCCGGGCGAGAGAACCGAATCGGCGATCCGGTGGAAACCCTTAGGTGTTCGAACATATGTTCGATAAAGTCTCTGGGTGCCCTTCCGTCGGACAGAGCAAGCGAACGGCAGTCCGCCGCGTGTCCTGACGCTGTGGTGCCCGGATTGGCCGCTGTTCGGAGTCGGTTTGGGCAATGCCGCCTCGGACTCCACCGCCGCGGTGATGCTCGGGGAACGGGTCTTCGTGGCCACCCCGGCTGCTCGTGCCCAGGGGGTCCGACGAGGACTCCGGCAGAGAGAAGCCCAACGACGATGTCCTGACCTACTCCTCGTCGAGCGTGACGAACCCGCCGAGATGCGCGCTTTCGAACCGGTACTTCGAGCAATCGACGAACATGTCTGCCCCTCCGTCGAGGTGGTCCGGCCCGGGCTCTGCCTCTTCGAAACGAGAGGTCCCAGCAGATACTTCGGCAACGACACCGCCCTCAGCCAGGCCGTGGCAGCAGCCGTCATCACCGCGTTGCCGGATGCCGACCCTTCCGATGCAACAGGATGTTCCGGCGCCCGTCTCCCGATCAGGATCGGCATCGCGGAAGGACCTTTCGCCGCCGAGATCGCCGCCCGGCGATCATCCGATCCGGATCACCCCACGATCGTCGACGCCGGTCAGACCCCTGCATTCCTGTCGCCGTTTCCGGTCGAGATCCTTGGCCGCCCCGACTTGGTGCACCTCTTGCGCCGGTTGGGGCTACGCACCCTGGGCGACCTCGCGGCGCTCCCCCGCCGGACGGTGGCCTCCCGATTCGGCGCCGAGGGAAGCCGCGTGCATCGACTCGCCAGCGGAACAGAACACCATCCGGTTCGTCCGCTCCTTCCTCCAGAAGAACTCGAAGTCCGAGAAGAGCTGGATCCGCCGGAAGAACGCGTCGAACCCCTCGCCTTCGTGGCCAAGATGCTGGCCGACCGGCTGCAAGAACAGCTGAGCGAGCGCGGCCTAGGGTGCACCCGGCTATTCGTCGAAGCAGAAAGCGAGCATGGGGAAATCCGAAGCCGGCAATGGCGTAATGAGACGAGCCTGACCGCATCCGCCGTCGCCGGCCGGGTTCGATGGCAACTCGAGGGCTGGCTCACCGGCGAAGACGAGCAACGCCCCACCGCCGGAATCACCTTGCTACGCATCATCCCCACCGAACTGCATCAAGAAGACGGAGACCAGCTTCGGCTCTTCGGCGGCCCTACCGACGGCGACGGAAAAGCTGCGGCCGCCATCACCCGCCTCCAAGGACTCCTCGGGTTCGACGCGGTCTACGGCGCCGACCAGGGACCCGGCCGCGAGCCCGGTCACATCCGGCTCGCGCCCTGGGGGGAACAAAGATCTTCCGTCCCCCCGACGTCCAAGAAATTCAGCCTCCGAACCGAACACACACCTCTACCGCCATGGCCCGGCCGATTACCTGCCCCGCATCCCAGCATTCTTCATCCCGAACCAGTACCGGTCGACGTCGTCGACAGGCGAGGGAAGACGATCACGCTGACCGAACGGGGAGTCGTCTCCGGTGAACCGGCGCGGCTGATCAACGGAAGGCGAACGTTCGCCGTCGTCGACTGGAGCGCCCCGTGGCCGGTTCGAGAACGCTGGTGGGATCCGGCCGCCCCACCGGAGACCACGCGACTGCAGCTCCTCACCGCCGACGGATCAGCCCGTTTGATCGCGCACCGCCACGGCCGATGGTGGATCGAGGGCGAATACGAATGAGCTTCTACAACCCGAAGGTCAGCTGGGCGGAACTCGAACGTCGGATGTCCGACGGTCGGGCCCCGACGCCGGGGCTCGACGGGAACGACAGCCCGGCCTGGTCCCGAAAACGCCAGCCATACCAGCCGGTTCTGGTCCGGAGAGCAGGCGAGGTTCCTTACGCCGAGCTCCACGCCCATTCGAATTTCAGTTTTCTCGACGGGGCATCCCACCCGGAAGAACTGGTCGAGGAAGCCGCCCGGCTGGGTCTGGAGGCCTTGGCCCTGACCGACCACGACGGTTTCTACGGCGTCGTACGCTTCGCGGAAGCGGCCAAGGCCGTCGAACTCGACACGATCTTCGGAACCGAGGTCAACCTGAAGCTTCCGGGACCTCGCCAGGGTTCCGCGGATCCGGCCGGCAGCCACTTGGTGATCCTGGCCCGGAAACCCGAAGGCTACGCAGGGTTGGCCCGAACGATCAGCAAGGCCCAGCGAGCCGGAGCCAAAGGGCATCCGCGTTTCGACCTAGCGGACCTCGCCGAAGCCCACCGAAATCAGTGGACCGTCCTCACCGGCTGCCGGAAAGGACCGTTGACGAAGGCATTGGCCCAAGGGAAGGAGGCCGCCTCCCAGGCCCTTTCCACGTTGATCGACGCTTTCGGCGCCGACCATCTTGCCGTCGAGTTATGGGATCACGGTTACCCCACGGACAGCGAGCGCAACGACGTGCTGGCTGACCTTGCCCGGCAACACGGGGTTCGGATCGTCGCTACCAACAACGTGCACTACGCGACGCCGGCCCGCTTTCGGCTGGCGACCGCCATGGCGGCGGTGCGAGCTCGACGGAGCCTGGATGAGATCGACGGCTGGCTCCCCGCCGCTCCCACCGCTCATCTGCGAAGCGGAACCGAGCAGGCAGCTCGCTTCGCCCGATGGCCCGGCGCAATAGAGAACACCGTCGTCATCGCCGATGACTGCAAGTTCTCACTGACACTCATCAAGCCCGACCTGCCACCGGCGGAAGTTCCCCCCGGCCACACCGAGGCTACCTGGCTTCGGGAACTGACGAGGCAGGGCGCCCGCGAACGCTACGGCGAGCCCGGCGCCCAGAACGACAAGGCCTACCGGCAGATCGAGCACGAATTGAAACTCATCGAAAGGATGCGCTTCCCGGGCTACTTCCTGATCATCCGGGACATCGTCGACTTCTGCCGCCGGGCGAACATCCTCTGCCAAGGGCGAGGATCCGCGGCGAACAGCGCCGTTTGTTACGCGCTGGGCATCACGGCAGTGGATTCGGTCGGCCGCAACCTGCTCTTCGAGCGTTTCCTCTCGCCGTACCGGGATGGCCCACCGGACATCGACCTCGACATCGAAAGCCGCCGGCGCGAAAAAGTCATCCAGTACGTCTACGACAAGTACGGACGGGATTACACCGCCCAGGTCGCGAACGTCATCACCTACCGTCCCCGTTCGGCGATGCGGGACATGGGTCGGGCATTGGGGTATTCCACCGGCCAGTTGGATGCGTGGTCCCGGCAGGTCGAGCACTGGGGCCCGCTGCCCACCGACTGCAACGTTCCGGAACCGCTTCTGGAACTTTCCGACGAACTGCTCGGATTTCCCCGACACCTCGGCATCCACTCCGGCGGCATGGTGATCTGCGACCGGCCGGTCGTCGAGGTATGTCCGGTGGAGTGGGCCCGGATGAAGGACCGGTCGGTCCTGCAGTGGGACAAGGACGATTGCGCCTATGCCGGCTTGGTGAAGTTCGACCTGCTGGGGCTCGGCATGCTGACCGCGCTGCACGAGGCGTTCGACTTCGTCCACGAACTCACCGGCCAGCGGCTCGACCTGCATCGGATAGAACAAGACGATCCGCAGGTCTACGAGATGTTGTGCCGGGCCGATTCCGTCGGTGTCTTCCAAGTCGAGTCCCGCGCCCAGATGGCCACTCTCCCCCGCCTGCGTCCGAAGACTTTTTCGGATCTGGTCATCGAGATCGCGATCATCCGCCCCGGGCCGATCCAGGGCGGGTCGGTCCATCCCTACATCCGTCGCCGTCACGGCCAGGAGGACACCGAACCTCTCCATCCGCTCATGGGAAAAGCGCTGGAGAAAACCAAAGGGGTGCCGCTGTTCCAGGAACAGCTCATGCAGATCGCCATCGATGTCGCCGGGTTCGATCCCGCTTCGGCTGACAAGCTCCGGATGGCGATGGGCTCGAAACGATCCAAGAAACTCATGGCGGAACTGCACGACCAACTCATCTCCGGCATGGCCCAGAAAGGCATCCCGGGAGACATCGCCGAGCAGATCTACGACAAGCTGATCGCATTCGCCAACTTCGGCTTTCCCGAGTCTCACGCGGTGAGCTTCGCCTACCTCGTGTATGCCAGCGCCTGGTTGAAACTGCACCATCCAGCAGCGTTCTTGGCCGGGTTGCTGAACGCCCAACCGATGGGGTTCTACTCGCCGCAGTCCTTGGTAGCCGACGCGCGGCGGCACGGCGTCACCGTCCACGGGCCCGACGTCAACTACTCGGCCGTGAAGGCGACCGCGCATCCCGGCGAAGTTGTTCGGCTTGGCCTGTCCACCGTCCGCAACATCGGCGCGAAGACCGCTGAAGCCCTGGTCGCCGGGCGGCCGTATCGGGAGATGGCCGAGGTCGTACGAGCGGGCCGACTGACAGTCGGGCAGATCGAGGCGTTGGCGACGGCCGGCGCATTCGCCAGCGTGGGCCAGCGTCGCCGATCAGCTTTGTGGGCGGCTGGCGCATTCGCCAGCAACAGCTCCGACCAACTCGACATCAGGGTCGGCGTCGAAGCTCCCGCATTGCCTGAGCTGACGAACGTGGAACAGACCACCGGCGACCTGTGGTCACTAGGCCTGTCCCCCGACCGGCACATCGTCGAGTACTCCCGTGCTCACCTCGACGAACTCGGAGCACTGCCGGCTCAAGCCCTGCGTTCCGTCGCGGACGGAACCCGGGTTCTGGTCGGCGGCGCCGTCATCCACCGGCAACGCCCCGCAACCGCTGGGGGAACGACCTTCGTCAACCTCGAAGACGAGACCGGACACATCAACGTGGTCTGTTCGCGAGGGGTGTGGACCCGTTTCCGCGCAGCGGCCCGCGGCTCTTCCGGCCTGTTGATTCGCGGGCGGGTGGAAAACGCGGAAGGGGTCGTGAACGTCATCGCCGACCGCATCATGCCGCTCGCATTGGCCGCTGACGCCCCCTCCCGAGATTTCCGCTAGCCCCGCCCGTGACTGGGTCGGCCCGCGATCGACAGCCTGTCAACCCGCGATCGACCTCAACGACCTGACCGCTCCCAGCATCGTCTCGACAACCGTCAGGAAACGTTGGGCGTCCCGCAGGAGATCGTCCGCTTCCCGTTCCGTGACCGCGTGCGGCACACCGACGCTGGCGGCCGCCCGTTTCGACGAACCTGCTGAGAAGAACGCCGCCCACTCCGTCAACTCCGGCGCCACCACGATCAACAGCGCCCACGCATTCGTCGGCCCGCGTCGTGCTCCGCCCGGCCGAGCCCGAGCCGCCAACACCGCAGCCGCGCTGCGCAACGCCGAAAGATGCGCCGACGCATACCGCTCGGCAGGCGTTCGGGCATGCTCGGCGTCGACGATGCCTTGCCAAGCCGCGCCGAGCAGCCCAGCCGGTGATCGGCGCGGAAAGGCCGAGCCGGGAACCGGAACCGGTTCGGGCCGTACGGACCGAACCGGTTCCGCTGTCGAGCCGCCAGCCATGGCACCCTCCTTGTTCGAACGTCTGTTCGATACCACCGTAAACCTCGGGTACGACAGCGGCGGGACCGGCCGCGGCTGCGGTCGAATTCCCCGCAGATGACGAACTTCCACTGCTCGAACACATGTGCGATCGTGAGTCGTGGCCGCGCGCGAACTTTGCTGGCAGACGACGTTGACGTCGCCGGTCGATCTCACGCTCGGCGCGCCGGCCATCGACGAGGAGTTCCGCGGGCTGCGACGCATCGCCCTCGACGACGCGTCCTGGGTCGACTTCCTGCCCGACTGGGTGCGGGGCGGGGACGAGTTGCTCGCCGACATCGCCGAACACGCCCCCTGGCAACCGCAGAAGCTCCGGGTGATGTGGGACCACCAGGTTCGCGAACCTCGCATCCTGGCGCGCTGGCCGGGCCTCGAAACGCTCCCAGTTCCGGTGGTCGTGATGCGGGATGCGCTGTCCCGGCGATACCGGGTCGACTTCGACCTGGTGTCGGTCAACCTCTACCGCGATGGCGCCGACTCGGTTGCCTGGCACGGGGATCGGAACCGGCTGACCCACCTCAACCCCCTCGTCGTCACCGTGTCCCTCGGTGAGCGGCGGACGTTCCTTCTCCGCCGCCGCGGCGGCGGGCCGTCCGCGCTCTCGCTTCGCCTCGGCGGCGGTGACCTGCTGGTCATGGCCGGCGCGTGCCAGCACGAATGGGAACACTGCGTCCCGAAGGTCGCCTACGCCGGCGCCCGTATGTCGATCACATTCCGCCACAGCGCGAACGTGATCGCGTTCAGCTGAACTCGATCTACGCCCGATCGACCGAACAAACGGTGCGATATTCACCACGTTCACTCGGTCGATCGAGCTGACATGCCCGTAGCCGCTGATCAAGCTGGTTGACGAGGCTGCCAACATCGCCGACATGGACATCGAGGCTTTACCCGATCAAGTTCGTCAGGCTGCCCAGCTAGCGGCTGCCGTCGGCTTCGAGATGTCGTGCGACCCCGACACGGGGAGGACGCTTGCGGTGCTTGCTGCCGCAGTTCGCCCGGGTGGCCGCGTGCTGGAACTCGGTACGGGAGCCCGAGTCGGAACGGCATGGATCAGCTACGGCCTCGCCCATCGAAGCAACGTCGAGGTCGTAACCGTCGAACTCGACCGGACCACGGCCGACTACCCCTCAACAAGCAGTTGGCCAAGCTGGATCAACTTCGCCGTCGGCGACGCAGTTGAGATCACCCGCCGCGCGGGCACGTTCGATTTGATCTTCGCCGATGCTCCAGGCGGGAAATGCGACGGGCTTGATATCACCATCGCGGCGCTAAAGCCGGGAGCCCACTTGCTCGTCGACGACATGTCACCCGAAAACTTCGTCGACGCCGAAACGCCTTGAGATAAAGCCTCGTCCCCGCCTGTGGCTTCGCGGCCCAGCGGCGCGGCCAGAATCGCAAGCGGCGGCCCCAAGGGATAGCAGTTCACGACCCCAGCCTCGAAGGCGGCCTGGGCGAATCTTTGTCCCGATGTACCGCTACCGCAAGCGTGATCGTCGAGACTGGCCAGAGCACCAAGACCCCAAGGATTCCGAGGCGAGCTTGCGGCGGGCCGTCGACATGCACGCTCGGTCGTGCAGGGTCTCCCACCGGCGCTTGCACCCGGTACTCGCACCGCTTTCCCGGGGGTAACCATTGCCAACGCCCGGTACCGGTGTACGGCGCCGACGAATCCGGCGGAGGTGTGAACGGGGGGCAGACACCCGACCGCTCGTGATCCAACAGGATGAGCCACGTTCCCACGCAGGCAACCCAGACGACGAGCGAAGTGACGAGCGCGATCCGGCCACGCTCACCCATGTCCCCTCCCCTCAGATCCGCCCGAATCGTAGTTCGTCGACGACTCAGACCGCCGGCGCCCGGGATGTCGATCACCTTCCGCCACACGTTCGATGCGGTAGGAACGTCGGGTGTCGAACCCGCCTCCGGCCGTCGTCCTGCATATCTGGACGATCGCGCCGAGGCACATCCCTCGCGGGTTGGCACTGCTCGCCCGGCAACGCCGTGACGTCCGGGCGTTGCCGTTCGGAAAACTCCTGGGGACCGGTTCCGGTGAGACATTCGCGGTCCGCGACGCGGATCTCACCCGCTACGCGCTGATCACCAGCTGGCCACAAGCGCATGCCCCGGCGATCTTCGAGCGGGGCCCGATCGTCGGGGCATGGCAGCGGATAGCGGAGGGGCGACGCCGGATCGAACTCGTGCCCGTCCGTAGTCGAGGAACGTGGTCCGGACGCGCCCCCTTCGGCGTGCCGGACGATTCCGGCGGCCCGGGGCCGGTGGCGGTTCTCACGCACGCGCGGATCCGGGCGAGCCACCTCCGCGCGTTCTGGCGCGCGACCCCGGCGGTCGCGACGGATCTCGCTGCGCGACCGGGCAACTCGTTCCGTCTCGCCTTCGGCGAAGCGCCCCTCGGCGTCCAAGGGACGTTCAGCATCTGGGACGACATCACGGCGATGACCGCCTTCGCGCGCGACTCGATCCACCGCGACGTCGTCCGTCGCCGAATCGACGAACGTTGGTACGCCGAGGAGATCTTCGCGCGATTCCGCGTCGTGTCGGACGAGTCCTGGACCTGAGGAGGCCCGACCCGACCGGCGAGCGAGAACCTGGCGGGACCGCACACGACCGACACGACGCGGCCGTACAGTGGCGCATGCCGGAGTTCAAGATCAGCGGGGCGAACGACTTCGCCCGGCGGCTGTCCGAACTCCTCGACGTCTACCGGCGAGCTTTTCTCGAGATATACGAAACTGATCCCGCAAGGGCGACGCGCGAACGGCGCGCTCTGATGCGGCAACACCAACACCGGCCCGACCTCCGGCTCGTCGTCGCCGAAAAGCCGTCCGGGACCGCGGTCGGTTTCTGCTACTCGTATCGCAGCGCCTCCGGCCAGTGGTGGCACGACGTCGTCAGCCGGGCCTTGCAGACGACGGAACAAGCCGGCTGGCTCGACGATTGCCGCGAGGTCGTCGAACTCCACGTACTGCCCGAATGGCAAGGCTCCGGTGTCGGACAGCAGCTGCTCCGAAGCGCGTTGGCCGACGTACCGGAACGGTACGCGGCACTCTCGGCGCTCGATCTCCCCGACAGCAGGGCTCTTCGGCTCTACACCGGCGAGGGCTTCGCCCCGCTGCTGTCCGCGTTCCGCTTTCCCGGTTCGAGCACCCGCTACGTCATCTTCGCGAAGGAGCTTCCGTCGCAAGAGGAACTCCCGCGCGCACTTTCGTAGGGTCGATCCATGTTCACGCCTGCCGGCGCCATGACCATCCGGCCGCGGCACCTGCCCTGGGCGTTCGTCGTGTCGACGATCGCGCTGCAGATCCCGTATCCGCTGCTGCACGGGCAGCCTCGCCGAACGGTCACGGTCGCGAGCGTGGTCACGTTCGCCGTCGCCACGCTCGCTCACGTTCTGGTCACCCGCGGACCGGCCGCCGCCGCCCGCCTGCTCGCCGGGGTTTGGCTGCTGGCCTTCGGCGTCGAGGTGCTGGGCGTGCACACCGGCTACCCGTTCGGGACGTACCGCTATTCGGACGGTCTGGGGCCCGCCCTCGCCGACGTTCCGCTGCTCGTACCGCTGGCATGGGTGATGATGGCGTGGCCGGCGATCGTCGCAGCCCGCCGTCTCGTCACCAAACCGGTGCTCGTCCCGGTGCTGACGTCGCTCGCGCTCACGGGCTGGGATCTCTTCCTCGACCCGCAGATGGTCGAGGACCGTCACTGGTCCTGGAGCTATGCACCCGGATCTCCTGCGCTGCAAGGGATTCCGTTGACGAATCTGCTGGGATGGATGATCGCCGGCCTCGTGGTCGGCGTGGTGGCC
>Ga0081455_10000891_pt1 | contig 38516 bp, 68 predicted proteins | sample TabmetS3T2R1_FD_70207 | JGI IMG/M metagenome (GOLD analysis project Ga0081455, IMG submission 70207) | Tabebuia heterophylla rhizosphere microbial communities from the University of Puerto Rico - S3T2R1 | ecosystem: Host-associated > Plants > Roots > Rhizosphere ... | reverse complement strand
CATGCACGCATGCCGCCTTTTTCCTTACACTCTGCGACGGTTAGTCGGGACTTACCATGCAGTTGTGGCTCTTGGGCTTGACGATCGGCGGCGCAGTACTGGCTGCGGCCGGCTTGGTGTGGCTCACTCACCATCATGACCACGACAACGGCGGCACTTAGGGCGGCGACGTACGAGGTCGAGTCGCGGACCCCGGTCCAGGTGGCGACGTGGTCGGGGGCTGTGCGTCCGCGGCTTCTGGTGGCCCCGGAGGCGACGTCCAGTGAGGGGCCGGCGACGGCCGCGCTGGCTGCTAGCGCGGGTCTTCGGCTGGATCCTTGGCAGGCGAATGCGCTGAACGTGGGGTTGGCGCGGCGGGCGGGTAGTTGGTCGTCGTTCGAGGTTGCGTTGGTGGTGGCGCGGCAGAACGGCAAGGGCGCGATCTTGGAGGCGCTGGAGCTGGGGGCGCTGTTCCGCTGGCGCGCGAAGCTGATCATGCATTCGGCGCACCAGTTCAAGACGGCCCGTGAGGCATTTACACGCGTGGCGGATCTGATCCGGTCGTCGCCGGAGCTGTCGGCGGAGCTGAAGCCGGGGCGGGCGGGGATCACGACCGCGACCGGCAATGAGGCGATCAACCTGCGGACTGGGCAGCGGCTGCGGTTCATCGCGCGGTCGCGCAGTTCCGGTCGTGGGTTCTCCCCGGACTTGATCGTGTTGGACGAGGCGTGGGAGCTGGCCGAGGAGGACGTTGACGCGCTGCTGCCGGGCATGTCGGCTCGACCGGATCCTCAGGTGTGGTACACGACGAGCGCGCCGGATCAGCTGAAGCACCCGAACTGCCACGTGATTTCGAAGATTCGCCGCCGGGCGCTGGGCGGTGAGCCTGATGTGGCGCTCATGGAGTGGTCGCCGGTGTCTGAGGGGCTGACGGTGGACGAGCGGTCGGCGCTGCGGGAGGACCGGGAGGCCTGGCGGCAGGCGAATCCGGCGATGGGGATCCGGATCAACCCGGCGCACATCGGGCGGGAGCTGCGGTCGATGGAGCCGCGGAGCTTCGACGTGGAGCGGTTGTCGATCGGGGATTGGCCGTCGGGCGCGGAGGGGGTGTGGACGGTGGTCCGGGAGGCTGCGTGGCGTGCTCGGGCTGGGGCGGCTCCCCGGCCGGAGGACTGTCCGGTGTTGGCGGTGGGCATCGGCCGTGCGTGGGATGTGGATGCGACGGCGATGGCGGCGTGTTGGGCGCAGGGTCCGGTGCCGACGCTGGCGGAGTTGGTGGACGAGTGGCGGGCGCGGCAGGCGGTGCGCCGTGCCGCGGAGCTGGCCACGCTGCGCCGGTTGCAGAAGGCCGCGGGCGGGAAGCCTGATCCGACGGTGTTGCCGGCCGATGACGCGGAGCCACCCGGCGAGGATGAGCTGCCGCGGTTCGGCCGGGAGCGTGTGGTGTCGGTGATCGAGGCCGGGCCGGGCACGGACTGGGTGGTCGGGAAGGTGTCGACGATGCTGGATCGCTGGCCGGTGTGCGCGGTGGTGTTGGACGAGTCGTCACCGGCTGGCGTGCTCCGCCCGAAGCTGGAGCAGGCGGGCGTGCAGGTGTTGCTGATCCCGAAGGCCCGGGAGGTGGCGCAGGCGTTCGGTGGGTTCGTGCAGGCCGTGCAGGGGGATGCGCCGTCGCTGCGGCATTACGGGCAGGAACTGCTCGATGCGTCGGTGTCGGTGACGCTGGCCCGGCCGCTGGGGGATGCGAAGGTGTGGGCCCGCAAGGGTGCGGACATGTCCGCTTCAGAGTCGGCGGGTCTGGCATTGTGGGGTTTCGAGCAGCGCGCCTACGACTACGCGGGCGCCGTCGACATCATGGAGACGATCTACTGATGGGGCGATTCCGGAAGATCGCAGAGTCGGGCGCGACCGTCGCGGGTACCACGGTGCGGGGGGTGATCACCGGTCTCGGCGTGCTCGGCGCGGCTCTGGTTGTCGCTGGCGTGCACACGCTGTGGGGGAAGGGATGGTCGCTGATCACTGCGGGGGCGTTCATACTGCTCGCATCCTGGGAGCGCAACCGCGGTCAGGGGGGGTGACGGATGGGCGTGTTCGTGGGGCCGCGCCAGAAGCGGCTCAACGGCGCGACGTGGTATTCGGGCGACCCGGTGATTCCGCCGAACAGTGCGACCGGGCTGGGGTTCGGGTCGTCGCTGGCGCCGTCGGTGGCGAACTCGGCAGAGTCGGCGCTGCGGAAGATCGCCGTCTGGGGTGCCACGAACCTGATCGCCGGAGTGATCAGTTCGCTTCCGGTGGACGGGTTCAGTGGGGACGGGGCGACCAAGCGCGGGGTGTCCCTGCCGCGGTTCTTCGAGAATCCTGACGGATCGGGTCAGGGGCTGTCGGACTGGGTGTACCAGTACCTGTTCTCGTGTCTGCTGCGCGGGAACGGGTTCGGCTACATCGGTGACACTGACGTGCTCGGCCGGCCGACGCTGATCAAGCTGATCCACCCGGACCGGGTGTCGTACTGGGAGAGGCGGGAGCAGTTCGCGCCAGTTCAGGAGACTTGGCACTTCGAGGGTTCGAAGGTCGATAACGACCGGGTGTGGCATCGCCGGGTGCATTCGGTGCCGGGTCAGATGTTCGGCCTGTCGGTGGTGCGTTTGCACGCGACGACGATCGGCCAGGGCCTGGCCGCCGCCGCGTTCGGGTACCGCTGGTTCACCGACGGCGCGCACCCGTCGGCGATCCTGCAGAACACGTCCGCGGAGAAGATCACCGACAGTCAGGCCACGGGGGTCAAGCGGAAGTTCCTGAACGCGATCTGGGGGACCCGCGAGCCGCTGGTGCTGGGATCGGGCTGGACGTACCAAGCGATCCAGGTGTCGCCGGAGGAATCCCAGTTCCTGGACACCCAGCAGTACACCTCCGCGGAGTGCGCGCGGATCTTCGGCCCGGGCGTGGCCGAGGTGCTCGGCTACCCGACGGGGGACAGCAAGACGTACGCGAATGTCGAGCAGCGCGCCGTCGACCTGCTGCGGTTCACCATCGGCCCGTGGCTCACGCACATCGAGCGGGTGCTGTCGGAGCTGCTGCCCAAGCCGCGGTACGTGAAGTTCAACCGCGACGCGTTGCTGGCGACCGACCTGCTCACGAGGTACCGGGCGCACCAGATCGCCATCTCGTCGAAGTTCACGACACCGGACGAGGTGCGCGAGCTGGAGGACATGCCGCCGCTCACGCCAGCGCAGAAGGACGAGCTGACTACGGCGCCGACGGTGGCGCCACCGACCCAGGTGGAACAGGTGAACCAGCAGTGACGACACGCACCTACGAAGAGGCCGCCGCCGCCCGGTCGAAGCGGGTGCAGGTGCGTCACCGCCCGTCCGCCCGGCGCTCCGCCCCCGGTGTGCCCGGCCGCAACGCCACCGGCCCGCTGTCCGCCCGCATCTCAGTGCGCGAGCAACCAACCGCCGACGGCCTGCCGATCCTCGACGGGTTCGCCAGCGTCACTCAGACGCCGTACGAGATGTGGGACGCGTTCGGGCCGTACACCGAGGAGGTGGACGGTGCCGCGTTCGACCGGACCCTCGCCAACGACCCGGACGTCAAATTCCTGTTCAACCACGCCGGTATGCCGATGGCGCGCACGTCGAACATGGCGCCGGAGACCGCGGGCTCGCTGGCGCTGTCGATGGGCACCGCGGACAACGGAGCCCCGGCCCTGCATTCGGTCGCCGTGCCGCTGCCGCAACTCGAGGTAACCCAGCAGGTCCTGATCGCCGCGCGGGCCGGCCTGCTCGACGAGATGTCCTTCGCCTTCATGATCGTCCGCGGCGCATGGTCGGACGACTACATGAAGTACACGATCTACGAGGTCGACCTGAACCGCGGCGACACCTCGATCGTCACCTACGGGGCCAACCCGCACACGTCGATCGACGTCCGGTCGGCGCCAGCGCTGGACACTGCGTCTACCGTTGACGCGCAGGCACGGGCACGAATCGCGGTCGCACTGAGCCGGTCGCGGGAGTTCAACCGCACGTAGCAGCACGCACCGCACGCACGAACCCCACGCGGATAGGGGTTCCTGGCCTGGCTGGGCCTGGCGCGCTACCTGACGGTAGTAGACACACCTACTGCCAAAGGGGAACACGCAATGACCCTGCTCGAACAGCTTCGCGCGCAGCGCGACGTGTGGCGGGCCCGGCTTGACGAGCTGGGCAGCGTCACCGGTCGGCAGCTCACCACCGACGAACTGCGCGAGATCGACACCATCATGTCGGCCACCGACGGCCTGCCGGCGATGGACGCGCGGATCGCCACCCTCGAGGATGACCAGCGGCGCCGGGAACTGGTCAGCGCGGTCCGCGCGAACGCCACCGACAACAGCTCCCCCACCGAGGGCAACCCGGAGACCGTGGTCACGGAGCGCGCCGTCGGCGGTGCCCAGGTGCAGGACCCAGAGCCGTACGCCCAGGGCGGCCAGCGTTCCTACTTCCGGGACCTGACACTGCTGTCGCTGCAACAGCTGAAGCCGGAGGAGGAGCGGCGGGAGATCTACGACCGGATGACTCGCAACCTCCGGCACGCCCGCGACATCGCCGGCCGCCGCGTCCGGCAGGCCGGCGAGAACGGCGCGCGGCTCCCGCACCAGATCCGCGCCCTCACTACCACCGACGGCGCCGGGGGCGAGTTCGTCCCGCCGCTGTGGATGATCGACGAGTACATCGCGCTGGCCCGGGCCGGGCGCGTCACCGCGAACCTGCTGCGGCAGCTGCCGCTGCCCAGCGGTACCGACACCATCTCGCTGCCGAAGGTGGCCACCGGCACGGCTACCGCCGAGCAGGCCACGCAGAACACCGCCGTGCAGAACACCGACGCGACCACGAGCAGCGTCACGGCGAACGTGGCCACCATCGCCGGGCAGCAGGTCGTCGCGCTCCAGCTGATCGATCAGTCGCCGGTCAACATGGACGAGATCCTCATGGCCGACCTGTCCGCGGACTACGCCACCAAGGTCGGCGTGTTCGTGATCTCGAACAACGCGGCCGGCAAGCTCGGCATCCTGAACGTGGCCAGCCCTGCGAGCCTGGCGTACACGAACGCCTCGCCGACGGTCGCGCTGTTCTACTCGGCGATGGCGAACAACATTCAGTCGATCCACACGCAGCGGTTCCTGCCGCCGGACGTGATCGTCATGCACCCACGGCGGTGGGCGTACCTGCTCGCCGCGTCGGACACCACGGGCCGCCCGCTGGTGGTGCCGACCGGCGGCGGCCAGCAGCCGATGAACGCGGTGGCGGCGGCGAGCACGGTCGCGTCGGAGGGTCTCGTCGGCTACATGCAGGGCCTGCCGGTCTACGTGGACCCGAACATCCCGACGAACCTGGGTGCTGGCACCAACCAGGACCCGGCGCTCATCTTCCGCAGCAGTGACCTGATCCTGTTCGAGGGCACCCCGCAGCCGCGGGTGTTCGAACAGACGAAGGCCGACCAGCTGTCGCTGCTGCTGGTGTTCCACAACTACATCGCGCTGCACGCCAGCCGGTACCCGAAGTCGATCGCTGTGGTCAACGGCACCGGCATGGTGGCCCCGACCTTCTGAGCGGGGTAGGTAGGTCACGCGGGACGGGCGCGGAAGGGCGCCCGTCCCGTCCCACCCAGGAGGGAACAGCAATGGCACAGTCGACAGACCCGATGGCCGGGGCCACCGCGCCAGCCCAGGACGCGGCCGGTCAGATCAAGGACAGTTCCTGGCCCAAGCCGGGCGAGGAAGGCTACGTGCACCCGGACGGCACCGCGCAGTCCGTACAGCAGCTCGAAGACAACCGCCGGGCCGCCGCGGACCGGGCCGCCGCAGGTTCCCTGGTGCACGGTGCGCCGGGCCCGCAGCGCGGTGGCGACCCGGGCGCGGTGAACGCCGCGGTCGCCCGGGCGGAGGCCTACTCGGGGCCGAGCAACGAGGAGCGGGACAAGGCACTCACGGATTCGATCCGCGAAGGTCAGGCCGCGCTCGATCAGGTTGCGGACGCTGCGCCGCCGGCCGGCCGCGAGAACACCGCCGACAACAAGCCGAGGTCGACGCGCTGACAAGCGCCGGGGCCGGCCTACGCGACCGCATCCACCGCGGGCCGGCCCCGGTCAGCCCGGAAGGGGGGCACGTCCACAGTGGACACAGGGTTCACGTCGAACATCGTCTGCGAGGCCACCGGCCACGCCGAGCACCCGGCCAAGCTGACACGCGAACAGGCCGAGCACCTGGGCTACATCTACCGCCAGTGCGGGGCCGCCGAACGGCACGACCCGCATCCCATATACACCATCTACGCTGCGGTCAGCTTCTACTGCCCCGGAGGCCAGCAGTGACGGTCGGTCTTGCCGCAGCGACCGCGAACGCCATCCTGAACGTGCTGCGCGGCACTTCCTACACTGGCATCTCGCCATTCGTGAAGCTGCACACCGGAGACCCGGGCAGTGCCGGCACCGCGAACGCCTCCGCGAACACCACCCGCAACGCACTTACGATGGCCGCGCCATCCGGCGGTTCCTCCGCTCTGTCGTCGCTGGCGTCATGGACCATGACGGCGTCGGAGACCATCACGCACTTCTCCCTCTGGGATGCCAGTACGGCCGGCAACTTCGTCGAGTCGTGGGCACTGACGTCCGGCGTCCCCGTCGTCAACGGCTCCACGTTCTCGTTCAGCACGCTGACACTCACCTACGCACCCATCGCGGCCTAGCCGCCGTCCGGGGAGGAACACATGGCGAAGGCCGGTTACTGGGTCGGCACGTCCGCGGCCGTCGCGCTGTCCGCGGCGACCGCGAAGACCGCGCTCATGGTCATCACGCCGTCGAGCTTCGGTATCGACCTGAAGAAGTTCAAGGTCTCGTTCGACGGCGTCACGTCGTCCGCGGTGCCTGTGCTAGTCGAACTGGTGACGTCGACGAACGCGACGAACAGCACACCCGGCACGAACAACACCACCGAGTCGAGCAACATCGTCCAGCTGTACGGCCGGTCCATCACCACCGGCTTCACGGCGTTCTCCGCATCCACATCCGAACCCACCGTGCTGACGGTGATCGAACGGTTCATGTTGACCCCGGTCGGCGGGACGATCTTCTACGACTTCCCGCTGGGGGACACCCCGGACGGCGCGGTCAGCGCGGGCATGGGGTTGCGACTCACGGCGCCCGCCACGGTAAACGCCCGTGCCTCGATGACGTTCGAGCGCTGCTGAGCAGCTCGCGGCGACAGGGAGAGGTGGGGGAATGCGTGCCGTCCGACCGCGTTCGGTGCCGGCGCCAAGCCTGACGTTCGAAACGCTGTTCACGCCTGGCGGCACGCCCCCGACCTTCGACGGAAACGACACCAACGGCGGCACGGCCCTGATCACCGGTGCCGCGTTTACACCAACCGTCGCGGGCTCGTGCTACGGGGTGCGCTTCCGGATCAACACGAGCGCCACCGGCACGGTCGTCGCGTACCTGTACGACGACGCCACGAGCACTCTGCTCGCGTCCGCGAACGGGCCGACGAACCCGGCCGCGGGCTCGTACGACATCATGTTCAGCTCACCGGTCACGTTGACCGCGACCACCGGCCGGTACACCGTCAGCGTGCTGCACCCCGACGGCACCTACTCGTTCAACAACACGAACTGGTGGGACACCTTCGGCGCGGACTACACGTCGCCGTCAGGGCATCTGTTCGCCGCGTTCAACGGCGCATACGGTCCCGGCCGGTTCGTCGTGTCCGCTACCGCGGCCAACCCGACCACGCAGACCAACCACTACTACGGCGCCGAACCGCTGTTCATCGCGTCATGAGGGGCACCCCGATCCGGTCGCACATCAGGCCGCCGTCCGCGGCGTCCGGGGCGGGCACGGGCGCGGCGACCGCGTCGGCGACCGCGATAGCCAGCGCCTCGAGCACCATCACGCATGGCCTGGACATCAAGGGCGGTGCCCCAGTCGGCCTCCTGGTCTCGACAACCAGAACGCTCGGCGGGGACCGGGCGACCGACACCGCGTGGTTCTCCGACAACAGCTTCCCCGGTTCGGGAACCGTCGGCAGTCCTTACCTGATCGACAGGGTCCACTTCACCTCGAAACTCACGCTGGGCGCCGGGGCAGGGTCGTCCGCGCTCATCGGCAAATACGTGAAGATCACCAACTGTCGGTTCGACGGCGACCCGGGCAACCCGACCCCGGACAACTCGCGCTGCCTGTTCGTTGACACCGACGGGCCGCTGGTCACGATCGAAGACAGCACCCTGGGCCCGGCGGGCGGGGTGAGCGGTTCTGGCGGCCCGGCGGCTGGCGTCGGCGTGGACAAGGTGATCCTGTCCTACCAGTCGATCCAGGTGACCCGGTGTGACCTGTACGGCGGGAACGTGGCCATCGGCATCGAGGTCGAGACCACCGAGGCCGCGTCGGTGTTCGACTCGTGCTGGCTGCACGACACGTGGTCGGCCGGCAGCGATCACACCGACCTGGGTAACGGCAACTTCCACGCCTCGCACGTCACGCTCATCCGCTGCTTCCTGGACGGCATTCGCACGGGCGGCACGTACGTGGTGAACGGCATCGGGATCTACAACGACCTTGCCGGCAACGAGGGCGGGGCGACGATCACCGACTGGACGATCCAGGACTGCTACTTGGACCGGTGCCAGACCATGATCCTGTCGACCACCGACACCGCCAAGTTCACGAATCCTTACGTTGTCACGGGCAACGTGTTCGACCGGTTCAGCGTGACCCGCAGCAGCATGCGTGTTCCGTCCACCCAGTCCGGCAACGTCGACGGATCCGGCACGCCGATCACGTTCAGCTAGGGGGAAGGCTGTGGCAGCACCCGCGTTCGGCGCCGCAGGCACCTATCTGGCGGGGACCGCGGCCAACTCGGCTGTCGCCTACCCGGCGTCGGTGGGGGCCGGCGACATCCTGCTCATGGCGATGTACATCGAGTCGACGACCGCGGTCACCCCGCCCGGCAGCTGGGTGCAGAAGGCAACCGTGGCGGTGACCGGGGTCAGTGCCCACACCTTCCGGCTGTTCTGGATCCGGGCCACCGGCGGAGAGTCAGGGACTGTGACGTTCACGCACTCTTCGGCGTACCGCGAGTGCATGATGGCGCGGTACACCGGCTGTGTCGCGTCCGGGGACCCGTTCGACACTGCGGGCGTGAACACCGCGTCGTCAACAACCCCGTCGTCAGCCACGCCAGCGGTCACACTCACCACCGGTGGGGCCGACGAACTCCTGGTCTGGTACACGACCAACTTCGACGGTGGGACGTTCACCGCACCCAGCGGCTTCAACGGCCGGCATCTGGCCAACGACATGGCGATCGCTGACCTCGCCCAGACGGTGGCCGGTTCAACCGGCAGCCTCGCGGGCACCGGCCCGTCGGCCGCGGACGGCAAGACCGCGGCCCTGGGTGCCCTGTTGCCGGCCGCGACCGCCTCCCCGGCGCCGCGCGGGCCGCTGGTCATGCCAGGGTTGGCGGCCATCCAGGCAGGCTCCTGGTGAGCCGCCTGGGCCGGTTCGCCCCGGCGCCAGCGGTCATCGTCCGCGCGCTGCCAGGCGTGGTCGCCGCGGACAGCACTGCGACCGCGACGGCGGGCGCCACCGCGACGGCGACCGCGACGAACGCAATCCAGGTGCAGCCGCTCGTGGTCGGGGACCGCAACGGGCCGTACCTGGTGGCGCGGCGTCTTGACCCGGTGACGATCGTCGTCCCGCCGGTGCAGGACGGCGGGCCGGTGACCGGCGATGCCACCGGCGCCGTGACGGCGGGCGCCATCGCGACCGCGTCGGCGACATCGCCCGGAACGGCCCCGGCCCGGCCGGTGGTGGTCAGCGACCCGGCGGCGGCTCTTCGGGCCCGCCAGATCGCCGATACAGCCCTGATCGTGGTGCCGCCCTTGGTAGATGCCCCGGCCGGCACCGCGGACGCTACGGGCGCTGTCACGGCCTCGGCAACGGCCACCGCAGGCGCGGTCTCCCCGGGCCGCCCGGCCGGGCCCGTCGTGATGCAGGGCGATCAGCTGTCCGCGTACCTCACCCGGGCCAGGCCGGACCCCGTGACGCTGGTTGTGCCGCCAGTCCAGGACGTGCCGGCCGGTCCTGCGACGCAACTACCGGCCCGGCCGATCGTTTACACGGATCCGGGTCTGGTGTTCTGGGCCCGCTCCGGGCAGTACGAGACGGCGCTGATCGTGTTCGTCGGCGCCAACCCCACCCAAGCTGCCGGCACAGCGACCGGGGCCGCGACCGCGTCGGCCACCGCGACCGCATCGGCGATCCCCCCGGCGTTCGGAGATGCCGTGGGTGCCGTGACGGCGTCCGCGACCGCTGCCGGGCAGGTCGGGCCGCTGGCGGTGGCCAACCGGGTGGCGACCGCGTCGGCTACCGCGAGTGCGCATGCCGCATCTGCGGGTGCCGCACTGGGCGCCGTCACCGCGTCCGCGGTCGCGACCGCGTCGGAATCGGGCGGTAACTTCCACCCGGTCGGCCGGCTCGTTGCCTTCGGGCGCCGGTTGATCGTCATCGTCGCCAGCTCACGCAGAGGGGGCCGCAATGGGTGACCGCTACAAGTACGGCGAGACCGCCCAGCTCTACACCAAGGTCTACGACGCGACCACGGGCCAACTGGTCAACCCGTCCGAACTGGTGTTGACCGTGTACGACATCACCGGGGCCAGCGTGCTGACCCGGTCGCTGTCCGGCGGGTCGGTCGTCCTGGACGCCATCGGGCAGTTCCACGCGAACATCACGACCGGGGCGTCGGCGAATCTGACGTCTCGGGGGTTCTACTCGTATTCGTGGGTCGCCACGGGCGCGGTGGGGCTGACGTCGGACTGGTTCGACGTGGTCGACACGACACCCGGGTTGATCTCGCTGGCCGACGCGCGGGCGGAACTGCGGAAGGCCCGCACCGAGGATGACGACGAGTTGGCGCGGTTCGTCGACGCGGTGAACGGCTGGGCCGAGCAGACGTGCGGCGCGATCATCCCCCGGTCGGTGACCGAGTCGGTGACGGCGCGCCGCGGGTTGGTGCAGCTGTCCGTCACCCCGGTGTTGTCGTTGACGTCCGCGACCGCGAACGCGGTTGCTGTGGACGTCAGCGGCTGGCAGCTCGAGGCGAGTTCGGGTCTGGTGGGGAATCAGGCGGCCGTGCCGAACCTGCCGTGGTTCACGTGGGATCTCGCCCGCTGGGGTGGGGGCTCGACGCTGACGGGGGTCTACTCGGTCACCTATCTGGCGGGTCGTTCGCCGGTCCCGCCGGACCTGGTTCGCGGCTCCCGTCGACTGCTGAAGCACCTGTGGGAGGTGATGCGCCCGCAGTCCGGTGCGCCGCGTCTGGGTGGTGGCGGTGACGACAACTCGCAGACGATTCCGTACCTGGGGTTCGCCGTGCCGCATCAAGTCGCGGAGATGGTCGCGCCGTACGTCAAGCTGCCCGGGCTGGCGTGACGTGGCGACCAAGCTGGACGACGCGATCCTGGCCATCATCGGGATCTTGCAGGCGGGTACCACGGGTGAACTGCTCGGCGCCGACGTGATCGTCGACGGCCCGGCTGCCACCGGCGACGACCCTACGACCGCCGTGTTCATCGGATATGACGGTGACTCGGACGGCGACGGCAAGGTGACGGAGAACTGGACTGCCGGGTTTGTCGGAGCGCCGATAGGGCGGCAGGCACGCGACGAGTCGTTCGAGGTCACGTGCGCGGTTGTCTCCTGGGGTGGTGACATCGACGTGCCCAGCCGCAGAGCGGCTGCGGTCGCCGCGTTCTCCGCGGTTGAGGATGACCTGCGGGCGGCCGTAGACCTGGGGCTCGCCCCGGGCGTGCCGACGGTCGCACAGGTCGTGCAAATGGATCTGTACCAAGAACAGGATGCCCAACGGGGCATGCAGGCCCGGATACTGTTCCGGGTTGGCGTTGAAACGCGGATCTAGGGGAGGGGCGCCCGATGGCGACCGTACGGAACGTCAGCAGCGGGGCGCTGGACGTCCCCGTGTTCAACCGAGTGATCATGCCGGACGAGATCGTGCAGTGCACGGACGACGTGGCGGCCGGGTTCGAGGGGCAGCCTGACTGGCAGATCGAGTACGACGCGGACCGGCCGCCCCAGCAGCAGGCACCGGCCGACGACGACGAGGAAGAGGACTGAGCGATGCCGTACGCCTCCGGCCTGAGCGCACAGCTCGGCATCGCAGCCGAGTCGGTGTGGGGCACACCGGTCACGGTGACCAAGTTCTACGAGTTCCTGAACGAGACCCTGCAGTGGACACCCACCTTCCTGGACGGGGAGGGGCTGCATTCCGGTCAGGCGTACAAGCGGGACGCACGGACCGTCATCTCCCGGTTCTCCGTCGCCGGTGATGTCGTCATGGAGCACACCGACGGCCAGACCACCGGGGCCGCCGCCAGCATGGGCACGTGGTGGAAGCACTGCTTGGGCAGCGCGGTCACCACGCCGGTCCAGATCGGTGCGACGACCGCCTACCGGCAGACGCACACCCCCGGTTCGAAGGCCGGGTTCGGCCTCACCGTGCAGGTGGGCCGGCCGCAGATCAACGGCCCCACCGTGCAGCCGTTCACCTACGAAGGATGCAAGGTCGCTTCGTGGGAGTTCTCGTGCAACGACAACCAGATCGCCCGGCTGACCGCGTCGCTGCTCGGCCAGGACGAGGCAACCGCGACAGCCCTGGCCACTGCCAGCTTCCCCGCCCCCAACGGCGTGTTCAACTTCCGCGACGTATCGGTGTTCACGCTCGGCGGCACGGTCACCACGGCGGCCGGCCGGACCACGATCGCCAGCGGCGTGTCCGTCGCGAGCCTCGTTTCCGGGATCACCATCTCCGGCGACACCGGCATGAAGGACGACCGGTACGGGTTCGGCAATGCGGGCGCCCGCGGCGAGCCGCTGGAGAACGCGCAGCCAACGATCACCGGCACGTTCGCCACTGAGTTCTACAGCCGCACTGAGCTGTACGACGTGTTCAAGGCGAACCAGTCCACGCCGTTCCAAATCGACTTCACGCACGGCGACGCTGGCAGCAGCAACCCGTACCGCCTGTCCTTCGTCATTCCGGCGCTCCGCCTGAAGTCCGCCGCGACGAACGTCGGTGGTCCTGACGTGCTCGAGCAGGCCATCGAGTGGGAGGCCTACGACAACGGCGTGGACCCGATCCTTCAGGTCGAACTGGTGTCGAAGCAGTCGACGAGCGTCGCGTGACCCTCGACATGCGGGTGACCGGCGCGGAGAACCTCCTGGCCCTGTCAAAGAAACTGAAGGCCGTGGGCGACAAGGGTCTACAGAAGGAGCTACGCGCCGGTCTCAGAGGTGCGGTCAAGCCTGCACTGAAGGACGTCGCGCGACACGCGGTTGACGTCCTGCCGGCGAAGGGGGGTCTGGGTGAGGAAGTCGCGGGCACGAAGTTCACGATCAGCGTCCGCGGTTCCGGCCGGAACCCTGGCGTTCGTGTCAAGGCCCGGGAGAAGCAGCATGACGTGGAAGCGATCGACCGGGGCCGCCTGCGTCATCCGGTGTTCGGGAACCGGCGGGCATGGGTCACGCAGGACGTACCGCCCGGGTGGTTCACCACGCCGATGGACGCGGCCGGCCCGCACGTCGTCAAGGAACTGAACGCGGTGATCGACCGGATCTCCGCCCAGCTGGGGATGTAGGAGGAACGCGGCGATGATGCGGATCACCGCGAACGACAAGACCATCGAGTTCGACGACGGGAAGCTCACGTTCGCTGAAGGGCGGGCGCTGGAGAAGGTGACCGGCTCGCCGTTCATGGAGCTGGCCGAACGGAAGTTCATGGGCAACCTCACCGAGACGCAGGCACTGGTGTGGGTCGTGTTCAAACGGTCCGAACCGACGCTGCGGTTCAGTGACCTTGACGAGTGGAACATCGGTGGGATCGAGATTGACCTGAACGCCGACGCGCCCGACGTCGAGCAGGAGGAGGAGGTGCCGGCCGAGTCGGACCCTACGCACGCCGACGACCCGACCGGCACAGCGGACTTGGGCTCGACGGCACCCGACGGCGCTACGCAGCCCTGATGTGGCAGACGTTCGGGGTTGCCGTCAACGACTGGGACAGCCTCGACGTCGCCGACATCCAGTGGATGACCAAAGCGCTCGACCACCAGCAACGGCAGGAACAGGCTGAGATGAACCGGCTCAGAGCCGGTGCGAACAGGAGGTAGGCGGTGGGTAAGACCCTCTCCTATGATCTGCTCGCACGCGACCGGGCGTCCGATCCGACCGCGAAGGTAGGTCGTTCGCTCGACCGCACGCGGCAGTCCGCGGACAAGCTTGGGTCCGCGTTCAGCCGCGTCACCGCCGGGTCTCGCGGCCTGAACGCCTCGTTCGGGCTCATCGCCAAGGGCGCTACGCTCGCGGCCGGCGTGGGTGGCCTGGCGTTGCTCGCCAAGGGCTTCAAGGATTCGTATTCCGAAGCGCGCGAGGCCCAGAAGACCACCGCTCAAACCAACGCAGTAATCAAGTCGACCGGCGGCGCGGCCAAGCTGTCCGCCGATCAGGTCGGCGACCTTGCCACCGCGATCAGCAACAAGGTCGGGGTGGACGACGAGGCCATCCAGTCCGGCGAGAACCTGTTGCTCACGTTCACCAACGTCCGCAACGCCGCGGGCAAGGGCAACGACGTGTTCAACCAAGCGACCCGCGTGATCACCGACATGACCGCGGCCATGAACCAGGGCACCGTCACCACCGACGGCCTGAAGACCGCGAACATCCAGGTAGGCAAGGCGCTCAACGACCCGATCAAGGGCATCACCGCGTTGACCAAGGTGGGCGTCACCTTTTCCGCGGCGCAGAAGAAGCAGATCGAAGGGTTCGTCAAGTCCGGCCAGACGATCAAGGCGCAGAAGGTCATCTTGGCCGAGCTGAACAAGGAGTTCGGCGGCAGCGCGGCGGCCGGCACCACGGCCACGCAGAAGCTGGGGGTGGCGTTCAAGAACGCGGAGGAGACGATCGGTGGGCTGTTCCTGCCGGTCATCGACAAGACCGCGACGTGGCTTGCCGAGAAGCTGCCGGGCGCGCTGAACAAGGTGTTGCCGTTCCTGACACGCGTGGGCCAGGGCATCTCGGGCCTGACGTCGCTGCTCGTGCAGGGCGACTTCACCGGGGCGTTCCGCAAGGCGTTCCACGTCGACGAAGACTCAGGCACGGTCGCGTTCCTGCTGAAGCTCCGTGCCGGCATCATCGACTTGGCGCATTGGATCATGGGTACCGCGGTGCCGGCGATCGCCTCGTTCATGCAGTGGATCGGGCCGAAGCTCAGCCAGGCCGTACAGGTGGTGTCGCAGTTCATCACCACGAAGTTCGTGCCTGCGTTTCAACGGGTCGCGGAGTTCATCGGCCAGCGGGTGGTGCCCGCGGTGTCGCGGCTGGCCCAGTTCATGGCCGCCCAGCTCGGCCCGGCCCTGCAGTCGATCGGGAAGTTCATTCAGGAGCGGGTGGCCCCGGCTATCGCACAGCTGGCGGTGAAGCTGGCCCCGGCCATCGCGTTCACCATCCGGTTCGCCGCGGTATTGCTGGCCGTGCAGGCCGTCATCGTCGGGAAGCTCGCGCCGGTCATCCTCGCTGTGCTGGGCCCGGCGTTCAGCTTCCTGGTGCGTGCATTGTCCGGCGTGATAAGCGTGCTGAGCTTCCTGCAGCGGACGTTCGTGGGCGTGATGAAGCTGATCGCCAACGTGTTCCTCACCGTCGTCGGGTTCATCGTGAACGGCGCGGCGCGCGCGTTCGGCTGGGTGCCGGGCCTGGGCGGGAAGCTGAAGGGCGCGGCGGCAGCGTTCAACAACTTCCGTGATCAGGTGAACACCGCGCTGGCCGGGATCCACGACCAAGACGTGCAGCTGAACCTGCACGTGATCACCCACCGCACCGAAACGGTGTCCATCGGCCCGAACGGTGCGCGCGGCGTGGCTACCGGCGGTCCGATCTACGGGCCCGGCACCGGCACGTCGGACACGGCCGGCCTGTTCAAGCTGTCGAACAACGAGCACGTGTGGACGGCCAAGGAAGTTGCGGGCGCGGGCGGGCACGGCGTGGTTGAGGCGATGCGGAAGGCCGCCCTCACTGGCGTCCGGGGGCTGGCCGCGGGTGGCCCGGTGGGCACTCTGCTGCCGCACAGGCGTGCAACCGGCGGACCGGGAGCATGGTGGGGGGACGGCGACATCCACGTGCACCTGCACGGCGGCACGTTCATCGGTACGGACCGCCGCCGGTTCGGCCAGGACCTCGTTGACATCCTGAAGGATGCGGCGAAGGCCCGCGGACAGAGGGCGCCGATCACATGAGCGTCATTGCCTACGACGGTACGGGGGCGCCTCGACTCATCGTCGAAGCAGCGTTCGGCACCACCCTCGCCGGGGCCCCCGATCCGCTGGCCCTGGTGCTCGGCGGCACGGTCGGACTGGGCACTGCGAAGCTCGGCGGGATCACCTGGGTCGACATCACCGACGACGTCGACTCGGTCACCTGGGGCCGCGGGCGCGACGACAACATCGGGCATTCGGCCATCGGCACAGCGGACGTGGTGCTGGACAACTCGGCTGGTGTGTACGACCCGGCCAACCTAGCCGGCCCGTACGTGGTCGGCGGGGTGTCCACAGTGGACGCTGGCGTGAGTGTCAGGATCCGCGCCGTCTACGCAGGGGTCACGTACGGCCTGTTCTACGGGGACATCACGGAGGTGCAGGTCGACTACGGGTACTCATCGACGGCGACGTTCTCCTGTTCCGATGGTCTCGAGTGGTTGGGCCGCACGTTCGTCGAGCAACCGGCAGGCACTACCGGTGACCTGGACTTCACCGGCCAGCGCATCGGCCGGTTGCTCGACGAGGCCGGGTGGCCTGACTCGCGTCGCATGCTCGACACCGGGGCCACCCGGCTGGGGCCGCCGGTCTGGTCAGACTTCGCGCTGGCGCTCATGCAGGCCGTTGAAACGACCGAGCTGGGTTTCCTGTTCGTTGACGGCGACGGCGACGTCGTGTTCTACGACAGGCATCACATCACGTCCGCGACCCGGTCGACCGTGCCTCAGGCGCAGTTCGTCGACAACAACAGCGGCACGTCAACTCCGTCCGTGGGTGCCGACCCGTCGTTCGAGGCCGGCCTGAACGGGGCGACCGCGTCCGGGTTCTTCGGCGGCCCCACGCCCAGCCTCTCGCAGTCCACCCTGCATCCCACCGCAGGAACACACACCTTGCGAGTCGACTGGGCGACGGGAGGGCAAGGCCTGGCCGCGCTGCCGGTGACCGGCTTGGCGGTCGGCAAGACGTACAGGGTCACGGCGGACGCGTTCGTCCCCACCGGTTCCCCCGACGTCCAGCTCGGCGTAGCGGGCATCACGTTCGGCGAGATCCGGACCGTCAAGAACGCTGGCTTCCAACTCGTCGTCCAGTTCACCGCGGCCGCCACCACCGCGTCCCTGCAACTGATCGATCAGACACCGTCCGGCGTAGGCACGTCAGCATTCCTGGACAACTTGGCCATCGCCCAGGTGGACGGTGTCGAATACTCGGACCTGAGGGCATCACGGTCCCGCGCCCGCGTCTACAACGTCGCGCACATCACCCGCAACGCCTACGGCGACGGCGATCAGCCGATCGAACAGGTAGCCAGCGACGCCGCATCGGTCGCCACGTACGGCAGCCTCAGCTACCCCGACTCGGTCGGCCAGCTGGTCATCGACGACAACGAGGCGAAGGCGCTGGCGGAGTTCCTCGTCGGTCGGTTCAAGACGCCCTCCCTACTGATCAGCAATCTCGTCGCCGAGGGCATCACACAGCCCGCCGTCTGGCCCACCCTGCTAGCCCTGCAACTGTTCGACAGGGTGAGCGTGACCAGGAACTACGGCCCCAACACCGTGGCCACCCAGCTTCTCATCGAGGGCATGCGGTGCACCGCCACCCCGGGCGGACAGTGGACCATCGAGCTGTCCACCGCGCCCACACAGGGCGTGTTCCCGCTGTTCCAACTCGGCACGGCAAGGCTTGGCGTCACCGGACTGGGCTACTAGGGAGAACGCATGTACCGCACCTGGGCCACGAACGACATTCCCACCGCGGCCGATTTCAACAACCTGTTCGCCGACCCCGTGACGGCGGACGTCACCGCGTCGGAGAGCACGTCCAGCACGAGCTACGGCGCGCTCACGACAGCCGGGCCGGCAGTCACCCTCTCCTTGGTCAGCGGGCAGAAGTGTCTGGTCTGGGTGATGTTCTTCGGCTCGAACGCGATCGGTGCGGGTCACACCGCGGTGATGTCGTTCGCCGTGTCAGGAGCTTCGACGTTGGCGGCGTCGGATGTGAACGCCGCGATGAACGACTCTTCGGCGGGCTCGCTGTCCGTGGAACGTCTGACCGTGTTCACGGCGGGCGCGTCCGGCTCGACCACGTTCACGTCGCAGTACAAGACGAACGGGTCCGGATCGTCAACTTTCCAGAACCGACGTATCATCGTGCTCACCAGGTAGGGCCGCATGGCCCCGAGTGAAAAACGGTCCGGCCAGTTGGACCGGGAACGGCCCCCCAGCCCGAGGGCGGGGGGCCGTTCCGTTCTCAATGCGCTACTCCCACTGCGACGTGCGCATGCTCACCTCCTCTCAGCACCACGCGACCACGGCGCCGAGCTGGGCCGTGGTGATGCCGTGGAACGGAACGACACGCAGCGCGCCGCCGCTGTAGATGATGACGGCGGCCGGGATCGTCCGCGGGGCCCGCCCCGGGCGTACCGGCTCGCACCTCACTCGGTCGGTGATGGCCTGCACCTCGTCTTGCAATCGCTCGGCTGCATGCTCGGTACGCCCGGACGGCACGGTCCGCAGGGTGACGGCACGCGGCTGCACGTGCTGCGTCACCAGGTAGCCGGCAAGGACGCACAGCAGGATCACCGCACGGCCGACCGCACGGCGCACGGCCACGGCAAGGGAGCTCACGACGACCGATCCAGCGTGGGGTTGGCCAACTCCCACAGGATGACCGGCAGAACATCCTCGTCGGCGTGACCATGCTCAATGCACCAACCGCACAGCCACACCCCTTCGGCTACAACGGCCGGCCCGGTGCCGTCCGTCCCGTCGTTGTCCCTCGGCTGCCCGCAGCATGGGCAGAGACCGGCCTCCCAGCGGAAGCGGGAGGTGTTCACCGCCCGGCCGTCCAGAACGACCACAGCCGTGCGGCCATCCACCCGGCCGTACCGTGCCCGCCCGACGTCGGTTCGAGTACCACCCGGGAACCCCGCGGCGCGTGCGCGGCCTCGCTCAGCGCGGCCGGGAACACGAAACTGCGGGTACCGGCGCCGCCGCGGATCGGGACCGTCGTGTCCGCGGTCCCGTGCACGTGCCAGAAGTCGATGGGCGTTGTGGCCGGCACCGGTGCCCAGCCGGACGCTGAACCGCAGGCAGTGAAGACCTCGGGGTGCAGCGCGCACGCATCCCACGCCAGTGCACCACCGGCTGAGAACCCCGCGACGAAGACGCGTGCAAACGGCCCGTCTACCGCGGCAGCGTCGGCGACGATGGCGAGCAGATACCCGACGTCATCCTGCGGGCCCCCGGCCCAGCCGCCACCCACGTTCCAGTCGCCGGCCAGCGACTCCCCTAGCGCGAGCACGTAGCCGTTATCACGGGCGTGCTGCTGCCATCCCGTCGTGGCCGCGTTGCCCGTTGACCAGAACGTGTCGTTCGCGTTCTGCGCGTCCAGGCCGGTGCCCGGCAGGCCGATGACCAGGGTGTTGCCGGTGCCGGACAGCCAGTAGGTACGCCCGCTGGCCAGCGCCCGGTGCAGGCCGGTCAGGGTCGTGGACTTCGCGTCCGCGCCCGACGAGCTGGCCACCACGGTCAGCGCCAATATGAGCAGCGCAGTCAGCCACCCCCGGGCCCGCATCGTCACAGCGCACCATCCGGGGCAGCGTCCGGCCACGGCGTAGACGTGTTGCTGATCATCGTACCGATGTCGTCGTTGGTTGAGACGTACGTTCGGGTCAGCTTGTAGACGCGGCCCGCGTACTGGCCTGCATGCCACTCCTCTCGGAGCGTGATGGTGGTCCACCGTTCCACGCTTTCCGCGGAGCCATTCGGCGCCACGGACTTGCTGAGCCAGGACAGTCGGTCGACTTCGATGACCTCGGGGTTGGCGAGTGGTGACATCTTGGGGGCTCCCTGAGTTGGTCTGGGTCGTACGTCAAGAACTATGACACGACAGCTGACATCGCGTCAATCATCCTGACGTCCCTGGGGTTCGCTTGCCGTCAAACTCCGCCACCGTCCGCGGCGGCACGACGGTTGATCCGCAGTTGCGCCATGACCCTGTCCTTCAGTTCGGCGGCGTGCCGCGCCAACATGACCAACTCGACCTGGGTCATCCCACGCAGGATCCGTTCGGCCTCAGTGACGTCCTCCGCGGTGATCGCCAGCAGCGCTTCCGACTCCACGAAGTTCGTCCCGTACTTGGTCATCGGCCGGTTCATTGCCGTCCCTGCTCCACGCCCTCGGACGGGTACACCGTCTGTGTCCATCCTCGCCGCCCCCCAGCGTCCGGACTGAGGCCCGAAACCAGTCGGGCCGGCATCTGTGGATCCCCGCACGCCACAGCGTGACTCAGGGCCGCGATGCGACGTTCCACGGCGACCCGGGGAACGATCGCCAGCGCGCCACACGTGTCGCACCACTCGACCACACCCGCTGGGTCATCGATGAGGGTCTGCACGGTCACCGGTCGCCCACCGGGATCATCTCGCGCTCGATGATGTCGGCGATCTGCGCGAACGTCATCCCGAGGTCGTTCATGTCCGACAGCACGTAGCCGTCGACGTACCCGGAGTAGCGTCGTGGGTAGGAGACCGGCACGCGCCCGTCGTCCACGCCGTAATACTCCATGACGGCGGGGGGCATTATTGCCATCTGCGCCCCGTCCGCATCGTCGTGCGGGACGAAGACGAACGACGACGATTCGTAGGAATTCCAACTGCCGAGACCGCTGATCTCGCAGGCGACCCCCAGACAGCAATAGCCGTCGACATCCCGCAGAGCGTTCGAGGTCTGCGGGTATCTGCCGGACCGGAGTGCGGCCACCCATTCCTTCCGGCGGGCGACGATTACCGGCGAGACGTCGGTGAGGTAGTCGGTGTTCATTGTGCATCCTTCCGGTTGTCCAGCGTCCGTGAGATTTCCTGAATGCTGCGCTCGAGGAGGATCACGGCCTCCCGTGCCTGCTTGATGACGTCATCTGTGGGGGGTTTCGGCTTGACGCGGTAGCCCTGACCGCGGATGGCGTTGACCTGCCATCCTTCGCGGCGCAGGTTCCGGGCAGCAGTGCCCGCTGCACTCCACAAACGCTGCTGTCCCCCCTCGAGGGTAAGGTCGATTCCGATCGATTCGGCCAGCTCCTCGTATGTGATCAAGGCGCCGGGGGTGGCGTGCCGGAACACCGTGGATGCCTTCCGCCACAGGGCCTCGCCGGATTCAGGCGCGAATGGCACGACGTCCACCGCCCATCCGGTGCCGGCCGCCCTCACCGCGTTCGGATGGCAGCGAGTACAGGTAGTGGCCACCGGTGAACCAGTTGCGCAGCCTGTCGAGCAGCCGACGCACCGCGTTCACGCGGTGATCCCGAGGCGCTCAGCCCGGGCCGCGCCCAGTTGGTCACGGACGATGTCCACCGCGTCGGTCGGCAGGTACTGCTCGTCGCCGATGCCGGCCGCTGCGGACGGGTCGTAGTCGGCCGCGTTCATGAGGATTTTGAGCGCCCACGCGAATGCGTAGAACTCGCCGCGGGCGTACGCCTCGTCACGCTTCGTCGGAGCGTTCATGAACCGGTGAGCGGCGAGGCAGAGTTGATGCCGGATGAATGGCGCGGCATGCGAGTAGTGCACGGTGAAGGTGGACATGGTTTCCTTTCGATCGGCGGGGCGGGGCCCGGGGTCAAGGGGCCGATAGCAGCGCGCTCAGTCGATGCCGACCTTGCCGCTCACGAGGGTGATGTGAACGGTGGCCGAAACCTTCTTCGCGCCGTTCGAGTGGAGCGTCTTGTGCCCCAGCACGGTCCCCGGCGCGTCCCTGCCCTGCGAGTTCGGCGAGAGGACCGTGAAGTCGCAGCGGAACACGCCCGCCGACTTCAGGCCGTTCTGCGCGGACATGGTGAAGTCCAGGCCGGAGATTGCCGGGGTCGTGTAGGTGTACGACGGGTAGGCCACGCTGCGCCGATCGGTGCGGAAGCCGTAGCCGAACGTGTAGCCGGGCGCGCGGCCACCGTTCATGACGCAGTCGACGCGGATCTTGAATGTCGACGTGGTGATGGCGACGCCGCAAGCGGCCAACGTGGCGGCCAACGTGACCGCGAGCGCGAAGAGCAGTCGCTTCATGCACACCCCTTCCGGTGGGTGGTGGTAGTGCCTTTCCAACACCGACGACGTTACAGTACGACGTGTGACACGGTCAAGTACGACATGAGTTGGCCCGGTCGTCCGGGGGTGGACGACCGGGCCGGGACCGGCGGGGAGAGCTACGCGGCCGGGGGTGCCACGTACACCGGTTGCTTAACCGCGCCGAGCAGCACGCCGAACAGGGGACTGACCTTCGTCTCCAGCAGACGCGCGAGCGCGTAGTAGCCGGCCTGGCACACCACGATCAGCCAGGCGGAGATCTGATCCTGGTAGCTGTGCAGGTTCAGCCAGTCGAACCCGTGCGCGGCCAGCCAGGCCAGTACCGCACCGACGACCGCGGGCACCACCGTACGAATCACTGACGTGACGACGCCGCTCATGGCGTCTGCCCGGGAGCGAGCTTGCCGGCGATGTCGTCCAGCGTTCCGGCGATCGTCGTCAGCAGGGTCTGGACCTCGTCCAGCCGGTTGTTCGTGCCCTTCACCGAACCGCTCTCGTGCGCCGGATCCGGTCGCACCATCGTCTCGTACATGCCGGACGCTTGCCGGTTCAGGTCTGCGCGCAGACCCTTCAGTTCCGCGAGGAGCTCGTCCGCGGACGCTGCCATGATGCCCTCCCACTCGTCGCCACCGTCGTCGTAGTAGAACCTGACCCGGTCCATGTACCACCCGTACGGGAAGTTCGGCCCAGGGTCGCTGTGCGTGGTGCCGCCGAACACCAGTCGGATGTCGTTGTGCGTGCAGAACCCGGACTGCCGCGCCGCGAGCTGGGTCAGGGTCAGCCAGCGTGGCTGCACGCCGTCCCGAACGCAGGCCGCCGCGTTGTAGCGCGCGGACCGGTCGAGCATGGACTGACCGTTCGGCGACAGCCACTCCTCGCGTGTCAGGTTCACCGACCCGCAGTGTTCGCTACCGCGTGTAAACCCGTTCGCGCCGGGCCCAACGTGCCAGGCGATGTGGTCGGCCGGCACCATCATCACACCGTCGGCTGGGTCGAAGATGTCGTGCGCGGACGTACCCGCACCACCCTGGCTGGCGGGCCGGCCGAACCAGTTCCGGGCCAGACCTGCGGCGTTGCCGACCGACATCGGACCCTCAGTCGAGTGGATCACCCGGATCCGGGCGAGCTGGCCGAAAGACGGCCCGTACTCGGCGGCCCTGATGAACGGCAGCCGAAGGTCGGCGACACTCATTCGGCGTTCATCGCTTGCTCGACGTCCGCGGCGATCCGGTCGAGCACTTCCTGAGGCACCTCGTGGCCGCCGGACCCCGTGGCGTAGGTCTGCTCGTACTCTGCCGCGCTGAGGTCCCTGAGTTCCCGCAGGGAGCCGTCGTCGTTCTGTTCGGGCATGGATCCTCCGTCTGTCGGTTGGTGCGGCCCTAGTTGCCGCTGGGGGCCGGCAATGGGCCGGCGAACGCTGTGCAGCCCAGCGCAACGTACGCCCGCCGGGCGGCCACCTCGGTGGTCTTGCCGCGGGGCGAGGTGAAACCAGGCTCTCCGGGCTTGGACACGAAGGTCAGCAGGAACACGCAGACCGCGTTGCCGGTGTCCGCGCTGGACCGTTGCGTCGCCGCGATCGCCTCGCTGGCCTTGTTCTGGGCGATGGATGCCTGCCGGCTGAACGCGAAGATCGACACGCTCAGCGAGGCAACCGACAGGACGGCCACGCCGATGATGAACGACGTCAGCACCCTGTACGGGATGCGAGAAACCATCACTGCTCCGTTCTGCGTGGCGGGCGCTGCCGAAGCTCGGCCCGCAGCCGGGCAGACTCCTCACGTTCGGCCTTCAGCGCATCGCCGTAGATCTCCGCCAAGTTGATCGCGTTCTCCCGTTCCTTCGCCTCGCGCATACGGGCACGCTCAGCGTCGCGCGCCTTGCGGGCCGCTACAAGCCCGAAACCCGCGGTGATGATCGTCCCCGTCAGGCTGAACAGGCCGGTGACGACCGCCACGACTACGCCAATGTTCAACCCAGCCCCCTTGAACGGTATGGCGTCCCCACCTGACACATTGTGCGGCCGGCCCCGTTCCCGGGTCACGGGAACGGGGTCGGCCGGCTATCGCAGGGACGCCTACGGTTCGCGCGTGTCCCCGGTCGGATGGGTGCCGGTGCCGTGCAGTGCGTCGGAGATCAACTGTTCCCGCCTGGCCACCCGGCCCTTGTCGGCCTGGCCGTTGCGTCTCTCGTGCTCGATCAGCGACCGCTGGAGCTTCGAGAACGCCTTACGGCTGCGCTCAACCGGGGCGCTCGCCCCGTCAGAGCCACGCTTCGCCACTACTTCATCCTCTGGTTCGTACGGGCGTTCCGCCCGGGTAGGTGATCAGTACTCCGGCCTTGTCGGCGCGCTCGATCATGTCCTTGGTGCCATGCGTCCAGTGCGGGCCGGCCGCATCGAACCGGCAGCCAACCTGCTCGCACACCACCGGGAACGCGAGTACTTCGTTCACCGGAGGGCGCCGCTCAAGCATCGCGGCGTTCCGCAGCACCCCGGCCGCCCGCGGGTTGGAATCCCAGTCCGCGGGCATGCTCTGCTCCGTGACCAACCCGCGCATACGGTCGCACCATGCGGCCGCGAACAGGTCCGCCCCTCTTGGGTTCGCGCCGTGCCGAACCACGAGACGTTCGTGCATCTTGACGCGCTGGGTCAAGGCGGCGGCAACGCTGTGCGCGGACGGCCAGGACCGTGAACCAGTGACGATCACCACGTAGGTCACGACTTGGCCGCCGCCTGCCGGGCCGCCGCCCGGGACGGGTAAGTGATCCCCTCGAAGTACCAGTCGTCTCCGACCTTGACGACACCGGGCGGCCCGTCGTAGGTGAGTTCCAGCACCAGACCTACCGCCGTGGCGTACCTGTCGATGAACTCGACGGTGCCGTGAATGTCGGCCGACTCGTACATCGACACCGAGGAGCGGGAGACGCCCATCTTCGTCGCCACCTGAATGATGGTCAGGCCGAGAGCCTTGCGCCGGGCGACAAGCCGGGCGCGCAGTGCCCCCGACAGTGTCTGAGGGAACGTAGTCGTCATGCTCGCTGACCTTCCTTCCTCTCGATTTCGTGGGTGAACAGGTTCGCGGCTGCGATTTGCAGCGAACGGACCCTTCGGTAACCGGCGGGCGTGCCGAACGTCTGCCGCTGATAGCCGATCGGTCCCTTGCCGGCGGCCGTGTCACAGCTGATCAGGGTCGACGAGATCCCCTGCACGGCGTCCGGCCAGTGGATCGCCAGCGTGGCCAGTAGGCCGGCCAGAGCTGCCTCGTCAAGCCTCATGACGGCCCGTCGGCCGACTGCCTCACGTGGGCCTTCGATGACCTCACCGGCGACCGACAGGCCGTCGCGCACTTCGTAGAACTCCTGAGTAGAACGGGCCACGACGGAACGGGGCGTCATGTCGTGTCACGCCGCTTCCCGTGCACCCCCGCGATGAACTCCCACTCGCTCCAGGAGATCAACGCCTTGCTGCCACCAGCCAGACTGACGAGAACACCCTTGTCAGTGAAGTTGAACACGACGAGACCGTCTGTGGTCGCGATCGTGACTCTTACCTCGTACTCCATGTCTGCACTCCTCTCTCCTCGGGGTGGATACCGGCCCCCGGGGGTGGGGGCCGGCACCGGGGGCCCGTCAGGCCTCACGCATCACGTCGCCGTGCGGGCAGCTCGGCAAGCCGGTGTCGATCCAGTGACGGGTGGTGCGGACCGTGTAGCCGCACGGGGCAACCAGCTTGATCATGCGCGTGGTCTGCTTGCCGGGGCCGGAGTGAATGGGCGGCAGGGTGGCTACGGTGCCGCCGTTGCCCGGAACGGGGGCCGGCGCTACCACCTTGGTGGGCTGCAAGGCGCCGTGCGGGAAGTCGCCCAGTTCGGCGGCCAGGACAGCGAGTTCGGCGGCGAGCGCGACGCTCGGGGGGGTGAAGGTCATCGGGCCTTCGAAACCGAGCTTGGCCGCGGTGACCGCGAACGCGCCACGGTGCCCGCTGGCGACGTCATCGGCCGCGTGGACGAGTTCGTGCAGCAGGGTGACCAGCATGGCGGCCGGATCGCCCTCCACGGGGGAGATGAAGATGTGGTTCACGTCGTCGGCGCTGGCGCGCTTGGCCCAGCACTGGCCGAGGATGGTGCCGTTTTCACGCTTGGCGCCGTAGCCGAACCCGACCGAGATGTGCAGCTTCTCTGGGAGCGGCGCGCCGGCCTCGACGAACCAAGGCCGGAAGGTCTCGACTGCGGTGTGCAGCCAGGCCTCGCGGGTGATCTCCATCCGGTGTTCGATGCTGGTCATTGCTGGCCCCTTCCGGTGGGCTCGCTTCCCTGACGTCAAGAAGCATGACACGTGCAAACGGGCCGCGTCAAGTCTTTTGACGGGTCAGTGTCGGCGTTCCTTGTGGGTCGGGCCTCTTGACGTACGACTCTGGCGGCACCTGCATCCACTGGCAGGCTGCGAGGAACGTGCCCAGCTCTGGCGCGTCACCGTGACGAGTCAACCGACTCATCGTTGCCTTGGACGTGCCCATCTCTTCGGCTGCCGCACGCAGGCTCATCCCACCGCGGCGCCAGCATTCGATCAGCAAGTCGTTAGCGAACAGGCGTGCGTCGATGACATCACGGGTCTTCACGGGCGCTCCGTCCGGCCAGCGTCAAGATACTTGCCACCCAGGACGGTAGTGTGTAACTTCCGTAACGGCAACTCGAGTTCGAGACGGGTGGTACACATGCGGGACACCTGCAGAGACTGCGGCCAGCCGGTCCGCAAGATCGAACGTGGCCAGTGTCGGGCCTGTTATGAGGTGGAGCTGGCGGAGCAGACCGGTCACTTCGGCGGCTGCGCCGAGCTGCCCAGACGGTGTCAGCGATGAAGGATCCCGACGTGCTCCACAGCACCGACGACGACGGTTGTCCGTGGTGCCCGCACGACCACAGCGCCGTGACGCCGTGCCCCGACGGCGAGTGGCTCGAGGCCGACGGGTCGGCGCTCTCTGCCGAGCTTGACCGGCTCGCCGCTGCGGTGGCCGAGCTGCCGGACGCTTGCCGGCCGCGGAGTGTCGCGTGTGGACATCTGCGCTGCCGGGCGGCGTGCCTGCTCTGGCCTGTCGGTGCGGTCGTGGTCTGGCCTGTCGGTGCGGTCGTGGTCTGGTTCTTGACGCCGCTGGCCGTGGCCGCGTTGATCGTCATCCTGTGGCTGGACCCGGCGCTGCTGTTCTGACTGCTCCCGGCCGCACGCTGGGATGGGCATCCCGTGCGGCCGGGAGTGCACCACAGCAAGCGGCCGCCCCCGGGTCCGGAAGTACCTGGGGGCGGCCTACCGACTCGACGGAGACGAGAGGGCAATGACAGAGCTTACCGACGCGGGCGGCGCGGGCGCGATTCCAGACGGCCGGAAGTTGTTGCTGGAGATCGCCAAGCTGAACCGCGAGATCCGGTGGCTGCGGCAGCGCATGCTGCCGACCTTGGTCACCGAGGAGTACCCGCGGGCCGACGACGTCGCTCCGGCGGTCTACGACGAGTTGGCGCGCGACACGTTCACCGCTGACCAGCTGGCGCGACGTGATGGCCGATGAGCGACCGGCCGACCAGGGGTCAACTCCTCGCGCAACTTGCCGACCGCTGCGACGAGGTGTCCCGCCTGCGCGCCGAGCTGGCGCGAGCGCGCGCCGAGCTGGACGACTGGCGGGAGATCTCCCGCCGACAGCTGATCCGCAACGCCGAACTGGCCCGGACGCAGATCGTGTTCGTCACCGAACCGAAGACGACACCGGCCGGCTTGCCGGCCCGGCTCGTCGAACAGCAAGCCGTCATGTACCGGCGGGCAACCAGACCGAAGGGAAGAGGCTAGTGGCCAATAACAGTGAGGGTCCGGCACGTGGTGTGATCACCGCGGCCGTGTTCAAGGTGTTCCTCGCGCGCCCCGGGTCGGTGCTGCACGTCGACGAACTGTCCGAGGTGACCGGCTACACGAAGAATCAGGTGCAGTCCTGCGTGCTGAACATGCGGCGTAGGAGCGAACACTTGATGCGCGACATCGAGGTCGTCATCAACGGTTCGGCCTGGCGGTACGTGCCGAACCGCGACCGTGCCGGCATCGAGCCGACCGCACCCCTGTCTCAGGTGGTCTCTGCGACCACCGGCCGGCCGGTCAAGCCAGCGACGGAGCGGCCGGTGAAGTCCGCGGTGAACACGGGCCGGCCGCTGTACGAGGAGCTGTTCAACGACACCGTCCGGGGTCTGCTGCTGCTGCGGTCGGAATCGGGCGGCTTGTTCATCGCTCGGCCGGTCGACATTCCCGGCTCGCTCAGCTGATGACTTCGACTGGACGCAGACGATGACCGGCCAGATCCTGGACAACACCTGGCGCACTAGCCGCCCGGAACGCGAGACCACGCTGATCACGGCCTGGACCGGCGACGGCAAGCCGCTCATCACGATCACCTGCGCCACCGACGGAACAGTCCGAATCGAGCAGCACACCAGCGACACCCTGAACGTGCGGGTGACGCGGGACGGCCCAGCCGGCTACCACTCCGAGACCAAGGAGGTGGCCGCCGGCTACAACGCGGTCACTCTCCTCGCGGGGGCGACACCGTGACGACCGAGGAGGGTCTGCGCCGCGGTGACGCGGCCGGGCGGATGGGCGACAGCTTCGACGTGCGTGGCGGGATCAAGCGTGGTCGTCGGAACTATCAGATCGGCACGGCGTTCGCGATCCTGATCGGGCATGCCGGGCATGAAGATCCGCAGGCTGCGTACGGCGAGGCGTGCGAGTGGATCGCGGATCTGCTTGCCACGTCGGGACCGGAATACCGGCGGCTGGTGGCGCTGGCTGCGGGCGTGGTGCAGATGATCGCCTTAGACGTGGCCGAGTCTCGGCCGATGCCGGTACGCGAAGACCGGAAGGAGCTACCGCAGCAATGAAGCGACACGTGCAACTCGAGTTCAACAACACCGACGGGCCAGTCAGGGTGACGGAATCGACGTTCCTCAACTGGGTGCGGGAGTACGCGAACTGCCCTGCCACCAGCAACACGAACCGTGCCGCCATCGGCCTGGCTGGTTCGAACCCGCGCGCGGTGCAACTCGACGCGGAGTTGCGCTCACTGCGCAGAGACGACCAGACATGGCAGGGCCGGGAACAGCTCGGCAAAGCCCTGCGGCTCCTGCATGAGCTGTGGCCCGAGGTCGACTTCCCGGGCTCGCCCGACCTTCCCGGCAGCCCACAGTGAGCGCGTTCACGCCGCCGATCCGGCGGGTCAACCGGGGCCGCGGGCACTCCTACGAGGATGCCCACGGCCGGAAGGTCCCCGGCGTGACCACCGTGCTCAAGTCGCTTCCGAAAGACGGGCTGATCAGCTGGGCTGCGAACGCGACCGCTGACTACGTGCTCGACAACTGGCGGCAGCTGGCCACGAGCAGGCCCAGCGAGCGGGCCGCCGCGCTGCGGCACGCCCGGTACGACGCGGTCAACAAGGCGGCCGGCAAAGGCAAGGTGATTCACTCCCTCGGTGAGCGCCTCGTCATCGGCGCCCAGGTCAACGTCCCTGATGGGCTCGAGGGATACGTCGACGGCTACGTCGACTTCCTCGACCAACACGATGTGAGTGCCGTGCACATCGAAGGGGTTGTCGCTTCCTACGACGATCCGGTGTACGCGGGCACGTTCGACCTGATAGCTGACCTCACGGCGGACCTGGGGGACGGCCCGTTCCGCTCCCGCTGGTTGCTCGACCTGAAGACCGGCAAGGGCGTGTACGGCGAGATGGCGTTGCAGCTCGCGGCCTACCGGTACGCGCCCGCGCTGTCGATCGGTGAGCGCGGCAACTGGCATGAGATCCCCATGCCGGACGTCGACAACGTCGGTGTCGTCCACCTGTCCTCACGGCAACTCTCCGACGGCACCTTCGCCGGGTCGTACCAACTTCTACCGGTCATCGCGGACCTGAACACGTTCGAGATGTTCGCCAAGGTCTATCAGCAGTGGGAGATCCTCGACGAACTGAAGCTCCTCGTCGGCGAACCTGCACTGCCGCCGTCGAAGGTGCGCCGCATGCAGCTGACCCCCGTCCCCGGCGCCATCGAGGAGTTCATCGAGGAGGCCGGCGATCACGGGTCCGTCGAAGTGGTCGGCGATGACGAGTAACCCGCCATCGGACGTCAGGATCTTCGACAACTTCATCGGCACAGCCGGTCAGTTGGCGACGTTCATGAAGTCGCTGGTGGAAGTGCAGCGAGTGATGCCGGACATCGCCAAGGGCAAGGTAGCCACGGTCGAGACGAAAGCCGGGGGCACATACACCTACGACTACGCGGACCTGTCTGACGTGTCGAAGGTGCTGCTGCCGCTGCTGACGAAGTCCGGGTTCGCGTGGTCGACCCTGCCCATGTGGGCGGACACCTCCCGGGTGGTGCTGCGGTACATGCTCGGCCACGACTCTGGCGGCGTGCTGTGGGGTGACTACCCGATCAACCTGGGTGGCTCTCCGCAGGCGGCCGGTTCGGCGATCACCTACGCGCGCCGGTACTGCCTGTGCGCGGTGGTCGGTGCCGCACCCAAGGGCGACGACGACGACGCGACTACGGCACCGCGCGGGACGGCCCAGCGGCGCACCCCAGCAGCCAAGCCCGCGGCCGCGCGGACGGCGGCCAACGCCGCCGCACCCGATGCGCAGAAGACCGCGCAGAGAACCCCCCAGGCCTCCGGCGCGTGGTCCCCCGCGCAGCGTTCGAAGATCATGGCGTCGTTCACCGACGCCGGCATCGAAGATCGCAGCGAACGGCTGGCCATCACCAGTGCCATAGTCGGCCGGTGGCTCGAGTCGTCGAACGAACTCACCCACGGCGACGCCTCGAAGGTGATCGAGACCCTCGAGGCCGTGCGAGCCAGCGGCGAGCCGTTCACCGCCTGGCAGGCCAAGCTCGTCTACCCGGAGCGCGCCAACGTGCAGAGGAACGACCAGTGAAGATCAACGAGCGTCTGCGAGGTCACCCAGTCATGAGCGCGGCGGCCGAGCTGCATGCGATCTACTCCCGGATCCCGCAGATGGAAGGCTGCGACGGTTCATGTGCCGTTGCCTGCGTGTCCGTCCCGGCCGGCCCCGGCGAGGCTGAGCAGCTCGCACAGGCCGGCGCGCGGCTCACCGGTCCACCTATGGGGGAGCTGGGCATCTGGCCTGCCGATGGCCAGCTGACGGCCGCGCCGGGGCATCGCTGCCCTGTGCTCGACCGGGCGACCAACCGGTGTACCGCGTACGAGGCCAGGCCGGCGATCTGCCGGCTCTACGGGGCGGTCCCGGAGATGCCCTGCGTGCGGGGATGCCGACCGGTCGGCGGGGTGCTGCGCACGTCGACGGCGCGGCGCATACTGCGGGCCGCGATGAGCGTCGCGGCCGACCGGACGGAGGACGGCGGGTGACTGACCTCGACAGGTACGCGGAGGGCGCGTACGAGGCGTACGCGCGGACCCTACGCACGTGGTCTGACATTGACGGGCCAGCGTGGGGGGACCTGGGAGATCTCGGTCGACTCGCGTGGCTCAACGCCGCTTACCGCGTCCTGGGCATGGAGGCAGAAGACCGTCAGGCGGCCAACAGGGAGGCACTCGACCGGGCGGTATTGAATCGGGCAGCCAACCGGGCAGGCCCGGACCGCACGTGAGCGAACGTGTAAACGCACAACCACAGACGGAGGCATGAAGTGGCAGAACGCATCGCACGCCCACCCATCCGGCTGGGCGCCGGATTCCCCGACGGCCAGCTCATGGGGGCCACCGACAAGGACGTGACCGGCTTCCTCGCCGAGAACCCCGACGGGGCGGTGATAGACCGCTACGCCCTCGTCAGGCTCGTCCGGCGGCAGACCACCCGCTCCGATGAGACCCTCGCCGAAGTCGCCATCCTGCGGGTTGCAGCCATCGAGCTGCTGCCCGACGACGTGGTGCAGCCGATCGCCGAACGCATCTCCGCGGCGGAGTGGATGGCGCAGCTACGCGCCGAGCGACTGGGGGACAACACCCTGGACTTCGCTTCCGCCGCCCAAGCCGAGTCGCTCGCGGAGATCCGCGACAAGGTGCACCTCTGGGCCAACGAGGCTGAGGTGCCGCCGGAGGAGCTGGCCGCGGAGATCCGCAAGGTCGTCCCCAACGTGCCGGACGACATCGACGTGCTGCGCGACGTCAAGGTGCTGTCGGAGTTCCTGACCATCATCCGGGAACGGGAAGACGACGAGTTCGACGCGGCCGTCGCGGCCAGCGCGCCCGGTGGCAAGACCGACGTGAAGACCCAGCGCTCGCGCAGCACCCGCGCCGGGAAGGCGCCCGAACCCGTGGACACACCGCAGTCCGAGGAGTAGACCCGCAGTCCTGGGCGCCGCACCGGTCCGGTTCCCGGTGCGGCGCCCTACCCATCTCGCCGGGGGGCGCGTCGTGGACATCTACCAGTACACCGAGTACGGCGTTGAGCTGCTCGCCGGTGAGATCGCCACCGCGGCCACCTTCGAGCAGTGCGAGCGTTACGGTCCCGCCAAATGGATCGTGCGCCGCGAAGTGATCGTCAGCATCACTGACACCGACTACGAGTACACCATCGGGCAGTGGCAGCGGCTGCCGTGAGCAGGCGGCCGACACTCGGATCCGGCGGCCGGCGCACCGCCACCTGCCCGCAGTGCGCCGCGCAGATCTACTGGGCCACCGCACCGTGGGGGAAGGTCATGCTCGAGCCTTTCCCCGACCCTGACGGGCGACTCCAGGTGGACGTATTCGGGTCAGGTCTCCTCGTGCTCGGCCCGGCCGACAAGCCGAGCAGCATCACCAAACGGTGGGAGCGGCATTCCTGCGCTGCCCGCGGAGTGCCCCGACCGAAACCGCAACCCGAACAGCTCGACCTGTTCTGAACGAGAGGCGAAGTCGTATGGCCGAAGACCCGGACGAATTCGTCGGAATGTACGAGACCGTCACGCCTGCCGCTAAGGCCGCCCTCGACCGTGTGATCCGCGGCGGCATACAGGACCTTGCGGTCGCAGACGGTCTCGTGATCGGCATCTATCGCAACTTCGGGCTAGCCGGCACGTTCGCCGCGGTCGTCTACTGGACGGGGGCGATGCTGGACGTACTCCTGCCGTTCGGTCCCGGGTCCGGCATGTGGGCATCGGGATGGGGAGATGGCCAGCGCGGAATCATCGATACTGACTTGCTCAGCCCACATCAGAGAGCGCTGCAATTCTTCGTGAGCGCCCGCATCAACGGCGACGAAGACACGATGACGGCCGTAATGGAGACGGTCCTCTCGGAAGGCCCGGAATCGTTCGGCGAATTCATCGCGGTCACCCTCAACGGGTGCGCGAGCACCATTCGGAGATTCGCTCCACAGGGTCCATCCACACCTGGGGAGGACGCTCGGTGAGGTGGGTCAAGCTCGACCCGGCCATGTTCGAGAACCCCCAGGTGCGACAGCTCAGCGACAAGGCGTTCCGGATGTACGTGCAGGCGATCTTGTGGACAGCCTACTACCAGCGTGACGGCATCGTCACGGAGAGCGCTGTCTCGTCCCTGCTCGGCCGACGCAAGTGGCGCATGGTTGTCGCGGAGCTGCACGCCGCGGGCTTGATCCACTTCGCTGGCGAACCCTGCGATTCGTGCGACGAGGATGTACGAATCCGCAGATTGAAGGTTCTTCAATCTGGAGATTGGCACATTCACGAATACCTCCGATTCAACCTGTCGAATCACGAGATTCGACGGCGTCAAGAACGCGACAGGGGGTACAAGAAGCGCAGGTCAGAGCGCCGCTCTAGCCCGGATGGCCCAACGACTTTCCGATCGGAAGTTCCGATCGGAAAAAACGTCTCGACAGAACAACATGAACGCGCGCCCGCACCTACGACGAACTACAACTACCCGCTTACTCACGCTGACAGCCCCCCCTCTTGTACCGGCACGGACGCGCGAGATGGGGGGAATGCAACCCCATCGCACCTCGACGACCTGATCGCCACTGTCCGCGGCGTACGTCCGTTCTGGTCACCGAAAGACATCGCCCGTGCCGCCGACGCCTGCGCCGCCACCGGACGTACCCCCCAGGACACGCTTGCGGCACTCCTGCGGGTTGCGGTGGATCCGCGCACTAGCCACCCGAATCGGGTGGTCGCCGACGGGCCCTGGTGGCGACCCATCACCGACCACGGCGAGACCGAGTCGAAATCCGATGCCCGAATTCGCCGGACCATCGCGCTCGGCGAACGGCTCGAACGGGAACGGCTCGAACGCGAAGCGCTCGAACGCCGGGCCGGAATGCGTGCCCTGGACGGAGGAACCGAATGACCGAACAGCAGGTCGCACTCGTACTGGCCAAAGTCCAGGCATTCGACAACCGCGATATCGGCGAAGGCGTGGTGCACGCATGGTTCGAGGCGCTAGGTGACCTCGACTTCGCTGAATGCCTGCGGGCCGTTACATTCCACTTCGCCGAATCCAAGGAATGGCTCATGCCGGCGCACATTCGAGAGATCGTCGCGCCAGCCCCATCACGCCTTCCCTCGGCGCGTTCTTTGAGCGACCACTTCGCCGACTGGCCGGAGGCCGACAAGGCCGGGCCCGGCTACCGCGAATTCCTGGACGCCAAAGCCGCGCTCGACCACCGCGGCCCGGACCCGGCCGCCGCGCCGGAGCGCGACCCGGTGCGGGCCCGGGCGCTCGACCGGGCCCGGCGCGAGCGTCCCGCCACCCCGTGGGCAGCCCACCGCGGGTTCGCACGCTCAAACCCCTCGACAGACGGCCCGGAAGAGGCCGTACCATCCAAGGACACCGGCCGGCCCTAGTTCGTGTCCCAGTTTCAGTTCTGGAGGGCGGCGAACGGGCACCAGCCGGCGACGGAGACCCGGAGGAGCCATGACGACGCGCGGACGCGACCCGGCCAACCACTACAAGCCGCGATGCAGGACATGCGGGACAACATGGACAGGGCAAGCTGTCTGCCACTGCGGGGCCTGCCACGAGAGCTTCACCAGCCTCAGCGCCTTCGACGCGCACCAGATCGGCGAACACTGCGCCCGGATCCGGGAAAACCAGGGCGGCAATACCGCGCAACTCGTCCGCGCCGACGGCCGCAAAATGCCACTCATTCGAAGCGGAAGAAACCTCTGGCACTATCCCGGCAGAGAGCCGACACCATGAGCTACATACTCGGAATCGACCCGTCCCTCACCGGCACCGGCGTCGCCACCCGCTACCGGTCCACCCGCATCGATGTCCGGCACATCCAAGTCGAAGGACGCCAGCTGCACACCCTGCTCCGCCGCCGGTGGATCTGCGGCACCATCACCGACCGCTGGCTCACCGGCGTCCGCCTCGCCGTCATCGAAGGCATGTACCCACGCATGCAGTCCGGCCAACACGACCGCGCCGCGCTCCACGGAGACATCGTCGACAAACTTGACAGGCGTGGCATCCACGTGGTCACCGTCCCGCCCACCGTGCTCAAGCAGTACGCCACCGGCAACGGCGCCGCCCGCAAGGACGACATGATCAGACAGGCCCTGCTGCTCCAACTCGGCGCGCCCGCCACCGACGACGAGGCCGACGCGCTCTGGCTCTGCGCCCTCGGACACGAACTCGCCGGAGACCGCATCGTCCAACTGCCCGCCGCGCAGATCGCCGTTGCCGGCAACCTCAGCGACGACGCATGGCTACGAGGCCGGCCCGACGACCTGCAGGCCAGCCGATGACCGAACAGACCCTGGGCTACCTGCTCGTGGTCAGCCTCGTCGCCGTCGGCGCGGTTCTGCTCTTCGACGCCGCCGTCTGGCTTGGCACCGCGCTCTACCGGCTCATCTCCGGCGAGCGGCACGTTCCGCGCTACCGCGGCGAACACCGGAAGGGACGACACCGCGCATGATCCGGCTACGTGTGCAGGCGGTACAGGCGTCGTTGCCGAGCACGTCCACGGTGACCGGGGTGTCCACCGCGGTGTCATCCCGGGCGACCGGCGCGACCGTGACCGTCACCGCCGTGGTGGCGAAGGACGCGGAGCAGTGGATCTACTGGTACGAGGTGTACGACCACTACAGCGGGGACAGCCTCGTTACCGGCACCAGACTCGCATGGCGACCCACCCTGGAAGCTGGCATCGCGGCACGCAACGCCCTCGCCTTCCCTGGCCCCGCGATATGAACACGAACGTCGTGATACTTGACGGCGGTCCCGAAGATGGCCGGGAGTTCCAACTCACCTTCGCCGCACCCGCGTACCTCAGCGTGCCCGAACGACGCGTGACCCAACTCTCGCCGGAGATCACCTATGTGTGGACAGCGACGACACACACATACCTCCGCCGTGGCACCGACCGGCACGGACGGACCCACTACCTCTACCAACCGACGCTGCTGAACGGCTCACTCTGCCGGTACTGCGGGCACTGGCCCATCGATCACCGCTACGCCGAACCGGCCATGCAGTGCCACCAATGCCCCAACGGGCTCTGCGAGCCGCGCGAACACGACAAGACGGAGAACCCACGATGACCGGCGGCGAACAGCTCGCCGACGCGGCCCGCCAGATCAACTGGAGCCGCTGGCCACGCATCGAACTACCCCACCCACCCGCCGCCATCTACTGGATCGCCGTAGCCCCCCAACTACTCGGCGAACTACGCAAGACCCCCATCGTCGGCATCCTCTACACCGGCCAGCTCGCCGAAGTCGCCGAACGCGGATTCATCTGCGTCCAGATCATCGACCTGGGAGCGCGCGAACACATCGACCCAGCCACCATCTGCGAACTTGACCTGACCGTTCAGCAAGACACAGGCGGCCGGCAGACCGTCACCGTAACCGGCCGGCGCATCCTCGGCAGACTGGGGTAACCTCGACAGCGCACCCGCCGGTACGGGCTCGCAGTCCGGGTTGGCCAAAGCCCCTGGGAACCTTGCAAGGACCCAGGGGCTTCACCATGCCCAGCTCAGACCGGATACTGCGTGTCCGGGTGCGCCGGGCAGCCGGTCACGAACGTCCCATGATCGAACCGTTGGCAGGCACTCTCGGTGGAGAAAGCCATCGCCGCGACCGCGGCGCCTACCTGGTACGTGTCTTCGCCGGTCAGCGCGGCATACATCGCCAGCGCCCCCGCGTAGCGCTCCTTGCGGACGCGGATCTCCCGCGGGTTCGTCGCATAGCCAATCTCACGGTGCATCGTGTCGAGCATCTTCATTGCCACTGCCTTGTCGTCCATCTCGGTCTCCCTCTGCCGTCTCCGTCGGTGCCTTACATCAGGAAGCATGACACGTGCAAACGTGCCGTGTCAAGTAATCTGACAGTGTGGTGGCCACGCGGCCCGCGTAACATCGCACACGGCCGGACGCTGGCCGGGTCTTCAACGTGATCCGTAGGTGCCAAGCCAGTGAGGTCCGATTGCAGGCTCTGGGCCGTTCACCCCAAGTGCTGGGTGGGCGGCCCTTAGCCTTGCCACATGGCCAAGATGCTCGGCAAAGCCGCATGGTGGCGAGTGCGCTGCTCCTGCTGCAACCCGGCCCGCACGCACGGCCAGCAACGCCAACGCGAACGTCAAGCATGGCGACGGGACTGGGCGTGAAGCGCAAGTACCCCAGCCGGCACGACGACATCCGGGCCGCATGGACGCCGCGCGTAAGCACCGGCAACGTCCTCTGCCAAGAGGTGGTGTGCCTCTACTCGGACAGGCGGATACTGCCGGGCATGGCGTGGGATCTCGCGCACAACGAAGACGGCACCACCTACCGCGGGCCCGCACACGCCAAATGCAACCGGTCCGAAGGGGCACGGCGCAGGCAGCGTCAACTAGGCCGACGCTCCCCCAAGCGCCAAGGTCTCATCGTCGACACAGTGAACGAGTGGTGATCATGTGGCATCGTTCAATATCACCCAGTGTAACTGTCGTCGCTGCACTGTGCGTAAGCAGCTCCGCCTTGATCGCATGGGTAACAGCCATGCTGTCACTACTAGGCGTAGGTCCACACTGGCTATGGGTAAGCCTGTGCATGACGACAGGCATCCTGTTGATGCTCGCATGCACCATCGTGTGGCGAGAAGACATCAGTCACCGACGGTGACGACAACTCGGACATTGCGGGAATTTTTTCTAGGGGGCGCCGGACA
>Ga0081455_10000890_pt1 | contig 38523 bp, 36 predicted proteins | sample TabmetS3T2R1_FD_70207 | JGI IMG/M metagenome (GOLD analysis project Ga0081455, IMG submission 70207) | Tabebuia heterophylla rhizosphere microbial communities from the University of Puerto Rico - S3T2R1 | ecosystem: Host-associated > Plants > Roots > Rhizosphere ... | reverse complement strand
TGGTGCGGATCTCTTGGAAGAGGTGACGCGGGGTGGAGCAGCCCGGTAGCTCGTCAGGCTCATAACCTGAAGGTCGTAGGTTCAAATCCTACCCCCGCAACCAATCCTTTCATTGTCCGGCCCGGACACATAGGACCCCGATCGCCGCCGACGACGCGCCCACCCATCAGCTCGTTTGAGCTCCCCAGGCCTTGGCGCGTGGCGGTGAGGCGTTAGCCTGTCTGGACCAGCCGACGGCGGATGGGGAAGAGGGCGAACCCGTAGCGTTGCGACAGGTAGCCCCAGATACCCCTTGGCGCAAACAGCATGACGAGGATGGCGAAGAGACCCAGCAGCATGAGGTACCAGGTGCCCAAATGCGCAAGATTGGTCTGCAGGATATAGAACACCAGCACACCCACGATCGGTCCCTCGATCGTGCCAATTCCACCGATCACCACAATGAAGATCACATATGCGGTCCAGTCGAGCACCGAGAATGCCGCATCGGGCGAGATGCGCGCCTTCTGCAGGTAGATTAGCGCACCGACCATGCCGGTAGCGGCGGCGGTGACCACGTAAACCCATAACTTGGTCTTGAAATTGTCGACTCCGACACTCTCGGCGGCGACCTCGGAGTCACGAATGGCGGCCAGTGCCAAGCCGTGTCGTGAGCGCAGGATCAAACACACGAGCGCAATGGTGCCCAGGGCGAGCACGAGGGCCGCCCAATAGGTAATGATGTCGCGCGCCGCAGATGTGCGCACGTCGAACAAAGCCTTCACCCACTCGATGCCAGCCACTTCATTTGTGACAAAGACCGGGAGCGACATGCCTGTGCCGCCACCCAGCGCTTTGAACTGCGCAAGCACGAGCCTATAGACCTCGGCGATGACCCAGGTGCCGATGGCAAAATAGGCGCCGCGCAAGCGGAATACGGCAAGCGCGGTGGGCAAAGCGAGCGTGCCGGCCAGTAGGCCGCAGAGCGGTATAGCGATTAACGCGTCGATTCCCAGATGCACGGTGGCGGCGAACATGAGATAGCCGCCTAGTCCGACGAACGCCTGCTGGCCTACCGATACCAGCCCGGCGTAACCCGCAAGCAGGTTCCAGAATTGTGCTAGGGCCAGCATGGTGAACACGAAGATCAGATCGTTGAGCAAGTCGCGCCCGGCAAATGCGGGAAGGGCCACGAGCAATGTCACAACGCCGCCGGTTGCCGCTGTGAGGTGCCGGCCAGACAGCGTTGCCACCGCGATCCGGAAGCGCCCTTGCCCCGCCTGCCCGGGCTCGAGCGTGGAGCGTATCTGACGGGGACTGAGCGCTGTCGGATAGACGATCGTTCGTTTCCCGCCGATCCTGCGCCGTGAGGAGATCCATTCCCGCCTGATGAAGTTGACCACTTCTTCCCAGCCGCGTCGCGCGAGCTCGGTGATCGCTTCCAAACGCGCGCGCAAATGCTTGCGCCAATCCGCCGCCCTTCTTTGATGCCCCGCAAACAGTCCCTGCGGACGCAGTACGAGCGCGGCAAGAAATGCCAGGTGCCCGGACAAGATCTGCCATTCCGGATTGATCTTGGCGCCGATCGCCTGCGCCACGCCAATCAGAATGCCCCCCGCCAGCGTACCCCACAGGCTGCCAAGGCCACCGATGATGACGGCCTCGAAGGCATGCAGCAGGCGCGCGGGGCCGATGGTGGGGTCGAAGTTGGCGCGCATGCCGAGATGGAGGGCAGACACGGCGATCACCACCATGGCGATGGCCGTGACCAGGGAGAAGATTCTGCCGTTGTCGATGCCCATCAGTTGAGCAACCTCCGGATCGTCGGAAGTGGCACGGAAGGCGCGACCGGTCTCGGTGCGATGGATCAAGTGGTTAAGCATCAAGATCACGGCAACAGCGGAGGCCAGGGTCAAGAGCTGGGTGGTTCCGACAGCGATGCCGCCGCCGAGGGCAATCGAGGCGGTCTCGATGGCCCCCGCTCTGAGCCGCTGGCTATCGGCCGAGAACACCTCGAGAAGCCCGTTCTGGATGATGATGGAGAGCCCGAAGGTAACGAGCAGCGGCGGCAGCACGTCCCTACCCAGCGTGCGGTTGAGCAGTTGGCTCTGCAGTCCGTAGCCAAAAGCGAACAGGAGCGGGCTTGCAAGGAGGGTGGCGAGAAACGGATCGATCCCGAGGACTTGCATCAGCGCCAGGATCACGAACGCGGCGAGTACGATGAAGTCACCGTGTGCCAGGTTGACAAGCCGCATGATGCCGAAGACAAGCGAGAGACCGGCAGCAAACAGCGCGTAAAGTCCACCCAGCATGATCCCCTGCAGGAGCGTGTTGGCCCACGCCGTCATTGGCCAAAATACGCAAGGTGGATCTGGTCGCGCGTGAGCGCGTCCGGGCGGCCTTCGAGCGACATGCGTCCCTCCTGAAAGCAGTAGACGCGGTTCGCCGCCTCGAGTGCCTGCACTATATCCTGCTCGACGAGTATGATGCCGGTACCGCTGGCCTTGATGCGGGGCAGCGCCGCGTAGATGCTGCGCACGATCAGCGGCGAAAGCCCCAGGCTGATTTCATCGCACAGCAGTGCGCGCGGGTTTGCCATCAAGGCACGACCGATGGCCGCCATCTGCTGCTCGCCGCCGGAGAGCGTATGCGAGGGGAAATGGCGCCTATTATGCAGGACGGGAAACAGTTCGTAGACCCGCGGCAATGTCCAATAGCCGTGGCCCAATCGACGATAACCACCGATCAGTAGATTCTCCTCGACGCTGAGTGACGGGAACAATCGGCGCCCCTCCGGCACTAGGGAAATGCCGGCCCGCACGATCTCGGCTGCCGGCAAGCCGCCGATCGGGCGTCCGGCGAGCCGGACGCTGCCGGGCTCGGTCGCGAGCAAGCCGACCACGGTCTTGAGGAAGGTCGATTTGCCGGCGCCGTTGGCGCCAATGATGGCCACGGTCTCGCCCTCCTCCAGCCTCAGATCGATGCCGTAGAGGGCCTGGAAATCGCCGTAAAAGGCGGTAAGGCGCCACGTTTCGAGCAGAGTCACGCTGGGCCCTCCCTGCCGCTCGCTTGAGCGGCGAAGCCGACGGCGCCGTCCCGGTGTCGAGCGGCGCAATTGGGCGCCGGCCTCCCTTGCTTTTCGCTCACGCTGCCAGCCCCAGGTAGATCTCCCGCACGTCGGCCGAGTTCATGACGGCGCGCGGCTGTCCTTCGGCGATTTTGCGTCCGAAGTTGAGCACGATCAGTCGGTCGACCACCGCCAGCAGCGCGTGCACAATGTGTTCGATCCAGACGATCGTCACGCCATCGGCGCGAATGCCGCGAATGGTGGCAACGAGCTCATGGCACTCACTCTCGGTGAGGCCGCCGGCGATCTCATCTAGCAGCAGCAGCTTGGGCGCGGTCGCGAGCGCGCGCGCCATCTCGAGGCGTTTGCGCTGCAGTAGCGTCAGGGTGCCGGCGACGGTGTTGGCGTGTCGCAGCAATTTCGTGCGCTCGAGAATTTCGGCGCAGAAGTCGCTCGCTGACCGCACCGGCATTGTGCATCCGTGCGTAGCCGCGACAAGCAAATTCTCAAACACCGTCAGATGCTCGAACGGCTGCGGGATCTGGTGGGAACGGCCGATGCCGGCGCGGCAGCGCTGATATGTCTTGAGCGCCGTGATGTCGCTTCCCTCAAGCAGGATGCGGCCGGAATCGGCGTCCAGATTTCCGGCAATAAGATTAAATAGCGTCGACTTGCCGGCACCATTGGGCCCGACGATACCAACCGCATTGCCCTCGAGTACCTGCAGCTCGACGCCGTCCACGGCCTTGAGCGAGCCGAAAGATTTGCTAAGGCGCCGGGTTTCAAGCAGCGTCGCCGGATAGAAAGCGGGACCGGGTCGCGGCCCGGCCCCGATGAAGATGCCCATTCAGGTGATCGCTTCCATCTTGCCGCCTACGGGGATCTCCGGCGCAGTGCGGTTGTCGGTGATAACAATGTCGTACTTGCTGCCGTCCTTGAGACGCCACTGGCCCCCGACCAGGGGTGTCTTGGTCACGTTCTTGGCCGCGAACGGGGGCAGGCCTTTTCCGTTCCACTCCACCCTGCCGACCACCGTGTCGAGCTTGGTGGCGCGGATTGCCTCCACGGTCGCCTTGGCGTTGCCAACCTCTTTGGTCCGCTTCAGGACATCTGTCGCCACCTCAAACAGCGAGTGGATGAAGCCGATCGGCTGAGTCCACTGCTTTTTGGTGGCCCCCTCATAGGCATTGGCGAGCTCTTTGGCGCTCTGGCCCGTGAGTGAGGACTTGTATGGATGGCTTGGGGACCACCACACCTCCGAGGACAGGTTGTGGCCGTCCTTGCCGAGCGCCTCCACCGCCACTGGGAACAGGATTGCCTTGCCGACCGAAGCGGCCCTGGGCTTGAAGCCCTGCTGCAGCGCCTGTTTCCAAAAGGTGGTGAAGTCGGGCGGCAGCACAACACCCGTGACGATCTGGCAGCTGGCGTTCTTGAAGGCGGTGATCTGGGCGGAAAAGTTGTCGGTCAGGTTCTGATAGCGTCCGGGATCGACGAGCTTGTAGCCCTCCTTCTCGAGCACGGGCGGAAAGCCCACCTGCTTGTCACCCCAGGCGTTGCCGTCCCCGTCGTTGGGGAAGAGCGCGCCGACCGACTTGTTGGTCTCGACCTGGCTCCACATGTTGGTGAAGACGGCGATCACATCCTCCAGCCCCCAAAAGTAGTGGTAGACATAGTTGAAGGGCTTCCACGCCGGCGGTCCACCCGCTGCATTGGCCTGCTGGCCGATGAACCAGGGCTGCCAGGGCGCTTTGGTGGAGACGCAGGCGACCTCCTCGATTTCGCACTGGGTGCAGACGGGGTTGGTGGTCTCAGGCGTCGATGCCACCAACATCAAATCGACCTTGTCGCGGACGATCAGCTCCTTGGCCACCTCGGCCGCGCGGTTGGGATTGGACTGGCTATCGCGCACGCTGACCTCCAAAGGCCGCGCGGCATTGCCGATTTTTAAGCCACCCTTCATCGCCTCGCGGAACTGGCTGAGCACGAAATTGTCGGCCTCGGCGAAGGCAGCAAGCGGACCAGTCTGTGGGCTGACATAGCCGAGCTTGATCGGTTTGGCCTGGGCATGCACCGCCGGGGCCGAGACGTTTCCCGTCGTCAATGCTGCCCCGCCGGCGAATGCATACTTGATGAGCTGGCGGCGATCCATGTCTCTAGGTTTGCTGGCTCTCTTAGTCACCTCTTATCCTCCCTGAACGAACGGCTCGGATGCGGTCGGTTTGCGCACCGAACCGATGCGGCCTCGCCAAGCGCGCGGCATCTCCTCGGCTTGCTGACCCGTCCCAAGGGATGTTGCGCGTGCGTCTTTTTTGCGCCGGCCGACGAACCGTTCCAGCGCGATCTTCAGGGAGGGGTACTGCAGTGTCAACCGCTGCATGAAGGGCGCCCTCTGCGGAGGTCAGCTGAGCCCGGCTTCTTGGCGCAGGACCGGCGCTTGCCAGGCTTTCGGGCAACGCCTATCGTTTGCCGCCATTCTGGCAACAGGCCCAATCTACAATCTGAACAACAGGGTGGCTGTGCTCGCTTGCGCGGACCGGCACGACAGGGAGGACGAACAATGTCTCAAGCGGCATTCGAAGATCAGATCGCATTCGCCAGGCGGCCGGAGACGACAGCCAAGCTCACCGGCTCCCGTCCCATGACCGGTGAAGAATTCCTGGAATCGCTGCGCGATGGCCGCGAGGTCTACATCTATGGCGAACGCGTCAAGGATGTCACCGTGCATCCAGCCTTCCGCAACACCGCGCGCATGATCGCTCGGCTATACGACGCGCTCAACGACCCCAAGCACAAGGACAAGCTGTTGGTGCCGACCGACACGGGTAACGGCGGCATGACGCACGCCTACTTCAAATGCCCGAAGACGATCGAGGAATCCGTCGCGGGCCGCGATGCCATCGCCGAATGGGCTAGAATCTGCTACGGCTGGCTCGGTCGCGCGCCCGATTACAAGGCGGCGTTTCTCGGCACGCTTGGCGCCAACGCGGAATTCTATCATCCCTGGCAGGAGAATGCGAAACGTTGGTATCGGTTCAGCCAGGAGCGCTTGCCGTTCGTCAACCACGCCATCATCCACCCACCCGTCGACCGCAACCGTCCGCCGCAGGAAGTGGGCGACGTTTACTGTCACGTGGAAAAGGAAACCGACGCCGGTATCGTCGTTTCGGGCGCCAAGGTGGTGGCCACCGGTTCTGCCCTCACCAACTACACGTTCGTTGCCCACCACGGTCTAATCCCGGTCGGCGACAAGAGCTTCGCTGCCATCTTCATGATCCCGACCGGTGCACCGGGCGTGAAGCTAATCTGCCGCCCCTCCTACGAGATGACCTCAACCGTGATGGGCAGCCCCTTCGACTATCCGCTCTCCTCGCGTATCGACGAAAACGATGCCGTGTTCATCATGGACAAGGTGCTGGTGCCCTGGGAGAACGTGTTCTGCTACGGTGACGTGGAGAAGGCGAACAACTTCTTCCCGCAAACCGGCTTCCTACCGCGTGCGTTGCTGCACGGCTGCACCCGCCTTGCCGTTAAGCTCGACTTCATCGCCGGGCTGCTCTTGAAGGCGGTGGAGGCAACGGGCTCCAAGGACTTCCGCGGCGTGCAGGCCAATGTCGGCGAGGTGCTCGTATGGCGCAACCTGTTCTGGGGACTGACCGAGGCCATGGTACGCAATCCCAAGCCATGGATCGGCGACTACCTGCTACCCGACATCGAGCCGGCGGGCGCCTATCAGATCACCTCGACCATGGCCTACACCAAGATCAAGTACATCATCGAGCAGACGGTGGCGTCGGGTCTGATCTATCTCAACTCGCACTCGCGCGACTTCAAGAATCCTGAGATCCGCCCCTATCTCGACAAGTACATGCGTGGCTCCAACGGCTATGCTGCTGTCGATCGGGTTAAGCTCTTGAAGTTGCTATGGGACGCGATGGGCACCGAGTTCGGCGGCCGGCACGAGCTTTATGAGATCAATTACGGCGGCTCGACCGAGGAGATCCGGCGCTATGTGCTGTTTGGAGCCCAAGCGCTCGGCACCGCCGACAAGCTCAAAGGGTTCGTTGAAAAATGCATGGCCGAGTACGACCTCGACGGCTGGAAGGTGCCGGACCTTACCAATCCTGGTCCGCTCAGCCACCACGCCAGCGACGAGGTTCGTGGTCAGGCGCCAACATTGGTCGGTGGCGACGCCTCCAGTGCAACTCGCCCGTCCGGGTCGGGTCTGAAAAGCGGCGACTATCCGGCGGGGTTCCGCAACCCCTTCGCGGAAAAGTAAGCCAGCAGAAATGGTCCGAGTGCGCCGCTAGTTGCTTGCAACCAGCGGCTAGCGGTTGCGCCGTTCCCGGCTACCCCTTGGCGGGCCGCGCCTGCGGATTGACGAACCCGCCTGTGGTCGGAATGGCTTCCTTCTGGGAAGCCGGCTCCCGGTCGCTCGCCCCCCCTTCGGTGATCTCCCGCGGGGAGGCCGCTGGCGAGACCGACCGGGCGTAGGGGTGGAAGAAGCCGCCGTTCATGGTCTCAAGCATTCCTGCCATGGCTCGATCCTCATCCTGGCCTCGCGGGGTAGCTGCGGCTATGCTACGCGAAAATGGGTTAACAAATCCTCCCGCAACGTGCCGGTTCGGCGCAACTTGCGCTCGCTCGGGGGGGCTCTCAACGGCACCCAGATAAGCCCGCTGGATCGCCGTGTCCCGCCGCAACTCGGCGGCCAATCCGGAGCGCACGATCTGGCCGTTCTCCAAAACATAGACACGATGCGCCAGGCGCAGGCTCTGGTGCACGTTCTGCTCCACCAGCACCACCGACAACCCGCGCTCGCTGATGGTGCGCAGCGTGGCGAACAAATCTTTGACGAGCGCTGGCCCGAGACCCAGTGACGGCTCGTCGAGCAAAAGGATTTTTGGCTCCGACATGAGGGCTCGGGCGATCGCCAGCATCTGCTGCTCACCGCCGCTCATGGTCCGTGCGAGCTGATTGCGCCGCTCCGCCAGCCTCGGGAACATCGCCAATTGCTCTTCGAGCTGGCGCACCTCGTTGGCGCGCGCATGCGGTGTGTAGGCCCCCATGCGCAGATTGTCGATGACTGTCATGTCGCCGAACAGCCGGCGGCCTTCGGGCACCAGTGAAATGCCGGCGGCCACGATCCTATGCGGCGGCTCGTCGACAATCGAACGGCCCTCGAACTCGATGCGACCGCCCGGGTGCGGCCGCAGGAAGCCGGCGACCGTATTGAGGAGCGTGGTCTTGCCGGCGCCGTTGGCGCCGAGGATGACGGTGGTGCGGCCGGCGTCGACGCTGAGTGAGACGTCGTGCAGGGCCTCGTGCTTTCCGTAGGCAACCGAGATCCTCTCAAGCCGCAGCATCGTCGGCTCCGAGGTAGGCGCGCATCACCTCGGGCTCGGAAAGTACGGTCTGCGGCGTACCTTCCGCGATCCGCTCGCCCGCGTTCATCACCAGCACTCGTGCGCACAGCGCACGAATAGCCTCCATGACGTGCTCGACCATCACGATGGTGATGCCATCCTTGTGGATCAACTGAATCAACTCGATGCCGGTCCTGAGCTCCGTCGGATTGAGGCCTGCCAGCCACTCGTCGAGCAGCAGGAGTCGCGGGTGGTTGGCAAGGGCGCGGGCAAGCTCGAGCCGCTTCTGATCGATATAGGTAAGTTGGGCGCCGAGCTGATCACCGCGACCGCCGAGCCCGACGCGCTCGAGCAGCGCCTCGGCTTCGCGCGCGGCAGGGGCGGGCGCCACCGGCTCGGAACCGAACATGCGCCCGAGCATGACGTTCTCTTTGACCGTCATGAAACGCAGGACCCGTACGAGCTGGAAGGTGCGCGCAACGCGCGCGCGGCAGATGCGGAATGCCGGCCAGCCGAGGATGTCGACACCCTCGAAGAGTATTGCGCCGGCGTCCGGCCGCAGCTCGCCCGTGACGAGATTGAGAACGGTCGTCTTGCCGGAGCCGTTGGGACCGATCAGGCCGGTTATGCTGCCTTGGCGGATATCGAACGAGAGGTCACGTACTGCCGCTAGGCCGCCGAAAGACTTCCGCAAACCGCGCACGCTGAGCAGGGCATGGTCGTCCGGTCTGGCCATGGCTCCGCTCATGTCCGCCACAGCCTGGCCAGGCGGGCTGTGAAGCCCCGGCCGGCAGCCCAGGAGTGATAGGCGCGCTCGACCAGCGGTGCGATGCCGCCCGGCAGGAAATAGACGATCACCACGAAACACAGTCCGAGCGCGATCGGAAAGTGGCGGGGAAAGGTGCCGGAGAGGTATTCCGACAGCAGGATCAGCGGAATGGCGCCTAGCGCCGGTCCCCACGGCCGGCTCGGGCCGCCCAGGAGAGCGGCAATCAGGACTTCGAAAGACCGGGAGTTGTTGAAGGCGATACTGGCGTCGATGTAGGGGTAGCGCAGCGCCAGGACCGCGCCCACGACCGCCATCACCGATGCCGAGATGGCGAAGCACAGCACTTTGACACGTGTCGCGTCGATGCCGGTGTGGCGCGCGACCGTTTCATCCTCGCCGATGGCGCGCAGAGCATATCCGATCCGCAGCCGGCTCACATACCAGCTGCCAACCATCGTCAGGAGCGCGAGCGCGAGCAGCACCTGATAGATCGTGACGTTGGACACGTCGGCGAAAATGTATCGTGTCGCCGTTCTGTTGATCTTTATTTCCCACCAGTTGACCACCTGGTGCACCAGCTCGGTGAGGCCGAACGTGAACACCACGAAGTACACCCCGCGCAACCGGAGCGTGGAGAGACCCACGATCAGGGCCACGAGAAACCCGACGACGGCCGTCGCCAGCAACGCGATCGCCATGGGCACATGGACGTGCAGGATCGCCAGGGTGTAGATGCCGACGCCGAAGAAGGCGGCGGTGGCGAGTGAGATATAGCGTGTCGTGCCAGAGAAGAATGCCCAGGCTGTTGACAACGCGATGTTAGCGTAGAGCAGCAGCAGAAGCGACAGCACGTAGCCAGAGGCAACGAGGGGCAGCAGCGCCAGTGCGAGTACCGCCAGTGCGCCGAGCGCGATGGCGGGCCAGTCTTTCGCCACGAGCTCAAGCACGGGTGAACAACCCCGTCGGCCGCAGCAGCAGTACCAGCATGAACAGGCTGAAGTTGATGGCAATAGTAAGGGCGGGGTCGAGAAGGTAGCCGCCGAGCGATTCGACCACGCCCAACAGCAGACCGGCCGCCAACGTGCCGGTCACCCGGCCGACGCCGGCCATGATGACCACGATCAGCGCCTTAAGGGTGTACTCGACACCGGTCGTGGCGCTGAAGGAGATGAAGGTGGAAACCAGCATGCCGGCAGCGGCCGCCAACGCACCGCCGGCGGCGAATGCGAGCGCGGAGAACCTGCGAACATCGACACCGACGATGCTCGCCGCCAAGGGATCTATCGTGATGGCCCTGAGCGCGCCGCCGACACGCGTATGCCGCAGCACGACGAACAGCGCCAGCGCCAGCAAGCTGGCGCCGATGAAGGCCGCGAGCCGGTTCAGCGCCACCGTTGCACCGCCGAGGTTGACCGGCACCGACAGGAAGCTATAGCCGCGCACTTCGCCGCCCCAGTTGACCAGAGTCAGGCCCTGGAACACGAAAAGTAGGCCGAAGGTGACGAGCACTACGTCGGCATCAAGCCCATCTTGGTCCGGCGCTCGGCGGATCAGGGGCATCATGAGGTACTGATACATCAGCCAGTTCATCGCGAAGGCTATGGGCAGGCTGATGAAAAGGCTCAGGAGTGGGTTGAGCTTCCAGAGCATGAGCGAGAAGAAAGCCGCAAACGCGCCGCCCAGGAAGAATTCGCCATACGAGAGATTTAATATGCGCGCCACGCCGTATTGCAGGTTGAGGCCGAGCGCCACCAGCCCGTACATGCCGCCGAGCAACAGGCCATTGAGAAACACTTCGAACAGGATCACAGCTGCGCCCCGAGCCTGCAAGCAAACGGGTCAGGCCGGCTCGCTCGACCTGACCCGCAGTTTGCACCGCCTATCGCCGCAAGTCACGACCACTGCGGCTTCGGAAACAGCATCGGCTTGGCGCCCGCCTTGTCAGAGGGGAAGAGACACGCCAGCTCTCCGTTCTGCCACTGCCCCACCGCCCAAGGATTAGCGTTAAGCTGGTTGACGTATTTTATGTCTCCCCACACCGTCTTGAACGTGCCGCTCGCAATCACATCGCGGATCTTCTTGCGGTCGATCTCGCCGACTGTCTCGATCGCCTCCTGCGTGATCTGAAGGGCCGAGTACACGTTCACCGTGCCGGCCTCGTATACACGGTTGAACATGGCTTGGTGGGCCTTGGCGAACTCGTCCATCCCGATCCCGCTCGCATCGGCGGGGCCATATACGAGGATGCCGTCCACCTTGTTGCCAAATTTCGCCTTGTAGGTGGGGAATACGCCGCCGATCGCCACGTACATGACTTGGGGATTGAAGCCCACGATCTGCATCTGCTCAGTCAACATGAACGTGTCGGGCGGATAGCTAAACGCGAGGAAGGCGTCTGGATTTGTCGCCATGGCCTCGCGGATCAGAGGCTGCAGGTCTGCGGCACCCAACGGGTAGCTCTTGGTGAATACCACTTCGATCCCGTCCGCCTTCGCTGCTACAAGAAACGCCTCGTTGTTCTCCACGCCGTATTCCACGGTCGGATGAACGGTCGCGACGCGCCCCTTGATTTTGCCCTGCTTCTTCAGGTCGGCGAGGGCGGTGGAGAGCGCGCCGCTCGACGCCTTCGGCTGTGCAATGTTCCAGAATGCGTACGGCCACCTCGGCCCCTGCTCATACGTTTTGTTCGTCGTAGCCGTCGTCATGATCACCGGATACTCGGCCTTGTTGATGATCGGCGCGGACGCGAGATTCATGTGGCTGGCATAGGGGCTCAGGATCATGTCCACCTTGTCCTGCTGAATCAGGCGCTCGGTGAGCTTGAGCAATTCGTCCGGCTTACCCTGGTCATCGTAGCTGACGTATTCGATCGGCACCTTCTTGTTGTACTTCTTGAGCATGATGCCGCCGGCATCGTTTACACGCTTCTGCCAGAGCTTGTAGGCCGAGATGGTCGTCGAGTCGGCGCCCGGCGCGAGTGGGCCCGACATGGTGACCGCGTAGCCGAACCGGAGCTTGTCAGGCGCCGATTGCGCCTGAGCCGGCACGTGCGGCAGGGTCGCGGCACCGACGGCTGCTGCGCTACCTCTCACGAAGGTGCGTCTGTCCATCATTTCCTCCCAATTTTGTTGATGCACTGCGCCAAAAGAGGAACTCGTGCATTCTTGCTTCGATCTTGTCGTCGCGCTTGCATGCCCCCTCGCGGGGCGCGCTCAGCTCAGGAACCTCGCGACCTCGTCGACGGCCTCGCGCCTTTCCAAATGCACAAGATGGCCCGCGCCTTTGAATATCCTGACGTCGGCGTTGGGGATGAACTTGCGCCAAGTCTGCGCCTGTCCAACAGGAATGACCTTGTCCTCATCGCCCCAAACAATCAGGGTCGGCATTTTAATGCGGTGCAGGTAGCGCATGAACTTGGGGTCGCCGGGGCGCTCCCAGAAGAGCCGTGCCACCGTCGTCGCCTCGCGATATCGATCGGCCATGAAATCCAGGTCGGGCTTCTCCGGCAGCCGCTTCTTCAACACCTCAAAGTCGGATACCAGCAGGCCCGGCACCTGCTCGCCCGGCACTGCCAAGATGTCGAGCATAGGATGCATCGCATCGATCATGCCGGCGGGAGCGATCAGCGCCAGCCTTTTGACACGATGCGCATGCTCGCTGGCGAACTTGGCGGCAAGATAGCCGCCGAGCGACAGTCCGACCAGGTTGAACCGGTCGAGCCGCAGCGTGTCGAACAATTCGAGATAGTGCATGACGTAGTCATGCATCTCGGTGAAGCTTGCGTCGTCCCCAGATTCTCCGAACCCCGGGTGATAGGGGACAATCACACGGTACTTCTCGGTCCACGGCTCGGCGAAGTCGAAGCCGTCGACCGTGCCGGCGCCATGGAAGAAGACGACAGGCTCGCCGGACCCCGCGCTGTAGACGACCGTCTTCACACCGTCGATGGTGTAGGTCTCACGCTCGAACTTGGCCATGAGTGCCCCCGCTATTCGGCTGCCGTCCGCAGCGCCGGAGCGGCGCGTGTGCGCAGTCGCGGCATGACGTCCTCGGCGAACAGTGTGAGGTTCTTCACGGTCTTCCAGTGCGGCATGTCGGCGACGTGGGTGACGCAGTTGATGTGGTTCGTCTTCATCCAACGCGACCATTCGCCGAGCTGGTTGGCGACCTTGTCGGGTGTCCCGACGGCAATGAAGAACGACTTGCTGATGGCGGCGAAGTCGAATCCGCCGTGCAGCTTGTCTGCCATTGCGGCCCTGACTTTTAGCTGATCTGTGGAGAGATAGCCGGGCGGCGCCAGGAACTGCGGCGAGGTGCGGGCGAAGTCCTCGAAGAAGCGCTGCAGGTGCCCAATGTATTCCTGCTCCGCCCGCTCCTGGGTCTCAGCGACGTAGACAAACGTCAAAAGCGGTAGCTGGTCGGGACGCAGCGTGTGGCCGTAGTGGGCGGCGCGCTGGCGCAAATTCTCGTTGAGCTCGTGCGCCCGCTGTTGGGTGACGAACACGGATGCGTAGCCGAAGCCTAGCTCCGCCGCGATCTCGATGGTTTCGGGGCTACCGGTCCCGACCACATAGCAGGGTGGATGCGGCTTCTGATACGGGCGCGGCCACGGGTTCAGGAAGCGATAGGTGTAGAACTGACCGTAGTGGGTGGTCGGCCCATCCTCGGTCCAGGCCTGCAACATGATTTTCAGCGATTCTTTGAATTTTTCGCGCGCCGTGGCCGGATTGACGGGATTGGCCCAGTACTCCATGCCGGTGCCGAGAGGAAGCGCGATTTCGAGCCTGCCCTTCGACATGACGTCGAGAATGGCGTACTCCTCCGCCAGCCGGTTTGGCAGCATGAAGTTCGGCGGCGTGCCCCACACGCAGATGCGGGCGTTCTTGGTCTGCGGCACCAGCGCGGCGGCGATCAGGTTGGGCGTCGCCATCATGCTGTAGACGGTGTTGTGGTGTTCGTTGACGACCAAGGCGTCAAAGCCGAGTTGATCGGCGAGGACGAGCTCCTTCAGATAGCGGTTGTAGAGTTCATGTCCCTTCTCGGGGTCGTAGTACTTGTTGGGGAAGCTGACCCAGAGCGATTTGTAGTCCTTGTGATGATCCGGCAAGTAGACATACGGCATAAAATGCATCGAGTTGAACCGCATGGCTCCACTCATCCTGTCCTCCCTGAGCTATTCCCCCCGGCGCTCACCGGATCGACAGCGGTCAAACCGGCGCGGGCGAGCCGAAGGTTGGGTGCCCAACCATTGCCGATACATTGGTCGCAAACCACCTAACCTGCAAACGGAATCTGGATCTTTTGCCAAGCCCCATGCCAAGCGCGTCATGCACCGGTTGGCGCATGGCAGCCTTCCCATTCGGGCGAACTTGGAGCGCATTGGGAAGCGCCTGCGCCGGGGCTCACTGCAGATGGAGCAGCCAGGCCCCCGAAGTTTCCTCCGCCGGGCCTTGGCTGGCCGGCCTTCGCGAGGCGTGCTGGGCCATCCGTGCCGCCTCCCGCGCAATCTCGGCAAGCCCGCTGTCATCGCCAGGCGACATAATGTGGACGCCAGCTACCCCCTGGATCTCGCTCAGCTGCTCGACCAGCTCGAGGCAGATCCGGCGTCCCTCGCGCACTGGCTCGTGCGCACGCTCGAGCCGGGCGATGACGGCATCGGGGATAATCGAGCCCCGAAGCTTGTCGCGGATCCATCTGGCCGATCGCGCCGAGCGCAAGGCTGCGATCCCGATCAGCAATGGAAAGGCATCCACTCCGTTGTCCATCAGGCATTGGGCATAGCGCCGAGCGACGCCCGCATCTAGGCAGAATTGCGTTTGCGCAAACTGCGTGCCGGCATCGATCTTGGCCTTGAGCCGGGCGGGCTTCCAGCCGGCGGGGGGATCGATGGGAGAGTCGGCAGTACCGATCAGGAAGTGGGCCCTGCCAGCGATTTTCTGGCCCGACATCAGCTCCTGCCGGTCGCGCAAGCGTCGCGCCACCTCGGCGAGCCCGACCGAATCGATATCGAACACGGGCTTGGAGTCGGGCTGGTCGCCGGCAGAGGGATCATCGCCTCGCAGCAGGAGCAGGTTCTCGATGCCCAACGCCGCGGCAGCCAGCAGCTCGCTTTGTATCGCGATGCGATTGCGGTCACGGCAAGTCAGCTGCAGAATTGGCTCGATGCCACTCTCCAGCAACAGGGCTGCGGCGGCCAACGAGCTCATGTGCGAGCGCGCGCCGGCACCGTCTGTGACGTTGATGGCATCCGCCACGCCTTTCAATGGCGCAACCTTGGAAATGAGGTCTGCTCGATCGACGGAGACAGGCGGAACTACCTCGACCGTAACGGCGAACCTGCCGGATTGCAGGCAATCCCTGAAGCGGTTCACGCGAGACATGGGCATGTAACGACAGCGCCCCGTTTGCGTCGGCAACCACTGAAGCAAGCAGGCGCAACAATTGTCAACGCTCGTCCGCGAGTCGGCTGGCGCGATTTAGTCTGCCTGAATTTGAAGATAGCATCGCCGAGCGCGTACCCCCAGCACATCTCAAACAGGTTCTCAGGCCAGCCACCATGACCAGATGCCGGTGAAGCAGCTCCCCAGCCACCTGGTATTAGCCATGCGTACACTTCGTACAGCGTACTTCCTGACGATCGGTGAGATTGCGAGCATCGGCAAGGATCTTACCCGCCCCACACCTCGAGCGGCCGCCCCCGGGCAACCAGAGCGCGGCAAGCTTCGAGGTGTCCTCGATCAGGACGGCGTCCTCAGTATAGACCCGGTAGCACTGCCCGCGTTCGCCGCGATCGTCCATCGGCTCGATGACGCTTCGACGGACGATGCGGCCCATCAGCGCCACTCCGGAAGGTTGAGCTAAGTGTTGGTCGGAGCGGCGAGATTCGAACTCGCGACCCTTGCTCCCGAAGCCAATGCGCGGCTACCCGAGGCTCGGCCTTTCCACGTGACCAAGGACCGCCGATAGCAGCTGACCAAGCTGCAAATTAAGATGGTTGCGAGCCCCCGCAACCAAATTTCCCTGTCCGGCCCGGACACATGGGTAACCGAACCTACCTGAGACATGGGTGCCTAGGCCTACGAACCGCAGGTGCCATCATTAGCGGATCAAGCCGCAGCCCATGTGTCGTCGCCAAGTGCTTTGCGCTCCGCTGCGACTTTGTCATCGAGGCGGCACCAGTCAAGCAGACGGCAAACCAAGCTAAAATTGGCATTTCTACTCTCGGTCGAAGCGATCGGGCCGCGCTGACAGGGACCGCTCTCCAGAGTGTTGGCGTGGCCGGTAAGGCATGACACCTCCCTGCAGCGTCAAGGACTACAGATCGATGACGAGATAGTCCTCTTCGACCGAAACCTGGAACGTCTCGGCCGCGTAGGGCCCTTTGAGCAGTTGCGAGCCGGGTTCGACGCTGACGTGAAAATGCCTTGCCCAAACGGAGGTCGGATCGCACCAAGACTGCCCCGTACGGATGTCGAATTCCCAGCCGTGCCAGGGGCAGCGAATGAATTCCCCTAGGCGTGACAAACGATACTCCCCGGGCATGCTGGACTGCGCCAGGCCGACAATCATACCGCGGCACAGCTCGGCGCCCTTGTGCGGACAACGGTTGGAGAGCGCAAAGAATGTGCCGCCGATATTGAATAGGCCGATCTCACGGCCGCGCACGGTCACGATCTTGCAGCTGCCGGGGGCGACCTCGCCGACGCGGGCTATAACCTGCCGGCTCATTGCAAACCATAAAGCGCCTTGGCATTGTCCCGGAAGACCCTAGTCTTCTGCTCGTCTGTCAGTCTGCTCTGGAAGACCTGCCTTGGATCATCGAAGTCCCAATGCGGGTAGTCGGTCGAGAACATCAGCCGGTCCCAGCCGAGCCACTCCATGATCTCACTCAGGTGCTCAGGGTTTTCAGGCTCCTCGATCGGCTGCGTCGTAAACCAGACATGCTCGCGGACATACTCGGACGGTGGACGTCGCAAATGCGGGGTCTCCGCGCGCATGCGCTCCCAGTGCTTGTCCATGCGCCAGCTGAGCGCCGGCACCCAGGCGAAGCCGCCCTCAATCATTACGACCTTAAGCTTCGGGAAACGTTCCAGCACGCCCTCGAACACCAGGCTCGTCAACGTGTTCTGCATGCCCGTGGACATGGCGTAGTGCTCTTGGATGTAGTAGGTCGGCCAACCCGAGCTGGTCGATGCATGCCCGCCGCTGTAGCCCGCAACGTGCAGCGCCAGCGGCTTGCCGCAGCGCTCGGCCGCGGCGTATATCGGCCAGTAGCGGCGGTGACCGAGCGGATCGCTGGAGCGTGGCGAGATCATTACCTGGACAAATGCGGGATCGCCAGCGCGCCTTTCGATCTCTGTCACGGCATAGTCCGCGTTCTCCTGCGGCACGACTATTGCGGCGCGTAGTCTCGGCTCCTTTTTCACCCAGCACTCGAGCTGCCAGTCGTTAATCGCGCTGGAGAGAGCAGCACCGAAATCGAGGTTGCGCTCCTCCATCCCGCCGCGACTGAGCGCGATCAACATGCCGACCTCGACACCGTTGGCATCGAGGTGCTGCCTGCGCATCAAATCGAGATCCGAACCCGGTGGACCATTCTCGGGAAAGGAGTCCAGACGCATGCCGGCAGCCATCATACGCGGGTAGGGCAGCTGGCCATGCAAACCATGACGGAAATGCGTACCGAACGTGGCCATGTGTTCGCGCCATCGAGCCGACATGAAGGGGTGCAGTTCCGCAGGCGTCCGGTAGACAGGGTGAATGTCGCAGTCGACGATCTTCAGCCGTTGGGTCGCTGGCGCTTGCCGGACGGCGATATTCATCGGACCTCCTTTTCGCCCGTTCCCTGAGCTTGTCCCATTACTGGGTCGCGCAGGCGGGGATAGGTATCGCGCGGATTGTCGATCAGAATCTTTCCTATTGTGTCCTCGGGCAGACCGTCCGGCAAGATGTCGTCGGCGTCGAATTGCCAGTGGGGGTAATCGGTCGAGAACAACAACAGCCGGTCCGAGCCCATGTGCTGCAGCGTGCGCAACAGCATCTGAGGCTCGGCTCGCGGCGCATCGATAGGCTGCAGCGTGAAGCGTACGTGCTCGCGCACAATCTCCGCCGGCGACCGGTCGATCCAGGGCACCTCGGCGCGGACCCCGCGCCAGGTCTTGTTCGTGCGCCATAGCCAGGTCGGGAGCCAGGTGAATCCGGATTCGATGAGAACCACCCTCAGTTTCGAAAATTTCTGAAACACGCCTTCCGCGACCAGGCTCAGCAATTGGTTCTCGAATGCCGCCGATTGCGCCACGTAGTCCTCCACCCGGTAGGAAGGCCAACCTGAATAGGTTGGTGACGCCCGGTAGGTACTCCCAGCGTGGATGCCGATCGTGAGCTCGTGCTTTTCCGCCGCCGCATAGATGGGCCAGTGCGCACGCCGCCCGAGCAGCGTCTCGCCCATGGCGAGCAACAGCACCTGCACGAAGCGCCGGTCCGGAGCGACGCGCTCGATCTCGCGCACGGCGAGGTGGGGACTTTGCCCTGGAACCAGTATCGATGCGCGGAGGCGCGGCTCATGATCGAGCAGCTCTCTGGCCATCCAGTCGTTGACGGCCGAGCAGAGGGCAGCAGCCATGTCGTCGTTAAACAGAGCAACGGCGCCGTGCAGCGGATTGCAGATGGCGCATTGCACAGCGAACCGGTCGAGCGCGTTGCGCCGGATCGCATCGAGGTCGGCGGCTGGGGCACCCGACCGCATCCGCCAGTCCGGACGCGCCGACAGAGGAGAACTCGGCGGATAGCTGGATAGTGTGAAGGGCAACCGGTCAATGTGGCGGTTCGCAAACTGATCGGCCCAAAACTCGTCCAGATAGGGCAGCAGCGCTGGCACACTCGGCATGGCGGGGTGCAGGTCGCAGTCGATGGCACCATGGAGCGGCACTTTCATGGGCGCGATCCTAGCAGCGATGCCGGCTACAATGCCATATCTCGATCGATTGGCCGCCAAGCATTGAAATGGCGATCGAGCCGCACCAGCGCGGTGTTGATTACGAGCACCAGCGCGGTTGCCACCACGATGCCAGTAAACACCCCGGTCGTATCGAAATTCTGCCGCGAATACTCGATCATATAGCCCAGGCCCTCGTTGCCCACTAGGAACTCGCCAATAATGGTGGCGCTCACCGCGCGCGGCAAAGCGATCTTCAACGCCGTGAAGAAGAACGGCAGCAGGGCGTTCCAGATCACCTCGCGCGAGATCATTGCTTCGCTGGCACCAACGACGCGCGCCATGTTTATCAGATTTCGATCGACGTTCCGGATGCCCGCAAACACGGCAATGAAGACGGGATAGAACACCAGCAGGCCGACCAGCCAAAGCTTGGGCGCGTCGTCGATGCCGAACCACAGGATGAATAGCGGCACCAGGGCATACTTCGGAACACCGACCGACGCCATGATGTAGGGCTCGACTGCTCGGGTCAGCCGCGGCATGCGCCGCAACAGGAAAGGCAAGGCGACACCGAATGTACAACCGATGGCAAAGCCTTCGACCGAGAGCCTGAGCGTCACAGTGATATGCCGGAGCAGGCTGCCGGAAATACTGTCACTGACAATGCGCTGAAACACGTTGATGGGATCTGCGGCATAGAGCGGACCGGCGGCATCCGCGCCGACTTTCCAGGCGACCAGAAGCGCAACGCCGAGACCGATGCGCCCGACTGTCACGGCGTATTTTCGCCATTTGACCCGCGAGCGCTCCTCGCGATCGAGCTCGCTCTCGTGCATCGTCATTGTACTTGCACCCTGATGCGCTGATAGAGCGGCGCGAATTCCGGGTGGATCATGATGCCGCGAATGTCACGCGGACGGGGGATCGAATTGCGATGCTCGCCGGCGACGCTCGCCGGCGACCTCGATAGGACCAGCGTGCGATCGCCGAGCGCAATGGCTTCGACAATGTCATGCGTGACGAAGACGATGGTTTTGCGTCCGAGATTCCAGAGCCGCAGTAGGTCCTCCTGCAGCTGGGTGCGGGTTTGCGCGTCAAGCGCACCGAACGGCTCGTCCATAAGGATAATAGGCGGATCGTAGACGAGGGTACGGATGAGGGAGGCACGCTTGCGCATACCGCCTGACAGCTCGTGCGGATAGTGGTCCTCAAAGCCAGCCAGGCCGACTGCGCGGATCAGCATCTGCGCCTGCGCCCGCGTGTCCTCGTTGAGCCGCCGCTGCACTGTCAGCGGAAACAGGACGTTTTCCAAGGTCGTCCGCCAGGGGAGCAGGTTGTCTTCCTGCGTCACATAGCCGATCTTGCAGGCAAGCCCCGGCTTGAGCGACTTGGAATTGCCGATAGGGGCGGCGTGCGACTGCAAGCAGATCTCGCCGCCACTTGCCGTATCGATTTGGGCCAGGATGTTGAGCAGCGTGGTCTTGCCCGAGCCCGACGGACCAACGATGGTGAGGAACTCCCCTTCGTTGACGACGAAGCTTAGCTCCTGAATAACCCATGGCGATGGCTCGCGGCCGGCGCGATTACCAAAGCGCTTGCTTAAGCCGCGGACTTCCAGCAGCACCTCGGCCGCCATGGTCAGCTCCCTGCCTGCATGTCGAGATCCGGGCGCGGCCGCCAGCGCAAAAGCCGGCGCTCGACCACATTGACGCTCCAGTTACCCAGAAAGACGATGCAGGTCGTGGCCACCAGCGCCACGAACACACCAGTGGTGTCGAAATTCATGGCGCTAAGTTGGACGAGATATCCAAGCCCGCGATTGGCGGAAATCAGTTCGGCGATGACTGCACCACCGATCGAGTAGGGCATGGCGATGCGAAAGCCGGTGAAGATGTGGGGCACGGCGCCAGGAAAGACGATATGGCGCGCCACGTCGCGCTCGTTGGCACCCATGACCTGAGCCATCTGCACAAGCCGGGGGTCGAGCGCGCGCACGCCGGCCAGGGCACTGAAGTAGACGATGAAGAAGACCGTGATCGCCACTAGCGCGATTTTCGATTCGATGCCGATGCCGAACCACAAGATGAATAGGGGCGCTAGCGCCAGCTTCGGCGCACCGTAGCCGCCCACCATGAACGGGTCGAGGATGGCGGTGACAATTGGCAACCGACGCAGTGCAAATGGCAGCGCCGCTGCAGGCAATGCACCGATCAGGAAGCCGGCAGCCGCCTCGAGCAGAGTATAGGACGCATGGCGCAAGATCTCTCCACTCATGACGCCTTTGCCTAGCCGCGTGAGGACGCCCCAAGGTGATCCGACCCAGTAGGTGCCGAAAGCAAGGCTGAGCCCCTGCCAGAGTGCCAGCAGTACGATTAAGACGAGCAATTGGTCGCCACGCGTCCGCAGTGAACCTGCAAGGCGAGCCAGCCGCGCAAGATTGGGATCCTCAGTCCGTTGCCAGGTCGCCATTGCCTTCTTGCCAGCGCGTTGTGGTAGGCAGAATTCTCTTGTTACAAGACGCTCAAATGCGAACGATAGTTTGGGAGGATCGTATGTTCAAATGGCGAGCAAAGCTGGCCGCCGGCGCCCTGGCCATTGCGCTAGGGCTAGCTCCCGATGTCGCAAGGAGCCAACAGGAAACAGAGGTCACCTTTGCGATCCCAGCTCTGACGCTCACTTTCACGGCCCATTTCGTTGCCGAGGATGCAGGATTCTTCAAAAATGAGGGCCTCAGGATTTCAACCCGGAACCTCGTCGGTGTGGCCTCTCCCAACGCCGTCCTGGCCGGCAGCGCCGACTTCACCATGGGCACGGGACCCGTGTTCCTACGCGCTGCTGCCCAAGGACAGAAGTTCTTTGCCATCGCCAACTTAGTCGATCGGCCGATGGTTGAGCTGGTCATGCGCAAAGATGTCGCCGAGGCGGCAGGGCTCACCGACAAGATGCCGCTGCCGGAGCGGGCTAAGATGCTCAAGGGCAAGACCATCGCCATCCAGGGCGTTGGCAGCATTGTTCATGCCTGGCAGCGCTATGTCGCCAACCTCGGCGGGCTCGACGTCGAGAATGATGTGCGAATCGCACCGATGGATCCGCCGGCTATGCTGCCGGCACTCGAGAACAAGGCGGTCGATGGCTACGCCACATCCATGCCCTTCACGACCCAGTCGGTGGTCAAGGGCAGTGCGGTTATGCTCATGAGCGCGGTAAGCGATGCACCCGAGCTGCTGCCGTTTGCCTACGGCCTCATCTACACGCGCCCAGAGACCTGCCAGGTCAAGCGCGAGCTGTGCGCACGGGTGGCGCGCGCCTACATCGCGGCCGCTAAGATGATTCAGGATAAGCCAGCCGAGGTATTCACGATCCTGCAGAAGCGCTTCCCGAGAATGGACGAGCAGTTGCTTGCCGCCGCCTGGGGTGTGGCACAGAAGGCGCACGCCAAGGACATTCGGGTGACCGTGCCGCAACTCGAGAACTCACAAAAGGTCAGCCTAGCCGCCAAACTGCTCGATCCCAAGGACGCGCTGAAAACCTACGATGGGCTGTTCACCGACGAATTCGTGCGCTAATCGGAAGCTAACCTCACGTGCGATGGCAGTTAATGCGGCGGCCTTTGCATTGGTTGCCGCGGCGTATCCGGGCGCATCTGTCGAATACGTGCCCGTTTGGCACGAGCGCGAGTAACGGCTATGCCGACGGGGCGCGGGGAGCCTGCTGCTGGATTGGTCACGCCTGAGCCGGCCCTCTCCTCGCTTCTATGGTCAGTGCCCTGGCCTGCCCCTAAAAACATTTCGGGCGGACTGCGCCGCCGGCTATGTCAAAAGACGACCTCGAATTTAAAGGCTTCCGGTGTGCCCGCACCCGCAGCAGCCGCGGGCGCGCTCCCCGGGAGCCACAAAGGTGGCTGCGGGCCCCAGCAACCACCGACAGTTTTGTCCGGCCCGGAGATACAGATACGGGCGCAGGCGGTGACGTGGACTTGGCGGTCGTGGAGGGAATAATCGAGGTCCGGCAGGCCCTGGTTGGGGCGCAATTCCTCCCTCCGCATTCGGGGGCATCCTGCGCGCGCTACCGACATTTGGCTGCGTCAGATCGCGCCAAGCCCCAGAGTGATATCGACGCTCGATTTGTTCGAACGTGAATTCATTCTCCTCACTGGACCAAAAGATGGAGAGTGGCGACCGGCCGCGCGACAGGTTGCCAACGAACTAGGCATCCGCTCTCGACTTTTGCGATCGGGCTCGGCGGGGACTTCGAATCTGAGAACGACGATTGGGGGCCGCATCTATGGCCTCGATGCGGGGGGGTGCCGTGCTCGTGCGCCCCGACGGACATGTTGCCTGGCGGAGCCGCCGGCAACCGGTCGAGCTATTGTCTGCTATCCGATCAGCGCTCGTCACGTGCTCTGGCAGGGAGACTAGCTGGAAATGCTTGAGCTTCCTTTGTGACGCGCGCTCCCCGCGCGGGCTAGTTGATGCGTCCGGTCTCGCTGAGGCGGCAGTTTGCGGCCTTGCATATGGCCTCGGCAATGGCATCGTGGTCGTTGAGTAGTCGTAGAGACAGGAATATCTCCCATGTACTCCCTCAGGCCGAGCCACTCCTGTCGTCACGGGGCTGGCAAGCGAAACCCGTCACAAACATGGCCAATCCAGCATACCCCCAGGAAGGGAACAAGTTCACGAGAATGGTTGGCGAGCCGTGATAGGTCGCCTCTCCACCCCTTTTGCTCCGTGCAGCTTCAGGATGACTAGGCTGCGAAATCAGGCTATCGATATCACTGTGGAGCACGGTCTGGCTGATCGGGCAGCAAGGTGCTAGGGGGACGATGCGGACGCCAGCTACGAAGCTCGATGCCGCCTCAGTCAAGGTTTATCGCAAAGGCTCTGGCCCCACGCTCGTCCTGCTGCATTGCCTTGGCGTCGACCACGGCCTGTGGGACATCGCCGCGGCGGGGCTCGAGACAAGCTTCAGCCTGCTCAGCTACGACTTTCCAGGCCACGGCGAGGCGCGCGTCCCGAACCAGGCCTACGGAATCGAGGATCTCTCCGGGCAGCTGGCGGCATTGCTTGCACGCGAGGGCGTGGCTCGCGCCCACGTCGCCGGGATCTCGCTCGGCGGGCTGGTAGCGCAGCACTTTGCGGCCACACACACGCAGCTTGTCGAGCGCCTAATACTGATCGACACCACGCCGCGTTACGTTGATGACATGCGCCGCATGTGGGTCGAACGCGCCCACATTGCCCGCACGGCGGGTGTCGGTTCGCTGAGCGATGGCTTGCTGAAAATCTGGTTCACGGACGGATACCTCGCTGCCAACCCGCCAGCGGTGCGCTACGTGCGCGACCGCTTCGCCAAAGCCTCCGGCGAGGGCTACGCGCTGGCGTGCGAGGCACTCGGTGCTGCCGATTTGCGCCCAATTGCCGCAAGCATCCAGGCGCCAACGCTGGTTCTTTGCGGTACGGACGAATTGCCACCCTTCTTGGACGCCGCGCACTGGCTGCAGCAGAATATCAAGGCTGCGCAGCTTGCCTGGCTGTCGCCTGCCAAGCACGCCTCGATCCTGGAGCAGCCCGAGCAGTTCGCCGCTCACGCGCGTGCATTCTTGCGCCGCTGACACTTGAGAAATGAGTGGCGCTCAGCCATTCTGCGCTAGGCACGACATCCTCATGCGCATAGATGCCGGCGACAGCCGCCGCGGCTCAGACCTCGGACGGAGACGGGGCAGAACACATGAAGTTCGGGTTGTTCGGCGGGGCCAGGTCTGCGGGCGAAGGCTCCGTCGGCGACAGCCTCGGCTACCGCAAGTACATCGACTATGTCTTGCTGGCCGAGACGCTTGGCTATCACAGCGTGTTCGTGGTCGAGCACCACTTCACGGGCGTCGGGCAGCTCTCAGCCTCGCTCAATTTCCTGAGCTACCTTGCCGGACGCACGCAGCGCATACGCCTCGGCACGGCGGTGGTGGTGCTGCCCTGGCACAATCCGGCGCTGCTCGCCGAGCAGGTTGCCACGCTCGATCTGCTCTCCGCCGGCCGCCTTCGGCGTGGGCAAGGGTTATCGGCAAAGCGAGTTTTCGGGCTTCTGCGTTCCCATCGAGAAGGCCGCCGAGCGCTTCATCACGGCCAGCGCTGGCACTTCGACAACATCGTCATCGAGCCGCGCCCCGTTCAGCAACCGCATCCCCCCTTGTGGATGGGGGCGGGCGGCTTCGAGTCGATTAAGCGCGCGGCGCAGGGCGGCTTCAATCTCCTGCTCGACCAGATCGCCCCGATCGATCTCATCATCGAGCGCGTGGCGGTCTACAAGGGTGAGCTGCAGCACCTAGGGCGGCCGTATCGGCCCGGCATGATCGCCGTCGCGCGCGCACTGCAGATCATCGAAACTGAGGTGGAGCGCGAGCAGGCCCATGCGCTCAGAACCAAGGTGCTGAGGGCCATCGGAGATCTGGCGCGGGGGCCTGGCGCCGGGCGCTACCAGAACATCGGCTCGCATGCCGACCCCAACCTTGCCAGCGAGGACTCGGCGCTGCTGGGCACCCGCGAGGAGATCGTTGCCCGGCTGAAGAAGCTCGAGGCGGGCGGTGTCGACTACGTGCTGCTGGTCGATCCAATCGGCTCGCCCAACGCACTGAGCACATTCGCGGAGGGGATCATGCCGGCGTTTCCTGACCGCTGAGACCAGATCAGAGACCATCAGCGCACGTTTTGGCTGCCGTGTTGCCGTCGTGACCGGGGCCGGCCACGCTCTCGTAGACTAGATTGCGGCGCGGCATGGCGTTCGGGTTAGACCGCCATGGCGCCACGGTCATCGGTCCGGCAAACATCAGCTCTGATTTCGACAACCTGAAGACGGTCGATGCGCTGCCCGGGCGCAGTGTTGGCCTCAATGGCGACCTGCGGCGATCCGCCGACTGCGATGCGGTCATCAGCGCTGCACGTCGACCAGTTCGAACAGCTCAGAACACGATGCGCAGGGCTCCGCCTGCGTGATGGCCATCGTCTTCAACACCATGGGCACCCCCACCGCCTCATGTAGTTCCGAGGGGCAATCGAGCACATCTCCGGCTCGGGCAAGGTGCACTTCTGGATGGGCGAGCAGATCCTGGACTCGTATCAGACAGAGCGCCGGCTCTGGGGCAGGCCTGACCTCACACTCGGGCCCTGATCAGATGCCAAGATAGGTGGACTTAACTCGATCGTTGGCCCGCAGCTCGTCCGGGCGGGCGGAGTAGACCACCTGGCCCTTGCTCATCACATGCACATAGTCGACCAGCTTGAGGGCGAGCGCGGTGTTCTGCTCCACGAGCAGGATGGATAGGCCCTCCTGCTTCAGCTTTCCGATCGCCTCCCAAAGCCCTTGGATGATGATCGGCGCCAGCCCTTCGGAAGGTTCGTCCATCAGCAGGCAGTCCGGATTGGTCATCAGTCCGCGGCCGATGGCCAGCATCTGCTGCTCGCCGCCCGACAGCGTGTTGGCGCGCTGGCTGCCTCTCTCACGTAGGCGCGGGAACAGCGTGTAGACCCGCTCCAGGTCCCAACCATGGCGGACCACGCTCTGGTGGGCAACCTGCAGGTTCTCTCGCACGCTCAGGGTGGGAAAGACGCGCCGGCCCTGCGGCACGAGCCCCAAGCCGCCGCGCACCGAAGCAAACGAGGAGTTTTGCGTGATGTCGGCGCCTTTGAACAGGATCTTGCCGCGTCTCGGCGGATTGAAGCCGACGATCGAATTCACCAGTGTGGTCTTGCCCACGCCGTTGCGGCCGAGCACGCCCACGATCTGCCCTTGCGCGAGCTGCAGCGACAGCCCCTGGAGGACGTAGGCGTCCCCATAGTAGGTGTGGATGTCGTGGACCTCCAGAATGGCCATTAATCAATCAGTCCCCAAATAGATTTCCTGCACCTTCTTGCTGCTGCGGATTTGAGCGGTTGCGCCGCTTTCGAGGACCTCGCCGAAATGCAGGACAGTGATGTGGTCCGCCACGTCAAACACCACGTCCATGTCGTGCTCAATCAGCAGGATGGCGATGCTGGGATCGAGCCGCATCAAGAACCTTGCCATCTCAGCGGACTCACCCGACGACAGGCCCGCAGCCGGCTCATCCAGCAGCAGCAGCTTGGGATCGCTGGCGAGGCCGAGCACGATCTCGAGCTGGCGCTGCTCGCCGTGCGAGAGATTCCGGACCTCGACATCCTTGCGGCCGACAAAATGGGCCGCCTGCAGCAGGCTGTGGGCCTTGTCGTACACGTCGCCATAGGAGGATATGGTGCGCCACATCACGAACTTGGACGCCCGTACGCCCTTGATCGCCAGCAGCACGTTGTCCAGCACCGTCAGCTTCGGGAACAGGCTGGTGATCTGAAACGTGCGCGCCAGGCCCGCCGCGGCCCGCCGGTGGCTTGTCCAGTGCGTGATGTCCTGCCCGTACAACACCACCTGTCCCGACGTCGCCGGGAAGATGCCGGTGATGACGTTGAACAGCGTGGTCTTGCCGGCGCCATTCGGGCCGATAATCGCCCGGCGATCGCCCGGCATGATCTTCAACGTCACGTCGCACACGGCGTGCAGGCCACCGAAGCTCTTACACAGGTTCTTGAGCTCGAGAGCTGGCTCAACCCCGTCCGCGTCCTGATTGGTCACCACCTGCAGATCCCTGCCGATCAGGCGAAGGCCGGAACCCCGCCTGGGTCCCAGCTGCGGTTCGCGCTAGTTGCAATGCTTGCACGGCGGGAAGTCCCGGCTGTAGACCGGCGTCGCCAGGAACTCTTCCTTGTTGAATTGCCCGAACTGGTTGACGTTCGGATAAGTCTTGATAACCGTGTTCCAGAGCTCCTCCTTATCGTAGCCGAACATCTTCTTCTTCTCGACTTTCTTGATGTAGATGTTCTGCACCGGGTTGCGCATCTCGTCGATGCTGACCGGGCCGCGGATCGTATCGAGCTTCAGCGAGGCCAGCTGCTTGACGAACTCCTCCTGGCCCGGGAACTTGCCCTGGTTGTCGGCGATGACCTTGTGGATCATCTGCGCAGTTGTGTAGTTGCTCTCGGAGTAGTAGGAGGGCACCTTGCCGTACTTGGCACGATATCTTTTGACGAAGTCCGCGTTCTTGGGCGTGTCGAGCGCGGCGCTGTATTGCAGCACGGACACATGACCGATCACCTCGTCGCCCATCGAGGGCAGGACGAACTCGTCGTAGCTCACTCCGCCGCCGATCACCGGCTTCTTGTTGCCGGAGGCCGCTAGCTGCTTGGGAAAGCGCAGCGACATCGGGCCGACCATCAGCGTGAAAATTGCATCTGCGTCCTGCTTGACAGTCGGGATGAAGGGCCCAAAGTCCTGGGCACCTAGCGGCGGCCAGATCTTCTGAATGATCTGTCCCCCGCAGGCCTCAAACGCGCGCTGGAAGCCCCCGACCACCTCGTGGCCGAAGGCATAGTCGGCGGCGATGGTGACGATTTTCTTGTAACCCTGCTCGCAAGCCCACTGACCAAAGGGATGACTCGGCTGCGAGCTCGACCAACCGGTGCGGACCATGTAGGGGTACTTCGCGAGGTCGCGCTGCGTGAGGTCGTCCGCTGCCGCGATCGGCACCACGTAGACGGTCTTTTCAGCGGTGCTGACCGGAGCCAGCGCGTAGCCGGTTGTGGCTAATAGGCCGCCGACCAGGACGTGGATCTTGTCCTGCAGGATCAGCTTCTTGGCCTTTGTGACTGCCGTGTCCGGCTTGCCCTGCTCGTCCTCGACAATGAACTGTACCTTAGCCCCGCCGAAGTCGTTCTTGACCTCGTCGAGATAGAGCTGGAATCCATCGACCATATCCTTGCCCTGCTGGGCAAAGATGCCGGTGATTGGCGCCACATAGCCAATGCGCAACTCCTGCCCTTGCGCCATGGCGCCGGTGGCACCCGCGCCCATTGCCAAGGCGAGACCCCCGCCGAGGAGCTTGCAACCAAAGCGCCGTCTGCTGCTGTGCTTCATTGCTCGGACTCCACTGTTGTCGTGCCGCCGCTCGGACGGCACGGGTGCTGCTCTGCTCTCTTCCGTCGCCTCCTTCTAGCGCGCGCGCCGCTGGCGAATGCGCGCTGGAATTCCCATCAGCCCGGTCGGTAGATACAGGATTGTCAGCACGTAGACCCCGCCCAGCACATATTGCCACCAGGGCACGACGGTGCTGAGATACTCGCGCAATCCGAACACGATAAATGACCCGATGACACCGCCGACCAAGGTTCCGGCACCACCCAGCACCGCCATCAGCAGCGCGTCTACCGACGTGGTCAGCACCACGTTCTCGGGACTGACGATGCCGGCGGTATGCGCCCACAGTACGCCAGAGAGACCACCAAATGCGCCGGCGATGACGAAAGCGAGATATTTGTGCAGCCAGGTATTGTACCCAAGGATGCGCATGCGCAGCTCGCGCTCGCGAATTCCCGTCAGACTGCGGCCGAACGGCGAGCGCACCAGCACATACATCGTCAGCAGCGACATCGCAAAGAAACAGAGCACCAGATAGAAGAAGGTCACCTCGTTGGCGAGGTCGATCCCGAACTTGGGCCGCACACGTAGGTTGATGCCGTTGTCGCCCCCGGTCAGCGAGTTCCAGCGGTACGCCAGGCCCCACACGCACTGGCCGAGCGCCAGCGTGATCATGAGAAAATAGACGCCGGTGGCACGTATCGCGAGCAAGCCGAACAGCGCCGCCAGTGCCGCGCCGCCGAGAATGCCGAACAGGATCACCAGCCAGAAATCAAACCCTAGCCCGAACTGGTATCTGGTCGCTAGAATCGCGGTCAGATACGCACCGACGCCGAGATAGGCGGCCTGCCCGAGCGACGCCAGGCCCGTGAATCCCAATAGGATGTCCAGGCTCATCACTAGGATGGCGAACACCAACGCGCGCGTCACCAGAAGGATGATGAACGAGCTCGTGAAGGGGACAATGCTGGCGAGTGCAGCCAACACCAGGCAGACAGCCACAATCTTGCTCAGCTGACTGGTCATCCCCGACTCATTCCCGTCCGAACAGGCCGGTCGGCTTGACGGCCAAAATCAGCGCCATCGGCGCATAAAGCGTGAAATACGAGATCTCCGGAAACAAAGCCTTGCCGAAATTGTCGGCGAGCCCAACTAGCAATGCACCGATGGCGGCGCCGCCGAGGCTGCCCATGCCGCCGATGATGACCACCGCGAAAGCCAGCGGCAGGATTTCAAAGTCCAACCCCGGATAGACGCTGAGGAAGCCGCCGCCAATCACGCCTCCCAGTGCTGCCAGGAAGGCTCCGAGCGCGAATATGAACATGGACACGCGGGAGGTATCGATGCCGACGCCGCGCGCCATCTGGGCGTCATCTACGGTCGCGCGCACCACTGCGCCCATGCGGGTCTTCTCCATCACCAGCCACAACGTGATGCCGATCAGAAGTCCGGTGCCGATCATGAACATGCGATACAACGGAAAGTAGATGCCGCCGATCACCACGCTCCTGGTCAGTGCCTCCGGAGGGTTGATGTCGAAGTTGTTGCCGGTCCAGATGTCGAGCGCGGCCTGCTGGAAGAGGAAAGCGAATCCGACCGTCAACAGCACCTGGCGCAGCGGGTCGAACCCCAGCGGCCGCAGAAAGATGCGCTCCATCGCCAACCCGATGAGCGCGATCGCCATGGCTGCCACCGGGATGGCAAGCAGCCAAGATCCGGTGCTCCAAATCACCGACAGCGCCACATAGCCGCCGAGCAGGAAGTAGGAGCCGTGCGACAGGTTCACGATCCGCATGACGCCGAAGATCAGCGACAGGCCGCTGCCGACGAGAAAGAGCAGGGCGCCATACGAGATGCCGTTGAATACCTGTATCAGCCAAAATCGAGCATCCACCGCCCTGTTCCCCTTGGCCTATTTCCCCTGGCTTGTGACAGAAGGCGGAGCTTAGCCCAGGTCGAGGCCCCACGTCAGGGCTATTCGCCGAGCACTGCGGCTGGAACGTGATCGAGGTCTATCGCGATGCCGCCATCAGCGGCGCCGAGGAACGAGATCAGCGGCCCGGACTCGATGGCCTGCGCAAGGATGCCAACCGCCGCACGTTCGACGTCGTCATAGCGTGGGCCATTGATGCCCATGGCAACGCTACCGACAATAGGTCTTTTAATTGGAAATCAAGATGGTTGCGAGCCCCCGCAACCAATCTTCTCTGGTGTCCGGCCCGGACACATGGGTAACGGAACGTACCTGAGACATGGGTGACGGCCGCATGAACAGGTCCCTACGATCGGCGCGCGGATAGGGCGCGAAGCGGACGCTAGGCAATCGGCATGCCAACGCCACCGCCACCCTTGTGGTGGCAGCGGGGTCTTTCCAGATGATGTATTCGCCGTGTGGAAGCAGATGCCCGGCGTGCTGGTCACCGTCATGTCCGCCTCGCTGCTCCTGGGCGAGCCCCTGCCGCCGGTCAAGACGGTTTGGCGCATCTCGGGCTCGCACGTCATCATGATCGGCGTGATGTCGATGGGCCAATTCGCACTCGGCGGGCTCTGCGTCTGGCTCCTGCTCGAACCCGTATTCGGAATCGACAGCAAGGCGGCTGCGCTCGTCGAGATGTCGTTCGCCGGCGGGCACGGCACACTGGCCGGCCTCACTCCGGTTCTCCAACAACATGGCGTCGGGGATCTGCTCTATATCGGGCTTGGGCTTGCGACCATCGGCATGGTGGCCGGCGTCGTCGTGGGTACGATGCTCGTCAACTACGCAATCAAATCGCCATCGATTCCCGTCGCGCGGCAGAATCCAACTTCCCCCGACGAAGACCTCGACATCGATCATCATCTGCCGCGCCCCGACGACCCGCCGCTGGACGAGTGGAAGGGGATGCCTCAAGTGACGGCGGCAGCCGTTTGCCTCGGCGTCACGATTGCGGTCGCGATCGTGCTGCTCGTGCTGTTTCGCGCAGCATTCAATTTCGCCGGATCCGGCTTCTTCGACAACTTTCCGCTTTTCCCCTTCACGTTCCCGGCTGCCGTGCTCGTTCAGTTCTGCGCAAGGCGGTACGGTTTCGCGTGGGCCGTCAATCGCCTCGCCGTCGAAGGGCTTGGCGGACTCGCGATCGACGGCGTCATTGTGTGCGCCATCGGGACATTGTCGCTGGCGCCGCTCGGCGCGAACATTGGCCCGCTGATCATCCTGGCGATTGCAGCGGTGGGGTGGAGCGTTTTCGTGACACTGGTCATCGGGCGGTGCATCTTCCCGCGGCACTGGTTCGAGCATTCCATCGCCGAGTTCGGCGAATCCCAAGGCATGCTCGCCACCGGCTTCGTAATGGTGGACATGGTCGACCCCGCGCGGCAGACGGACGTCGTGAGGGCATACAGTTATCGGCAGATCATCACGCGTCCGATCATCGGCGGCGGCTTCTTGATCATACATGCGGTCGGATACTCCACCGGAAACTTCGTCTCCTCTCGCCCATAACCGGCGAACGCCTCAGGCAGGTGGTTGCCGAAAATCTCGGCAGCTTCCAGCATTGCCTGGCAGAAGCGCATGGCGGCGGTGTCTCGGCAGCGCGAGTACCTGGCCGACTCCAGCGCCGTCCAGTTCACGCGCAACTCCGACAACGCCCAGGCCGAGGCCGGTCACATTGTTTTTCGCCAACGCCTTCGGCAAGGGGCTCGCCGGACTGCTGGCCACCCACCCGCCCCTCGTTGAGCGCATCCGCCGGCTCGATCCCCAGTTCGATGGCCAGTTCCCGGAAGTGCGGCCGGTCGGCATCGATCGGGAAGAACTTGGAGGCCCCCGCCCCGGCCGCGTCCCGCCGTTCGCCGGGATGCCGAGGTTACCGGGGCTGCCGCAAGTGCCGGTGTTGGTCTTGGGGTTGGCCGACGAAGCAGCGTCCCGGGTCGGCCACATCGATCCGGAGGTAATGAGCTACGCCCAGGCACTGCACGATGGCATGCCAGACGTGCTGCGGGTCGCCGCCCAGGAGCCGTTCAGTGCTCACGCCCTAGTCTACGCCCTTCTCCTTGATCCGCGGGCGGACCTGCGGGAACTCCAGCTGACCCGGCTGAAGACCGGGGCTGAGCCGCATTCCTTCGCCGAAACCTTGCGGCTGGTTGCCCTGTCCAGGCCCTGCCGGACACGCACCGGCTGCCCCTCCTCGACCTGGCCATGCCAGCCCTGCGGCAGATGTCGCCCCACCAGCACCGGGCTTTCCGCGCGCAGGTCGAGGCGCTCATGATTGCCGACCAGCGGCTGAGCCCGTTCGAGTACACCCTCCGCTGTGTGCTGCATCGGCATCTCGACGTCCAGTTCCTGCCGCAGCGTCAGACGCGTCCCGTACACAGCTCGCCGCAAAAACTGGCGCACCCAGTGGCGACGGTGTTGGCGCTGTTGGCCTGGGAAGGCCAGCCGGAACCCAACCAGGCCGCCCGGGCTTTCGATACGGGTATGCGCGGCTACATCGGCGGCGACCACACCCACCGCTTGCCGCCCCGCGAGGAATGCTCCCTCGGCGAGTTCGACGCGGCGCTGCAAACGCTCGATCAATCCGTTCCGGCCATCAAGCGCCGCATCGTCGTCGCCTGCACGGCCTGCATCTTGGCGAACCAGCAGGTCACCATCCGCGAAGCGGAGCTGCTCCGCGCCATTTGCGATACGCTCGACTGCCCGCTGCCGCCGCTCGTCGTTGGGAAGCGGAAGGACGATGCATGACATCGCAGCCAGGCGGCCGGTATTAAAATCACGGAGGGGAAAGGAGTGTGAGGCGACGCGGATGCGGTGCGCGGGTTCGTCATCCTGAGAGTTAGATGGGAAACACGATGGCTCGGCAACCAAGCGCGCGAACGCCGAAGCTCTCAGAGCTATCTTTACCCATAATGGTGGCGCTCGCACGCTTGCAATGCGCTCCGCCGGCTTGGCAGTGCGTCGTTGCGCAGTGATCGTATTCCAGTTCGCGGAAGCGCAATGTTGGCCAAGATCTATCCGATAGCGAAGCTCCTACTTCTCTATTGGTCGTCGCGGGGTCCTTGTGACCCGCATCTACGTCACGAAGAGCGGACCACCGCTGGCGCTCTGGCGCAGCTATGTACCCGCATCACATGAAGGCCACGAGCTCGATAGAGCCGGCTGGCCAATTTCTGGTAGGCCAGGATCTCAAGAAGCTTCGGCCAATGGGCATCGACTGGCTTCGCACCGAGGCGTCTCCGCCCCTGAGCTTACCTCCGAACCGCTAGTCGGACCAATTGGCCTGGGGACAACCACGAAGATACGACTGAGCGGCAGCGCAAAGGGGTGCACGTGGCGCGATCGCGCTACGTAACAACGGAATTAGGGGCATCGCTACCACTTGGCGCTGCGCACGAGCAGTCGCGCCTTCCGCTGCTGCAGGGCGACCCATTTGCGGCAGCTCGCGAGCCCGATCTGACATTTGATCTGGAAGGGCGGCTTGGCCGGTGTGGTCGCTGCCGCCGCGCGCTTCAAGGCAGCCGCGGTGGCGGCTGGCTCGCCCTTTACGGCAACTGCTGCGGCGGCCGCGGGCTCATCCCTCAAGGCACCGAGGCGCCTCGTGGCGGCCGTCGCGCTCATATCGGCGGTGGCCTTCTGGACGAGATTCCCAATCGTGGCACCCGACATGAAGGGGTTTGCTGCGATCGCGTCGGCCGACAGGACCTCATTCAGGGGCTGATCGGGCGGCGCCTTGAGCAAGCGGACGGCCGCATCGGCGCCGACGAGAAAAGCAAGGCGCACGTTCACGGTGCTCGCGGGCAGGCCCTCGTTCTTGAGGGCAGAAATGAGTTGGTTGGAATAGGCGCTGGCAGCTCGGCGCGAAAAGGCCATGTCGGTTCTGAGGGCGAGGACCTGCTCCCTGGTGAGGTTCGCGACCTCGGATTGGAAGTACTTGTTCACGACGAAGAGGAATGTGGATTCGATGAATTGAAAGGGACCCAGAGCCGTCGAGCGTGGGTTCTTCGCATCCAAGCGCCCGCCGGATTCGGCTGCCATCAGCCGATCGAGAAACTCCTCCATCCGGAAGGCCTGCGGCAAAGCCTTCTCCTTGGCACCCTCGGCCGGAGCCGTCGTCGCTTGCGCGACCTCTAGAAAGTCTGGAGGACCGGCCGCATTCACCGGCAGCACACTTGCATGGAAGCACGAAGCAATGACCAACCATCCCAGCGACCCAATGCGGATCTCGAGCGCAGGCCGGCAGTAGGCGCGGACCTGAACAGGTGGCGCGAGCCGACCTGGATCAGCTGGAGGCCGCCGCGGCCCGGGTTGGGCACGTCGGCGGTCAAAATTGGCTGCGAGCGCAATCATCCTGAGCCCTTGGGTGTTGGGGTCGAAAACCATCCAAAGACAAGGCCCCGGCAATGACCCGCCGAGGCCAGGGAGCGTCACCGCTGATACTGGTCAGAAAGATCTAGCACCAGCCACCCCTACCGTAACGCCAAGCGGACTGCCTGTCGGTCCCCAGAAGTCCGTAGAGGCGCTGGCGTCATCGCCCCAGGTCATTAGTATTTTGCACGGTCACATTCTGCCCGTCGCCCAGACGACCCGTGCTCAATCCGACGCGACGCTCCTCAAGTCCTGGCCGGCGTCCCTCAACTCGCCCACACCCACCGCAACCGCAACGCTTCCTGGCCGAGCTTCCCGAGCGCGGGCCCGCGACTGTCGAAGACGTGCGCGATGCCCTCACCAGCGTGAGCGCGGGCTTGCCGGGGGCCCGCCCCGCCAATACGTGCTCCGCGTCACGTCGCTTCTCGGCTACGCTTGCACGCGCTGGGCTACACGTGCTTGATTGCCGCCGCCACCATCAAGGTACGCGCGGACGCCGGCAGATGCGGTGCCAACTAGGCCAAGGACATCATTGTCGGGGTCGAGGTCGGCCTCCTGATCGCTGCCGCTCCGTGCAAGCGGGACCGCGTGCTGTGATCTAACCCGAAGGCCAGCACGTCGCAGAAACGGTCGCCCTGACCCGGGCCGCCGACGTCCTGCCTCGCGACGATCGCGTGCAACTATCCACCCGGGCAAGGGCAGCAAGGTGCGCCAGGTGCTCCTGCCACCAGATGTCGTCAGCGGATCACTCCTGTCCCTACGTAGCCACGTCGGCGCCGCAAAGGTGGGCCGCCTGACCCGCCTGCCGTTAACAGCATGGTCAAGCGCACGGCCAGGACGGTCGGCATGCGCAGGCCCCGCTCCAATGCTATCGCTATTGCCGGGCTCGACCAAATCCAGCCCGCCTACGGTCAGACGCCTTTTTCATGCGCGAGCCCCCTGCTGTTGCCGTAGCTGTAGGGGCAGCCCTCGCTTTCCCCCGTCTCGAGCTACCGTGCCCCCACCAGCACATAGTCCATAGCATCGCGCCCGCGGAAATATTGCGGCTCCTGCTGGTGGCCAAGTTTGCTGGCAAGCTCGGCGACGCGCGCCACCAGAAAATCGCGCAAGGCTATCGTCGTGATTGGCCCGCCGCTGTCGCGCTTTGCGGCTTTGCCCGCGATGCCCTCGACGACAGCGTAGGTAAACAGCCCGTGTCCAAGATCAGGACGTTCCAGTGCCTCCTGATCCCAGCGTGCAGCAGAATAGACAATGACGTTCGTCTCATAGCTGTCGCTGCTGAGGCGCTGGTTGTAGCTATTACCGGCATGGCAGGTGTCGAGAAACAGGATGCGGCGCCCTTTGGCGCTTTCGATGGCCTCCTGGAAGGCGTACCACGGGATAACACTGGCGGATAGAAAACCCTCAGCCGACTGCTTCGCGGCATCAGTTGGGAGGAAGCGGTAGTTCGGTCCTTCATTGACGCCGTGTCCGGCGACAAAGACGACCACGGTGTCGGTTTCCCTGGTCTGGCGCAGCATGCCCAGAGCGTTGAGGATATTGGCGGCCGTCGGAACATCGCCGGCGCTTGCGCCGTTCACCAGGACCCGCGACACCACGCGCTCATGCTGTGATCCAACATGTTGCTGGATCGCAGCGGCAAAGGCCACAGCATCGGCGCCGGAGAAGCGCAGATCGCTGCCAGGCAGGTTCGGATATTTGTCGACGCCGATGGCAAGAACATGGAGGGTGCCCCGCTTGTCGAGATCACCATCGCCGTCGTGCGTGGCCACAATATGGTCGGTGGTTTCTCCAGATTCGCCGATGCCGATAACACGGATGGCATTGCGCCCCTTGGCCAGCGGCACGGTGAAATTCAGCGCGCCGGGCACGAAGCCGCCTTGCTCCGGCTGATGCTCAGCGATTTGCTGACCATTGACTTGAATGCGCACCAGCTTCACGGGGGCGCGCGTCGCTTCGAGCAGAATTTCCAGATTGACACTGCCGCCGGCGAGGACCGCATTCGCCTTTGGCGAGGCGCTCCGTAGGCGCGGCAATGGCTTGGTGAGCAGGTCGGCTAACCTGAAATTGCCATCTTGGGCCTCTTTCGCCGCGGCTTCGGCCGAAGCAAGTTGGATCGCCCGGGCAATGATGTCCGGACGGTTCAATGCCTTTCGGAACTGGATGGCAGTCACATATTCGGCCTCTCTCTCCGGACCGCGATTGATCTGCCACCCCATCAGCTCGGTTCCTGGACCAGAAGCGGCATAATAGCCCTGCGGCATCCACATCACCCACTCGCCGCCTGCGCCGTGGAACACACTGACGAGCAACTCTCGGGTATTGAGATTCCAAAGGCGCAAGGTCTGGTCGGTAGAGCCTGAGAGCAGAAAGCGGCCATCAGGAGAGTATGCTAGAGCAGTGACATTCCCCTCGTGCCCGATGAACTTCCCGAGCCGCTTGCTTTGACGATCATAGTTCTTGCCTTGACGGTCATAGGCCATCATTCCGTCCCCAGAGCGGCCGGAGATGATGGTCTCGCCATCGGGCGAAAAGCTGGCGGCGGCATGCTTGAAAGTAAGAATGGCCAAGCCGTGGGCCGAGGGAATGGAAAGGATCGTCTGCCCACCTTGTTTGACGTCGAGACGATGGCCCCCCTTGTTGATCTCCAGCGACCATTCACCGTGGGTTGTGCTGGCGCGCTGGAAAGCCTCAGCACCGGTACGATCCAAACGCTGCAAGTGGGGCAAAGGGCTCTGAGCGCTTGGCAGCGTCATTGCATATTGGAGGAGATCGCGAGCTTCGGGACAGGTGCTCTGGTGAGAGCAAGCACCCCCCTGGCCCCAGCTGATCTGCTGCCCGTCAGCCGAGAACCCCACGGCAAGAACCGACCGCCCCTGCCCGCCAAGCTTCAAAGGCTGGCCATCCGGCCGAAGGCGTGGCTGGCCAGTCCGCAGATCCCAAACGTGGATTTCATTGTTGGAACCCCCGGCAGTCGCCGCCTAGCGCCCGTCCGGGCTGATCGCCGTGGCCATGGCGTAGATTCTTCCTTGAATTCCCGGCGCACTTTCGCCCCGAATCGTCCGCACCGTCTTGCCCGTCGCCAGATCCCAGACCCGA
>Ga0081455_10000889_pt1 | contig 38551 bp, 28 predicted proteins | sample TabmetS3T2R1_FD_70207 | JGI IMG/M metagenome (GOLD analysis project Ga0081455, IMG submission 70207) | Tabebuia heterophylla rhizosphere microbial communities from the University of Puerto Rico - S3T2R1 | ecosystem: Host-associated > Plants > Roots > Rhizosphere ... | reverse complement strand
CCCCATCGATTCCAGCTCGACCAGAAGCGTGATCGTGAAGGAGTCGTAGATCTCGGCGACGTCGATGTCGCGTGTCGTGACGCCCGCTTGTCCGAGCGCGCGGGCGGCCGCGTCCTTGCAGCCGAAATCGACGAGCGAGGGCGCTTGCGAGATATGCTCATGGGTATGGCCCTGCCCCGCTCCCAGGATTGCAATCTGCGCATGCGGAGCATCGCGCGCGGCTGCGCTTGCGCTCACCACCAAGGCGGCCCCGCCATCCGAGATCAGGCAGCAATCGAGCAGACGCAGCGGGGACGAGATCTCGCGCGACGCCATGACATCGCCGATTGTAATCGGTGCGCGCATATGCGCCTTTTCATGCAGCGCCGCATGGGCGCGATGCTGGACCGCGATCGCGGCGAGCTGCTCGAGCGTGCCGCCGAACTCATGGAGATAACGCTGCGCGACGAGCGCATAGGCCGCCGGCACCGAGATGCCGTAGGGCCGCTCGAATTGCGCATGCCCGACCTCGGCCAACGCCTTCACTGCGCCGTCGCGGCTCATGCCCGTGAGACGGTTGTCGCCCGCGACGATCAGAACGTGGCGGCACTTCCCGCTCTCAATCAGCGCGGCCGCCTGCATGAGCATGATGCAGGCGGTGGCGCCTCCGGCCTGGATCGCGAAACTGACATTGGCCCTGAGCCCCGCATATTCGCAAAACACCGACGCCAGCATCAGATGCGGCTCGGTGAAGGAATAGGCGCAGATCACGCCATCGATATCGCCGATCTCGAGCCCGGCATCGGCGATGGCACCCAGCGCGCTTTGGGTGTGAAGCCCCATGCAGCTCGACCCCACGAGCTTGCCGACCGCCGTGTCGTAAACGCCCGTGACATGCGCCGCGGTCATGCGCCGCCTTTCAGCGCCTGCGAAACCTCGCGCGCGCAGCGCCGAAGATCCATGCCCAGCGCCTGCCAGCCGGCGTCGCTGAACTGCGCGCTGAAGCCCACCGCGCTGATCGCCATGACCGCGTCCTCCCGGCTGTCGGTGACGAGCGATGACACCGTGCCGACACCACGCACAAAGTTGCCGTTGTCGATCGCGAAGCCTTCGCGCCGCGCGGTTTCGACCTCCTGAACATAGGTCTTGAAGGAGGGCGCCTCTTCCCAGCGCAACGTCCTGAAATGCCGCTCGAGCTCCTTCTTCGGCAGATTGGTATGCGCCGCCATGCAGCGCCCCAGCGCGGCGATATAGATCGGCAAGCGCTGGCCGATGTTCATATGGACGCGTGCGGCGCCGCCGCCATCGACCAGCTCCACCAGCACGACACGGTCCGGGCCAGAACGCTGCCATAACGTCGTCGTCACCCGGTGCTTCTGCGCGATGGTCGTCATGTGTGGGCGCACGATGCGCGCGTAAGAACCTTGCTCGATCGCGCCTTTGGCGAGCTCCACGATGCCGAGCCCGAGCGAATAGGTCTTGGTCGGTGCATCGAAGCGCAGCAGCCCCTCATGCACAAGCGTGCGCAGCAGGTTGAAGCAGGTGCTGGTGTTGAGATCGAGATCGCGCGCGATCTGGCTCACGCCGACGGCCTCGCGCGCGCGGATCATGTAACGGAGAATGTCGATGCCGCTGACCAGCGCGCCGACCAGCTTTTCCGGGGCTTCGAGTGTTGCGGTCATGAGCCAAACTCGGCAAGGCTGACGACACCCGTCTGCAGAAGATTTTCGACTTCCGTCTCGGGCAGGCCGAGGAGGCCGGTGAGAATCTCGTGGGTGTTCTGGCCGAGATCCGGCGGCGTCGTGGATGGGAACGCCGTCGTGTCGGTCATCTTGATCGGATTTCCCAGCACATGCCGCGGGCCGGCGATGTCGTCCTCGATGGTCTGCAGCATCTGGCGCGGCGCGATCTGCGGACTCTTCAGCACCTGCGGCAAGGTGTAGACCGGTGCGCTCGGCACCTCCTGCGCGTGAAGCTTCTTCACGATCTCGTCGGTCGTATGCTGGATCGTCCAGGCACTCACGATCGTTTCCAGCTCGGGGCCGTTCTCGACACGGCCGCGCGCCTCCTTGAAGCGCGGATCGTCGATGAGATCGGGGCGCTCGATCACGAGGCAGAAGCGCCGCCACACCGGTGTCCCGCCGACCGCGATGTTCACGAAGCCATCGGCCGAGCGGTAGGAGCCATAAGGCGCACTCGTGCCCGAACGGCCGCGCGACGGCGGCTTTCCCGTGAAGTCGGTGAGCGCCAAAGACAGCTCGTTCAGGAACAGCATCGCATCGTGCATCGCGACATCGATGCGCTGGGGCCCTCCTTCGCGATCGCGGCGATAGAGCCCCATCACCGTGCCGAGCGCGGCATGCAGCGCCGTGACCTGATCGCCGAGCGCAAGCCCGTTGTAGCGCGGCTCGTCGGTCTCGCTCTCGACGCGGAACTGCAGGCCCGCGAGACCTTGCGCGATGATGTCGAACGCGACCCAGCTGCCGAACGGTCCTTCCGGCACGACGTCGTCATGGCCGAAGCCCGAGATCGTCGTGTAGACGACATCGGGCCGGTGCTTGCGCAGCGTCTCATAGGTGATGCCGAGCTTGACGAGCGAAGACGGCTTCATGTTCGACCACACGACGTCGGATTTCGCCGCGAGCTGAAAGACGAGCGCGCGCCCCTCCGGCCGCGCCATGTCGATGGCCACGCTCTTCTTGCCGCACATGACGCGCAGCTCCGAGAGATTGCGGCGACGCCCGGCCTTATCCTGGGCGCGCGGGCCGATGTTGCGCATCGCGTCGCCGCTGCCGGGCATCTCGACCTTGATGATTTCGGCGCCGAACCAGCCGAGCATCTGGCTGCCGACATTGCCCGCATAATATTGCTCGAGGGCCAGGACCCGGACGCCGCTCAAAGGCAACATCGATTTCGTCTTTCCGGCTTCAGCCCTTGCGCGCGGGCAGAACGACGGACGCCGTGCCCTTGCACGACCTGTCGCCCAGTTGATTGTCGGCCCACAGCTCGATATCGACGATGTGCTTGCCGCCGTCGACGCGCTTGCCCGAGACCTTGCCCTTGCACCACAGCGTGTCGCCCATGATGTTGGGCGCCATCGCGCGGATCTCGAGATCGGTCAGCTGACCATGATCGCCGGCCCAATCGGTGACGACCTGACTGCACCAGCCGAGCCGGTTCCAGCCATTGTCATAGGCGCCGGGCATGCCGACCTGCTGGGCGAGCTTGTTGTCGGTGTGCGCGACGCCGGGCCAGGTCTGCTCGATGAGCCAGCCGATCGAGCGGTTGTCCGGGACCGTGTCAGGCGCGGTCTTGGCCGCGTGGCGCAGCCGCCATTGCAGCTCGCAGGCGACATAGCCCGCGCCGTTTAGATTGCCGGCGTAATACGCCATGTAGGTCGCCATGTTGAGCGGGCCCTTGACGTGCGTCTGCAGCTCGTCGCCGACATTGACGTCGTCCCAGTAAAGCGGCGTTGCGCCGCGCCGCGTCTGCGCCAGCACCTGCCGCTCGATGTCTTCCAGCTCCTCGGCGGTGTAGCGATAAGCCTCGCGCGCCTTATAGGCCACGCCACCGTCGCCGCTCCGCCGCGGCGTGCGCACGGCCTTGCTCTGATATTCGCAGAGCAACTCGCCGTCCGGCGTGCGGTATTCGACCTGGCCGACTTGAATCACCATCTTGGCCGCCGTCTTTCCCTTGGTCTCATAGAGATCGACGAGCTTGGCGCTCGGGATGACGGATTCGCCGCGGCGCACGAGGCGGTGGATCTTGAACTTCCCCGAGCCGAAAAACGCCTGCAAGCCATCGAAGCCCGGCGTGATACCGGCCGAGAAGAAGGTATAGAAAAACGTCGGCGGCCCCACGATCGTGCCGTAAGGCCCCTTGGCCGCATAGGCCGCGTCGCACCACAGCGGATTGTCGTCGCCGACGCCGAAGGCGTAATGGCGGATCGTGTCGAGCGTCGCCTCGTAGTTGTATTGCGGAAAGCGCAGCGGCTTGCCGATGAAGGTGCGCGCCTTGGCAATCTCCTCGTCGTTGATGACGGTGTTGATCTGAAAATCGGTGACTTCGACGCTGCTCATGGCGATATTCCCTGTCTGGTCTAGGCGGCGGCGCTTTGCGCGTTTGTGGCGCGGCGCGCGATGTGATTGGCGGCGAGATAGGCGAAGGTCATTGCGGGGCCGAGTGTCCCGCCGGCGCCGGGATAGGAGCCGGCGAAAACTGAGCCCGTGACATTGCCCACGGCGTAGAGCCCCGGAATGGGCCGATTGTCCTCGCCGAGGACGCAGGCATCGGCGTCAACCTTGAGGCCGCCCTTCGTGCCGAGATCGCCAAGCTCGACCCGGACGGCATAGAACGGCGCGCGATCGAGCGGCCCGAGACACGCATTCGGCGCGACGCCGGGCTCGCCGAAAAATTTGTCATAGGTCGTCGTGCCGCGGCCGAACTCTTCGTCCACGCCGGTCACCGCGTAACGGTTCATATTGCCGATGGTCTCGCTCAGCGTGTCTTCGTCGACGCTGATCTTGCGGGCGAGTTCCCGCACCGACGACGCGCGGTAGATGATCGAATCCCACCATTCCTTTGGCAGGCTCGAATCCGGCATCACCCAGGCCGGCATCAATCCGCCGGCCGGATGCTTCGAGCGATAGGTCGCGTCGAAGATCATCCAGCACGGCATGTTCGCACCGGTCTTTTTCTGATCGGCGATCATCGCCTGGCCGAACTGATCGTAGGAAACGCCCTCGTCGACAAAGCGTTTTCCCAGACGATTGACCGAGATCGTTCCCGGCCGGCCGCGCTCGAAAAAGAGCTGATAGGAGATATCGACATTTGGCGTCTCGCGCGCCGGCATGTGCATGGTGGGCGACCACCAGGCATGCTCCATGTTCTCTATAGCGGCGCCCATCTCGCGGCCCGCGCGAATGCCGTCGCCCTGATTGTCGCCCACAGGCGTCAAACTGTTGGCGGCGGCGGTGGGCGACGGCAAATAGCGCTCGCGCATCTCCTGGCTCTGCTCGAATCCGCCCGACGCGAGCAGCACGGCCTTCCGCGCTTCGACTTTGACTTCCTGACCATTTCGCTCAAAAACCGCCGCCACGACGCGACCCTCGCTTTTTTCCAGCCGCACGAGACGCGTGTTGAGAAAGAGCGGGATGTTGCGGTCCAACATCGCCTTGCGGAGGCCCCCGACGAGCGCGCGGCCCATGGTGAGGCGGCGGTCGCGCCGGGTCTTGAGCCGCCAAGGGATATCGATCCAATAGTCCTTGAGCATGTTGAAGGCGACGCGGCGCCAGCCCGGCAGCCGCGCGGAGATCGTTCCCGCCATCACGAAATTCATGGCGTAGCGATTGAATGCGAGCAGAAACGGATGATGCTCCTTGAGGCGGAAGAACTCCTCGCCCAGAACCGCGCCGTCGACATCGTAAGGGAGCATCGCGCGCGACAGCACCGCGCCCGGAAGCTCGGAATAATAGTCGGGATAGCCCGTCACCGAGAACGATTTGACGCCCATGCCTTCGAGATATTTCGTCATGACCTGCGCGTTCTCGACAAACACCCTGAGCGTCTCCTCGCGCGCTTCCCCTTTGCACGCCGCTCTCAGATAGGTCATCGCCTGCTCGACGCTGTCATGATCCGCGATCGCGTCGTTCATGGGGATCCATGTGCCGCCGCCGGAGGTCGCGGAGGTTCCGCCGTAGTGATGGGACTTTTCGGCCATCATGACCGAAAGCCCGAGGTCGTGCGCGCGCAGGGCCGCCACCATCCCGCCCGCGCCGGATCCCACCACAATGACGTCGTAAGACGACAACGGCCGGTCCCCGCTCGCCATTCAAGCGCCTCCTCTCAGGAATGGCGCTCCCGGAACGGGGGCGCCCTCCTTTTCGTTATAGAGAAAAGTTTTCTCAAACGCGGCAACGCGTGTCAAGATAGGGGGACGCGGCTGGAGGAGCCGCCCAAGATCGCCGCAACGTTCGGACCGGGAAGAATGTCTGGCCAGATCGAAACCGCGGACGGCATCGCGCCGTCATCGTCGCGCCAAAAGGCATTGGGTCAATTCCTGCGCTCACGCCGGGAAAGGCTTTCGCCTGACGGTTCGGGCCTGCCGAGCGGCATGCGCCGCCGCACGCCTGGACTGAGGCGCGAGGAAGTCGCGCAGATCGCGGGCGTGAGTGCCAGTTGGTACACTTGGCTCGAGCAGGGCCGCGAGATCCGCGTCTCCGTCGATGTGCTGGGCCGCATCTCGCGCGCGCTCCAGCTCAATGGCGACGAGATCACCTATCTCTTCGAGCTCGCCGGCCTCGAAGCGCCGCACGCACTTCCAGAGGTGGTTCTTTCTGTCAACCCGACCTTGCAGCGTGTGCTCGACCGGATGGAGTTCGTGCCGGCCTATGTCCACAACCACAGATGGGATCGCATCGCGTGGAACAAGGCCGCGCTCGCGCTGATGGGCGACTTCAGCCGGGAGCCACTCGAAGATCGCAACACCGTCTGGCGCACCTTCGCCAATCCCATCGTGCGGGCCTATACCGAGGATTGGGCGCACATCGCCCAGGTGGTCATCGCGGAGTTTCACGCGAGCGTCAGCCGCTATTTCGACGACCCCTGGCTTATGGGCTTTGTCGCGCGGCTGTCGGAAGCGAGCCCCGAGTTCCGCCTCTGGTGGGCCCGGCGCGACGTCATTCGCCGCCGCGAAGAGAAAACAGTGATCAAGCACGCGACCGCAGGCGCGCTGCATCTGGAGCGCTCGATTTTCCAGATTCCCTACGATCCCGGGTTGAGCCTCGTTCTGTTCACGCCGATCGACACCGAAAACTCGCCGGCACGGCTCAAGGCGCTCGTCGAAAGCTTCTCGTCGCCGCGCGAGAAATCCGTCCGCAAACGCAAGGGCACCGACCATGTTGATGAACGAAGTGCGCGCTGAACGTCACCCCTTTCTCGACGGACGGCCCAAAAAGCTGCTCATCGACAATCAGTGGGTGAACGCCGCCTCGGGCAAGACCTTCGACACCATCAATCCGTCCACCGGCCGCGTGCTCGGCGCGGTGGCCGAAGGCGCGGCGGAAGATATCGAGAAGGCGGTCGTAGCGGCGCGGCGCGCCTTCGAAGGGCCGTGGCGCAAGGTGAAGCCCTATGAGCGCCAGGCGCTTCTGCTGCGCTTTGCGGATCTCATCGAAAAGCATTTCGAAGAGCTCTCCGCGCTCGACACCCTCGACATGGGTGTGCCGATTTCCGTCGCGCTGAGCCGCAAGCAGCGCGTTCTAGGGCTTGTCCGCTTCTACGCCGGCATGACGACGACGCTCCAGGGCGACACGGTCGAAAACTCCATGCCGGGCGGCGACTATTTCACCTACACGCTCAAGGAACCCGTGGGTGTCGTGGGCGCGATCATTCCCTGGAACGGCCCGCTGATCGCGTCGGTGTGGAAGCTCTGTCCCTCGATCGCGACCGGCTGCACCATGGTGTTGAAGCCCGCAGAGGAAGCGCCGCTGACGTCGCTCCGACTTGGCGAGCTGCTGCTCGAAGCGGGCCTGCCGGCGGGCGTCGTCAACATCGTGACGGGGTTCGGCGCGGCCGGTGCGGCCCTGGCGTCGCATCCCGACGTCGACAAGGTCGCCTTCACAGGCTCACCCGCAGTGGGGCAGAAAATCGTTCAGGCCTCGGCCGGAAATCTGAAGCGTCTGTCCCTCGAACTCGGCGGCAAATCGCCCGATATCGTGTTCGCTGATGCGGATCTGGAACTGGCTGTGCCGGGCGCGGCAATGGCGGTATTCGCGAACAGCGGCCAGGTGTGCTCGGCGGGCACCCGCCTCTTCGTCGAGCGCAAGATTTATGACGAATTCGTCGGCCGCGTCGCCGCGTTCGGCAACACGCTACGTGTCGGCCAGAGCGCGGATCCCGCGACGCAAATCGGCCCCATCGTTTCGGAGAAGCAGCTCAACCAGATCTCCGAATATCTGCGCCTCGGCAAGGAGGAAGGCGCGTCGACCCTTTCCGGCGGCGCCAGGCTGACCGACGGCGATCTCGCCCAGGGCTATTTCATGCCGCCGACCGTCTTTTCCGGTGTGTCCGACACCATGCGTATCGCCCGGGAAGAGATTTTCGGGCCGGTGCTCTCGACCTTGCCGTTCGAGGACGTCGACGACGTGGTCATGCGCGGGAACAGCACCACGTTCGGATTGGGCAGCGGTGTGTGGACCACGAATGTCAGCAAGGCCCACCGGCTCGCGAAATCCTTGCGCGCCGGCACCGTGTGGGTGAACTGCTATCAGATGATGGATCCCGCCATGCCCTTCGGCGGCTACAAGATGAGCGGCTATGGGCGCGAGAGCGGCGTGCGCCATGTCGACGAATTTCTCAACGTGAAATCGGTCTGGATTCGCACGGCGTGAATATCGTGGTGTTATTTGTCATAGGATAAATCGGGCCTTCTATACCTGCCTAAACGCCTCGGATAGGGTGAACACCAATCGATACAAATGAATTGGCCGGGCGGGAGGGTCATGCATGAAATTCGGCATCTTTGCGGAGCTCGAGCATCCCCGCCCCTGGGAGCCTGACGGCGAGCAGAAGCTGTTCGAGAACACGCTTCAGCAATTCGAGCTCGCCGATCGCTTAGGCATCGACTACGCCTGGGAAGTCGAGCACCACTTCATGGAGGAGTATTCCCACTCCACCGCGCCGGAAGTGTTCCTTGGCGCGGCGTCTCAGCGCACGAAACGCATTCGCCTGGGCCATGGCGTCCGCCTGCTGCCGCGCGGCTACAGCCATCCCGCGCGCATCGCCGAAGCGGTCGCCACCCTCGATGTTCTATCGGGCGGACGTGTCGAGTTCGGCACCGGCGAATCGGGGTCGCGCATCGAGCTCGAAGGCTATGGCGTCGACCCCTACACGAAGCGCGAGTCCTGGCAGGAAGCGATCGAGCAGATCGCCAACATGATGGCAATGGATCCCTATCCCGGCCATGAGGGCCAGTTCTTTTCGATGCCTGCCCGCAACGTTCTGCCGAAGACGTTGCAGAAGCCGCATCCGCCGATGTGGGTCGCTTGCTCCAACAAGAAGACGATTCATCTGGCCGCCCGTCTCGGACTGGGGGCCGCGTCCTTCACGTTTCTCGACCCCGCCGACGCGAAGAAATGGGTCGACGAATATTACGAGATCTTCAAGAACGAGTGCGTGCCGATAGGCCACAGCGTCAATCCGAACATCCTGCTCGTCACGGGCTTCGGCGTGCATCAACAGGCCGACGTCGCGATGGACCGGTTCCTCGACGGCATCCGCTTCTTCCAATACACCCTCAACCATTACTACCGCACCGGAACGCACAAGCCGGGCCGCACCGATCTGTGGGCGGAATATCAGGCCAACCGCGCCGAGCTTCTGCGCGAGGATCTCGATCCGCTTCTGATGCGCAACGTTTCGAACAGCCGCGGCGCGATCGGCTCGGTCGAGCAGGTGCGCGAGCACATCCGGAAATTCCAGGCGACGGGCATCGACCAGCTCGTGCTTTTGCAGCAAGGCGGCAAGAACAAGCACGAGCACATCTGCGAATCTCTCGAGCTCTTCGCCAAAGAGATCATGCCCGAGTTTCACGCGGGCGAAGCGGAGCGCGAGAAGCGCAAGATGGAGGAGCTCGCGCCCTATATCGAGAAGGCCTTCAAGCGCAAGGCCGATCAGCGTCCGCTGCGCATGGCCGACAAGGACATTCCGACGTTCAAGGCCGTCGATTATGTCAGGAAATACGATCCCAATTCGGCGGTGCTGGGAACGATCGACAACAAGGCCGCCGAGCGGCTCTGACATCTGGACGACCATGGCATTGCGGCAGATCGATTACGTGAGCAAAGCGCGCGGGGCCATGCCGGCCTCGGTCGCATTGCTTGCGCGCCGCGAAGCGATGGAGCGCGACGCGCTGGCGCCACCTCCAGGCGTCGTCATACGCCGGGAGCCGGCGGGCCCCGGCCGCGCCGAATGGGTCGAGCCCGCAAGCGAGTGCGGCGCTGCGACCGTTCTCTTTCTTCATGGCAGCGGCTACAGCAAGGGCTCGCCCGCGACCCATCGCGAGCTTGTGGCGCGCATCGCGCTCACGGCGCAGACGCGCGCGTTCGTGCCGGATTACCGCCTGACACCGGAGCATCCCTTTCCCGCAGCGCTGCTCGATGCGTTGCAGGCCTATCGTTTCGTACTCGAGCGCACGGCCCCCAATCAGCTGATCGTCGTCGGAGACTCGGCGGGCGGCGGACTTGCGCTTGCGCTGCTGCTGGCCGCCCGCGACTGCGACATGCCGATGCCGGCAGGCGTGGTCACGCTCTCCGCCTGGACGGACCTCGCGGTGACCGGTCCATCGACCCGACCGGGCGCAGTGGACGATCCGATCGTGACCGGCGACATGCTGCGCGACGCCGCCGACCTTTATCTCGGCGGCGCCGATCCGCGCTCGCCCTACGCCTCGCCGCTGTACGGCGATCTGTCGAAGCTGCCGCCGCTCTTGATGCAAGTGGGCGGACGGGAGGTCATGATCGACGACACGCATCGCTTAGCCGAGAGTGCGCGCGCGGCGGGCGTCGATGTCACGGTCGACGTCTACGAGGCCATGAGCCATGTCTTTCAGTGGCGTGCCTCGACACATCCGGAAAGAGACAACGCCGTCGCGCGCATTGCAGCGTTTATCAAAGAACGAACCGAAGCAGGAAGCGGATCGGGTCGACTACGGACATCGGGCCAAGGAACATCGGGAAGGACGTAAGTTATGATTGAGATCGGGGTCATGCACAACGGCGGCAACGACTTGCCCGTCAAGGACACGGCCAACGGCGTCGCGGTCAATGACGGCACGCTGGCCGAAACCCAGCTCTCGTCGCAGCGCACCGTCGTGAACCAGCTCAGGCAGGGCATCCTTGCCGATCGCCTGGGCTTCGACTTGTTCACGATGACCGAGCACCACTTCCAGTGCGAAGGCGCGGAGTTCAGCCCCAATCCACTGCTCGTCGAAGCGGCGATCGCTTCTCAGACAAAGCGCATCCGGCTCGGCCAATGCGCGAACATCATCACCTGGCATCATCCGATCCGGTTCGCCGAGCAGGTCGCGATGCTCGACATCATGAGCAACGGCCGCTTGGAAGTTGGCATCGGCCGCGGCTACCAGCCGCGCGAGACGGAAGTGTTCGGTCAGGTCTATGGCTCGACGGTCCAGGACAGCGAGCGCAACCGGGCGTTTTTCGAGGAAGCGCTTCAGATCATGATCAAGGCCTGGACCGAGGAGAGCTTCCATTTCAAAGGCGATTTCTTCACGATCCCGCCCACCTACACGAAATGGAACCACGCGCAGACCAACGCCTATTTCAGCCTCCCCGGCGTCGGGCGCACGCTCGATCAGGTGCTGAAAGTTGGTGTGAACGATCCGAGCGCCGGCCCCAACCCGATCATGGCGACGACGACCACGCTCAAGGAGCTCACGGTTTACCCGCAGCCGCTGCAGAAGCCTTATCCGCAGCTCTGGCAGCCCCTGTCGAGCGAGCGCTCGGTGCGCTGGGCCGCCGACAACGGCGTCAACGCGCTCATCATCGTGGAAACGGGCGCCCGGCTTCGCCGCGCCATGGATCAGTATTATGATCAATGCCACAAGTCCGGCTGGGTCGATCGGCGCGGCAACGGCAAGCCGTTCAAGTTCGGCTGGGACGCCCAGCGCCGCCGCGGCTTCGCGGTCGCCCGTCCCGTGCATGTCGTGAATGGCGCGCTCGGCAATCTGAAGCGCGCCATGGCGGGCTCGGAGCTGCAATGGGCGTTCTATGGCCCCTTCGGTTTCGTGCACGGCTTGGCGCAGCCCGGCGAGCCGGTTGGCGATCTCGGCCGCAAGGTCACGGGTCAGGAGTTGATCGACAAAGGCGCAGCCATCCAGGGCAGCAAGGATCACGTCATCGAGCAGATCATCAAGATCAAGACCAATGGCGGCTTCGAAGACTTCATGTTCAACGCCTATTTCGATCTCGGCGGATTTGAAGGCAGCGAAATCGAGGATCAGATGATTTTCTTCGCCGAGGAGATCATGCCCGTGCTGCGCAACGAGTTCGGCGGTGGGCCCGAGCATCCTTCCGTCGGCTTCGACCTCAATTTCGGATCGAAAGGCGAGCGCAGCAAGGCACCGACACGCGAAACGAACCTGACCAAGAAACCTTGAGATGAAGCTCGGCGTCACGCTGCCGCAAATCGAAATCGGCCGCGATCCCAAGCCCATTCGCGCTTTTGCGGAAACCGCGGAGACGTTGGGTTACGACTATCTCATGGTCTACGACCACGTCCTTGGCGCGGACATGGAGATCCACAAAGATTGGCGGCCGCGCAAGGGCCAGCCGCCGATCTACACCAAGGACGATCTCTTTCACGAGCCGCTCGTGCTGTACGGCTATCTCGCCGCGGTGACGACGCGGATCGAGCTGGCGACCGGGGTTGTCATCCTTCCCCAACGGCAGACCGCGCTGCTCGCGAAGCAGGCCGCCGAGATCGATGTGCTGTCGGGGGGGCGGCTCAGGCTTGGCCTTGGCACCGGCTGGAACGAGCTGGAATACGAAGCGCTCGGGATGAACTTCAAGGACCGTGGTCTGCGCAGCGAGGAGCAGATCGACGTGCTGCGGCTGCTATGGACTCAAGAGTCGGTGACCTTCCGCGGCAAATGGCACACGCTGAACGGCGTCGGCATCAATCCCCTGCCCGATCAGCGGCCGATTCCGATCTGGCTCGGCGGCGCGGCGGATGCGGTGCTCGAGCGCGTCGCCCGCAAAGCCGACGGCTGGTATGCCCCGTCCTCCCTTGACGAGGCCTCGCTCGAGGATCACATCGCCCGCCTTCGCCGCCATGCGGAGGCGGCCGGGCGCGATCCCGCAACCGTCGGCATCGAGGGGATCATCCGGCTGCGCGGACAGCCGGTCGAGGCGTGCCGTCCCGCGCTCGACATGTGGCGGAGGCTCGGCGCCTCCCGCGTCACGTTCAATACCGAATCCCCCATCATGTGGAACCGGCTCGGGGGCAACGCCCCGGACACCAAGAACAAGGGGATGTCGTTCGCCGAGAGAGCGGATATCATCGGCCGGTTCAAGGAGCTCGCCCATCGCGTCTGAACTGCGGATTGGCTGGCGATCTCGAAAATAAGGGGGAACCCGTGACGGATCAGGCCAACGGAGTCGTGTGGCACTATGAAGCCGATATTGTTGTCGTGGGCTTCGGCGGTGCCGGCGCCGCGGCTGCGCTCGAAGCCGTCGAAGGCGGTGCCAGCGTGATAGCGATCGATCGCTTCGACGGCGGCGGCGCTACGGCCATGAGCGGTGGCGTCATCTACGCCGGCGACACCAGCATCCAAAAGGCCGCGGGCGTCGAGGACACCATCGAGGAAATGGCGAAATATCTGGCGCTGGAGATCGGCAGCGCCGTCAGTCCGGAAACGATCATCCGTTATTGCCGGGAAAGCGGCCCGACGCTGGACTGGCTGATCGGCCTCGGCGTTCCCTACAGTCCCATTCTTTATCCGGAAAAGACGATTTATCCGCCTGACGGCAGCTTTCTCTATTACTCCGGCAACGAGAAGGTGCCCGAATTCAAGAAGCACGCGAAGCCGGCGGCGCGCGGTCATCGCCCCGTCGGTCCGGGCATGAGCGGAAACGTGTTCTACGACGCGCTCAAAGCCGCCGCGACCCGGCGCGGCGTCAAGCTCATCACACATAGCCCGGTGACGCGTCTCATCACCGACGCCCAGGGTCGCGTCGTCGGTGTCGAGATCGCACCGATCGCCGAAGCGGATCGCGCGCGTCACGCGGCGATCTACAACGAAGTGGCGCCCATGAAGCCGTTCAACAGCTTGCCGTCGGAGAAGGCGGTGCGTACGGCCAAAAAGATCGAAAGCGCGACCGTCGAGCGCAAACTCGTCCGCGCGCGCAAAGGCGTCGTGCTCTCGACCGGCGGTTTTTCCTACAATGTCGATATGCTGGGCGAGCAGTCGCCCTTCTTCGCCGGCACCGTCAAGACGCTGATGCGCATGGGCTCGCTCGGAGACGACGGCAGCGCCGTCACGCTTGGCCGGCAGGTCGGCGCGGCGACCAAAGGCATGACGTCGTTCTATGTCGGGCGCAATGTGTCTCCGCCGCCTGCGTTTCTCCAGGGCATTCTCGTCAATGCGAAAGGCGAGCGCTTCATCAACGAGACGGCCTATGTCGGCGCGGTCGGCCGGGCCATCGGCAATCAGCCCGACGGCGTCGCGTGGCTCGTCATCGATTCCGGCAAGCGCAGGGAAGCTGTCAAACAAGCGCTTTTCGGCGGGTGGATGTTCCTGAAGTTCTATGGCGTTCCGGCGCTGCTCAACATTCTGTTCGGCGGCAGCAAAAGCGCCTCGAGTGCGGGGAAGCTCGCGAAGAAATGCGGCATGGATCCCGCGGCCCTGCAAGCAAGCGTCGATGCCTATAACGCGGCCGCCACGGCAGGCCAGGGAGATCCGGTCGGCAAGGCGTCGGAGTATACGAAGCCGCTCTCCGGCAAGCTCCATGCGCTCAACTTCTCGATCACCAATCTGCTCGCCTTCACCCAGTTTTTCACGCTCGGCGGCCTCTCGGTCGCCGAAGATGACGGTGCGGTGCTGCGCACCGATGGTAGCCGGATCGAGGGGCTCTATGCCGCGGGCCGCTCGGCCTATGGGCTATGCTCGAACGGCTATATCAGCGGGTTGTCGATCGGGGACTGCGTCTTCACGGGACGACGGGCCGCGCGCAGCCTGCTGCAAAAGAACGCGCCTCTAACCCAGGCCGCGTCCTGACGCCGCAGGTATTGCGTCAAGCACCGCCGTCCCGGGGAGGCTTAACCCGGATGCCTTGATATCGCCGCGAATCTCCACGATCTATGCGTTTTACGCGATTGACCGGGATATGCGATTGCTGTCTTCGACCTATGACGTTGCGCACGCGCCCCAAGCCGGCCGCGGCCAAGCTGCTTTATGACGATCGAGAACACGTCCTCGCACACGCCCCGCTGGCCGCAAGCCGCGCGCACATCCGAGGTCATCCGCGAATATCTGGCCAAATATGATGAGGAGCGCATCTCCCTTGGTCAGCTGAGAGACGCGCTCGGCGACCGCGTCTATGGGATTTTGCTGTTCCTGTTCGCGCTGCCGAACCTGGCACCTGTCGCTATTCCAGGTGTCTCCGCTGTCTTAGGGATTCCGTTGGTTCTGCTGGCGCTGCAGCTCACCTATGGGCGCAAGACGCCCTGGTTTCCGAGTTGGCTTGCCAATCGATCCTTTGCGCGCGAGGACTTCATCAACGTGTTCGAGCGCGCGAGGCCTTGGCTTGCGCGAGTCGAGCGTCTGCTCAGGCCCCGGTTCCCGATCGTGCTCGCCTGGACTGGAGAACGTTTGATAGCTGCCCTGTGCCTCGTGGTCGCGATCGTGCTTACCTTTCCAATTCCGCTCGGCAATTGGTTGCCGGCGCTGGCGCTTGCAATCATCGGGCTCGCGATCGTGGCAAAGGACGGAGCCGCCGCGATTGTCGGCGTGCTGGTGGGCATTGTGAGCCTGATCATTGCGGGTGGCGTGGTGTTCGCCATGGCCAAAGCCTTCATGGCATTTCTCCACCGACTCTTGGCGTAAGCCGGCTCGCGTCGCCTCACGACGTCAGCAATCCGTTAATCCTTGTCCCGTTCAATGCCGCTCCTCAGCCGGATCCAATTCTGGTGTCCGGACAGGAATGTCACACAGCTGCAGCGAAGTATGCACGCTAAGGCAACCCGGCTAGACAAATGACAAAAAAGACTCTTTTTATCTGCGCGAATTGACAACAAGAGATTCGGAGCTACGCCCGGAATTGATCGGATAAGGACGAACCGTCTCGCCGCATCATCGGCTTTGCCTGAGATCCACCTAATTCGACGACGTGAAGGACAGCGACAGGGAAGCTGCACCGCATTTTCTGCTTTCGGCCGCTCGGGGGCACGCCGTTCTTGGATTTCAGCGAACGTTTTTTCACATCTAGCAAGCAGTTACACGAGGGGAGTTTGAGTATGAAGAAACCGAAGACACCGAAGGCCCGCTCGGCGGCCCTTCGCAGCTATTTCGTGTCCACATCCAGCCGCTCCGCTTTGCAGGCCGGCGCCGCGCTTCTTCTCACCGCAACGATCGCCGGCCCGGCGCTCGCTCAAGGCGCTCCGGAAGGCGGCGGCATCGAGGAGATGATGGTCACCGCGCGCAGAAAGACGGAAAGCCTGGAGCGCGTTCCGACCGCCGTCACGGTGCTGAACGCCGAACAACTGGCGAAGCAGAACATCTCCGGCGAGCGTGATCTTCAGCGCGTGACGCCCGGCCTCGTTGTCCGCGAAGCCCTGAGCGCCAACCAGCTGAACTATTCCATCCGTGGTCAGACGATCGATGCCTACACATCGTCGCCGCCCGGCGTGCTGCCTTACTACAACGAAGTGCAGATCACCTATGTGACAGCGAGCTCGTTCTACGACTACTCGTCGATCCAGGTGCTCAAAGGCCCGCAGGGAACGCTGTTCGGCCGCAATACGACGGGCGGCGCGGTGCTCTTCACGACCGCGGCCCCGACCGACGACTTCGAAGGCAGCGTGACCGGTCGCTTCGGCAACTATTCACGCAAGGAAGTCGAAGCCGTGCTGAACGTGCCGATCATTAAAGACAAGCTCCTGTTCCGCGGTTCCGGCAACTTCGTTCGGCAGGACGGCTATGTGATCAACCTCGCCAACGGCGAGGATCTCGGCCGCAAGAAATCGCAGTCCGGCCGCATGTCGCTGACCTTCAAGCCCACCGACCGGATCAAGAGCGACACGGTGGTCGAATACACGAGACAGGGCGGCACGAATCTCAGCGGCCCGATCTGGTCGCTCTATCCCGCCGGCTCGCCAGGGATCAACACGGCGTCGGCCTCGACCTACGATCCGTCCAACCCGGTGTTCGCCCAATATGCGGCGACCCATCCGCTGGTCGACCCCGCCGGTATAACGTCCTTCTTCAACGCGCAAAAGGCGCGGGGACCGTTCGAGGTCGTGTACAACGACCCGATGTTCTTCCACTCGGAGAACTACTGGATCACGAACACGACGTCGTTCGAGATCAACGACAATATGACCCTGAAGAACGTCGCGGGTTGGGCCAATTCGCGCACGACCTACTCGGTCGACACCGACGGAACGCCCTACGGCATCTTCGGCTACGGTGTCTTTGACGACCTCCCGAACAATTACGGCCAGCTGGTGCGGGACGATCAGTACTCGGAAGAGCTTCAGCTGCAGGGCAAGGCCTTCGATCAGAAGCTCGACTACATCTTCGGCGGTTACTATTCGCAGGAGAAGTTCAACACCTACTTCGATCAGCGCTTCTTCGACCTCTCGCCGTTGTTCCCGGCTGCGAGCGCGCCTCAACAGATCGCGCAAACGTTCAAGAGCGAGGCAATCTTCGCGCAGGGTACCTATGACCTGTCGAATCTCGTTGAAGGTCTGAAGTTCACCGGCGGCGCGCGCTACACCTGGGCGCAAGCCGAATCGGTGATCGGGCCTCAATCGGCATTCTTTGGCATCGGACCCGCGGTCCTCAACAAGGAGTTCAGGAAGCCGAGCTGGACGGCCGGCATCGAATATCAGGCGACGGACAACCTGATGCTTTACATCACCCATCGCGGCAGCTGGCGCGCTGGCGGCTTCAACGGCTACAAGGCCGCTCAGTACGGCATCGCGGCTTCGGGTGGCAGCTTGTTCGAGCCTGAAACCGTCGAAGACGTCGAGATCGGCGCAAAGTTCAACGGTGAGATCTTCAGCCGTCCGTTCCGGATCAACGTGGCCGCGTTCGATGAATCGGTCAAAAGCGTTCAGCGCGTCGTCTACGTCCTTCTCCCGGGCCCGACGGCTGTGACCGCCAACGTCCCGAAGGCCAAGGTCACCGGCCTCGAAATGGACACGCAGATCAACCCCACCGATTGGCTCAAGATCGGCGGCACGTTCTCCTATATGGATGCCCGCTTCACGGCGGACACGATCGTGTTCTTCGGCACGCCCACGACCTTCGGTCCCTATCCGGACACGCCGAAGTATTCGGGCAGCGTGTTCGCAGAAGTCACCCTGCCGGTGCCCGCCGAATGGGGCACCGTGTCGGTGCGTGGCGACTACTACTCGCAGACCAGCACCTGGTTCTCGAGCACGGGCAACACCATCAACCCCGAGACCAAACTGCCGGGCTATGGCGTCGCAAACTTCCGCGTCGACTGGGCCAACATCGCAGGCTCGAAGGTCAGTGCGGCGATGTTCGTCACCAACGCGTTCAACGAGACCTACTACACCGGCGGCCTTCAGGTCGGCTCCGTGTTCGGCCTCAACACCGCGATCCCGGCCAAGCCGCGCATGTTCGGCGGCGAGGTCAAGCTCGCGTTCTAAAGAACTTGAAAAGCGGGGCGCTCGCCGCGCCCTGCCGGAAAAACAAACGGGGAGGCCTGAGCTCAGGCCTCCCCAACTTTTTTCTGCGGTCGCAGCGTATTGCACCGCCCCCAAATCGAGTGAAGCGTATTCCGGTCGTAAGAGTCTTCAACGGCAGTCAGCGGCTTGGGAGCGCAAAGGCAACAATATAGTCTCCGAACTTGGATTGAATTGGATACGAACCACCGGCGACGATAACGACGAACTGCCGCCCGCTTGCGGTCGAGAGGTAGCTCAGCGGCGTGGCCCCTCCTCCCGCCGGAAGGAACGACTGCCACAGTAGTTTTCCGGTCGCGGTGTCGAACGCTCGTATGTAGCGATCCTGGCTGGCGGCGATGAAGGTCAAGCCTCCCCGCGTCGTGATCGAACCACCCCAATTGGGAACACCCATTGTGATCGGGAGCATCGATGGAATGTGGAAGGGCCCGCTCTCTCTCGCTGTGCCGAAGGGTTGGGTCCAAAGCAACTTGTGCGTCCGAAGATCGATGCCGCTGATTGTGCCGTAAGGAGGTCTTTGGCAAGGAACCTGCAGCGGCGAAAGGAACGGCGCGACCAATATGCCGTATGGCGTCTTGGCCTGCGGGCCGCCGGCCACACCGCGTTTGGCCGTCTCGACAGTCAGCGGCTTCAAGTTCATTTGATCGGCGACGGCCCGGGGCACGAGCTGCACACGCATGGCCATCCGCAGAGCGTTGGTGATGAGAATCCCGCGGTCGGGATCGATCGAAACGCTACCCCAATCCGTTCCCCCAGCCGACCCTGGATAAGAAAGAGTGGGTTCAAGACCAGGAGGCGTTGCGTGACCGTCGTAACGGGTTTTTTTGAACTCGATTCGGCACCACATCTGGTCCAGCGGTGTCACGCCCCACATGTCCCGCTCCCTCAGATTGGGACCCCGGGTCGAAGGCATGCCGTCTGAGTAAGGCTGGGTTGGAGATAGGCGCTCTCCGGGAGCACCGCCTTGTGGAACCGGATGCTCGACGACGTTCGCGAGAGGTACACCTGTCCTCCGATCGAGGACAAAAAGTTCTCCGCGTTTGGTCGCCTGCACGAGAATCTTCTCGACGCCGTTTGGACCTTGGATGTCAGCCAACGTCGGTTGCGACGGCACATCATAATCCCACAAGTCGTGATGCGTCGTTTGGAACGACCAGCGCGGCTTCCCCGTCTCGGCATCCAGAGCGACAACAGAGCTCGAATACTGATCATCGAAGGAGCGCCGGCTGGCACCATACCAATCAGGTGTCGCGTTGCCGGTTGGCGCATAGACAAGGCCCAAATCCTCATCGGCGCTCATGGGCGCCCAACTGTTGGGGGTCGAACGGGTATAGTCCTCACCCGCGGGCGGTTCGGTCTGACGATCGGGTCGCCCCATATCGAACGCCCACGCGAACTTTCCGGTGACCACATCGTAAGCGCGGATCACCCCCGAGGGCTCGCCCCAATATTGGTTGTCGGAGACCCATCCGCCCAGCACGACCTTGCCGCGCACAATCGTGGGAGCGGAACTCACGTAATAATAGCCTTTGCCGACATCACCCATTCCCGTCAGCAATGAGGTCACGCCGTTCGTGCCAAAATCCCTGCAAAGTTCGCCAGTTGCGGCGTCGAGCGCAATCAGGCGTGCGTCAACCGTGTTGGTAATGATTCGCTCCGCGCACGCGCCGGTGGCTTCGGGGACGCGATAATAGGAGACGCCACGACAGGCGACCGCTTGGGTTAGGCCGCTCGGGTCGATTTTAGGATTGAACCGCCAACGGATCTCGCCCGTTTCCGCGTTCAGCGCGATGACTTCGTTATCCGACTTGCAGAGATAGAGACTTTCGCCAACTTTAATCGGCGTCGCTTCAAAATTAGCTCCCTCGCCGAACACGGAATATCCGACCCGTGTCGTCCATGCCACCTTCAGGTGCCTGACGTTCTCGAGCGTAATTTGGTCGAGGCCACTAAAGCGACTGCCGCCCTGATCATTGCCGTAATGCTGCCAGTTGCCGTTGGAGTTGACGCTCGTTGCCGGCAACGGCATTGCCGTAAAGGACGTCGTACCCGTTTGAAAAATCGGATCACTCGATTGCGGCTGCAAGGCGTGGAAACCGGCGCCGGCTGCAATCGCGACAATTCCGGCGACCAGAATTGTTACCAGAGCATCGAATTGAGCGAGCGGACGTTGCCCCACAAGATTGCGGCGCACAATCGGCATCAAAAGCCACAGCCCCACAACGGCCGGCGCCGCTATGCGTGGCAGCAAAGCCCAGCCGTCACCACCGACTTCCCATACCGCCCAGCCGAGGGTCGCGACAAAAAACAATCCATAGAGCCAGGCACCGAGGCGTCGCTTGCTCCAGAGCAAAATGCCCGATGCAATCAGCACAGCTCCCGACAGCAGGTAATAGTAGGCTCCGCCCGCAAGCGCGAGCTTGATGCCTCCGATGGCCAGCAAGCCCCCGACAAGAACCAAAAACACGGCATAGAAACGGATCAACAAGATACCTGTCGGGGAGCCCCCCGCCGCGGCGTTACTCTGCGCTGACATGTGCGTGCAACATTGATGAATCCCCCCATTGTTTTGCTGTCGGAATGGCGCCGACAGGACAGCGATTTATCGCTGTCGACGCAGTGGCCTTGATCCTCGATCGCCCTGCTCTCGTGAGTGTGACATCCGACGCACTCGAACAAAAGGTCTTCCTTGCTCGTCCGGTCAGGGCGGCTGGCGCCTTTGTTTCGTGAGAGGTCGCCGGATCAGAGCGCGAGACGCCGGCAAAACAAAAGGGGAGGCCTGAGCCCAGGCCTCCCCGATTTTTTTTGCTGTGCGGTGTTGCTAGGCCGAAGCGCCCGTGCGGCTGCCGCGGACCAAGCGGCCGGGCAAAGCGCCGGTCGCTTTGCCGTTGCGGTAGGTCGCCTGGCCCGCCACGACCGTCGCGACATAACCTGTCGCCGTCTGCTCGAGCCGCCCACCGCCTGCGGGCAGGTCATGCACCATATGGGGCGCGCCGAGCGAAAGCCGCTTCAGATCGATGACGTTGAGATCCCCGCGCAGACCCACTGCGATGCGGCCGCGGTCTTTCAGCTCGACCGCCTCCGCGCAGTCGGCCGTCAGCGCGCGCACCATCGCCGGCAGCGTGAACTTGCCGCTTCCTTCCGACGTCCAGCGCATCAGATTGTAGGTCGGCAAGCTCGCGTCGCAGATGCTCGTGTAATGCGCGCCACCGTCACCGAGCCCCGGCACCGTGACGGGGCTCCGCATCATGGCTTCGACCGCATCGATCTTCCGGCCGACATAATTCACGATGGGAATGTAGAGGACAGTCTTACCGTCGCCTTCGGTCAGCACGTTGTAGAGATGCTCCGCAGGCGACACGCCGTGCCGGGCGGCCTGGGCCGCGATGCTCTCGTCGGCGGTCGGCTCGTATTTGGGCTTCTCGGCGACTTGATACATGTGCTCCGGCATTTTGAGCACTCCGGCGATCGGCTGCCACGAGTCGGCCGGGTACTCGGACACGATCTTCTGGCGTAACGCGGGATCGCGCATCACCTTGAGGCGCTCCGCGAGCGGAAGCTCCGCGATCGCGTGATAGGACGGGCAGAACGAGAACGGATTGGTGCCGAGCTCGAGGCCTACATAGACACCGATCGGACGCCCGCAAACCTGGGCCGTAATCGGAAGACCTTCCTTCTTTGCTTTCTCCGCGGCATCCAGAATGGTGCGCCAGCGGTTCGGCGCTTGCGGCATTTGAATCAGAGAGAAGGTGACGCGACGATCGGTTTGCTCCGCGACACGGCGGAGCATGGCGAACTCTTCCTCCGGCCGCTCGAAATCCGAGATGAATTGCAGAACACCGCGGCCCGCGCGCTTCATGCCGTTGGCAATGCCCACGAGTTCCTTCTCGGAGGCCGAGTAGCTCACAATCAGCTCGCCCTTGATCGACTTGTGATTGATGGACCGGGAGGTGGCGAAGCCCAATGCACCCGCCTTCATCGCCTCTTCGGTCAGGCGCGCCATCTCGGCGATGTCCGCATCGGTCGCGTCCTCGCGCTTCACGGCGCGATCACCCATGACATAAACGCGCAACGCCGCATGGGGCAGATAGCCGGCGACATCCATGTCGAACTGACGGCCATCGAGGAAGTTCAGATAGGACGGGAACCCTTCCCACGTCCAAGGCAGACCTTCGGTCATGACGATGCCGGGGATGTCCTCGACGCCTTCCATCAGCTCAACGAGCTTTTGATGATCCTGCGGACGGCACGGCGCGAAGCCGACGCCGCAATTGCCCATGACGACGGTGGTGACGCCGTGATTGGACGACGGCGCCAGACGGTTCGACCACGTCGCCTGCCCGTCGTAGTGGGTATGAATGTCCAGAAAGCCGGGCGTCACGATCAAACCGGAAGCATCAATCTCCTCGCGGCCGCGCTCGGCGACTTGACCGATCTTGACGATGACGCCCTTGTCGACGGCGATGTCACCGACGAACGGCTCGCCGCCGCTGCCGTCGTAAATCGTTCCACCCCGGATGACGAGATCGATCTGATTGGCCACTACTTTCCTCCTGGTCGAATAAGCGCTTTCCCGCAGTGGCAACTGCAGGCCCGCAGGCTACCATTTCGCGTATCCCACTGGCAAACCAGGGATAAGTGCTCTCTAGCGAACCTTGGCAACCCCCAAGATCTCGCGCGCTTCGTCCGGAGTGGCGATCTCGCGCCCGCATTCCTTTGCGATCAGGGCGATACGGCGAATGAGATCGGCGTTGGTCAGCTGTCCAAGCTCCGGATAGGCATAGTCGCCGAGGCCGATGGCGATATGCCCGCCGCTCGAGATGATCGCGCCGGCGAGCGTCAAAAGGCTCCCGCCGTACAACGTGACCGACCATTCAGAACGAACGCCCTTCGGCAGGAAATTCAGGTAGGTCTGCAGGCCTTGAAGCGTGGGCGGATGAAGCGAAAGCGCCACCGGACTGAGCCCGAAGCTCAGAAAGAGCGGCCCGTCGAGAACGCCCACGCGATGGAAGATCTCGACCGGCCTCAGCATGGTGAGGTTCCAGATGACGAGATACGGCTTCACGCCGATGCCGCGCAACGTCTCCGCAAAATATTTTAGCGTCTCGTTGGTGTTCACATAGACGCCGCTCAAGCTTTCGAAGCGGCCGGTTTTCAGGTCGAGGACATCGGCGTTGCTCGAGCCCATGTCGAGCGGCGAGAAGTCCGGACGCAATCCGTCCTTCGCGAGTTGCACGATGTTCGCGAGACGATCCTCCGCCGACGCCGCGCGCTCGAACGCGCCGATGGTCGGGTGCACCAAAACATCCGACTGCGCTTTGATGCGGGTGACGATGTCGCGATAGGTCTCGTAGTTGAAATCGATGCCGCCTTCCGCGGTGCGGGGATGGAAATGAGCGATAGCGGCCCCCGCTTCGCGGCAGTCCGTCGCGACCGCGGCGATCTCCTGCGGCGTCCAGGGCACATGCCGATTTTCATTTCGCCCTGCATATTCATTCATCCTGACTTCGATGATGAGCTTCGACATTGCCGCCATGTGTGAAGTCTCCCAAGAAGGTTTCCGTTAGGGGCGTGCGATGGCCCCGCTGCGCACCAATCGCCCTGGCAAAGCACCTGTGTGCACGCCGTTACGTTGAATAGGAACGCCGCTGACCAGCGTCGCCACATAGCCATCGGCGAGCTGAGTGAGCCTGCGGCCATCGCCCGGAAGATCCTGAACCATCTTCGGAATGTGCAGCTTGAGCTTGTCGTAGTCGATGATGTTGATGTCGGCCTTGTAGCCGACCGCGAGCTTGCCGCGATCCGTGAACCCGAGCGCCACCGCGGGGTCGTAGGCCAGCGCCTTGATGGCTTCGACGACACCGATCTTGCTGCCATGGCGATCGCGCGTCCAATGGCTGAGCACAAAGGTCGGATAGCTCGCATCGCACACGACGCCGTAATGGGCACCGCCGTCGCCCAAAGCGATGACGGTGCTCTGGTCGCGCATGATCTCGCCGATCGGATCGAGCGTTCCCTGCGCGTAGTTCGCAAGCGCGACCAGGAGCATCGAGTAGCCATCGTTTTCGAGCAGCATGTCATAGGCGAGGTCGAGCGGCGTGACGCCTTTGCGCTCGGCCTGGGCCAGAATGCTGTTTTCCACTGCCGGCTCGTAATCGCCGGCGTCGTGCAACGGAAAGATATGCGCGAAATCGCGCGCGAGCGCGTAGAGCGGCACGGCGGCGTCCTGGGGCGTCTCGCTCATGAGCCGCTTGCGGATCTCGGGATCGCGCATGCGCGCGGCCCGCTCCCGCGTGGGAAGATGCGCGACGTCCTTCTGGAACGTCGGGCAGAAGGAGAACGGGTTCACCGAGCTGTCGAGACCGAGGATCATGCCGACGGGCCGCGGGAAAACCTGCGGCGTAATCTTTGCGCCGCTGTCGTTCGCGGCCTTCACCTTCGCCAGCACCGTCCGCCATCCGTTTGGATCGTTGTTTGTCTGCGCCAGAGTAAAGGTCACGGGCCGGCCCACCTTGTGCGAGAACTCGATATAGAAATCGATCTCGCCCTGGTACCGGTTCTCGTCGACATCGGGGACCACCTGAAGAACGCCGCGCCCCTTCTCGGCCATCACCTCACCCATAGCGATCAGCTCCTGCCGGCTCGCCTCATAGCTGGGGATCTGATCGCCCTGACCCGTGCGATGGACATGCAGGCGGGACGTTGCGAACCCGAAGGCGCCCACATCGAGCGCTTCGCTCATGAGCGCCTTCATCCGTTTCAGATCGTCTTCGGTCGCCGGCTCCCGATTGACGCCGCGCTCGCCCATGACGAAGACGCGCAACGGCGAATGCGGCAGATAGGCCGCCACGTCGATGTCGCGCTTGCGCCGATCCACGGCATCGAGATATTGCGGAAAGGTCTCCCAGTCCCAGGTCAGGCCTTCGGTCATGACGAGCTCCGGAATGTCTTCCACGCCCTCCATGACGTTGATCAGCGCGTCGTGATCCTCCGCGCGGCACGGCGCGAAGCCCACTCCGCAATTGCCGAAGAGAACCGTCGTGACGCCGTGCTGAGAGGACGGCAACAGCCGCTCGGACCAGATCGCCTGACCGTCATAATGCGTGTGCACATCGACGAAGCCCGGCGTGACGAGCAGGCCCTTCGCGTCGATCACCTCCTTCGCCGTGCCCTCGACTTTCCCGATGGCGGCAATGCGGCCCTCGCGAATTCCGACATCGGCGACGAAGGGCGCGCTCCCGGTCCCGTCGACAACGGTTCCGCCGCGCACGATGACATCATAATCGGCCATTTCTGGTTCCTCTTTCTCGCCGAAGGATTCCTAAACGGGTTGCGCGATGGATCCGCTGCGCACCAGGCGGCCCGGCAAGGCCCCGGTCGACGCTCCATTGCGCTGAATGGCGACGCCGCCCACCAGTGTCGCCACGTACCCGTCCGCGCTCTGCATCAGCCGCCGTCCGCCCCCCGGCAGATCGTCGACCATATGCGGAACATGAAGTGTGAGCTTGTCGTAGTCGATGACGTTGAGATCGGCCTTGTAGCCGACCGCGATCTTGCCGCGATCGGAGAGGCCCACGGCCGCCGCCGGATCATGCGCCAGAAGCTTGATGGCCTCGGCGACGCTCAGCCGTCCGCCCTTGCGATCGCGCGTCCAGTGGCTCAGCACATAGGTCGGGAAGCTCGCATCGCAGATGACGCCGTAATGCGCGCCGCCATCGCCAAGGCCAAGCACCGTGTTCTGATCGCGCAGCATGTCGCGAATGGGTTCCAGCGTGCCGTAGGTGTAATTGGCCAACGCGACGTGCAGAAGCGCATAGCCGTCCTTCTCGAGCAACAGATCGTAGGCGTGCGCGAGCGGGCTCACGCCCAGACGTCTGGCTTCCGCCTCCACGCTGCTGTCCGGCGACGGCTCGTAATCATCCACGCTGTCGAGCCGGAACATATGCGCGAAATCGCGCGCCATGCCGTAAAGCGGGATGGTCGCATCGGCCGGCGTCTCGGAAAGAATGCGCGCCTTCATGCTGGGATCGCGCATCTTCTTGACGCGCTCGGCAATCGGCAGCTTCGCCAGATCATTCGCATAGGTGGGACAGAAGGTGAAAGGATTGATCGAACAATCGAGACCGAGCGTGAGGCCCGTGGGACGCGGAAAGACCTGCGCCGTAATCTGCGCGCCGGTCCTGTTCGCCTCTCCCACCTTCTCGAGAACAGCGCGCCAGGCTTCCGGATCGACATTGACCTGGGCGAGCGAGAAGCTCGCGGGGCGGCCAACCTTTTTGGAGAACTCGATCATGAAATCGAGATCGCTCGGGAAACGCGGATCATCACTCACATTCGGCACGATCTGAAGCAGCCCGCGCCCCTTCTCCGCCATCACCTCGCCAATCGCGAAAAGCTCGCGCCTGTTCGCCTCGAAGCTCGGAATGTGCTCGCCTTCGCCGGTGCGATGAATGCTGAGCCGGGAGGTGGCAAAGCCCAAAGCCCCCGCATCGAGCGCTTCGCTCATCAGCGCTTTCATCTTTTTCAGGTCTTCTTCCGTCGCGGCTTCGCGGTTCACGCCCCGCTCGCCCATGACGAACACTCTGAGCGGCGAATGGGGCAGATATTGCGCCACATCGATGTCGCGCTTCCGCCGGTCCAGCGCATCGAGATATTGCGGGAAGGTCTCCCAGTCCCAGGTGAGGCCGGATGTCATGACGAGCTCGGGAATATCCTCGACGCCCTCCATGACCTTGATCAACGCATCATGATCCTTGGAGCGGCACGGCGCGAAGCCGACGCCGCAATTGCCCATCACGACGGTGGTAACGCCATGCTGCGACGACGGGAGGATACGCTCCGCCCAGATCGCCTGACCGTCGTAATGCGTGTGCACATCGACGAAGCCGGGCGTCACGAGCAGTCCCGTGGCATCGATGACTTCCTTCGCGGTGCCATCAACCTTGCCCACAGCGGCAATACGCCCGTTGCTGATGCCGATGTCGGCGACAAACGGTGCGCCGCCGGTCCCATCGACAACGGTACCGCCGCGTACAATCGTGTCATATGAACTCATAGCGTCACCTGCCCGTGTTGGACCATTTTGAGTCTAAGGTCGCACATTATCATGGTCCGAGCCATCATCGGGCTTCGGGAGGCCCGCTTCAAGCTCCGGCAAAGGATCCACAACCAAGTTTCTCACCGCCGATGCCTTGGAATTATAAGGCAACCTGGACATTTCTCTCCTTGCGTAAACCAAGTATTGTCGCCGGCAAGTCCATACCGCGTAAGATTGGATGAAAAAAAAGAGGCGAACGCGCAATGACAGTTGAAGGCCAAACCGTAATCGTGTTCGGCGGCTCCAGCGGCATCGGTGCTGCGACCGCTACTTTGCTCGCCGAACGGGGTGCGAGCGTTCTGGCCGTGGGACGGGACGAGGGCCGGCTCGAGGCGCTGCGCAAATCCGTCAAAGGGGTGAAGACGGCGCGCGCCGATTTGCTCAGGGATGCCGACCTCGAGGCCGTGTTCAAGACGGTCGAGCGGGTCGATCACGTGGTGGTCACCGCGGCAACCCTACCCGCAGGACCCATCGTCGGGAGCTCGCTGGCCGCGCTCCGGCTGCCGTTCGAAGAACGAGTGTTCGCGTTGCTGCGCATTGTCCAGCTCGCCGTGCCGAAGATGAAGGCTGGGTCCTTCGTGTTCACCTCGGGAACGCTGCCTCATCGGCCGGCGCCCGGCATGGGCCTGGTGGGTGCCGCGATTTCGGCGGTCGAACATCTCGCGCGGGTGCTCGCGCTCGAGCTTGCGCCCATTCGCGCGAATGTCATCGCGCCCGGCGTGATCGCCACCGACCTGCTCAGAAACGTCGTGGGCGATCAATGGGAGGCAACGCTCGCCCATCTGTCGGAACAGCTGCCGGGGAAGCGCGCTGGTACGCCGCGCGAAACTGCGGAAGCGATCCATCTGCTCCTCACCAACGAGTTCATCAACGGAGAAGTCCTGTCCATCGACGGCGCTGGACGCTTCGTCTAAGACGCCAAATCAAAGAGGGAAGACGTGCATGGGCGGACGGCTGGCAAACAGGACCGCAATCGTCACGGGCGCGAACGGAGCCATTGCGACGGCCTGTGCGCGGCGGCTTCTGCAGGACGGGGCGACCGTCGTCATCACCTCGCGCGGCCGCGACAAGCTCGAGCAGACGCGGGAACAGTTGCTGAGCGACGTGCCCGGCGCAAAGCTTGAGGCCGTGACGGGCGACGCGCTGAACGCCGATGACGTTCAAGCGACTTTCAAATACGCGCATGACATCGCCGGCCGGCTCGACATGGTCATCGCGACCGTCGGCGAGGGCGGGTTCATTCCGCTTCTCATGCATGACGCGGACACCTTTCGTGCCAATGTCGACAAGAATCTCCTGGCGCCATTTCTGGCCATTCGCTATGGCGCGCGCTATCTCGGCGAAGGCGGATCGATCGTGTGTATCTCGAGCACCGCGGCCAAGCTCGTGCTGCCCTGGCTGTCCGCCTATTGCTCCGCGAAGGCGGGCATGGAAATGCTCGTGAAGTGCGCCGCCGAGGAGCTGAGCCCCGCCAAGATCCGCGTGAACGTCGTGCGTCCGGGCTACACTTTGTCCGAAGCCATGGCGCCTGTCGCCGGCACGCCGGCGTTGGCGGAGCCTATCCTGGCCGAAATTCCGTTGAACCGATGGGCCGAGCCCGAGGACATCGCCGAGGCGGTCCGCTATTTCGCGGGGGCCGAGTCCGGCTATGTGACCGGGCAGGTGTTCGCGGTCGATGGCGGCGTGGAGCTGCGCCGCAACGTGAACATGTCGTTCGTGCTGAAGCAGGCTTACGGCGATGCTGCCGCCGACGCGATCCTGCGCGGCAAGGAGCCACCCGCCGCATAAGAAGCAAGAGCGTTCACGTCACACGACAGGAGGACAAACGATGGACGAGAAGCTGCGCGAGTTGCTGGAAAAGCAAGAGATCATCGACGCCATTCATCGCATCGCGCGCGGCACCGACCGCGCCGACTTCGCTCTGTTCAAATCCGGCTATCACGACGGCGCCATCGATGACCACGGCCTCTTCAGCGGGCCGGTCGAAGATCTTCTGCCGTTCTTCAAGGACGCGAACAAAACGTTCATCTGCACTCAGCACGTGGTGACAAACATCCACATCGAGCTCTTGGGCGACAAGGCGAATACCGAGACCTATTTCAATGCGTTTCATCGCCGCCGCGATCAGGACGGAAAGCTGTGGGACGATTGGCTGAAAGGCCGCTATCTCGACCGCTTCGAAAAACGCAAAGGCGTCTGGCGCACGGCCAATCGCCTTTGTGCCTGGGACTGGACGCACACCCAGCCCGCCAGCACCACGCCCTGGGCGGATGTCGTGGGCGGCAATTTCATCATGGGCAAGCGCGACAGTTCGGATCCCTATTATTCCCTGTTCAAGTCCACGACACCTCCGTGAGGAGTATGTCGGGATAAATCCTAATCAGATGGAGTGGAGGAAATTTCCATGAGCGGAAAGCTCGCGAACAAGACGGCGGTCGTCACCGGCGCAAACGGCGCGATCGCAACGGCGTGCGCAAAGCGGCTCCTCGAGGATGGCGCAACCGTCCTCATCACCTCGCGCGGCCGCGAGAAGCTCGAAAAAACGCGCGCGCAGCTGCTCAAGGAGGTTCCCGGCGCGCGCGTCGAGGCGGCAGTCTGCGACGCCCTGAACGCGGAAGAGGTTCAAGCCACCTTCAAGCAGGCCTATAAATTCGCCGACCGGCTCGACATGATCATCTCGACCGTCGGCGAGGGACGGTTCATTCCTCTGCTCATGCACGATGCGGACTCGTTCCGCGCCAATGTCGACATCAACCTCCTGGCGCCGTTCCTGGCCATTCGCTATGGCGCGCGGTATCTGGGCGAAGGCGGATCGATCGTCTGCATCTCGAGCACCGCCGCGAAGCTCGTGCTGCCATGGCTCCCCGCCTATTGCGCCGCGAAAGCCGGGATGGAGATGCTCGTGAAGTGCGCGGCCGAGGAGCTGAGCCCGGCCAAGATCCGCGTCAACGTCGTGCGTCCCGGCATGACGCATTCGGAGGCGAACGAGGCCATAGCGGCCGATCAGGAGATGGCGCGAGCCTTCACGGCCGAAATTCCTCTCGACCGTTGGGGCCAGCCCGCAGATGTGGCGGAAGCAGTCCGCTATTTGGCCGGCCCGGAATCGGGCTATGTCACCGGACAGATTTTTGCGGTCGACGGAGGGCTGGAGCTGCGCCGAAACGCCAACCTGTCGGCGGTGCTGAATGCTGTCTATGGCGATGCCATCGCCGACGCCGTTGCGCACGGAAAGGAGCCGCCCTCCCCTACTTGATCGCTAGCGGCGTGATGGGACTTCCGACGCCGTGCTCGACCTTCAGCGGCGCCGACGTGAAGAAGAACTCCCACACGCCGTCGGCTTCGCAATCCGCCGCGAGCGCGTCCATGTCGAAGATCTCGCCCAGCGTCATGCCCATGTCGCGGATCAGCACGCAGTGCACCTCGAGACACTGCTTGCCGCCCGACATCACTTCGACGCCGGTGTTGTCCGCAGCGATGGCAGCGACCTCCCGCTTGTAAAGCCACTCGGTGCAGGCGAGCCCGATGCCCGGCTCACCGGCCCAGAGCTTCACCGCGGATTTGTGGATCGTGAATTGTTGAATCCAGCCGGTGCGGACAAGCAGGATGTCGCCGGCGCCGACGCGCACATTCTGCCGTTTCTCGGCGGCCTCGAGATCCGCCGGCGTAATCTCGTCGCCGATGTTGAGCGGTTTGCCGCCGCGCACCGCCGTGATGTCGAGCAGCACGCCGCGGCCCGTGGGCCCCTTCGCAATGATGTCCTCGATCGACAACACCGTCGAACCGCCGAGCGTCGATACGGTGTGGGCGCCTACCCCATTATAGAAGCAGTTGTCGTAACCGATATGTCCGAGCCCGTCCCATTGCGTGGCACATTGCAACGGCATGGTGATCCAGTCATCGGCGACGATGAGCTCCGGCGGATAAACGATGCCTTGCAGCCGCTGCGAGTCCCCCGGCGTGATGCCCATCAGATGGATGGGATTGACCCGGCCGCCACCACCGATCGACGGACCGTTGGCGCCAAGCGCGACGCTGAGATCGAACATCTTGCCCTTGCGGATCAGCCGGCCGGCTTCGACAAGGGTCTGCGCGGTGATGTGATTGAGCGTGCCGATGCGGTCGTCCTTCCCCCAACGGCCCCAATTGCTCAGCTTCTTGCCGAGATCGCGAAATTCCGATGTCATGCAATCCTCCCTATTCCAGTAAAGTCTAATAATAAGACTTTTTGTCGTTCCCATTCCCGCGATATATTCGCTCCAAGGTCGCACACGACAAGTTCAAAAACTGCGGTCAGGGAGAGGTGCATGAGCGCGAAGGGCAAGATTCATCTGAACGACCTGGATAAGCCTGTTCGCAACGAAATCGAGCAGCAGTTCTATAACTCGGGCCAGCCCGTCGACCTGACGGAAGAAGCCGTGCTGAGCGCCGCGCGCGCGATGACGGGCCTATCGGATTTCGGCGCCCAGGATTTTCGCGAGCGCCTGCGTCTCTGGCTGTCCGACATCGATGCGGACAAAGCGCTGCACGTCGTCGGCCGCCAGCAGGCGTTCGAGCAGATTGTTCTCTATGCAGCGAACCGGCTGAAGCTCGAAGATCTGGTCAAGCAGCATCCGGAAATCCTGAATATCCAGATCGACCGGCCTATCGTGGTCGCCGGATTGCCGCGTTCGGGCACCACGCACCTCGTCAACCTCCTGGCGGCGGATCCCCGCCTGCGCTCGGCGCAATTATGGGAAACCATGGCGCCGTTTCCGCTTCCCGGCGAAGAGCCGGGCCCGATCGAAGACAGCCCGCGCTACAAGCTCACGAAAGAGATGTGGAGCATGTTCGGCCAGGTCTTGCCGCATATGCGCGCGATCCACGAGATGGAGCCCGATCACGTTCACGAGCACATCGAATTTCAGAGCGTGGATTTCAGCTCCTACGCCATCGAATGGCGCGCGCGCATGCCGCGCTGGACAAAATATTATTTCGAGCACGATCAGACACCGCATTATCGCTACGAAAAAAAGATGATGCAGGCTCTGACTTATTTCCGCGGACCGAACCGTTGGGTCTCGAAGTCACCGCCGCACATGGAAAATCTCGTTCCCCTCATCAACACATTCCCTGACGCCACGGTGCTGATAACGCATCGTGACCCCATCGCGGTGATCCAATCCTCACTGACGCTGCTCGCCTATTGGGACCGCATTCGCCGCACCGAGCAGGATCTTCCAGGATTGGCGACGCTATGGATCGGACGAATAGAGAAGATGCTGCAAGCTTGCGTGCGTGATCGCGACAAGCTGCCGAAAGATCAGATTGTCGACGTGATCTTCCACAAATACATGGCTGATCAACGTGGCCTGATCGATCGCATCTACAAGACCGCCAAGCTCGAACTCACGCCCGAGGCGGACAAGCGCATCACAGCCTATCTCGAAGCCAACAAGCGCGGGCGCCATGGGCAGATCGCTTACGACCTGCCGAAATTCGGGGTCGACGTGGCCAAGCTCCGCAAGCGGTTTCAATTCTATTACGACCGCTTCCCCGTCGAGATGGAACCGGCCATGGGTGAAACGCTGGAGATCACATGATGAGTGACAAGGCCGCGCAACGGCTCGTGTCGGGCCGAGCCTGGGACGATTTCTGCGACTCGATCAAGCGGGCCGGCCATGTGGTCGATCGCTTCAAGGGCCTGACCGAACTCGATCACGCGGAGTACTACAGGTTTCTCACGCGGTACTTGCGGTGGGGGCTGTCGCGCTTTGTCGAGGCCGCGGAGCCCGGGCGTCACCGCTTCGTCGAGATGGCTTGGCGGCAATCGATCAACTTCACCTCGCCGCTGCAGGATCATTTCTTCGCCGATGTGACCGATCACAGGGCGACCTACCGGATCACCGGCAATCGCGGCACGTGCCCGTACTTCATCATCGCGGCCACCAAGACGAAGCGCCCCGCGGACATCGCCGAGCGCGATTGGGCGGAACGCGGTCCCGAGGGCCTCAAGGAGTTCGATCCCGCGCTCATCGGAACGGTCGACGCGCTGATGAGCGAGGGCGTGAAATTCGACAAGGACGGCAACTTCAGCATCACGGTCAGCCGCGACCAACCGGCCGACGGCTCGGACTGGCTTCCGCTCAAGCCCGAAACCAACATGATCCTGGTGCGGACCGTTTTCGCCGAGCGCAAAGGCTCGACGCCGGCGACGATGTTTTTCGAGCGTGTCGGCGGCCCGCCGCCAACACCCATCCGCGCCGCGGACATCAGCGAGGCGCTGACCATGGCGGCGCAGAACCTGACCGGCTGGGTCGATCAAGTGCGTGACTGGTGGGACAACATCATCAACAAGGCGCCGAACACCGTGACGTTCAGCGGCGCGCTCTACCAGACCTATGGCGGCATTTCCGACCGCCATCACGGCTTCGGCAGCTGGGCCAGGGACACGGACGAGGCTCTGGTCATCCGCTTCACGCCGCCGCAATGCGAATACTGGACCTTCCAGTTCTGCAACATCTGGCAGGAGAATTTCGACAACGTCGAGGACGGTCAGGGCTATCTCTACAAGGACGGCACAAAGCTCGAGCGCGACGGATCCGTGCTGTTCGTCTTCGCGGATCGCGATCCCGGCCTCGGGATCCGTTGGGTCGACTCCTACGGCCACATCCATGGGGGCTGGAGCTTCCGCCTCATCAAAAGCGGCCCGCCGCCGAAGCTTTATGTCCATCGCGTCAAGCTGGACGCGCTCAAACGCGACGGCTTGGCCGCGCTTCACCCCAAGGACGCGATCGTCAGCGGCCACAATCCTGACTGATTTGACTTAAACGGCAATCGCGGTGTGCCCGGGAAAGCCAGCCCCTGGCGCGGCAGGCGGCCGGCCTTTCGTGCGCAAGGGGTTCATGGTTGCATGAGGCGTGGTTGCGCGCGCAGAGTGCTGCATGAAACCAACAAAGCGCGGTCAGAGCCTCGCAAGCCCCGGGAAGAGATGCCATGAATGTCCATCGTCCGACCACTGAGAGTTTGGCGCTCGAACCTTTGGTGGTCTCGAGCGCGACTGACGTCACCTGGGATGACGAGACCGACGTTCTTGTGGTCGGGTTCGGCGGCGCAGGGGCCGCGGCCGCGATCGAAGCCAGAGAGAACGGCGCGGACGTCCTGGCGATCGATCGCTTCGGCGGCGGGGGCGCGACCCATTACAGCGGCGGCGTCTTCTATGCCGGCGGCGGCACCAAGCATCAGCGCGCCTCGGGCATCGAGGATACGCCGGAGGAAATGCGCAAATACCTCGAGGCCGAGCGGGTGCCCTTTCTGCCGGAAACGCTCAAACGCTTTTGCGACGGCAGCAGCGGCGATCTCGACTGGGTCGAGCGGCACGGCGTGCCCTTTGGCGGCAATCCCTATTTGAAGAAGACGGCGTTTCCGCCGGATCCGCATTGGCTCTTTTTCTCCGGCAATGAGAACATCCCCGCCTTCAAGAAGGTCGCGAAGCCCGCGCCGCGCGGCCACAGGCCGGTAACGCCGGCTTTCGGCGGCCATCTGCATTACGCGAAGCTCCGGGACTCCGCGCTCGGCATGGGCGTCCGCCTGATGCCGCACGCGCCCGCGAAGCGGCTCATTCTCGATCGCGGCAACCGCGTGATCGGCGTCGAGATCAACGCGATTCCAAAAGAGCTGTGGGCAAAGCATGAAGAGCTTTACGCCATCGTCTCGCCCTGGAAACCGCTCAACGCCGCAAAAGCGCAGCAAGCGATCGACGACTGCCGTGCGTTCGAGGCGCAAGTGAACGCACCGAAGCGCATTCGCGCGCGGAGCGGCGTCATTCTGTCCACCGGCGGCTTCATCAACAATCTCGACATGCTGGGGCGGCACCGCGATTTTCTGGCCAAGAGCTATCTCGGAATCCAGCGGCTCGGCTCCATGGGATGCGACGGCAGCGGCATCGCGCTTGGCCAATCGGTCGGCGGGGATACCGGTTATATGGACAAGATGTTCCTCGGCCGGTCGATCACGCCGCCGGACGCGTTCGTCTATGGCGTCATCGTCAACGCATCGGGCAAGCGTTTCGTCAACGAGGACGCCTACAACGCCTTTGTCGGCAACGCGATCTCGGACCAGCCCAATGGCAAGGCCTATCTCATTCTGGATCGCGACCACTTCTGGCGCGGCATCAACCAGTCGCTGTTTCCGGGCAAGGGGATGTTCTTGATGTGGGGCGCACCGGCCCTGATCAACGTCACCTTGGGCGGAACGCGGCGCGCCAAGACGCTGCAGGCGCTGGCCAAGAAATGCGGCATCGATCCCGCGGGTCTCGAAGCAACCATTCGGAACTTCAACGAGACGATCGTTCCGGCCAAGGAGGATCCGCTCGGGCGATCTCCGGACAAGCTCGTGCCCGTGTCGGGCTCGAGCTATTTCGCGGTCAATGTGTCGCTCGCCAATCCCTTCTCGCCCACCTGGGCCTTCACGCTCGGCGGGCTCGCGGTCGACGAGCAGACCGGAAACGTCAAGACCAAGAGCGGCGAACGGATCGAGGGGCTCTATGCCGCGGGCCGCACCGCCATTGGGCTGTGCTCGAACGGCTACAATCAGAGCGGCTCGTCGATCGCCGACACGGTCTTTTCCGGACGACGCGCCGGGCGCGATGCCGCCCAGCGCATCAACCAGAAAAGCGCGTAGCCGCCTTAGAGTGCGAGCGGGCGCACCTTGACGATCTGCGGGCTGTTATAGACCGGCTCGCCGGGCTTGAGATTGGTCACCATGCCCGTGAACGCGCGCACCACCTCATCGTCGACATTCGACTGGGTCGATTCCTCCGCGAGGTCGAGCGCCCGCTCGACCCTGTGAACGTCCTTGCCGATGAAGCGAAGCGAGATCGTGCGCCGCGTCTGTCCCGGCTCCAGCGGCGCGCCGCCATGCAGGATGTTGTGGTGGAACACGACGATGTCGCCGGGATCGACCGCCCAGGAGACGATATCGAAATCCTCGCGATGTCCTTCGATATCGGGAAGGCGCGGGAGAATGCCGTCCTTGAAAAACCCCGCCGCATCGTCGTCCGGGTCGTAGCGCGAGCCGTTGAAGATCGGACCGCGGTGAGATCCGCGCACGAATTCGAGCGTGTTCGCCTTCGGAACCGGCTCGAAATTGATCCACACCGACGCCGAGAGCTGACCCTCATAGGGGATGTAGGACTGATCCTGATGCCAAGCCGTGCGGCGGCTCTTCATCCCCTCCTTGAAGAAGATCTGCTCGTAGAAGAACCAGACATCTTTCGAGCCCCAGAGTGCTGCGACGATATCGGGGATCGGCGATGTCTTGCAGAAATTGATATAGGCCGGCCAGTTTCTGACGTTCCCGCCATCCTGATAGAAGCTCACGCCTTGCTCGGCGTAGAAATTGCGCGCCGCGGGACCGGGGCGCTCCTTCGTGTAGTTGAACATCTCGAGGGTGCGCGCGAGCTCACGCTCGCTCAGCGCGCCCCGAAGGCACACCACACCGTCCCTGCTGAATTGCGGCGCGAGCTCCGCAAAACGATCCGTCACGCCCACCTGAGCCATCGTCTTCGTCCTCTGCGGAAGCAGGCTACTGCGGGAGGTGCATCAGCTGCGAGGCTTCCTTGCATGAGGCGGGCTGACGCCCCACCGCGCGGCAATCCTTGAGCAGCGCTTCGAGCAGATCCAAGTTGCTGGGCCGATCGTTCCCGCGATAATCCTCGAGCCCGATGCGAACGTGACCGCCGCGCTCAAGTGCATAACGCGCCAATCCGCAGCCCACGACATCGCCGCCGAACACACTGACGGACCATTGCAGATCGCTGCCTTCCATCATGTCGAGATAGATGTCGAGCGCCTTGCGCGTCGGCGGGAGGCCGAATCCCAGCGCGCGATGGCGTGTCTTCGGCCGGCCCGGCGGATCGAAGAAATCATGGTCGCCCGAGAAGTAAAGCTTCACCATGGCGCCGCTCGGAAGCTTGCCGGCCCGTGCGTAAGCCAGCGTCGCGCGCAGGAAACTCGGCTCGAAAATCGCGATGGACGGACCGAGCTTCGCCTTCCGCAAAGCCTCCATCGTCAATTCGAGATCTTCGAAACTGTTGACATAGGCCATGCGGTCCGGCCCCGGCGTGCCGTCCTCGGCCGTGTTGGCAAGATTGACCGACCCCATGTCGATCGCGCCCATGCGCGCGCCGCCCTCGCTGCAATATCCGAAATGCGCGATCTTCTCGTTGATGTCCGGCGAGATCGTCGTGGTCGGGCACAGAATGGCGTCGGGATGTTCGGCGAGGATCGGCGCCCAGCCTTCCTTGTATCTCTTTCCGGCCGCGGCGCCGGTCATCTTCAGATCTTCATTGTGATTGTGAATGATGGCGGCGCCGGCTTCCAAGAGCCGGTTCGAGTCGGCGGCGATCTCTGCGGGCGTTGTCGGCACATGCGGATTCTGGTCCTTGCTCGTGATGCCGTTGATCGCGACTTCGATGATGGCTGCCTTCGCCATGTGATGCCTCCCGTTGATTTGAAGCCGGCACGCCCGGCCCACTATTTCTATGAGTCAACAATTCATCATACCGCCCCTCGGCGCCGGCGGAGCTAAAATGTAAAGGCATGACGGCCGCCGTCGACGGCGATCCACTCGCCCGTGATGTAGCCGCCATATTCGGAGGCGAGGAAAGCGACGACACCCCCCAATTCCTCCATCCGGCCGGCGCGCTTCATCGGAATGTCCAGCATCTTCTTGCCGCCGGTGCCGGGAAAAGCGAGCTCGCCCGCGAGCCAGCGGTCGGTCTCGTCCGGCGTGAAGCCCATTCTGTTCTGGGCATACCATTCGAAAGAGGGCGTTCGGATCCAGCCGGGCCCGATTACGTTCACCGTGACGCCGTCGGCCGCGACCTCATGCGCAAGCGTTCTCAGAAAGGCCGCGGTCGAGGGACGAACCGTGTTGTGGAAGATGTGCGGATGCATGAGCTGCGGCTCTTTGGCGACAATCGAGCCGATGTGAATGTAGCGGCCCCATTTCTTCCGCTGCATCTCGGGCACCGTCGCGCGCGCGAGA
>Ga0081455_10000888_pt1 | contig 38587 bp, 37 predicted proteins | sample TabmetS3T2R1_FD_70207 | JGI IMG/M metagenome (GOLD analysis project Ga0081455, IMG submission 70207) | Tabebuia heterophylla rhizosphere microbial communities from the University of Puerto Rico - S3T2R1 | ecosystem: Host-associated > Plants > Roots > Rhizosphere ... | reverse complement strand
GTCGGGGCCGACGCCATCACCGGCGGCCCCGAAGTCACCTGGTCGCAGACGCCGACGAAGTGGAGCAACCACTTCTTCGACAACCTCTTCAACAACGAATGGGAGCTGACCAAGAGTCCGGCGGGTGCGTATCAGTGGAAGGCGAAAGGCGGCGCGGCCACGATCCCGGACGCCTTCGATCCGTCGAAGAAGCATGTCCCGACCATGCTGACGACCGACCTCTCGCTGCGGTTCGACCCGGCCTACGAGAAGATCTCGCGGCGCTTCTACGAGCATCCGGATGAGTTCGCCGACGCCTTCGCCCGGGCGTGGTTCAAGCTCACCCACCGTGACATGGGACCAATCCAGCGCTATCTCGGCCCGCTCGTGCCGAAGGAGATTTTGATCTGGCAGGATCCGATCCCCGCTGTGAACCATCCGCTGGTAGGGGAGCAGGACATCGCCGCACTGAAGGGCAAGATCCTCGGGTCTGGCCTCTCGGTGTCGCAGCTGGTCTCGACGGCTTGGGCATCGGCATCGACGTTCCGCGGCTCCGACAAGCGCGGTGGCGCGAACGGCGCACGAATTCGCCTCGCGCCGCAGAAGGACTGGGATGTCAACCAGCCGACGCAGCTGGCAAGCGTTCTTCAGAAACTCGAAGCGATCCAAAAGGAGTTCAACGCCTCCCAGTCCGGCGGCAAGAAGGTTTCACTTGCCGACCTGATCGTTCTCGGTGGCTGCGCGGCAATCGAGAAAGCCGCAAAGGACGCCGGGCACGACGTGAAGGTCCCCTTCACGCCGGGGCGCATGGACGCGTCGCAGGATCAGACCGACGCAAAATCCTTCACGCCGCTCGAGCCGGTCGCCGACGGTTTCCGCAACTATCTCCGCGGCAAGCAGCTCATGTCGCCTGAGGAGGCGCTGGTGGATCGGGCGCAATTGCTGACACTGACGGCACCCGAGATGACGGTTCTCCTCGGCGGCCTGCGCGTGCTCGGCGCAAATGCCGGGCAGTCCAAACATGGCGTCTTCACCAAGCGGCCCGGGCTGCTCACGAACGACTTCTTCGTCAACCTGCTCGACATGAGCACGCAATGGCAGTCCGCTGGCTCCGATGGCGTGTACGAGGGCCGCGACTGCAAGACGAACGCGCTCAAGTGGACCGGCACGCGTGTCGACCTGATCTTCGGTTCGCACTCGCAGCTCCGCGCATTCGCGGAAGTCTATGCGTGCGCGGATTCCAAGGAGAAGTTCGTGAAAGACTTCGTGGCGGCCTGGAACAAGGTCATGAACGCCGATCGGTTCGACGTCGCCTGATCTCTCTCTGCGGAAAAAGGATTTGAGCTTTCCGGAGCGGAGCAGCGACTGAACATCGGAGTGATCCGGGCCACATCGAGGTTGCGCAAATTTTGCGTCAGCCTGTGCACGCCCTGGACGGTGGCAACGGCTTGGCCAAGAACTCAGGGGCGGCGTTTCAAACAGTTTGAAACGCCGCCCTCGCGCCCGACAATTCGTTGCGTGTCAGAATGATTAGACGAGCGCAATCAGTCGCGCGGGCCCTCCGGTTGCATCCTTGACCTTCGCCAAACCAACAACGAGCACGGCGCCCGATGCCGGCACCTTGTCCAGGTTGGCCACGTTTTCCAGCCCCCAGCGTCCCGAGGGCAACCAGGCGCGGTGAACCTTGAAATCCTTGGAAGGACCGTGGTCGAGCGACATCGTGTCCACCGCCAAACCGGCGACCTTGCGCTCCTTCATCAGCCAGTCGGCTGCCTCGAGACTAAAGCCGGGAAAATGGAAGATGCTCGATCCATCCTTGCCGGTGAATTTGCCTGGATCGCGCACATGCTGCGCCCATCCGGACTGCATCGCTACGCAGCAATTGTCGGGCAGGCGGCGGTGTTTTTTCTCCCACGCCACTAGATCCTCGCGTGTGAGCAGGTAGTCGGGGTTCTGCGCCGCCCTGGCCGCCACGTCGATCACCGCGAGCGGCACGACGAGCGTGTCTGCCGGAATTTTTTCGACGGTAGCACCGGACTCGGAGAAATGGATTGGTGCGTCCAAGTGCGTGCCGGCATGTTCGATGATCCGCCACCAATAGAGATTGAATCCGTCCTTATTGAGATCGGATTTCTTATCCATCTCAATTCCCGGCACACCCGAGAAAGTCGGGAAGTCGGGTGACATGGTATGCGTCAAATCGACCGCCGAGGTGAAGCTGCGCGCCGGCGCGGCGTGGGCCACCTCCGTCGCCGTCGCCGTGACGGCGACAGAGGTGGCGAGCGCCCCCTTGAAGAAGCCCCGCCGCGAAACCGCGCGCCGCACCGCTTCCTGACAGCCGGGAACGCACATGCCAAGCCTCCATCCTATCGGCCGCCCCGCCCCACGATACCAACTTGGCGCCGCCAACGCCGATGCGCAATTGGGCATCGACTTCGCGGTCCGAGTGCGCGCGTTTTGCAACACTCACCCGCGGTGCGGAAGGGGACGGCGAGAGGCGGCGGATGCCGGCAACGATCTTCGAAAGCTAGTGCCGAATCACGTTCCGGCGGGTTTCTTTGCCGGCGCCTTCTGCGATTTTGCCGGCGCCGGGGGCGGAGCAGGCGCCCGCTCGATCGATACCAGGCGCCCCCCCTCGAAACGATAGATGCCCGGCGAGGGGCCGCGCAAATACGTGAGGGTCACGATTCGCTCGCCGCGCTCGTCCGAACCGAAATCGATCTTTTCGACCGGGCCGGCGCGCCGCACCACGTCGCATTCGGTCATCTGCAGCGCAATGCCGCCGGTAACGGGCGGCGTCGCCCCCACTGTCGGATCGGTACCAGCTTGCTGAGATTCGCTACTACACTGGCCAGCAGCATTGACGAGATCCGCGGCGGTCACCGGTCGCAACGTGAAATCGTGCTTGCCGCCCGAAAACGTCGCCCAATCCGGCTTGCGCAGCAACGTGTCGGGCTTGGGGAGGGTGACATTGTTGAGGCCGAGATCAGTCGAGCATGCAGCCACGGCGGCCCCGAGGGTCGCCATGGCGATTATTCGCAACACGATTTGGTTCAGTCGTTGCATCGCAACGGCCTCGAGCCGACGTATTACGGCTGCACCCGCGGTTGCGTGACGCGGACCGCGATTATCCAGGCAACCCAAAGGAACACAAAGTACATTGCCAGAAAGGCTGGCAGACTTGCTACCGGCACGGTTCGTTCAATGAAAAGCCCTATGAAATAGGCAACGAAATCCCCCGCAATTACCAAGGCGACATAGACGATGAGCAGGGACATGGCGCGCTTCCCAAGCTTGCGATATTCCAACACTTTTGGATCGCGTCTGCAATGGCCGCAGCCGAGTTCAAATAGGCTCGGACGGTGGGATGCTTGTAAGCAGTTGCTCACTAGCACCAGCGGGCCGACGAACTCATTCCAAGCGTCGCCAGCGTCCCTCCTCGTCCGGCCGCCAATAGGTAACGTCGAAGCCTTTTGTCTTGCCTTCGCTCCACTGCGCGCGCGCAGCAGTGACCGCGTCTGGATCCTCTCCGTCGACGAGGAGCACGATGCGCTGATAAGCGTCGGCGTCTGCTGGCATCGGCGCCCCGTCGACGAGAAAGCGCACCGCGGCACCGTTGGGATTGTCGCCGTTGAGCGTGAGCAGGATCGGCTGTTCGCTCGCCTCGGCCTCGCGCCAGGTCCCGTGCGGCAAGAAGCTGTCGTCGCGAAAGGTCCATAGTTGCGCGTCGAGCGCCTCGATTCGTTCCTCCGAGGCTGCCTGCACGACCACTCGCCAGCCGCGTTCGACCGATTTTTCGATCAGCGCGGGAAGCACGCGCTCGAGCGGCTGGCGTTGCAGCTGATAGATCAGAATTTCCGTCATCGTGATTTGCGCCATGGGCCTGCGGTACCCCCACGATGGCAACCGATCGGAGTGCGTACTACTTCTCGTAATATTCGGCAACAAGTCGGTCCAACAGCCGCACGCCGAAACCGGAGCCCCAGCTCCGATTGATGTCGCTTTGAGGCGAGCCCATGGCGGTGCCCGCAATATCGAGATGCGCCCACGCTGTCTTGTCGACGAAGCGCTGTAACAACTGGGCAGCCGTAATCGCACCACCCCACCGCCCGCCGGTATTCTTCATATCGGCGACCTTCGAATCGATCATCTTGTCGTACTCCGGCCCGAGCGGCATGCGCCAGACGCGCTCGCCGATTTCGCCGCCGACCTTGATCAACCGTTCTGCGAGCCTTTCGTCGTTGGCAAACAAGCCGGCATATTCCTGCCCGAGCGCGACAATGATCGCACCGGTCAAGGTCGCAAGATCGATCATGAATTTCGGTTTGAAACGCTTGCTGACATAGTGCAGCAGATCGGAAAGCACGAGCCGACCCTCGGCGTCGGTGTTGATTATCTCGATCGTCTGTCCTGACATGCTTGTGACGATATCGCCGGGGCGCTGCGCCTTGCCGTCGGGCATGTTCTCCACGAGCCCGATCGCACCCACGGCGTTGACTTTGGCCTTGCGCGCCGCGAGCGCATGCATGAGCCCGACAACGCATGCCGCTCCCGCCATATCGCCTTTCATGTCTTCCATGTTGGCGGCGGGCTTGATCGAAATACCGCCGGTATCGAAACAGACGCCCTTGCCGACGAAGGCGATCGGGTCGGCGCCCCGTTTGCCACCATTCCAACGCATGATGACGGCGCGGCTTTCATGTTCGGAGCCTTGTCCGACCCCGAGCAGCGCATGCATGCCAAGCTTCTTCATCTCCTTGACGTCGAGCACGTCGACAACGACACCGAGCTTCTTCAGACCGCCGGCGCGCCGCGCGAATTCTTCCGGGTAGAGCACATTGGCCGGCTCGTTGACGAGATCGCGCGCAATCGCCACGCCGGTTGCAACGGCGGCACGCGGGGCAAATGCGCTTTCCGCAGCCGTCACGCGCGCCACCGCGATCTTGACCCTGACCTTTGCCGATTTCTCTTCCTTTTCCTTGCGTTTGGTCTTGTAGCGGTCGAACTCGTACGTGCGCAGCTGCACGCCGAGCGCCAGGTCGGCGGCCCGTTCCGGCTTGAAAGCGCCGCCAGGAAGATCGGCGATGAGGGTGGCCTCGCTCACCGCCGCGGGAAGCTTGCCCATCGCCACCCCGCCGAGTTTCACAAAATCCTGCGCCTTCAGGTCGCGTGCCTTGCCGACGCCCACGACGACAAGGCGCTGCACGTCGAGACCGGAGGGCGCGACGAGGTCAAGGGCGGACCCGTTCTTGCCTTTGAACCGATCAGCGGCTGCCGCCCGCCTTACCAGGTCTTCCGCAGGCCCCATGGCCTGCCGCGCGAGCGAACCGAATTTGAGCCCTTCTTCGCAGAACAAGACGAGAACCCCCTTGGCGGGCGCGGCAGCGCGCGCAAATTCAAGCTCCAAGCGGCCGGGCATGAGGGTTGTCTCCCTTCGAATCGACGCAGGTTGTGCGCCGTGAAAGTGGAAACCGGTTTTGTGGACGCAATCAAGCTGGCCCCGAACGCGCGAAAATCATGGGGGTAAGCCGCAAAACACGTGAAATGCGCGCGTTTTGCCGGTCGGTCCCCGAGCACCCGCTCTGCAGCCGTGCCAGGGTCGGGTTGGCGCAACGCCTGTGGCGGCCGGGACACACGATGCGGATTAACATTTTGTTGTGCATAGTCAAAGGCTTTGCCTTGGCCAAGCCACTTTGTTCCCCGATCAGATAAAGGGTACAAAAGGGGCTTCGGATAGCATCGGTGCGCTGCCGCGGGCGTAGGGGGCCCGGCGCACCGAGGGTTCGTCGCGAGCGGGGACGCGCAAGTCGGATGGGGTCCATCGGCCGCTATATTTTTCGCACCACGCTTGGTGCGTTCCTGGTCATTTGCGCCAGCGTGACCGCGCTTATGTGGATCACGCAGGCGCTGCGCGACATCGACCTGATGACCAATCAGGGCCAAAGCGTCTTCGTCTTCGTCGGGATCACCGGTCTCATCATTCCCCTGCTCGTCCTGATCATCGCCCCGATCGCGCTGATGATTGCGGTCGCGCACGTGCTCAACAAGCTCGGCAACGATTCCGAGCTCATCGTGATGAATGCGGCGGGAATGCCGCCCTGGGTTCTCTTCCGCGCCTTCCTGGCGGCCGGCATCGTCGTCTCGCTGATCGTCGCCGCGATCAGCGTCTACATCTCGCCCTGGGGATTGCGCGAGTTGCGGCGCTGGGCAACCGAAGTTCGCGCCGATCTGGTCTCCAACATCGTGCAGCCCGGCCGTTTCATCAAATTGGAAGAGAAGCTGACGCTGCACATTCGCGAACGGCTCCCCAACGGACAATTGCTGGGCATCTTCATCGACGATCAGCGTGACCCGAAGGAGCGCGCCACAATCCTCGCCGAGCAAGGGGACATCGTAAAAAACGACCGCGGCGTCTTTCTCGTGCTGGAGAACGGCAGCGTGCAACGGCATGAGACGGGACAGCGGGATCCTGCGCTCGTGTTGTTCAACAGCTACGGCTTTGACCTGTCCTGGCTTTCGAATAGCAACCAGAGCCTGAAATACTCGGTGCGGGAACGATATCTGTGGGAGCTTTATGATCCCGCGCGGACCAAGACGGCGTTCGCCGACGAGCCGGCTCAAGTCCGCGCCGAATTTCATGACCGGATCACGGCGCCGCTTTACCCGCTCGCGTTCGTCGTTTTGGTCTACGCCTATCTCGGTGCGCCGCGCACGACGCGGCAGAACCGCAGCATGTCGCTCATGGGCGCAATCGGCGCCGTGTCGGCGCTGCGCGGACTTGGCTTCGTCGGTACGATAGCGGGAGTGCATACTCCGATCGTGCTGCTGCTTCCTTACCTTGCCCTGATTGCGACGTTCGTGCTGGGCTACATCGCCATTTCCCGCGGTGTCATCATCGAACCGCCGGCCTTTATTGCAAACGCAATCACCCGCGTCATGGAGCGCGTCACTCAGCGCACCAACGCCCTGATGGGGCAAACGCCATGATCGCCAGCACGCTCTCGCGATACTTCGGGTGGCGTTTCCTGTCGGCGGTGCTGGCCGTATTCGCGGGCACGCTGGTGCTGACAGCGATGATTGATTTTCTGGAATTGTTGCGGCGGTCCGCGGATATCAAAGACGTCTCGACCTTAGTGGTCGCCCAGATCACTCTGTTGCGTGTTCCCTTCATCACCGAGCGGGTTATGCCTTTTGCCGTGCTGGTCGGCGCGATGTTCTGCTATCTGAATTTGTCGCGGCGCCTGGAGCTCGTGGTCGCACGGGCAGCGGGAATCTCGGCCTGGCAATTCGTCGCACCCGCTCTCGTCATTGCCGTCCTGCTCGGCCTCGTGTTGACGATGGTCTACAATCCGATCTCGGCAAACCTGCGCGAGTACTCCACAAGACTGGAAGCCGATCTGTCCGGTCGCGACAGCGGCTTCCGCAGCAGTGGACGCGGATTCTGGCTGCGCCAACGCAGCGAGGATGGCCAAGCAATCATCAACGCCAAATCGAGCCGCCTGCAGGGGATCGAATTGGGCGGCGTGACCGTGTTCCGGTTCGACGCCAACAACCATTTCACCGACCGCATCGAGGCCAAAAGCGCCACGCTCGAACCGGGATATTGGCGGCTGGAAGATGCACGCTTTTACGTCAGCGGAGCCGCACCGTCGGATCGCGACACGTTCCTGCTCAAGACCCCGTTGACGCCGGTGCAAGTGGGCGAAAGCTTCGCCACGCCGGAGACCGTGCCGTTCTGGCAACTGCCGTCGTACATCGACCACGCCGAAAGCGCGGGTTTGGCCGCCGGCGGTTATCGATTGCAATACTATCAACTGTTAGCGCAGCCATTCTATCTCGCAGCTATGGTGCTTCTCGCCGCCTCGGTCAGTTTGCGGTTTTTCCGTTTCGGGGGTGTGCAGAAGATCGTCTTGGGCGGCATCGGCGCAGGCTTTGCGCTCTACATCTTGGCGAAAGTGACCGGCGACTTGAGCAAAGCCGGAATGATGGGGCCCCTTGCCGCGGCAGGACTGCCCCCCGCCCTGGGCGGCATAACCGGCCTGCTTGTGCTGCTTTACCAGGAGGATGGGTGATGGCGCGCCCGGTTACCCATCCGCGACTGCCGCGCCGGCGCCCGCGTTGGGGCGCGTTCATCGTTTTTGCGGCCGCTGTCGCGCTGCTTGCGAGCACCCTCGATGTCCCACCGGCGACTGCCCAGATGGTGGCTTTCCCGCCACGGCCAAAACCGCCCGTTCGCGCCAAACGTTCGGAGGAGCAGATGCTCGTCCGCGCGCAGGAAATCAATTACGACTACACCAACGAACGCGTCTCCGCCGTCGGGAATGTGCAGCTCTATTTTGGTGGTTCCACGCTTGAAGCCGACCGGGTGGTCTACGACCAGAAAACCAAGCGCCTGCACGCCGAAGGAAATGTGCAGTTGACCGAGGCTGACGGCACGGTCACTCACGCCGAAATCATGGACTTGAGCGATGACTATCGCGATGGTTTCGTGGATTCGCTGCGACTAGACGCGCCCGAGCAGACCCGCTTTGCCGCTCCGCGCGCGGAGCGCTCGGGCAGTTTCACCATCTTCCATAATGGCGTCTATACCGCCTGCGAGCCGTGCGTGGAGGATCCCAAGCGGCCGCCGAAATGGCAGGTGAAAGCCGCGCGGATCATCCACGATCAGGGCGAGAAGATGCTGTATTTCGAGGACGCCCAGCTCGAGTTTCTCGGCGTCCCGCTGGCCTATATGCCCTACATGTCAGCGCCCGACCCGACCGTGAAACGCAAGACCGGCGTATTGACGCCGACCTACAGCACGAGCTCCGTCTACGGACTTGGCGTCGCCGTCCCCTACTATTGGGCGCTTGGCCCCAATTACGACGCCACCTTCACGCCCTTGATCACGACCAGGCAGGGTCCGTTGCTGCAAGGCGAGTGGCGCCACCGGCTGCTCAATGGCGCTTACAGCATTCGCGCCAGCGGCATCTTTCAGCTCGACAAAAACCTGTTTCTGAACACGCCCGGTTATCTCGACTGGCGCGGCAGCGTGGAGACAGCAGGCCAGTTCAATCTGTCGGACAAGTGGGCGTGGGGCTGGAATGCAACAGTACTTTCGGACAAGAACTACCTCTACGATTACGGGCTCATCCGCAACCTGCAAACTCCGACCAATCTGGTCAACATCGGGCCTGATTACGCGCTCTCTCAACTCTACCTCGCCGGTCGTGGCGACCGCAGCTATTTTGACGCACGGACGCTCTATTTTTACGGGCTCTCGGGCTTCGACGTCCAAGGTCAGCTCCCGATCGTGCATCCGGTGATCGATCATGATTACGTCTTCAACAGTCCGATCTTCGGCGGTGAGCTCAGCTTCCATAACAACTTGATCAGCGTCTCGCGCGAGACCGCCAACTTCGACGCCATTTCGCAGGCGGCATTGAACGGCAACCTCTGCGCCCAGACCGCCGATCCGGCCGTCATCAACCGCAGCAATTGCGTGCTGCGCGGGGTCCCCGGCAACTACACCCGAGCGACCACCGAATGGACTTGGAAACGCACGGTCATCGATCCGTTGGGCCAGATGTATACCCCGTTCCTGAGCGTGCGCGGCGACTTCGCCGACATGAACATCTACAACCAGGCGGGCGTGTCCAACTTCATCAATACCAGCCAGAGCGATATCGGACGCGTGATGCCCGTCGCCGGCCTCGAATATCGCTATCCGCTCATCAACGTGCAGTCCTGGGGCACGCAAACGATCGAGCCGATCGGCCAGCTTATCTTCCGGCCGAACGAGACCTTCGTCGGCTCGTTTCCCAACGAAGATGCGCAAAGCCTCATCTTCGACGATTCAAACCTTTTCAAGGTGAACAAATTTTCCGGCTGGGATCGCGTGGAAGGCGGCGGCCGAGCGAATGCGGGCATCCAATACACCGCCCAGTTCAATCGCGGCGGCAACGTCAACCTCCTCTTCGGACAATCTTACCAGCTCTACGGACTGAACTCCTTTGCGCTTCCCAGCACGACCAATACCGGCCTCAACAGCGGTCTGGATACCGCGACGTCGGATTACGTGGCGCGCGCATCGTATCAGCCGAGTGCTGCGCTAACCTTCACCTCGCGCTTCCGCTTCTCCGAGACCGACTTCACGCTTCAGCGCAGCGAGCTCGAAGCCGTCGCCGCCTTCGGCCGCTGGACCACCACGGTGATGTACGGCAACTACGCCCCTCAGCCGCTGATCGGGTTCCTGGACCGCCGCGAGGGCATCCTTGGCAGCGCACGATTCAAGCTCAATCCCAACTGGGTCCTGCTGGGCGCGGCGGGATACGACGTTCACGCCAAGTCGGTCACCCAGACCCAGATCGGCGTCGGGTACATCGACGACTGCCTCATCTTGGCCCTGAATTACGTCACAAGTTACGCCTACAGCGGCAGCGTGTCGGTCAACCACAGCTACATGATGCAGATCAGCTTGCGCACGCTCGGCGGAACGACGAACTCGGCTGCACAAGGAGTTTCCCCGATCAATACTGCGGCATTCGGTACCACCCACTAGCTGCGGCCGGGTTTGAGCTGAGCGGCTCGACCGAAGTATATGATCATGGCCTGTGCGGGCGAGGAGCCAGGCACCGACTTTCAGTGGAGAGGGAAGCTGACGGAGCGATGATGTTCGATACTTGCAGGACCTGCCGCAATCTAATGACCGCCGCGGTCCTCGCGTTCGCTGCCGCCGCGCTGCCAAGCGCCGTCCGCGCCCAGCAGGTGGTGGTCATTGTCAATGGCGAGCCGATCACGGCACTCGACATCGAGCAGCGCGGCAAGCTCATTCAGTTGTCGACACACAAGGCTCCGACGCGCCAGGAGGTGCTCGATGAGCTGATCAACGAAATACTCAAGGTGCGCGAGGCCAAGAAGTGGGGGCTGGAAATCCCCAGTTCCGAAGTCGACGGCGCCTATGCCACGATGGCGAGTCGCATGCGATTGACGCCGGAACAATTGACCGAGCACCTCGCCAAATCGGGCGTCCACACCACAACGCTCAAGGCCCGCATCAAGGCCGACCTCACCTGGCCCCAACTCGTGCGCGGGCGGTATCAGCAGAGCTTGCACATCGGCGAGAAGGATATTCTCACTGCGATGGAATCGAAGTCGAACGACACGGTCGGCTATGACTACACCTTACGCCCGATCCTATTCTTCGTCCCGGCCGGATCGCCGGACATGTTCGTAGAGGGGCGCAAACGCGAAGCGGAAGCCCTGCGCGGCCGTTTTCAGGGCTGCGAGTCGGGGCTTGGTATCGCTCGCGCACTGAAGGACGTCGCTGTGCGCGAACAAGTCATGCGCAGCTCGGCTGATATTCCCGAACAGCTGCGCAAGGTACTCGAAGGTGTCGAGGTCGGCCGATTGACGCCGCCGGAGGTGACCAAATTCGGAATCGAGATGTTCGCGATCTGCGCCAAGAAGGAATCGGCGGCCGACAATTCGCCGGTGAGGCGTCAGGTGCGCGAATCCATCATGGCCGAGCGCTACGAGAAGCGCTCCAAGCAATATCTGCAGGAGCTCCGTCGCGGCGCGATGCTCGAATACAAATAGGGCTCCAGGCTCGTGGCACGGCCTTTGGCGCTGACGCTGGGTGAGCCGGCCGGCATCGGACCGGACATCACCTTCGCGGCCTGGCGGCGGGGCGCGGAGCTCGAGCTGCCGCCTTTCTACCTTCTCGCCGATCCGGCATTCGTGGCACGGCGCGCGGAGCAGATCGCGCCCGACGTAAGCCTCGCAGTCGTCGAGCCGGCGGCGGCGTGGGCGGCGTTCCGGACCGCGCTCCCTGTCGTCGACATCGGCGTCCCAGTCAGCGCCGAACCCGGTCAGCCGGATCAATCGAGCGCCCCGGCGGCACTCGCCGCCATTCGCCGCGCGGTCGCCGATGTCCACGCCGGGGCGGCAGCCGCGATCGTCACCAATCCCGTCGCCAAGAACGTCCTCTATCGCTCGGGCTTTCCCGAGCCGGGACACACCGAATACCTCGGCAAGCTGGCGGAAGAACAGACCGGCATCGCTGCCCGGCCGGTCATGATGTTATGGTCGCCGGAACTCGCGGTCGTGCCGGTCACCATCCATCTTCCGCTCAAAGACGTGGTCACCAAGCTCACCGCGGATCTCGTGGTCGAAACCGGCCGGATTGTCGCGCGCGATCTGCGGCAGCGCTTTGACATCGCCGACCCGCGTCTTGCCATTGCCGGCCTCAATCCACACGCAGGCGAAGAGGGTGCGCTTGGTGACGAGGACCTGATCGTGGTGCGCCCGGCCGTCGAACGTCTCAAGGCCGAGGGGATCGACGCCCGCGGGCCGTTGCCGGCCGACTCGCTTTTTCATGAGGCGGCGCGCGCGAACTACGACGTGGTGCTTGCGATGTATCACGATCAGGCGCTGATCCCGATCAAGACGCTGGCGTTCAATCACGCAGTCAACGTCACTCTCGGCTTGCCGTTCGTGCGGACCTCGCCCGATCACGGCACCGCCTTCGACATCGCCGGCACCGGCCGCGCCGATCCCACGAGCCTCCTCGCTGCCCTTCGACTTGCGGCAAGACTGTCCTCGCGCGGCCAATCCGCTCGGGTCGCGCGTCGCGCATGAGCGCCATCGATGATCTCCCGCCGCTGCGCGAGGTGATTCGTCGATACGGTCTGAGAGCCAGGAAGTCGCTCGGCCAGAATTTTCTTCTCGATCTCAACCTTACCGCGCGCATTGCGCGCGCGGCCGGCCCGCTCGAAGGCGTCGACGTGGTCGAGATCGGCCCCGGGCCGGGGGGGCTCACCCGCGCGCTTCTTATCGCGGGCGCTCGCCGGGTGATCGCAATCGAGCGCGACGAGCGCGCCATCGCGGCGCTGGAGCAGATCGCCAGGCGATACCCGGGGCGCCTCGAAGTCGTCACCGGCGATGCGCTCGAGTTCGATCCGCGGCCACTCGTCGGCGGCCCACACGCGCGGATCGTTGCGAATCTTCCTTACAACATTGCCACTGCCCTGCTCTCCGGCTGGCTGACGCTCGAGCCGTGGCCGCCTTGGTATGATCGGCTGGTGCTGATGTTCCAACGGGAAGTGGCCGAACGCGTCGTTGCGGGCCCCGGCTCCAAGCGTTACGGACGCCTTTCCGTGCTCGTTGGCTGGCGCTGCAGGGCGCGTATTCGCTTCGACATCGCGGGCACGGCCTTTGTGCCGCCGACAAAGGTCACGTCGTCCTTGGTCGAGTTGGTGCCGCGCGAACGTCCGCTCGCCTGCGAGCGCCGCGCGCTGGAGCGGGTGACCGAGGCAGCGTTCGGCCAACGGCGCAAGATGCTGCGCCAAAGCTTGAAATCGCTTGGCACCGACCCGATGCCGCTGCTCGAGGCTGCGGGCATCGAGCCGACGGCCAGGGCCGAAGATGTCCCCGTCGAAGGCTTCGTCGCGCTGGCGCGGGCCTTTGCCGCGCGCTGACGAAGGCAGCGGCCGCCCTCGCGCGATCGCCACGTGGCGTCGTGCCTGTGACCACGCCTGATATCACAGCTGCGCCTGCAAGCGTCGGACGAAATCGGAAAGCCCCGCCTGCCGTTCGCGCTTGAGCCGCTCAGCCGCCAGGATCGTTTGCACTTCCCTAAAAGCGCAATCGATGTCCCTATTGATCACGACGTAGTCGTACTCCGCCCAGTGACTCATCTCGTCGGCCGCAGTGGCCATGCGGGCGCCGATCACCTCGTCCGGATCCTGGGCTCTGCGCCGCAAGCGCCGCTCGAGGTCCGCCATCGACGGCGGCAGCACGAATATGCTGACGAGATCGTGGTCCGCCTTTTCGCGAAGCTGCTGCGTCCCCTGCCAATCGATGTCGAACAGAACGTCACGGCCGTTCGCGAGCGCCGCCTCCACCGGCGCCCGCGGCGTACCATAGCGGTTGCCGAACACCTGCGCCCATTCCAGCAGTTCGCCGCCCTGGACCATCGCGTCGAAACGCGCTGCCTCGATAAAATGATAATCGCGCCTGTCGATCTCGCCCGGCCTCTGCTTGCGCGTTGTAACGGACACCGAAAGCTCGACACCTGGATCGGCTTCGAGCAGCTTACGCGACAATGTCGTCTTGCCGGCGCCCGAAGGCGAGGACAACACCAGCATGAGCCCGCGGCGGGCGATGGCCTGTTGTTGTTGACCTGACTTCGCCGCCATCGGCTCATTCCAAATTCTGCACCTGCTCGCGGAACTGCTCCACAACGCTCTTGAGCTCGAGCCCAATATTGGTCAGTTCCACGTCGTTTGACTTGGAGCACAACGTATTTGCTTCGCGATTGAGCTCCTGCGCCAAGAAGTCGAGCCGGCGGCCGACGGGCCCGCCCTCGCCGATGAGCCGCTCGACCTGCGCGACGTGCGCCGCGAGCCGGTCGAGCTCCTCGCGGACGTCGGCTTTGCTGGCGATGAGGATTGCCTCCTGGTGCAGTCGATCGGGATCGAACCGCTCGGAAGCATCGAGCAGCATCGTCACCTGCTCGGCGATGCGTGCCCTGATCGCCTCGGGCCGGCGGCCGGGTGCGGCTTCAGCGCGTGCGACCAGCGCAGCAATTTCCCGGGCGCGCTGGCCCAAGACGTGCCGCAACGCTTCGCCTTCGTGCCGACGCATGGCGGCCAGCTCCGCGACCGTGGCACGGAAACCGGCGATGACCGCCACGTCGGCGGCGGCTCGATCTGCTTCGCGTTCGTCCTCGTCGATGACCTCGACCACGCCTTTGAGCGACAGGATTCCGTCGAGCCGCGGCGCGGCGGCGTCCACGCGCCCGGCCAAGCCCTTGATGGTTGCCAGTACGGCCGCGAGCACGGGCTCGTTGACGCGCACGACCGGCGCCACACCCACCCGTTCGACCGTGAGCGTGCCATGCACCGTGCCGCGCGCCAGTATCTCGGCGGCGCAGTGACGCGCCGGTCCCTCGACCACGTCCCACCCCGGCGGCAGGCGCAGCCGCAAATCGAATCCCTTGGCATTAACGGATTTGAGCTCCCAAGCCCAGCTATAGGCGCCGCTGATGCCGTGGCCACGCGCGAAGCCGGTCATGCTCGACAGCGCCATCGGCCTCTACCCACGGAAGGACTTGCGTGAATCGCGCCGCGACCTTACCGGCCAGAAAAAGCGGTCACAAGGGCGCAACGCGCGCTTAAGCCGCGCTACTGTGCCGGCCCCGCGGCGCCCTTCGGGGAGCCGTTTGCGCTGCGCTTGGCCCGCCGCAGCGGGCTGAGCGCCGGCGCCGGACGCGAAGTCGGCGCTTGCGCCTCTGCAGCCGGCGGCTCTCCCTTCTGCTCGTGCTCGATTGCGCGCAGGCGCGCGACATTCTTCATGTGCTGATCATAGGTCTCAGCGAAGGCATGTCCGCCGGTGCCGTCGGCCACGAAATAGAGCTCCTTCGTGCGCGCCGGATTGGCGGCGGCCTCGATCGAAGCGCGACCGGCATTGGCAATCGGCCCGGGCGGCAAGCCGTCGATGACATACGTGTTATAGGGCGTCGGCTGGGCGATCTCGCTCTTGGTCAACGGGTGGCCAAGTGCGCCTTTGCCGAAGACGAGACCATAGATGATCGTTGGATCCGATTGCAGCTTCATCTTCTGTTTGAGCCGATTCGTCAGCACCGCCGCTATGCGCGTGCGCTCCTCGGCCTTGCCGGTCTCTTTCTCGATGATGGATGCGAGAACGATGAGCTGCTCGGGCGTCTTGATCGGCAGATCGGGATTGCGACGCTCCCAGACTTCCCGCACCAGCCGCTCTTGCGCCTGGCGCATGCGTTGGATCATCTGCTCGCGCGTGAAGCCGCGATGGAAATGGTAACTGTCGGGCAGAAGGCTGCCCTCTCTAGGAACGTCCCTGACGTTGCCGGAGAGGATGTCGTTCTCAAGCAGTCGTGCGACGACCTGCTCGGATGTCAGGCCCTCGGGAATCGTGATCTGGTGTTGCAGCACCTTGCCTTCGACGATCGTCTCCACCACGTCCTTGATGCTGGCGCGCTTGGGGAAAAGATATTCGCCAGCCTTGAGATCAGAGCGTGCCTTGAGCGCGAACACGCCGCCGACGAAGACGAGAGGATGCGCGTCCACCACCCCTTCGCGCTTGAGCAGATCCGCGATGTCCATCATGCCGGAGCGCGGCGGGATGATGACGATCTTGTCCTCTTGTAACGGGCCCGGCGCTTCGAATTGGCTCTTGCCGAAGACGAAAGCTGCGCCGGCGATCAGGACAACAAGCACCAAGGCGGTGAAAACAGCATTGCCGACGATCACGAGGGGATTGCGCGCGCGCCTCGAGGGCCGGCTGGGTGCCGACACATGATCGGGCTCCAAGGCGACGCGTGGACTACGCGGGGTGCCGCGTTTGGGCTCCATGTGCGATCCGGCCAGTCCCTCCGGCCGCGCCGATATCGGCGGCTCCGGGGCACCTGCGCCGGGCCCGGCCCGGCCCGGCGAGGCCGTACCGGGCGATCCGTCTGCCCCCGGCGGTGCACTCTGCGATTTCACCGCCTGTCTCCGCTGACGCCCGCCGGACCCACTCGCACCACACCCAATCCTGCATCCATCCTCTCGCCCGGCAAGCCGTCAGGACGTCTTTTTGCCGGTCTCCATACCTCGCGGGCGGAGGATCCCGCCCACATTAAATGGGAATATGGCCAAAGGTAGGAACCTCGAATCACACGCGTTCACCAAAGACGGAGAGACATTTTACGCGCAAGCAATCAATGATTGAAAAGGTCAAAGTACTGCGGAGAGAGGCCGCGCGCTCCGGCTGCCTGCGCTACCCCGCCTAGTCCCGAAGTTGACGAAAGATGAGCGAGGCGTTTGTCCCGCCAAAACCGAAAGAGTTGGACAGAACCACGTCGATCGTGCGCCGTTTCGAGTGATGCGCCACGAGATCAACCGCCGTCTCCACGGACGGATTGTCGAGATTGATAGTGGGCGGCGCGACACCATCGCGCATGGCGAGAATGGAGAAGATCGCCTCGACTGCGCCTGCAGCACCCAACAGGTGCCCGATCGACGACTTGGTCGAGGACATGCACATGCGCGCTGCGGCATTGCCGACCAAGCGGTGCACGGCGCCGAGCTCGATCTCGTCGCCGACCGGCGTCGAGGTACCGTGGGCATTGATGTAGTCGATCTCCGCCGCCGAGATGCCGGCCTTCTTGATCGCGGCCTTCATGCAGCGTAGCGCCCCATCGCCGTCCTCCGCGGGGGCGGTGATGTGGTGGGCATCGCCCGAGAGTCCATACCCGATAAGTTCGGCATAGATCCGCGCCCCGCGACTTTTGGCGTGCTCGTAGGTTTCCAGAACCACGATGCCCGCGCCCTCCCCCATGACGAAGCCGTCGCGATCGCGGTCGTAAGGGCGGGATGCCCGCTCCGGCCTATCATTGAAGGACGTTGACAGCGCGCGACAGGCCACAAATCCGGCCATCCCGATGCGCGAGATCGGCGATTCCGCGCCGCCCGCCACCATCACCTCGGCGTCGCCGAGTGCCACCAGGCGTGCGGCATCTCCTATGGCGTGCGCTCCGGTCGAACACGCCGTTACCACGGCGTGGTTGGGCCCTTTCAGGCCATGCGCAATCGACACATACCCCGATGCGAGATTGATCAGTCGGCCGGGAATGAAGAACGGCGATACCCGCCGCGGTCCCTTCTCCTTCAGCGTGATCGCCGTTTCGGCAATGCCGGTCAGGCCACCGATCCCGGAGCCGATCATCACTCCCGTTTTGATCTGATCGGCGTGGCTGAGAGGTTTCCAACCCGCATCATCGAGCGCTTGGCGCGCGGCGCACATCGCGAAAATGATGAAATCGTCGACCTTGCGCTGCTCCTTCGGCTCCATCCATTGGTCGGGATTGAAGCTGCCATTCGCGCCGTCGCCACGGGGAACCTGACAAGCGATCTTCGCCGGCAGATCGGAAACGTCGAAAGTTTCGATGCGCCTGGCCCCGCTCTCACCGTTGATGAGGCGCTGCCAGCTCGGCTCGACGCCGCAAGCAAGCGGCGTCACCATGCCGAGCCCCGTCACCACGACGCGCCTCATCTTCAACTCCTTGCCCCGTAGCCAATACCATATTCTCCCGACGCCGCGAGGCGCCAAGGCAATGTCCGATCAGAAAGTCGCGAGAAGTGGTCTCGGACCGAGCGGGGCTTAGCTTTTTGCGTTCTTTTCTAGGAATTTTATAGCGTCACCAACCGTCAAGATCGTTTCGGCGGCGTCGTCGGGAATCTCGCAACCGAATTCTTCCTCGAACGCCATGACGAGTTCGACCGTATCGAGGCTGTCGGCGCCGAGGTCGTCGATGAAGCTTGCGTTCTCGGTCACCTTTTCGGCTTCGACGCCCAAATGTTCGACGACGATCTTTTTCACCCGCTCGCCAATATCACTCATCGCTGCAACCTCGCGTCCTTTGATGGGCTCGATTGGTCAGCGCCCCCGAGCCGTTGCGGTATGGGCTTGCGTGGTATCCGGCGTCGGATCATCGGGTCGCGAGCGGACCCCTGTGACGAGTGGAACCGTTATGCCGCCCCAGCCAAACCGAAGTCCGGTTACCATACTTCAAATGCCTTGACCAGCACGGCTACGCCGCATCCGGGAACCCGGCTCGGCGCGGCGACGACGTTCAAATCATTGCCATTCCACCGTTCACGTGCACGGTTTGGCCGGTGACGTAAGCGGCCTCTTCCGAGGCCAGAAAGACCGCAGCGGCCGCCACATCCGCTCCCGCGCCGAGCCTGCCCGCCGGCACTCGGGCGAGGATCGCCTCCCGCTGCTTCTCGTTGAGCTTGTCGGTCATGGCTGTGGCGATCAAACCTGGCGCGATGCAGTTCGCCGTTATGCCGCGTTTGGCGTATTCGGCAGCGATCGACTTGATCATGCCGATCATGCCAGCCTTTGTTGCCGTGTAATTGCCCTGACCGGGGTTGCCGGTGATGCCGACCACCGAGCCGATGCCGATGATGCGGCCAAAGCGGCGCCGCATCATCCCGCGCAGCGCCGCGCGGGCGAGCCGGAACGTCGCCGTCAGATTGATCGCGACCACGTCGTCCCAGTCCTCGTCGCGCAATTGAACGAGGAGATTGTCCTTGTTGATCCCGGCATTGGCGACCAAGATGTCGAGCTTGCCCATGGCCTCCTCGCATTTCGGCACCAGCGCCTCGACCTCGGCCTTGTCCGCGAGATTGCACGGCAGCACATGGGCGCGGTCCTTGAGTTCGCCGTGGAGCCGCTCGAGCGCGTCCCGCCGCGTCCCGGAAAGCGCCACGGTCGCGCCCTGCTGGTGAAACGCGCGTGCAATCGCGCTGCCGATTCCCCCACTTGCCCCCGTGACGAGGGCGCTCTTGCCGGTCAGATCGAACATCGATCGCTCCTCGCGCTCATGCCTTGTCGAGCCTGAACCTAGCAATCTCATCCGGCGTTCCGATCGCAGCGCCCCCCGCTCCCTCGACGATGCGCCTGATGAGCCCGCTCAATACTTTGCCGGCACCGACCTCATAGAATGTGGTAACGCCTGCCGCAGACATGAGCGCGATCGACTCGCGCCAGCGCACCGTCCCGGTGACTTGCGCGACGAGTGCGCGCACGATCTCGGCCGGATCGCGGATCGGCTTCACGAAGGCGTTGGCGACGACCGGCACGACCGGCGGCTTGACTGCGACACTGGTCAGCGCCTGCGCCATGGCATCCGCTGCCGGTTGCATCAGCGCGCAGTGAAAGGGCGCAGAGACGGGCAGCATCGTGGCGCGCCGAGCGCCTTTGTCTTTGGCGATGTCGACCGCGCGCTCGACGGCCGCCCTGTCACCGGAAACGACCACCTGTCCGCCGCCATTATCGTTTGCCGCTTGGCAGACTTGGCCTTGCGCGGCTTGCGCCGCCACGGCAGCCGCCTGCTCGAAGTCGAGCCCAAGCAGCGCGGCCATGGCGCCGCTACCGACCGGGACTGCTTTTTGCATCGCCCGACCGCGTAGACGCAGGAGCCGCGCGGTATCGGCAATTGTGAGGGCGCCCGCGGCAGCGAGCGCCGAATATTCTCCGAGCGAATGGCCGGCGACGAAGCGCGCGTCGCGCGCGACATCGACCCCCGCATGCGCCTCCAGCGCGCGCATCGCCGCCAACGACACCGCCATCAGCGCGGGTTGCGCATTCTCGGTCAGCGTCAGCGTTTCGGCCGGGCCTTCCCACATGATGCTCGTGAGCCTCTGGCCGAGCGCCGCATCAACCTCCTCGAATACTGCACGCGCCGGTGCAAATGCATCGGCGAGGGCTTTGCCCATGCCAACCGCCTGGCTGCCTTGGCCAGGAAATACGAAAGCGAACGACATTCCCTCCCCTTGCCGAGGTCGCGGCCCTAAGACACCCCGACATCCCCCCTGTCAAGCGTCGGCACGGTCGCGGTCACCCTCCCGGACGTTCTCGGCTGCCTTGCCTTTTCCCCCGAACTGCGTATAACCGCCGCTTCCGCTCGATCCCGGCTGGGAACTGAACGGTCGGCTGCTCGGCCAGTTGCCGCGCGGCAGGACAGATGGTCCGGCGTCCGGTGTTTCCGCCTTCGCAGCATTCGAGCCTTTCCCGGAAAGACTCGAAGGGCTTTGCGCCGGGGAATGAGCGCCAAACAAGGAAAGGCATCGATGCCGCTCTACGAACACGTCTTCATCACGCGCCAAGACGCGAGCGCGCAGCAGGTCGAAGATCTGACTGCCCAGTTCAAAGCCATCATCGAGCAGATGGGAGGCAAGGTCGCCAAGACCGAACAATGGGGCGTAAAATCCCTCGCCTACCGTCTGCGCAAAAACCGCAAAGCGCACTTCACTCTGTTCAACATCGAGGCGCCCCCGGCCGCCCTCAATGAGGTCGAGCGGCAGGAGCGGTTAAGCGAGGATGTGTTGCGCTATCTTACGGTTCGGGTGCACGAGCACGAGGAAGGCCCGTCCGCGATGATGCGCAAGGCGGATCGCGACCGCGAGCGCGAGCGCGATGACCGGGGATTTGGCTTTCGTGATCGGGATCGCGGCGGCTTCCGTGAGCGCGAGCGCGGCGAGTACCGTCGCGAGCGCGAGGGCCGCCCGCCGCGCGAGAGCTACGATGAGGAGACCTCACCCGGCACAGCGACCGAGGAGTGACCGCCATGGCGACTTCCCCAGCGCAAACACGGCGGCCTTTCTTTCGCCGGCGCAAGACCTGCCCGTTTTCCGGCGCTAACGCGCCGAAGATCGACTACAAGGACGTTAAGCTCTTGCAGCGCTACGTCTCCGAGCGCGGCAAGATCGTGCCGAGCCGGATTACGGCCGTTTCCGCCAAGAGGCAGCGAGAGCTGGCACGCGCGATCAAACGCGCACGCTTTCTCGGATTGTTGCCTTACGTGATCCGTTAGCACAGGACAGCGCGCACACGACGGAGGACGAGCCGAGCAAAGCAGACGAGCGACGATCCATCGTCTGCGCTCCATCATTCGTCCTCCGATGGTTGGGACGGACCCCGTTCCGTCTCTAACCGCTGATGAAGCGGGACAGCTGGAGATGATGCAAGTCGTATTGGTCGGAGTGGGAGCGGGCGCGGCAGCGGCGCTGCTGTTTGCGTCTGTCATATCGGGGTCGATCGCAGCGATCTTTCTGTTTTATCTCGCGCCGCTGCCGATCCTCATCGCAGCGCTGGGCTTTAGTCACATAGCAGGGTTGATCGCGGCTGCAATTGCAACGGCGGTGGTCACCATTCTTTCCGGCACATTCTTCATCGCGGCCCCTGTCATCGCGTTCGGGGCCTGGTGGCTCGGCTATTCGGCGCTGCTTGCGCGACCGGCAGCAGACGGCGGCGGTGCGCTCGAGTGGTATCCGCCCGGCCGGCTCGTGCTGTGGGCCGCCGTCATCGGCACGCTTACCATCGCCGCCGCCGTTCTCAGCCTCGGCACAGACCAACAGAGCGTACAGGCCATCTTGCGCAAGCTGTACGAGCGTATGCTGCGCGACCAATCGCCGGTCGACCTTTTGGTTGCGGCTAGTCCGGCGGCGGCCGCCCTGTTTTCCACCGTCAGCAACTTATTCAATCTCTGGCTTGCCGCCCGGATCGTGAAAATCTCCGGCCGTCTCAAGCGACCTTGGCCAGATTTGGCGGCATTGACATTGCCACCGTCGAGCTCGGGCCTGCTCGCGGCCGCGCTCGCGGGCTCCTTCTTGCCGGATCTCTTCGGCATGCTCTCGAGCGCGTTTGCGGCAAGTCTGCTCATGGCGTTTGCAATGCTGGGCTTTGCCGTCCTGCACGCGATCACGCGCGGGATGGGCAGCCGCGTCTTCGTGCTCGCCGCCGTCTACGCCGCCGTGCTCGTTCTCGTCTGGTCGGTTTTAGCGATGGCCATTCTGGGACTTGCCGAAGCCGCTTTCCACATTCGCAACCGTGTGGCGCGAAAACGGGGACCCCCCAGTTTGCGAACGTGATTCAATGCTCAACAGATGGAGAGATCAGTCATGGAAGTGATCCTGCTCGAGCGCGTCGCCAAGCTCGGCCAAATGGGCGACATCGTGCGCGTCAGGGACGGCTTTGCGCGGAACTACCTCCTGCGCCAGGGCAAGGCGTTGCGTGCGACCAAGGAGAACCGCTCCCGGTTCGAGAAAATGAAAGTCGAGTTGGAAGCACGCAATCTCGAGCAAAAGAAAGAAGCGGAAAAAATCGCACAAAGACTTGATGGCCAGAGCTTCACAGTGCTGCGCCAAGCGGCCGAGGGCGGCCAGCTTTACGGCTCGGTCTCGCCCCGCGACCTCGCCGCGCTGGTCACCGACGCAGGCTTTGCGGTCAGCCGGGCTCAGGTGGCGCTCCATACGCCGATCAAGACGATCGGATTGCATCGGGTGCCCATCGCGCTCCACCCGGAAGTCGAGGCGTCGATCAACGTGACGGTGGCGCGCAACGCGGACGAGGCGCAACGGCTCGCCCGCGGCGAGGACATCACCGTCGCTCGCGAAGAGGGCGAAGAAGCCGCTGCCGCGGCTGCAGCCGCAGCGGAAGCCTTCTTCGAGCCAGAGGCGGTCGCAACGCGGCGCACGCGTGAGACCACGACCGAGAACTCGCAAGCAGACGCCGAAGAAGAGAAGAAATAGCGCCGTCGCGTTTCCGCCGACCACGTACACGCGTGCGTTGCTCGCGACGCCGGCGCGCTACTCCTCGAACTCTTCAACCGCGGATTGCCGCCCGGCCGTGGTGGCGGCAGCTTGCGGTGGCCCGCCCTCGCCACCGGCGCCTTGCCCGGCAATCGGGAGACTCCCCGTTTCGACGCTCTCCGACGGACGCCGGGGCCTGGCCGCGCCCGCGGTGCGCTCGGTCCCCGGCTGCGCTCCCTGATTATCCACCGGCTTGCCTTGATCGGGCGCTGGCGAGGACGCTTGCCCCGCGCCCAATGTTGGCGCCCGCCGCTGCTGAACCGCCCGCGCATCGCTGCCGACCGAGGCAAGGTAGGCAGCCATGGTGGCGGCTTCGCGCGGGCCGGTAGTATAATGCTCCCGCAAAAACGCAGCGCTGGTCGGCTTAATTTCGCGCGGGCTGCGGTGGCACGCGTTGCAGGTGTCGGCGAAAATCTGCGCGGCCGACTTGCCCGCGGAGAGGTTGGCTTGGGCCCATGCCGGTGCGTCCATCGCCCCCACGCCAGCCGCGACTATGACCCACGGCACGATGCGAGCCATCCTCGACACGAGCAATCTCCCTGGTAGCCGATCCGTACCCACCCCTTTGCGTGCGATTTTTGGCCAAAAGAGGATGCGCCAGGAACTACCTGGCGCAGGCTTGATTTCCCGAGTGCCCGCAAGGCAAGCGCGTTGCAGCGATCAGGAGACTTTGTTTTAATTCTTGCCGGCGGCGGAAGGGCTTGCGATCCGGTCAGAGCCTCGATGCGGCGCCGGCGCGAAGCCCGTGGCGCGGGGGAAGACATTGACGCGATGGAGGCGGCCGATGGATCGGTTGCTTCAGGCAATCTGCCGAAGGCTGATCCGCACAGGGAACCTTCAGGTTACGACTGCGGCAGGATCGACCTTTAGCTGTGGGGACGGCACCGGCACGCCCGTGGCGATCCGATTTGCGCGCCGGGCAGCCGAGTGGCGCATCCTCATTGATCCCGAGCTCAGGCTGGGCGAAGCGTATATGGACGGCAGCCTAGTCGTCGAGCAGGGCTCGATCGCCGAATTTCTCGACCTCGCCGTCAAGAATCTCAGCCGCACTCCGGCTAGCGCCCGGAGCGGGCTGCTGCGGATGTCGCGTTCGCTCGCTCGCCGGCTGTTTGAGCACAACACGTTGGGCAGGGCACATCGTAACGCAGTCCATCACTACAATATCGATTATCGCATTTATCGAATGTTTCTCGACGCCGACCTGCAGTATTCTTGTGCTTACTTCCAAGACAACAGCGTCTCACTCGAGCAAGCACAGCGCGCCAAGAAGCGCCACATCGCCGCCAAGCTCCTCCTCAAGCCAGGGCTGAGGGTTCTCGACATAGGCAGCGGATGGGGAGGACTCGATCTCGATCTCGCACGCAATGCCAAGGTTTCTGTGGTCGGCATCAACCTTTCCGATGAGCAGGTGCGGATCGCGCGGCAACGCGCGGCCGCCGAAGAGCTGGGCTGCGAGTTTCGCATCCAGGATTATCGCACGGTGTCGGAGAAATTCGATCGCATCGTCTCGGTCGGAATGTTCGAACACGTTGGCAAACGCCATTACGATACGTTCTTCCGCAAATGCCGCGACTTGCTCACGGACGATGGCGTGATGTTGCTGCACACGATCGGACGCTGGGATGGTCCGGCGGAGACCAATCCCTGGGTGCGGCGTTATATCTTTCCGGGGGGTTACACGCCGGCGCTGTCCGAACTTGCTCCCGTGATCGAGCGCTCGGGCTTGATCGTCAGCGATATCGAGATACTGCGCCTGCATTACGCGCAGACCTTGCGCGCATGGCGAACCAATTTCCTTGCCCATCGCGATGAGGTCACCAGGCTGTTCGATGAAAGCCCGGATCTGAAAGAGCGGTTCGGCAGCGCCGACCAATTCGTTCGGATGTGGGAATACTATCTTGCCGGATTCGAGGCATCGTTCAGGTACTACGGGCTTGTCGTGTTCCAAATCCAGCTTCTCAAGAGCATCGAGGCCGCGCCCCTCACGAGGGATTACATGTATCGCGGGAGGTCCGATGTCGATTCCAGCGCCGGCCTCGCGGAGGCGGCCGAATAGCGGCGAAGGGTATCATTTGGGAAAGCCGCGCCACGGGCGGACGGTCTGAACGGGAACCAGTCGACGCTGCAGGAGGCCGCCGATGGATCGGTTGCTTCGGGCGGTATTCGGAAGCTTGATCCGCGCCGGAAATCTCCGGGTCACCACTGCGGAAGGCTCGACCTTTACCTTCGGAGACGGGACCGGGTCGCACGCCGCCATTCGTTTCACCACCCTAGCAGCCGAGCGTGGCGTCCTGCTCGATCCCGCGTTGAAGTTCGGTGAAGCCTATATGGACGGCGGCGTCATCGTCGAAGAGGGCTCGATCGCCGACGTCCTCGCCATCGTACTCGGTCAGCGCCGCGAAGGTCTGCCGGGGTGGACGCGGTTGGCATGGCTCATCCGCTACCTCCATCGCCGCATCAGGCAATTCAATCCGCGCGGGCGAGCGCGACGCAATGCAGCGCACCACTACGATCTCGACGACCGCCTTTACGCGCTGTTCTTCGATTCCGACCGGCAATACAGCTGCGCCTATTTCGAAGCCTACGAGCAATCGCTACGCCGAGACGCTGAAGGCCTGGCGCGAGCGCTTCCTCGTCCATCGCGAGGAAGTCGAAAAACTTTATGACGCGCGCTTCACGCGCATGTGGGAATTCTACCTGGCGGCGTCGGAAACGGCGTTTCGTGAGCAAGCCATGATGGTTTTCCAGCTGCAGCTGACCAAGCGGCAGGACGTCGTGCCGATCACCCGCGATTACATTGCCCGCGAAGAGGCGCGCTTGCGGGTGCTGGAAAGCGGTGGCCGCCCGCCGTTGCGGCTCGCCGGCGAATAGCCGCCCTCCTTAACGCCAGGGAATTGAGGGTTCCGAGCGGGCAGCCGTGCCGCAGTTTGCTCATCTGCGCCGATTGCCCGCTTCGCGCCCGGCCGTGCCGCAACTCGCGGAACATCGACCCGACGGTCAAGCGCCTCGTGGACATTTATTTCCGCGGTGAGTATCGGGGAAACCGGCAAAGGGCCGTCGCCTCGAATCAGGTCGGGGTGTAATGCGGCCTCTCTTTCGACTGGAAGGCGATTCGCTAACGTCATGGCTCCGCTCGATTTGGCTCTACGCAAGCAACCAGGGGAGCCGGCACCCCCGTACCGCGCCGCGCCGCACAATATCGAGGCGGAGCAGGCCCTGTTGGGCGCGATCCTGGTCAACAATGAAGCGCTTTACCGCGTCAGCGATTTCCTCGAACCGCAGCATTTCTTCGAGCCAATCCATCGGCAGATTTACGAAATCGCGCGCAGCCTCATTCGCACCGGCAAGCTGGCATCCCCGGTAACGTTGAAGACGTTCTTGCCCGCCGAAATCGACATCGCTGGATTAACGCTGGCGCAGTACTTGGCCCGCCTTGCCGCCGAAGCGACGACCATCATCAACGCGGTGGATTACGGGCGCACGGTCTACGATCTCGCGATCCGGCGCGAGTTGATCAACATCGGCGAGGACATGGTCAATGTCGCCTTCGATGCGCCCGTCGACTTCGCGCCGGGTGACCAGATCGAGGACGCCGAGCGACGCCTGTACGAGCTCGCCGAGATCGGACGTTATGGCGGAGGATTTCAGAAATTCGAGACTGCGCTGACCACCGCCGTCGACATGGCGGCGCGCGCCTATCAACGCGAGGGAAAGCTGTCCGGCCTGGCCACCGGACTCAAAGACCTCGACAGCAAGATGGGCGGCTTACAGGCGTCCGATCTGATCATCGTCGCCGGCCGTCCCGGCATGGGCAAGACCGCGCTGGCCACGAATATCGCCTACAATGTCGCACGCGCCTGGCGCGGCGAGGTACGCGCCGATGGACACATCGACACCGTCAATGGAGGCATCGTCGGCTTCTTCTCCCTCGAAATGTCGGCCGAGCAACTCGCCACGCGCATCATCGCCGAGCAGAGCGGCATTCCCTCCAGCACCATCCGGCGCGGCGGCATCAACGAACGTGACTTCGAGAAAATCAAGGACGTGGCGATCGAGCTGCAGCACCTGCCGTTCTTCATCGACGAGACCGGCGGCCTCACTGTCGCGCAACTGGCCGCCCGCGCCCGCCGTCTCAAGCGACAAAAGGGACTCGATCTCCTGGTGATCGATTACATCCAGTTGCTGCAGGGCTCGACCCGACGAGCCATGGAAGGGCGCGTGCAGGAAGTGACAGAGATCACCACGAGCCTCAAAGCGCTCGCCAAGGAACTCAATGTGCCGGTTCTGGCGCTTTCGCAACTCTCGCGGCAGGTCGAGAACCGTGACGACAAACGGCCGCAACTCTCGGACCTGCGCGAATCGGGCTCGATCGAACAGGACGCTGACGTGGTGCTGTTCGTGTTCCGCGAAGAATATTATCTGAGCAACAAGGAGCCACGGCCGGGCACCGACGAGTATACGCGATGGCAGGTGGAGATGGCCGAGGTCCACGGCAAGGCTGAAATCATTATCGGTAAGCAGCGCCACGGCCCGACTGGCACCGTCAACGTGCAATTCGAGGCGGCGGTCACCCGCTTCGATAATCTTGCGCAAGGCGAGCAGATGCCGGATAGGGTCTAGTCGGCCGCGATGCGCACCGCCCCATTCGGTTCCGGGCATCCATCAAAACGCTCCCTGGACGGTCGCATCTGGGCTCGTGATAAAGTCTGCTCATGACCGTGCATGACCCCGACCTGCGACCCGCCGAAGGGTCGCCCGCGGCAGCAGATGCCAACGCTGCCGGCGGCATCCTGACCATCGACCTTGCCGCGATCGCGGCCAATTGGAGCGCGCTTGCCAGCCTAACCGTGCCGGTGGAATGCGCGGCAGTCGTCAAAGGCGACGGCTATGGCTGCGGCCTCGAACTGGTCACCCGCATGCTTCACAGAGCCGGGTGCAGGACGTTTTTCGTCGCTGACATCGCCGAAGGACGGCGTGTGCGGGCGGTTGCATCGGATGCGGCCATCTATGTCCTCAACGGGGTGATGCCGGGCTCGGCGCAGGCATTCGCAGCCGACTATTTGCGGCCGGTCATCAACAGCACCACCGAACTCGCCGAATGGGATGCGTTCGTCGCCACCAGAAATTGGCGTGGCGGTGCGGCCCTCCACGTCGATACCGGCATGAACCGCCTCGGCGTCACGGTCGACGAGGCCGTCGCCATCGCTCCACGCCTACAATTGGAAAATCATGGCTTTACACTGCTGATGAGCCATCTCGCCTGCGCCGAGATCCCCGATCACCCGATGAACGACCGGCAGATCCGCCTATTTCGCGAACTTCGCATGCTCTATCGCGGTGTGGCGTCCTCGCTCGCCAATTCCTCGGGCATATTCCTCGGCGGGACAGCGTATTGCGACCTCGTCCGGCCGGGCGTGGCGCTCTACGGCGTCAATCCGACGCCGGGGAAGAAAAATCCCATGCGTCCAGTGATGGAACTCAAGGCCCGGATCATCCAAGTGCGCACGATCAATAAGGGAGACACGGTGGGTTATGGCGCGGCTTTCACCGCTACGCGGCCAAGCCGGATCGCAATCATCGCCGTTGGTTATGCGGATGGCTTCTTGCGGTCGGCCGCTGCTGCCAGGGGCAAGCCAGCGGCCGAGGTCATCGTCGCCGGCAAGCGCTGTCCCATTGCCGGTCGCGTGTCGATGGACTTGCTCGCCGTCGACGTCACCGATCTTCCCGATGGTACGGTGCGCCGCGGCGACTTTGCCACCTTGATCGGCGGCCGCATGAGCGTGGACGATCTCGCCGCCGGGATGGGGACCATTGGCTACGAGGTCCTCAGCCAACTCGGACGGCGCTACCATCGCGTTTACAAAGGCGGATGATTCGGGGCCCGCATCGGGCCCGAGCAAGCCACCAGGAACAGTTTTCAGGACGCACGGCATCCGCACAAAACCGTGCAATTAGCGCCGCATCATGGCCCGTCGCGAAACGAGCTTTATTTGCCAGAACTGCGGGGCGGCCTATGGCCGCTGGCAAGGCAAGTGCGACGCCTGTGGCGAATGGAACACGATCGCCGAGGAGAGTTCCGCCCTACAGGTGTCCGGGCGCACCCCGCGCAAGGGGCGGCTCTTTGCGCTCGAACCGCTCGCGGGCGCCGCGCAAGACGCGCCGCGCCTTGCATCGGGGCTCGCCGAATTCGATCGTGTGATCGGCGGCGGTTTCGTGCGCGGCTCGGTCTTGCTACTCGGCGGCGATCCCGGCATCGGCAAGTCGACGCTCCTGATCCAAGTCGCGGCCGCGCTGGCTCGGGGAGGCCATCGCGCAGTTTATATTTCGGGCGAAGAAGCGGTGGCGCAAGTGCGATTGCGCGCCGAGCGGCTCGGCCTTGCGCGGGCGCAAGTCGAACTGGCGGCGGAGACGTCGGTCGAGGACATCGTAGCGACGCTCGGCGACCGGGCGACCCCGCCTCTCGTCATTGTCGACTCGATCCAGACCATGTGGACCGACCTGGTCGAGGCGGCTCCTGGCACGGTGACGCAGGTGCGCGCGAGCGCGCAGGCGCTGATCCGGTTCGCCAAGCGCTCCGGCGCGGCCGTGATCCTCGTCGGCCACGTCACCAAGGACGGCCAGATCGCCGGACCGCGCGTCGTCGAACATATGGTCGACGCGGTGCTTTCCTTCGAAGGCGAAGGCTCGCACCAGTTCCGCATCTTGCGGGCGGTCAAGAACCGCTTCGGTCCGACCGACGAAATCGGCGTGTTTGAAATGACGGGAGGGGGGCTGCGCGAGATCGCCAACCCCTCCGAACTCTTTCTATCCGAGCGCGATCTCGGCTCGCCCGGCACCGCAGTCTTCGCCGGCATCGAAGGAAGCCGGCCGTTGCTGGTCGAAATTCAGGCCCTGGTCGCTCCGACCTCGCTCGGCACGCCGCGGCGCGCGGTGAACGGCTGGGACCAGAATCGGCTCTCGATGGTTCTTGCCGTTCTCGAGTCCCACTGCGGCGTGCGCCTCTCGAGCCACGACGTCTATCTCAATGTTGCCGGCGGCTTGCGCATCCAGGAGCCGGCGGCCGATCTTGCTGCCGCGGCGGCGCTGGTTTCCTCGCTGGCCGATGCGCCGTTGTCGCCGGATGCCGTCTACTTCGGCGAAATCTCGCTCTCGGGCGCGATCCGGCCGGTCGCACAGGCCGCGGCGAGACTCAAGGAGGCGCAGAAGCTCGGCTTTGCGCGCGCGATTCTTCCCGAGGCCGCGCGCGCGGAAGCGACGGGCGAGCTCGGCCTGTCGCTTAAGCCCGTGAGCAGCCTCGCGAGCCTGGTGGCCGATATCGCTGCATGGCCGGCGGACGCCCGGGGACGGACCCGGCGTGCCGGGCAAGAAGGCGGGTGACGGCGCGTCCCCGTCCAGCTATACAGCGCCCGAAAACTGCCGACTCCCAGCGGGGCTGCATCGGGCCCGGCCTTCGGGCCGAAACCGCAGGAATATTAATAAGTTGAGACGATCCTTCGGCGGGGCTTGCGGACCAAGCGGGAGGTGCGGAGGTTGGTGCGTTTCCATTGGCCGATTCGGCCGGCGGCGTCCTGACGGTGCGGAGCATTCGGATTTATGCCCATCACCCTGCTCGATATCATCCTGATCGGCGTCATGCTGATTTCCGGGCTGCTCGCCATGATCCGCGGCTTCATGCGCGAGATCCTGTCGATCGCGGCTTGGGTCATCGCAGCGGTGGCGACGCTTTACTTTTATGCCAAGCTGCTGCCATTCGCGAAGTCCTACTTCAACAACGACATCGTCGCAGCCGCGGTGGTGGTCGGGGGCACGTTCTTAGTGACGCTGCTGATCGTGTCGGTCATCACGGTCCGCTTCTCGGACATGGTGCTGGACAGTCGCATCGGCGCGCTCGACCGGACTCTCGGCTTTCTGTTCGGGCTCGCACGCGGGTTAATCATCGTGGTCATCGCTTTTCTGTTCTTCGCCTGGCTGGTGCCCGACCGCAGCCAGCCCGAGTGGGTGCGTAGCGCAAAGTCGCGCGTCGTGCTGCAGGGGACAGGCGACTGGCTGATGTCGATGTTGCCGGATGACCCGGAAAGCACCATCTTGAAACGGTTGAAGAAGCCGAAGCTGGACGAGGACGAGTCGGCAGCAGGTCAGCGCTCGGGTCTCGATGCTCCCAGCGAGGCAGCCGGCTACGACGCGTCCGACCGGGCCGGCCTGCGGGAGTTGACCCGCGGCAAGGCGCGGTGACCATGCCGCGACATTCATGAGGAGATGAGATGACCGAAACTCGAAGCGATGCCGGGCTCGACCTTGACGGCGACCGGCTGCGTGAAGAGTGCGGCGTCTTCGGCATATTCGGACACACGGACGCGGCTGCCATCACCGCGCTCGGCCTGCACGCGCTCCAACACCGCGGGCAAGAAGCCGCCGGCATCGTCTCTTTCGATGGCAAGCGATTCCACTCCGAGCGGAGGCTGGGGCTCGTCGGGGACAACTTCTCCCGCCGTGAGGTGATCGAGCGCCTACCTGGATTGTCGGCGATGGGCCACGTGCGCTACTCGACCACCGGGGAGACCATCCTGCGCAACGTGCAGCCGCTGTTCGCGGAACTTGACGGCGGCGGCTTTGCCATCGGGCATAACGGCAATCTGACCAACGGGCTCACCTTGCGCCGGCAGCTGGTGCGCGACGGCGCCATCATGCAGTCGACCTCGGATACCGAGGTCATTCTGCATCTCGTCGCCCATGCCAAGCGCAACCGTTTCATCGACCGCTTCATCGAAGGGCTGCGCCAGCTCGAAGGTGCCTACGCTTTCGTCGGGCTCACCAACAAAAAACTGATCGGCGCGCGAGACCCCCTCGGCATCCGTCCGCTGGTGATCGGTAAGCTCGATAGTTCGCCGATCCTTGCTTCCGAAACGTGCGCCCTCGATATCATCGGCGCCAAGTACGTGCGCGACGTCGAGAACGGCGAAGTCGTCGTATTCGATGACGAGGGCATGCACTCGCACAAGCCGTTCCCGCCCATGGCGCCGCGGCCCTGCATCTTCGAGTACATCTATTTCTCGCGTCCGGATTCGGTCGTCGGCGGCCGCAACGTCTATGACGTGCGCAAGACGATGGGCGCGCAGCTCGCCCGCGAGGCGCCGGCGGACGCCGACGTGATCATCCCGGTTCCCGATTCCGGCGTTCCGGCAGCCATCGGTTATGCCCAGCAGGCGGGCATCCCTTATGAGCTCGGCATCATCCGCAACCACTATGTCGGGCGCACGTTCATCGAGCCGAGCCAGCATATCCGCCAGCTCGGCGTGCGCCTCAAGCACAGCGCCAATCGCGCGGTCGTCAACGGCAAGCGCATCGTGCTCATCGACGATTCCATCGTGCGTGGGACGACGTCGGTGAAGATCGTACAGATGATGCGCGACGCCGGCGCCGAGGAGGTGCATTTCCGCATCGCGTCACCGCCGATCACCCACTCCGACTACTACGGCATCGACACACCCGAGCGCGACAAACTTCTGGCGGCGACGCACGACCTCGAGGGCATGCGGCGTTTCATCGGCGCGGATTCGCTGGCCTTCTTGTCGGTCGAGGGCATCTACCGGGCCATGGGCTACGAGCAGCGCGATCCGCTGCGGCCGCAGTTCACCGACCACTGCTTCACCGGCGACTATCCGACCGCGCTAACTGACCGCACCGGGCAGGAGGCATCGCCGCGACAATTGTCGCTGCTCGCGGAAGCGAGTTGACGCGAAGCTCGCAAACAGGCGTAGCGCGCGGTTCCGAGCTGAATTGCCGCCATTTGAAATTGTCAAATCCGGGCACTATGGAGTCCGGCGCTCGCTGCGTTCGACCGCAATGACGAGAGAGAGCCGATGCCGCCTCCCCTTGCCGGCCGTATCGCGCTAGTTACCGGCGCCTCGCGCGGCATCGGCTATGCCAGCGCACTCGCGTTGGCGAAGGCAGGGGCGCATATCGTCGCGCTCGCGCGCACCGTGGGTGGCCTCGAGGAGCTCGATGATGCGATCAAGGCCGCGGGCGGATCGGCAACGCTGGTGCCGCTCGATCTCAAGGATTACCAGGGCATTGACCGCCTCGGCGTCGCGCTGCACGAGCGTTTCGGACGGCTCGATGTGCTGGTCGGCAATGCCGGCATTCTCGGACAGCTTTCGCCCCTCGACCACGTCGAAGCGGCGGCCTGGGACGAGGTGATGGCGGTCAACGTCACCGCCAACTGGCGGCTCATTCGGGCCATGGATCGGCTGCTGAAATTGTCCGACGCCGGACGCGTCGTGTTCGTCTCCTCGGGCATTGCAAGCCTGGCATTGGCCTATTGGGGCCCCTATGCCGTCTCCAAAGCTGCGCTCGAAGCGCTGGCGCGCACCTATGCGGCCGAAACTGCCACCACCAACTTACGCGTGAATCTCTTCACGCCGGGGCCGATCCGCACCCGCATGCGCGCCCAGGCATTTCCGGGCGAGGATCCGATGACGCTCAAGACACCGGAGATGGTGGCGGAAAAAATCGTCGAGTTATGCCTGCCGAGCATGCAGGAAAGCGGCAAGCTCTACGCCTATTCGCAGGGCGGATTTCTCGCCTTCCGCCCACCGGCTTGAATACGGCGAGGCAGCGGCTCATGAAGATCTCCGTACTGGATGACTATCACGACACCCTGCGTAGCCTCCGGTGCTTTACCAAGCTCGCGGGGCACGACGTCACCATCTGGAATGATCACGTCCAAGACACCAATGCGCTCGCAGAGCGTCTGAAGGACACCGAGGTCCTCGTGCTCATACGCGAACGGACGAAAATTCGCGCGCCGCTGCTTGAACGTTTGCCCAACCTCAGACTCATCAGCCAGCGCAGCGTCTATCCGCACATCGATATTGATGCCTGCACCCGGCTGGGCGTGATCGTGTCATCGAACCAGCATCCGGGAAGCCCATCCTATGCAACTGCGGAATTGACCTGGGGATTGGTGCTCGCGGCGATGCGGCAGATTCCCCAGCAGATGTCCGCTCTCAGGGCGGGAAAGTGGCAGATCGGTGTCGGCAGCACATTGCGCGGCAAGACGCTTGGCATCTACGGCTACGGCAGGATCGGCAGCGTTGTCGCCGGTTACGCCAGAGCCTTCGGCATGCATGTATCGGTATGGGCGCGGGAAGCATCTCTGGCGCGAGCGCGAGCCGAAGGCTATGCGGCTGCGCGCAGCAAAGCGGCATTCTTCGAACAATGCGACATCATCTCGTTACACATGCGCCTCGTGGAGGCGACGCGCGGCATAGTAACCGCCGCTGACCTCGCTCGCATGAAGCCAACAGCTCTGCTGGTGAATACCAGTCGCGCGCCGCTGCTCGAGCCTGGTGCCTTGGTGCACGCTCTGCGCGCGGGGCGCCCCGGCATGGCGGCGGTTGACGTTTACGAAGAGGAACCCGTTCTGGACTCGGCTCATCCCTTGCTGCTGATGGAAAACGTCGTCTGTACCCCGCACATCGGTTATGTGTCTCGTGACGAGTACGAAATTCAGTTCGCCGATATTTTCGACCAAATCACCGCATATGCTGCGGGCGCGCCCATGAACGTAGTCAACCCGGAAGTCCTGCTGACCCGGCCCAAGCGCGGCCTCTGAAGGCCGCGTCGTTCGCCTTCGAGAAAACGCGCGCTGTCCATTCTCTTGCGAAAGAAATGGACGGCTATTGCTTGGCGCGTTTCGCGTAGGGATTTTTCTTCTCGCGCAAGGCGAGTCGAATTGGTGAGCCAGGGAGGTCGAAAGTTTCGCGCAGACTGTTGACGAGATAGCGCCGATAGGCGTCCGGCAAGGCATCGGTACGGCTCATGAAGAGCACGAAGCTTGGCGGCCGGGTCTTCGGCTGAGTGATGTAGTCGAGCCGGATGCGCCGACCCGAAGCCGCCGGCGGCGGATGGGAGGCGATGACCTCGCCCAGCCAACGATTGAGCGCGCTCGTTCCCACGCGTCGATTCCAGATCCCATGCGCCTCGACGACGGCTTGCATCAGCCGGTCGAGCCCCTCGCCGGTGAGGCCCGAGACGGCAACGACCGGCACGCCCTTGACCTGCGGTAGCCAGTGATCCGCTTCCTCGCGCAAGTTTTTCATGGCGCCCGGGCGGCGTTCGACGAGATCCCACTTGTTCATGCCGATGACCAGCGCGCGTCCCTCGCGCGCGATGAGATCGGCGATGCGAAGGTCCTGCTCCTCGAACGGCTTTTCTGCGTCCATCAGCAGAACGACCACTTCGGCAAAACGGACCGCCTGGAGCGCATCCGCAACGGAGAGCTTCTCGAGTTTCCCTTCCACGCGCGCACGGCGCCGTAGTCCTGCAGTGTCGTGAACGCGGAAGGGGCGGTCCCGCCATCGCAAGTCGACCGCAATGGCGTCGCGGGTGATGCCCGCCTCGGGTCCCGTCAGTAGCCGCTCCTCGCCGAGCAGCCGATTGACCAGCGTCGATTTTCCAGAATTGGGACGGCCGACTACCGCGATGCGGATCGGCCTCGCTTCGGCCTCCCTCGGTTCACTGTCGCCGGCGAGCTGTTTTGCCTCGCTCACAGGCGCCGTGGCATCGGGCAGCGCCGCGCGCAACCCGGCATAAAGGTCGGCGAGGCCTTCGCCGTGCTCGGCGGAAATCGCGATCGGCTCCCCCAATCCGAGTTCGTAAGCCTCCAAGACGCCGGCCTCGCCAGCGCTACCCTCGCACTTGTTGGCAATAAGAATTGCGGGCTTGCCCGATTTGCGCACGAGATCGGCAAAGGCGCGATCCGCCGGCGTCGAGCCTGCGCGGGCGTCGATGAGAAACATCACCGCATCGGCAGCAGCAATCGCAGCCTCAGTCTGCTCCTGCATGCGGGCGGTCAGGGTCTCCGCTGCGGCCTCTTCGAGACCCGCGGTGTCGATCACGGTGAACGTGAGATCGCCGAGCCGCGCTTGCGCTTCGCGCCGATCGCGAGTCACACCGGGAAGGTCATCGACCAGCGCCAGGCGCTTGCCGACCAGGCGGTTGAACAGCGTCGACTTGCCGACGTTCGGCCGTCCGACAATGGCGACCGTGAAGCTCATGACCACGGACAGCGCGTTAGGACCGCGCTCTCTTGCGCCGCGGCAACGAGGAGCGCAATCAGCGTGGCGCAGGCGGATCGGGCCAGGCGACGGCCCCACCCGACGGCTGCGCCGAGTTGGGCCAGGCGCCGGCCGCCGGCTGCTTTTGCATCGGCGGAGGATCAGGCCACTGGACCTGCGATTGCGCCTGGACGGGCTGACCGGCAGTCGATGTCGATTCCTCTTTCGGCTTGGCGACGGCTTTTGGTTTCGGTTTGGGCTTCGCCTGGGCTTCGGGTTTGGGCTGCGCTGGCGCGACCTGCGCAGTCGGCTGGCTCTGCTCCGCCTGCTCGGTTGGCTCGTAGCCTTTGACCAGCTCCTTCGGCACGCCTTGCGGCACGCCGGGCGTTCCTTCCGGGAACACCGGCTTGCGCTCGCCGGGGAGCCGTTTCTTGGTGCTGAAAAAATCGCTGTCCATGATGGCAGTTGGATCGAAGCCCTCGCAACCACCGAGCGCGAGCGCGAGCGACAGCGTGACAATGGTCAGACCAGTACGCGCGAAGCGATTCATGCCCCTCAACCTTTGCTCGCGCCTGAGCCTAGCGCCATCAGCATCTCGACGCGGGAGCGCGTGGCGGCGGGCGTCTGCGCATCCGTCATGATCAGGTCGAACCAGCGTTTGGCCGCCGTTGTGTCGCCGGCGCGCCAAGCGGCGAGCACCAGGAACTCGCGCGCGGTGTGGCGGAACGTGCGGTCATTGGCGGCAAGCGGCTCAAGCCGCCGCTGTGCCTCCGCCAAGGCGCCTGAATCGATGAGGAGTGCAGCCGCACGCAGTGCGGCCAAATCCTGCAGCACCGGGCCAATCGCACGATCAGCGGTGATTTGGTCATAGGCTGCGATTGCGGCCTTGGCATCGCTCTGGGCGAGCTCGGCCGCTTCGCGCATGCGCGCGAGATGCCGGTAACCGGCCGTGCCGTCCGCGGCAATTTTAGCGAAGGCGGCCTCGGCCTCGCCGCGTTTGCCGGCTTCGGCGAGCGTAGTGGCAGCCTCGAAGGCGGCGCCGGTCTCCGCAGCCTTCTTAGCCTCCCACCACATGTAGGCGCGCCAAGCTGCAACGGCCGCGACCAGCAGGACGGCGGCCGCGACAACATAGTTGCCGTAGCGGTCCCACAGCTTTTTGAGCTGTTCTCGCCGAACTTCCTCGTCGACTTCCCGAAAGATATCGGACACGAACCGCCCCAACCCGCTTTCCCAGGTAGTAGGCGGATAGCCTATTGATGTGGCACAGGCAAGGCAAAGCCGGCTCGCCGGCCTTGGCGCTAAGCGCCTGGAGGTGCAGCTTATTTCACCTTTGGACGAAGCGGGTAGACGTGCTCCGGGGCGGGAAACGTGCGGGCGCGAACATCCGCCGCGTAGGCTGCGACTGCCGCCTCGATGGAAGGACCGAGCTCGGCGTAGCGCTTCACGAATTTCGGCACGCGCGGGGAGAGGCCGAGCATATCCTCGAGCACGAGGATTTGGCCGTCGCAGGCCACGCTTCCACCGATGCCGATGGTCGGGATTTCGACTGCGGCCGTGATCCGACGGGCGAGCGGCTCGGCCACCGCCTCGATCACGACGGAGAAGGCACCCGCTTGCGTGACCGCGCGCGCGTCCTCCTCGATCGGCCCCCAGTCGTCCTCGCTGCGGCCTTGCGCGCGGAACGAGCCGATCGTGTTGATGGACTGCGGCGTGAGCCCGATATGCCCCATGACCGGAATCCCGCGCTCGACCAGAAAAGCGATGGTCTCGGCCATGCGGCGGCCGCCCTCGAGCTTGATCGCTCCGCAGCCGGTCTCTTTCATCACCCGCGCAGCCGACATGAAGGCTTGCTCCTTGGATGCCTCGTAGGAGCCGAACGGCATGTCGACCACGACGAGAGCTCGCTTCGATCCGCGCATCACGGCGAGCCCCTGTAAGATCATCATATCGAGGGTGACCGGCACCGTCGTTTCGAGCCCGTGCATCACCATGCCGAGCGAATCCCCGACCAGAATGAGATCGCAGTGGCGATCGAGCAGCCGCGCGGTGTGTGCGTGGTAGGAGGTGAGGCAGACGATCGGCTCGCCGCCCTTGCGCGAGCGGATATCGGGCGCGGTCAGCCGCTTGATCTCATCTTGTACCGACATTGTTCAGAGTCCTAGAAGGCCGGTCGGCCGAACACCGGAATACCGACCACGAGGGGATGGAAGACGAGGCCGAGAACGAGATAAAGCAGCGTGCCGATCACGAGTGCGATCGTGTCGTTGCGCCCGCCGCCGACCGGGAACGGCGGTGCGCCGGGATCGCTGCGGCGCTTGAGCGTGATGCGGTCGTAGACCCCCCAGGCCAGGAACGAGCCGAACAGCACGATCGAGCCGAGATCGCCGTTCGAGA